>Ga0315273_10012065_pt1 | contig 11056 bp, 8 predicted proteins | sample YL17G02_0_MG_FD_205753 | JGI IMG/M metagenome (GOLD analysis project Ga0315273, IMG submission 205753) | Sediment microbial communities from Yellowstone Lake, YNP, Wyoming, USA - YL17G02_0 | ecosystem: Environmental > Aquatic > Freshwater > Lake > Sediment | place: USA: Wyoming | collected...
CCGGGCGAACGCGGGGTCACCCAGTTCGACAGAGACCATCCCGCCGAATCCGCGCATCTGGCTGGCAGCGAGTCGGTGCTGGGGATGGTCCGTCAGGCCGGGGTAATACACCCGCTGAACCCGCGGATGCCGGGTGAGCCAATCGGCGATGGTGCGGCCGTTGGAGTCGTGCTGCCGCATTCGAAGCGGCAGGGTCTTGATCCCGCGGAGACAGAGCCAGCAGTCCATCGGCCCGGGCACGCCGCCGGCGGCGTTCTGCAGGAAACCCAGCCGCTCGGCCAGGTCGTCCCTTGCCGTCACCAGCAGTCCACCGACCATGTCGCTGTGGCCGTTCAGGTACTTGGTGGTGGAGTGAAGCACGATATCGGCTCCCAGCGCGATCGGCTGCTGGAAGTATGGGGTCGCGAAGGTGTTGTCCACCACGAACAGGAGGCCGCGGGCCTGCGTGATGTGTCCCACTGCCTCGAGGTCGGCCAGGAACATCATCGGGTTCGTCGGGGTCTCGCAGTAGACCATCTTCGTGGCCGGGGTGACGGCCTCCGCCACCCGGTTCGGGTCCCGCATGTCGACGAAGGTGAAGGAGAGACCCAGCCGCTGGTAGACGCGCTCCATCAGGCGATGCGATCCGCCGTAGATGTTCTCCCCGCACACCACGTGATCGCCGACCGAGAGCAGCTTCAGAACGGTGTCCAGGGCGGCGAGTCCGGATCCGAAGGCGAAGCCGTGGGTGCCTCCTTCGAGACTCGCGACACAGCGTTCCAGTGCCTCGCGGGTGGGATTCTGTGTCCGGGCGTACTCATACCCCTTGTGCCTGCCGAGCCCTTCCTGGACGTAGGTCGAGGTCTGGTAGATCGGCGTCATGACGGCCCCCGACATGGGATCGGGGGCCTGGCCGGCATGGACCGCGCGAGTGGCGAAGCCGTGGGCGGTATCGTCGGGGCGAAGTCGAGTCATTCGGGCTGTTTTGTGAGTAGGGCGGGAAGGTTACCGCCCCCCCCGGGCAGCGGCAAGGCAAGTCGGTGCGGCACATACCGCTCGCTCCGGGGGATCGCTAGTTTCTTGCCTATGTCCGACACCCTGATGATCAGCGTTTCCGGCATGCGAGGCATCGTGGGCAAGGATCTCACGCCCGAACTCGTCGCCCGGCATGCCGCCGCGCTCGGCGCCTGGGCCCGTGCCAACGGGCGCCCGGTCGTGGTGCTCGGGCGCGACGCGCGGACCAGCGGGCCGATGTTCGCCCGTGCCGCGACCGCGGGGCTCATGTCGGTGGGTGTGGAAGTGATTGACGTCGGCATCGCACCCACCCCGACGGTCCAGCTGGCGGTGGAGCACCATCATGCCGGCGCGGGGCTCATCCTCACCGCGAGCCACAATCCCATCGAGTGGAATGCCCTCAAGCTGGTTGGCCCGGACGGGATCTTCCTCGACGGAGCCGATGGCGCGGCGGTCCGTGCGCTGGCCGAATCGGGGCCACCTCGCACCGGCTGGGAGGGAGTCGGGGCGGTGCGAGAGGACACGGGAGCCATCGCGCGTCACCTGGCGCTGGTGCTGGCGCTGCCGGAGATCGACATCGCGGCGATTCGGGCCCGGCACTTCACGGTCGCGCTGGACTGCGTTCGCGGCGCCGGCGGCGCCGCGATTCCCGCCTTGCTCGAACAACTCGGCTGCACGGTCCACGCGATCAACACCGAAACCGATGGTCGGTTCCCGCGTCCCCCCGAGCCGGTGCCCGAGAATCTCGGTGACCTGAGCCGGCTGGTCCGCGAAACCGGCTCCGCGATCGGGCTGGCGGTGGATCCGGACGTCGACCGTCTGGCGCTGGTGGACGAGACGGGCCGCCCGATCGGCGAGGATTACACTCTGGCATTCGCGGTGAGGGCTGTGCTGGCCAGGGGGGCTGGTCCCGCCCCGGTGGTGGTCGCCAACCTCTCGACTTCACTCGTGGTGGAGGACGCCGCCCGGCTCGGCGGAGCCCGGTTCGTTCGCGCCCCGGTGGGCGAGGCCAACGTCGCCCGCACAATCCGTGACGAGGGGGCAGTGATCGGGGGCGAGGGCAACGGAGGGGTCATCCTCCCGAGGCTCCACATCGGGCGGGACGCCCCGGTGGGGGTGGCATTGATCCTGCACCTGCTGGCGACGTCCGGGAAGACAGTCAGCCAGCTCGTCGCGGAGCAGCCCCGGTACCAGATCCTTAAGGCTAAGGCACCACGGGGCAATGACTTAGCGCCCGTCTACGAGGCCCTCCGGGAACGCTTCCCGGACGCGGCGGTGGACACCCGTGACGGAATGCGACTCAGCTGGGCGGATCGCTGGGTTCACGTCCGGCCGTCGGGGACCGAGCCGATCGTCCGGTTCATCGCCGAGGCCCCGACGGGGGCCGACGCAGAGGCGCTGGTCGGCGCCTGTCGCGAACTCTTTTCACGCTGAGGTAGATCGAGGCATGTGCGGGATTGTCGGGTATGTCGGGCCTCGCGAGGCCGTTCCTCTACTGATTCAGGGGCTCCGCCGGCTGGAATATCGAGGCTATGACTCCTCCGGTGTCGCGGTGCTCAACGGATCCGGCATCACGGTAGTCAAGCAATCCGGGAAACTGAGCGCGCTGGAGCAGCAACTGCAGCAGCATCCGCTCACTGGCACGCTCGGTATCGGTCACACCCGCTGGGCGACTCATGGTCCCCCGACAACCACGAACGCGCATCCGCATACCGACCAGAGCGGCCGCATCGCGCTGATCCACAACGGCATCATCGAGAATTCGGCCATCATCAAGAAGCTGCTGGTGCAGCGCGGCCACCAGTTCAAGTCCGACACCGACACCGAGGTCCTGGTCCACCTCATCGGGGAGTGCTATCAGGGCAACCTCGAGGAAGCGGTCGCACAGGCGCTTCGCGAGGTGGATGGTGCCTACGGCATCGCGGTGATCTGCTCCGAAGAGCCGGACGTGCTGGTGGCGGCGCGGAAGGGCTCGCCCCTGCTGGTCGGTGTGGGCGACGGGGAGCTATTCGTCGCCTCGGACGCGTCGGCGATCCTGGCGCACACCAGGTCCGTGGTCTATCTGGATGACGGTGAGATGGTGGTGCTCGGCCGCGACGGCTACCACGTCCGCGATCTCGAGGCGACCCGCATCGAGAAGGCGGTCAGCCAGATCGACTGGGATCTCTCCACCGTCGAGCGCGGTGGATACGACCACTTCATGCTCAAGGAAATCTTCGAGCAACCGGATACGATCCGCAACACTATGCGAGGGCACCTGCTCGAGGAAGAGGGGACGGCTCGCGTCTCCGGCCTCAACCTGACCGACGAAGACATCCTCGGGATCCACCGCATCGTCATCACCGCGTGCGGCACGTCATGGCATTCCGGTTTGATCGGCGAGTACATGCTGGAGGAGCTGGCGCGCATTCCGGTCGAGGTGGAGTACGCCTCCGAGTTCCGCTACCGCAACCCGGTAGTGGACGAGCACACCCTGGTCATCGGCATTTCCCAGTCAGGTGAGACTGCCGACACCCTGGCGGCCATCCGCGAAGCCAAGCGGCGCGGGGCGCGGACCGTCGGCCTGGTCAACGTGGTCGGCTCGACCATTGCCCGGGAGGTGGATGGCGGGATCTACCTGCACGCCGGCCCCGAGGTGGGTGTCGCCAGCACCAAGGCGTTCACCAGCCAGGTGATCGCGCTGGCGCTGGTCACGCTGCGCTTCGCGCGGCTCCGCAACCTGAGCATCCTGCAGGGCCGCCAGTTCATTCAGGCACTCAAGGCGCTGCCGGAGCAGGTCCAGCAGATCCTCGACCGGGCGCATGACGTCGAGGTGCTGGCGGACCGGTTCTGGCGCACTAACAATGCGCTCTACCTCGGCCGGGGGGTCAACTTCCCGGTGGCGCTCGAAGGGGCGCTCAAGCTGAAGGAGATTTCCTACATCCACGCCGAGGGCTATCCGGCGGCGGAGATGAAGCACGGCCCGATCGCGCTCATCGACGAGAACATGCCGGTGGTGTTCATCGCGCCGCGTGACGCGGTCCACGGCAAGATTGTCTCGAACATGGAAGAAGTGCGGGCCCGCGGCGGGCAGGTCATCGCGATCAAGAACGACGACGACGACCAGATCAAGCGGCTGGCCACCGCAACGTTCACCATTCCGGAGACCCACGACCTGCTGACACCGATCCTCACGATCATCCCGCTGCAGCTGTTCAGTTACTACGTGGCGCTCCGCCGGGGCTGCAACGTGGACCAGCCGCGGAACCTGGCCAAGAGCGTGACGGTGGAGTAGGTCGTACCACCGCCCATGCGCGTCGTCCTCCAGCGGGTCTCGAAGGCCAGCGTTACCATCGAAGGCCGCGTCACGGGCGCCATTGAAGGCGGTTTCTGCCTGCTGGTCGGCTTCACCCACACCGATACCCCTGAAGTAGTCGACTGGATGGCCGAGAAGGTTCTGGGGCTCCGTTTGTTCACCGACGCCAATGACAAGATGAACCTCGGCCTGTCCGAAGTTGGCGGGGCGATTCTGGTGGTTTCGCAGTTCACGCTGTACGGCGACGCCCGGAAGGGTCGCCGCCCCTCGTTCATCGATGCCGCCAGGCCCGAGGTGGCGATTCCGCTCTACCAGCGGTTCGTGAGCCAGCTACGCCAGCAGGGTGTCCGGGTCGAGAGTGGCGAATTCGGCGCGATGATGCAGGTTGAAATCCACAACGACGGCCCGGTCACGCTGATCCTGGACCGCGACCACGCGGAGGATTCTCGCTGACACTCCGTCGGCCCCGGGCTCGTATGCCCGGGATCATGTCGTTCGCTCTCTTCATTCCTCCCAGGACTCACTTCATGCGGTCATTCATTCTCGTCGGACTCGTTGCCGTTTCACTCCAGGCCCAACAGAAGCCCGCCCAGGCTCCGGGGCCAATCGGCGCCTGGACCCCGGTTCCCGAATTGCCCGGGATGGGGCGGGCGGTCGATACCGCGGCGACGGCGGCGCGCCGGCAGGCCCTCCTTGCTCGCCTTGGCAGGGGGACCGTGCTGATCCCCGCGGCGCATGAGCGTGACCTCGAGGTCGAGTACCTGCAGGACAACGACTTCCGCCAGCACAACACCTTCTTCTACTTCACCCAGCTCGAGACCCAGGACGCCTGGCTGCTGATGACGGCCGACGGGGCCAGCGGCACCGACGTGGTCCTGTTCCTCCCGCCGCGCACCCCGATGCGCGAGCGGTGGACCGGCGTGCGGCTCGGCCCCGACACTACGGCTGTGCGGCTCACCGGCATCGCGACCGTCCTGCCTGCCGACTCGCTGGATCGGCGCCTGCGCCGCGCCCGCGGCCCGCTGTACCTGCCGCTCGACGTCACCACCGAGCATGAGACCCGGCTCCACGATCTCGTCTACTCCGGACGGGACGTCCGAAACCTCCGGCCGGTGGTGGACTCGCTGCGCCTGGTCAAGGATGCCGAGGAGCTTGGGCGGCTCCGGATGGCGGTGAACATCAGCGCCATGGGTCACGTGGCGGCGATGCGTGCGGCGCGGCCCGGGATGGGTGAGTACGAGATCGAGGCGGCGTTCGAGGGTGAGGTGCGCCGTCAGGGCGCCGACCGGCTGGGGTACCCGTCGATCGTCGGCAGCGGCATCAACGGCACCACCCTCCACTACGACACCAGCCGCCGCCAGACCTCGGACGGCGACATCGTGGTGATCGACGCCGCCGCGGAGTACGGCCAGTACACCGCCGACATCACCCGGAGCTGGCCGGTGAACGGGAAGTTCACGCCGCGCCAGAAGGAGATCTACGACCTGGTGCTCGCGTCCCAGCAGGCCGCGTTCGATGTGGCCCGCCCGGGGGTGCTGATGGCGACGCTGGACACTGTCGCCCGCAGCTACATGAAGAACAACTCCGGCAAGCTCTGCGGCGAGTCGGGCTGCGACCGGTACTTCATCCATAGTCTGGGCCACTGGATCGGCATGGATGTGCACGACGTGGGCGACTACTCCACTCCGCTCGCGCCCGGGATGGTCTTCACCATCGAGCCGGGGATCTACATCCCCGAGGAAGGGTTCGGGGTCCGGATCGAGGACGACGTGCTGGTCACCGAAGCCGGTGCCGAGCTGCTCTCGGCCGGCGCGCCGAGGACGACGGAGGAGATCGAAAAGGTCATGCGGGAGGCGCGGAAGAAGAAGTGACGCTGATCCTCGCCTCCGGCTCGCCGCGCCGGCTCCTGCTGCTGCAGATGCTGGGGCTCGACGTCGAAGTCCGGCCATCACACCTCGAGGAGGTTCGCCATCCGGGGGAAACTCCGGTGGGTTACGCCGAGCGCCTGGCACGGGAGAAGGCGCTCTCGGTCGCCGGGGCGCTGGTGCTCGGGGCGGACACGACGGTGGTGCTCGATGACCACCTGTTCGAGAAGCCGGCTGATGCGGCGGACGCGCTCCGGATGCTCCGTCAGCTGCAGGGGCGCACCCACGAGGTCATCACCTCGGTCGCGCTGGTGGCGGAGGGAACCGTCCGTCAGGCGACCGACATCACAGCGGTGACCTTCCGGCCCTGTGACGACGATTGTCTGCGCGCCTACATCGCCACCGGCGAGCCGATGGACAAGGCTGGCGCCTATGGCATCCAGGGCTACGGCGCGGCGCTGGTGGAGCGGATCGACGGGGACTTCTTCGGGGTGATGGGGCTGCCGGTGCGGCTGGTGCTCCGGCTGCTGGAAGAGGCGGGTTTTCCCTACCGGTTCGGGGCTACGCCAGCACGCTCCACACCGGAACGGCCTGCGCGCGGTTCTTGACGCTCAGCGGCTCGCGGGCGTCCACCGGCGGCTTCTCCTTGGTGAGCTGGTAGAGCGGGTCGCTGATCAGGATCTCCCCCGCCTTGGCGTTGGAGCAGAGGCGGCTGGCCACGTTCACGGTGTCGCCGATGACGGTGTACTCCAGCCGCAGGTGGCTGCCGATATTCCCCGCAAAGCTGTCGCCGTAGTTGATCCCGATCCCCACCCCGATCTTCGGCCGGCCCTCCTTCTCCCACTTCGCGTTCAGTGTGACGATGGCACGCTGCATGGCGATGGCCGCCTGCACCGCTCGGTCGGCGTCGTCGGCGTGGGCGATCGGCGCGCCCCACAGCGCCATGATGGCATCGCCGATGAACTTGTCGAGGGTACCGCCGTGTGAGAAGATGATGTCCACCATCTCGGTGAAGTAATCCGACAGCAGCCCGGCGATCCCCTCCGGGCTCATGGTCTCCGACATCGTGGTGAACCCGCGGATGTCGGAAAACAGCACCGTCACCGGCCGCTTGTCGCCGCCCAGCTTGACCGCCCCCTGCTGCTGGGCGATCTCCGCCGCCACGTTGGGGGCGAAATAGCGCTCGAAGTTCGACCGCACCATCGCCTGGCGCTGGATCTGCTCCGCGAATCGGCTGTTCTTGATCGCGATCGCCGCCAGCCCGCCGAACGCGATCAGGAACTGCAGGTCCTCGTCACTGAACGAATTGGTCGAGGTGAGATTATCCACGTAGAGCAGCCCCAGCACCTGTTCCGCGCCGGCCATGAGCGGGATGCACATCGCGCTCCGCACGCTCTGGACCAGGATCGACTGGCCGCCCTTGAAGCGATCGTCGACCGCGGCGTTGTCGGTGAGGATGGCGACCCGATCGTTCACCGCCTGCCGGGCGATGGAGCGCGGCACATGGTGGGTCGTCGCGTCGCCCAGGCGGTTCTTCGAGGTCCGGGGGACAAGATCGCCCGCATCGGTCATCAGCAGCACCGAGACCCGGTCCACGTTCATGACCTCGAACGTGGTGCTGACCACTCGCTCGAGCAGCTTGTCGAGGTCCAGCTCGCCTGACAGTTTCTGGGAGACGTCGAGCAGCAGCGAGAGCTTGCGCGCGATCCGTTCCTGGGTGCTTGCCGCCGCCACCTTGAGCTGACCGCCGCCGGCCTCCCCCGCCCCGAGCTGCGGGGTGGTCTCGCCCGCGAGCACCGCCGGGATGCCGCCGCTGAGTGCCACCTGCCGCACAATTGTTCCGCCTGGTACGGCAGCAGGCCCGGCCGCGCCCCTCGACGCGAACGGCTCGGTAGCCTTGAGGTGGAACAAAACCTTGCCGAACGTGACTGTATCGCCCGGGGCCGCGCCGCCCTCGGTGACCCGGGCGCCGTTGACGAAGGTGCCGTTGGAACTGCCCAGGTCCTTGATCGTCACGCCAGCGGAGGTCACGTGAACCTCGGCGTGCTTCCGGCTGATAGTGGGATCGAAGATGGGGATGTCGCTGGTCACCGCCCGCCCGACCATGTACACCCGGTCTGCGGTCAGATCGAAATTCTGGTCCCCGGCGACTGAGATGAGCTGTAAGGACATGGGAAACTGAATGTAAGTGCGCCCTGCGGCTGGCGCTAACGACCGCTCTGCGCGGCGAGTCCGAGCGCCGCGAGTACCGCACCCGCCTTTGCCTCGGTCTCCCGCCACTCGGCTTCGGGCTCCGAATCCGCCACGATCCCGGCACCGGCCTGGACCCAGGCCCTGCCACCCTTGATCACGACCGTGCGGATCGCGATGGCGGTGTCCAGGGACTCTCCACCCCAGCCGATGTAACCGACCGCACCCGCGTAGGGCCCACGCCGCGTCGGCTCGAGTTCATCGATGATCTCCATGGCCCGCACCTTCGGGGCGCCGCTCACCGTCCCTGCGGGAAAGCACGCCCCGAGCGCATCGAGCGCGTCGAGCCCCGGTCGCAGCGTCCCTCGCACCTCGCTCACCAGGTGCATCACATGCGAGTAGCGTTCAACCGTGAGAAACGCGGTGACCCGAACGGTGCCATAGGCGGCCACCCGCCCGACGTCGTTCCGGCCGAGGTCGACGAGCATCAGGTGCTCGGCCCGCTCCTTGGGGTCGGACTCCAGCTCGGCCTGCAGCGCCTGGTCCTCCTCGAGTGACCCGCCCCTCGGCCTGGTCCCCGCAATCGGGCGCACGGTGACCTCGCGCTCCTCCACCCGGACCAGCACCTCGGGCGAGCTGCCGACGACATGGATGTCGTCGCAGTGCAGGTAGTAGAGATACGGCGCCGGATTGAGGGCGCGGAGATAGCGATAGGTCAGGAACGGGTCGGGCGCGGCCAGATCCAGTCGACGTGACAGCACGGTCTGGAAGGTGTCCCCCGCGAGGATGTACTCCTTGATGCGCCCGACCGCCGCCTTGAAGGCCTGGTCCGAGAAGGGTGTCTGGTACGCCGTTGGAGCGGGCTTCGATTCGATCTCCAGCGGAGCCAGCGAAGCGGGAGCGCGGAGTCGGCTCAGCCAGTCCTCGATCCGTGATTCCGCGACCCCATGGGCCGCGGTCAGGGCGGCCTGATCCATGCCCGGGGTGACTTCGACGTTCGCGATGATCGTGGCGCGCTGGTACAGGTTGTCCAGCACCAGGATCGTGTCGGCGATCATGAGGAGAGCATCCGGCAGGTCGCGGTCGTCTCCCGGTGCCGCGGGCAGGTGCTCGATGCTGCGAACCACGTCATAGCCGATGAATCCGACCGCTCCCCCCGTGAACCGTGGCAAGCCGGGGAGGCTCACCGGGCGATGTCGCCGCATCAGCTCACCCATGTGCTGCAGCGGTGCCGCGTCAGTCGTCGCGACCGACCAGCCGGTCGGCGCCCGCCACCGGCGCACCTCGCGCCCCTGGTAGGCATAGACCTCCCGTGGATCGGTCGCGAGGAAGGTGTACCGCGCCCAGCGTTCCCCGCCTTCCAGCGACTCCAGCAGGAACCCGTAGGGTCCCCGATGCAGCTTGGTGAAGGCGGAGACCGGCGTGTCCCCGTCGAGCACGACCTGACGGGTGACCGGTACCATCCCGGGCGTGGCCCGGCGGAGGAAATCCGACAGCGACATGGCGCGGAAAGTTAGCGGTCCTGGCGCAGGTCCGCAGGGGCGAGGTGGCTCATCGCGGCGCGATCAGGAGATAGCTCCCGGCTCCGACCAGCGGGGCCTGGAGGTTGTCGGAGGCAGGACGGGAGGAGGCTAGCAGCCCGATCCTCCCGTCTTCCAGCACCCGACCGATCACCAGGGCCGACTCGAGCCGCGCGCGAGGCCCATAGTGGACCTCGGCGGCACGCGGCGGGGCAAGATGCATCGGATACCGGAACCGGATGGTTGCGCCCGGCCCCGGTGGGCGGGGCATCGCCAGTTCCAGGCCGTACACTCCCGGACGCGGTCGGAGGGTGACGGTCACGGAGTCGTCTGCACCGGGGAACGAGCCCGGCGGGAAGGCCACCTCGGCGAAGACCGTGTGGTCCGGCGACCCGTGCTGCAGCAGGATGGTGCGAGCCTGCCCCGCCATGAAAGTGACCGTCGTGTCCCCGGCCGGGATCCCCGACATTTCCATCACATAGACCCGACCGGCCGGCAGCATCCCGGTCGGCTGCCCGGCGAGCGCCGCTTCGGACACGCCCGTGCCTCGCCTGGCGCAGCCCAGCGCCAGGGCCGTTGCGAGCCCGGCCGTGGCGAGCGTAATTGCCCGCGTGCGTCGCGAGCGCGAACCAGTACCTGCCATGGTAGTCCTGCGTACCGGGGTCATGCTCCGCCTCCTGGTCGCGCTCTGTTGCTGCGCCGGTCCGGCCGCTGCCCAGTCGGCTGGGGAGTGGAACGCCCCGGAGACCATGGCGCTGGTCGCCCGGGCGATCGCCGCACGGCAGCGTGCCGAGCCCGACAGCACCCTGACCAGCTACCAGACACTCGCGCATGGCTTCGTCATGTTCCTGGCCCAGACCGGCCGGGAGTCCCTTAGCCCGCCGCGGCTGGTCAAGGCCGACGAGCTCGAGGTCGAAGTGTATTGGCAGGCCCCGGGCCCCAGCAAGCAGGTCATCCGGGGATGGCGTGATGGACGATGGCTCCCGACCGATATCAACTACCACCGGGACCATCTCGGCATCGCCACCGACAATTTCGGCGACCGGATCCGTCTCGGGGAAGGTGACGAGGTCCGCGATGTCATGCACCCCCTCGCACCACTTGCCCCCGCGAACTACGACTACCGCCTCATCGACTCGGTTCGAGTCCGAAGCCGGGATACCCTGCTCACCGTCCACGAGCTCGAGGTGCGG
>Ga0315273_10012067_pt1 | contig 11055 bp, 6 predicted proteins | sample YL17G02_0_MG_FD_205753 | JGI IMG/M metagenome (GOLD analysis project Ga0315273, IMG submission 205753) | Sediment microbial communities from Yellowstone Lake, YNP, Wyoming, USA - YL17G02_0 | ecosystem: Environmental > Aquatic > Freshwater > Lake > Sediment | place: USA: Wyoming | collected...
CGCAGGCAGCGCCGTCGCCTTATTCCAAACACTCCCGACGAGCGCGCCACCCTTCTGGAGGGGCTGGCCGAAAGGGCCTACCCCACCGTAGAGTTTTTCATATTCTCCCTTCTGGCTGGCGCAATCCTCGGCGCAGGCTACCTGCTGGATTCGCAGGCCCTGCTCTTCGTCGGGGTGCTGCTTGTGCCCTTGCTCATGCCGTGGCTCGGCATGACGCTGGCCACGGTCACCGGTTCGTGGCGCTTCTTCTTCCAAACCCTAGCCGCTTTCGTCATTGGCGCGGTGCTGATCTTCATCACCGGGCTGTTGGCGGGTTTTGCGGCGCGAGCCTTCATGCCGCTCACGCTCAGTGAAGCCTTCTACCACAGCCGCCTGTGGTGGCCGCATTTACTCGTGCTGGTGCTTGGGGCGGTGCTGCTCCCGATCTCGTTCGTGCGCTCCGAACGCCGCCCGGTCCTGCCAAGCGCGATGCTGGCCTTCGCCTTCTATCTCCCGCTTAGCGCCGCCGCGGTGGGACTGGGCAGCGGTGTCCCGGGCATCTGGCCCTCCGGGCTGATCGTCTTCCTGATCCATTTTGGCCTGGCCTCGCTCATTGCGGTGGTCACCCTGGTCATCATGGGCTTCCGGCCCTATACGCTGGCAGGCTACAGCCTGGGCACGGCGCTCATCCTGGCGGGCATTCTGGGACTGGTCCTTCTCAGCGGGTTTGGGAGCGCGCTCGCCTCGCAGTTCGACCTGCCTGGCTTAGGCTCCACGGCAACGCCGACGCAGCCGCCCCTGCTGCCGACCCCGACCGGGACCGGCGTACCATCCGCCACCGCCACGGCCACACCCCAGCCAGCCACGGCCACCCCCACGCAGACTGGCACCCCTACGGCGAGCCTGCTCGTTCCCACACCCGAAACGCCCACCGGCACCCCACTGCCCAACCCGACCCCGGTCTATGCCCTTATCGAATCGGTCGAGGGCGACGGCATCGCCATGCGGGTGGAGCCGGGCGGCGCGCTCTTGACCACCCTCTTGAACGGTATCCTGGTCGAAGTCATCTCAGACGTGCAGCGGGTCGACAACTTCAACTGGGTCAAGGTCCGCGCGGTGACGGGCGGCGGCACGTTCGAAGGCTGGGTCATTCAGAATTACCTGAGACTGGCGACTCCTTCTCCCAACTGGTCGCCCTCCCCCACGCCTTAGCCAGCCAGCATGCCGGGTTCTTCTCAGCCGTCGCTCTGATCGGTTTGAGCTTTTCTAACGCACAGACGAAAAGCCGCCAGGGGCGATAAAGGATGCGCGGCGTCTTGGCGGCTTTGCGCTAGGTTTCGCGGCTAGGGCTGCGGCCGTGACTGCCTGGCCAGGATCAACAACCCGGAGACTCCTCCTCATGCCCATCCATTTTGGCACAGACGGCTGGCGCGCCGTCATCTCGGATTCGTTCACCTTTGGCAACCTGCGTGGGGTGGCGCAGGCCATCGCCGACGCGGTCGCTGCTGAACATTGGGATGTCCAGGGCTACGCCAATCCCCAGGCGGACCAGCGCAAGATCGTCATTGGCTTCGACACGCGCTTCCTCTCTGACCGGTATGCCGCCGAAGTCGCGCGCGTGCTGGCAGCCAACGGGTTCACGGTCCTGCTGGCCCAGGCTGATGCGCCCACACCCGCAATCTCCTACGCTGTAAAGCATCACAACGCCGTGGCCGGAGTCATGATCACGGCCTCGCATAACGCCCCCCGCTATAATGGAGTCAAGCTCAAGGCCTCCTATGGCGGCTCGGCCCTTTCCGAGCAGTGCCGGCGCGTGGAAGTGTTCCTGACCGACAACGAAGAACGCGCCCGCGGCCCGAACCTGATGGAGTTCGACAAAGCGCGTGAGATGGGCCTGATCCAACGGTTCAACCCGCTCCCGGATTACTTCGACCACCTGCGCGCGCTCATCGACCCGCAAGTGATCGCCGAGAACCCCCCGCGCTTCGTCGTTGACTCGATGCACGGCTCCGGGCGCGGCGTGATCAAATCCTTTTTGCAGGGCAGCGGCTGCGAGATCAGCGAGATTCGCGGAGAGATGAACCCCGGCTTCGGCGGTGTCCACCCCGAGCCGATTGGTCGCTACCTTGGGGCGCTTGCCGGTGCGATCGGGGCCGGGATGGGTAACTTCGGACTGGCCACCGATGGCGACGCCGACCGGATCGGCGCCATGGACGAGCGCAGCAATTTCGTGGACCCGCACAAGATCATGGCCCTCTCGCTGCGCTACCTGGTGGAAAAGCGTGGCTGGACCGGCTCGGTCGTCCGCACGGTCTCTACCACGCGCATGATCGACCGCCTGGCCGGGCGCTACGGCCTGACGGTGCACGAGACACCCGTGGGTTTCAACCACATCGCCGACCGCATGATGACGGGCGACGTGCTGATCGGGGGCGAGGAGTCAGGCGGCATCTCATTCAAGGGCCACATCCCCGAGGGCGATGGGCCGGTCATGGGCCTGCTGCTGGTGGAGATGATCGCCTTAGCGGGAAAATCGCTGTATGAGCTGGTGGAAGACCTGCTCGCCGAGGTTGGCCCCGCATTCTATGAACGCACGGACCTGCGCCTGAGCCGCCCCGTCTCCAAGAAGGAGATGACCGAGCTGCTGCTCAAGACTGCCCCCGCGGCAATTGGCAGCGAGCAGGTGACCGAGGTGAGCAACCTCGACGGCGTGAAATACGTCCTGGCCGACGATTCGTGGCTGCTTGTGCGCCCCTCCGGCACCGAACCGGTGCTGCGGGTCTATGCCGAGGGCCGCAGCCAGGCGATCATGAAGGACCTGCTCGGCTACGGCCGGCGGGTGGCGGAGCAGGTGGTGTAGATGAGTGAGAGGCACATTGCCTCCATAACTGGTCCCACTCGCAACACAGCAAACAGCGCGGGCGTTACCCCGCGCTGTTTATATTATCTCGAACACCTGCAGCTGATACTACTGCGCCGTCCTCACCCGCCGGACTACGAAGATGATCACCAGGAAAACTGCGCCCAGGATGAACAGGAGCGGCAGGCCCACCTCGTCCGCGAAACCGGTCGAGGGCACGGCGCCCAGCGCGGTGGAGGTCGGGATGACGGTCAACTGCGCCAGGGCGGCCTGGGTGTAGGCCGCGGCTACCGTCGCCGTGATGGGGTTGACGGTCGCCACCACGATCGGCGTGCTGGTGGAGAAGACCACCACCGGTGTCGAGGTGACACTCGGCTGGGGCGAAGGCAGCAGACCGATCAGGGCAGGGATCTTGATGATCTGCCCCGGCGTCGGGCTGTCTCCCAATCCCGGGTTGGCATTCCGCAGGTCGTCCACGTTGATTCCGAAACGCGCGGCGATCGCGAGCAACGTATCGCCCTGTTGGACGGTATAGTCCGGGCTCTGCGGTGCCGGGATGACAATGACCATCCCCGGCGTCAGCGTGTCACCCATTCCCGGGTTGGCGTTGCGCAGGTCGTCCACGTTGATCCCGAAGCGCGCGGCGATCGCGAGCAGCGTATCGCCCTGTTGGACGGTATAGTTCGGCCCGGCGCCCGCCGCGGCAGTCTGGGTGGCAGCCTGCGCGATTTGCGTGTTCTGCACCAGTTGGGCGGCCTGCTGGGCTGCGACCGCCTGGCGCTGGCGGGGAAGCAGGAACCCGGCGTACACTGCCAGGCACAACAATGCGATGAGCACGATTCCCCCCAGCACGCCGACCGCCAGCAGGAAAGTGCGGTTACTGCCGCCCTCATCCCCGCCGGGCTCTTCGCCGCCGGCCCCGGTTTCTGCGCCCATTTCGGCGGGTTGCTCGGCCTCTTCGTCGTCAAAGATGAAGCTGTTTCCCATGCTGTCTTCTCCTCATTGTCATCTGTGAGCGTGCTTCGCACCCTCACGGGGCAGATGGTGAAATGTTACGCCAGAACCTCCAGATTGGCAAGCGGGACGGTCACCTGCTCGCCGCTCGGGAGTTGGACGCTGGCTGCCGGGGCCCTGATGCCGCTGGGCAGCGGCGTGAGCCCGGACAGGATGGCCGTCAGGGAGCCGACCACCCCGAACCAGGGGGCGCGGCATATCCAAACCTGCTGCCCCGGTGTAAACACCTCCGCGTCCGGTGAGATGGGAGGCGGCTGGCTGGCTGGAAGCGGGATCATCAGCTCGGGTCGCGCTCCGCTGTAGCGGTCGAACATTTCCGCGTTGACTGCCACCTCGCGCTTGGCGCTGGTCGTCAGCAGGCGATGGGCGGCGGCGTTGAAGGGGTGATGCCCAAAGCCCTCCAGCACGATGATGGGGTAGCGCATTTGCATGGCCACCGGGATCAGCGCCGGCGCCAAGCTGGAGAGCACCAGCCCGCGCACCAGCAGTTCGGCGGCGTTTTCGAGCACTTTTTTCTCCCCGCAGTAGCCGCCCAATATCACCGAGCCACGCAGATTGATGTCCACCATGCTTGCATCGAGCACGGCCTCGGGCGTCTCGGCCAGGTTGACCAGCAGGCCGAAGTCCATGCGCCCGTTGCCCCAGCGCCCCTGGATGAGCGCGCCGCTCCCGTGGATGATCGCGCCCCGGTCGGGGATGATCTGGGCCACCTCGCCGGGAATGCCAGCCTTGAGTTCGACGTTGGTCTGGCCCACCTGCAGCATCACCTGCCCGTCACCGACCACGATGACTCGCCCGTCGTGCGGGGCTCGCACACTTCGGGCGATCAGCCCGCCGCCCTCGGCGATCACCGTCCCCTTGGGGAGTTTATCGCCCTTTTTGCACTGGATCAGGCTGTTGGCCCTGTCAGGCGAGATGCCCAAGGCATGCGCCACGTTGATTAGCACGTGTTCGCGCGGGAGCGCGGTCTCGGCGATGACATCGGTGGCAGTCACCTTCTGACCAACGCGCACCAGCACCCGCCCCGGGGCGGGCAGCAGCCGCTGGCGGACGACGGTGGTGAGCGGGAGGATATGCGTGACCGGCGCAAGCATCGTCAGCCTCCCAGGATCCCGAGCCAATGATTCAGCAGTTCGCGGCGGTGCATGGCGTCGGTGTCCAGGCGCAGGGGCCGCCCGCGCGCGTCTATGACCACGCCCAGGGCACTGCCGTTCACGGCCTCCACCCGGTAGCTACGCCCGGCGCCCAGGCCTGCATCGGTGCGGCCGCTCATCTTCAGGCGCAGCTCGCCGGTCTGGCCGATGGGCAGGGGCAGCACCTCGAGGCTGCCTTGTTTGACCTCCACGCTGGTGTCGCTGCCGTCGCTACCCACCAGTTGTGCTTTCAGGATGACGCTGCCGTAGGCCGCGCCGCTCAATGGTGCGACGACCGCAGCCAGGGGCAGGAACGCGCCCGCCTCGATGACGTGTACCGGTAGCAGGGGATTGAACTCTGCCGCGGCGCCCATGGCCGGCATGAGGTTCCCCCCGTCGAGCAGCACGTTGGCGTAGCCGGCCGGCTGGAGGGCGTCGAGCAGCATCAGCAAGCTTTGGCCCGGCGTGGGTGCGGCGGTGAACACGCTGCCCGCGGCGATGATGGGGTCGAACGCCGGCAGGTGTCCCCCGCGCCTGGCCGGGATCCGGGGAAAGTCCGGGCGGGCGGCGCGCAGGGCCAGGGTCAAGTTCACGCGCGCCAGGGCTTGCTCGATCGCCAGGTCTTCAGGTGTGGCGGGCAGGCTCCCGGGGTGCAGGGCTTTCAGGTAGATGTAGTCCTGCAGCAGGTCGTCGGGGATGTCGATCGGGAGCCACTGGCTGATTTCGGCCAGGGTTGTATGGCGCTGCAGGCCGCCGAGTGGCTCGCCCAGGCCAAACTGGGGGAAGACGCTCGTGCTCGTTCCGCCCCGGTACCCTGCCAGTACGGTGGTTGCCGAGGCGCCCAGGTCCACGGCCAGGATGCCTTTGTCTGAGATGGTACTCAGGAAGCGGATAACCCGCCCCTGCGCGAATGACGTCGGCAGCGGCGGACCGCCCGCAGTGGCGGCCAGGTCTTCCACGCCGCCGATCTGTCTCTGACGAATCTGCGAGAACAGAACAGCCAGGTCTTTCCGGGCCGGGTCGAGGTCCTCCACTTCCAGCGAGGGCCGGATGTTGGGGCTGATCTGCAGTCCCGAGGTCAGCGGCTGGAGGGCGGACTTGGCCTCCTCGGCCAGCTCTTTGTTCCCCGCGTAGAGCACAGCCGGCCGCTTGTCCTGCGGGAGGACGTAGCACGCCAGGCCGATGGTTTCGATCAGTTTCTGGAGCGAGCGCGAGGCGCCGTTTTGCGTCCCCCCGGCGACCAGGATGAGGTCGGGCGCGAGCCGCACGATGGTATCCACCTGTTCGTCGGCGCTGCGATGGTCATTCATCCCGATGGCCTCGACCACCCGGGCGTAGGTCGTGCGTGCCAGGCGCTGGGCGCTGTCCAGCGAGACTTCGGAGAGCAGGCCGACGACAACCGTCTTGATGGGGGGGCCGGCCGATAGCGTGACGACAAAAGAGTCTGCGCCCCCAAGTTCGGGCTGGGAGGGCACGATCAGCCGCTGGTCCTCGTCCATGAGTGGCCTGCCGAGCAGCGACTGCAGGTCGAGGATCGCCTGGCGAATGCCCAAGGCGACGTCGCGCCACGGAGCGGCCGCGCTGCTGGGCGACTGTCCGGAAGCGATGTGCCGGTAGCGCCCCTCCACCACATCGAAATAGGCCGCGCGGGTGGTGACTGTGCCAATGTCCACAGCCAGCAGCGAACTGCCTTCAATCAATGATGCGGGCATCTCTTAGAAGAAGGAGGCAATGAAACTCCAAATGAAATAGAGCCGCTCGGTGAGCGCGGTGAGCGCCGCCGCATAGGCCCCGGCGAACAGGACGCCGAAAGTGATGGCGATGAAGAACTTGCCGACGGCAGCCAGGATCTCGATCAGCCGGTTGCGCTGAACCGGGCTGCCGGGCGATTGCCGTGCCCCGAAGTGGAAGAATGCCAGGGTCGAGACCGTGCCAACCAGCATGATACTGCCCTCGAACAGGCGCTCGAGGAGCAGGGCCCCGCTGGTCACCTGGCTGGTGTCGAAGGGCTCGATGGCCGCCTGCACCTGCGGGATGAGCGTTCCCAATACCGCCCCGCCGATGGCTACCGCGGCTCCTACGCCGACCATGAGGGCCAGCGCCGGGCTTCCAAGGAACGAGAGGCTGGGCGAGATCTTCATCAGCAGGAGCGCGCTCAGCAACAGCGGCACGATCAACAGGGCCACATCCACGCCCTGGAGCAGCGGGTTGATCAGGCGCGGCAGGAGCACCTGGTGCCAGGCCACCGTCGTGACGTAACCGGCGCTGACGCCGATGAAAAGATAAACCGCCACCCGGAAGAAGGGATTATCCCCGATCAGGTAGCTGAAGACCATCAGGGTGAGAACACAACTGGCGATTCCGGTGATGAGCTCGATGTTGGCGGGCGACATGGTTATTGAGCCTCTTTGACGGCTTGCGCGCGTCGCGCCTGCCAGGCCGCCAGCAGCGCCATCACGCCGCCGATCGCCACAATGAATTCCGCCACCAGGAAGCCTACGCTGAATGGATCCCAGTACGACGAGCCGATGGATGGGATGCCGTTGGCTTGCTCGTAGGCCACGCCGCCCGCCAGACCGGTGACCATTCCTTGCACCTGGCCCGAGTCGTAGTAGGGCCGGAGCATGGGCTCTGCCTGGGCGCTGATGGCCATCAGCAAGGGTGAGCGACCCAGCAGGGTCCGGCTCTGCTCGATCCAGATGGCGCCGGTGTCGGAGCTGTCGGTCAGCACCACCAGGGCGTCGAAATCACCCAGTGAATGGAGATCCTGCAGGGGTGGCAGTATCCAGGCCGGGGCGCCGGCAACCGTCTGCGGGGCGGCCTGCACGGGGTTCGAGACGAAGTTGGTGATGCCGCTGGCCCCACCCGTCAGGTAACCCAGGTTGATGTACTGCTCGGGGGAGGCGCCGCCCAGGTCCGAGTTGGCGCGGACCACCAGGCGGTCTGCCAGCGCCGAGCCGGTGGAACTGGAGGAAACGAATACCACCGTTGCCCCCTCCAGCCGCAGGTGGTCGAGCAGGGGCGTAGTGGCGGCCTCCATTTCGCCCGAAAAGGCGGGCTGGTAATCCACCACGACCAGCACGGTCGCGCCCGCCGGCAGATCATTGACAGCCTTGATCGTGGCGCCCAGTTCGGGCGGATAGAGCCGGACCGCCGGGGTCAGCTGGGTCCCAAACATGACGGGGATCATGACGAAGACAAGCAGCAGGGCGGCAATTCCCCAACGCAGCAAGCGGTTTGAGGTGATCCGCTCGCGCGCGCCGACCGGCTTGGTAGCGCTTTCGCCGGCCACCAGCCGTTCGAGCAGTTCAATCTGACCTTGCTGGCTCTCGTTGACCAGCATCTTGTTGGGGTAGGCCGACACCTTCCGGGCACCGACAGCACCAACCGCCGCCGGCAGCACGTTGGAGAACCCCGAGAGCGGCCCACTCTTTTCGACGACTTGTTCTTCCTCCGCGCCCGGGCCCTCGCCGGCGGCTGCCTCCACGGGGCGCATGGCCTGCACCCACGACGGCAGCTCGCCCTCCGAAATGACCGCCTCACCCGTGGGCAGCGCGGGCGGGGTGGCCCCCTCCTGCGCAGGTTGGATGTCCGCAAGCCAATCCGGCATCGCCTCCGGGAAGAGTTCCTCCTCGGCGGGCTCGGGCTTGTCGCCCACCAGTGCGGGCGGCTCCGGCGCATGTAGCGCGGCAGCGGCGGCCCCGGCTGCCAGGGTGGCTCGCACCCAGTCCGGCGTTTCCTGCTTCCCTTGCGCGACGCCAGCCTCGGCGGGGGCGGCTTCGGCTGGTCCGGCCGCGGCCGGCTCTCCGGCGGGGGTCTGCCCGGCGGACCCACTCAGCCAATCGGGCAATGGCTCCTGCTCTGGATGGGACTCAGCGGCAGCCATCGACCCTTCCGCGCCCAGCGCTGAAAGCCATTCGGGCGTTTGTTCTTCCGCGGGAAGAGGTTCCTCCGGTTTGATCATGGCGGCCGTCACGCCTGCCAGGGTGGCCGCCTTAAGCCAGTCGGGGATTTCCTCTTCTGCCTCTGCTGCGGCGGGAGTCTCGGGAGGGGGTGGCTGGGTCATTCCCGCATCAGCCCCCAAGTCTTTGAGCCAATCCGGGGTCCCGGCTTCCGGTTCGAGAGCCGCTTCGGCCGGCCCAACTCCGGCTTCCTCTGAAGGCCCCTCGGGTTTGATGGCGATAACTGTTGCGCCCGCAGCCGCGGCCGCCTTCAGCCAGTCGGGGACTTCCTCCTCTGCCTCTGCTGCTGCGGTGGTCTCGGGAGGAGGTGGCTGGATGGCGCCCGCGTCGGCCTGCAGCTCTTTGAGCCAATCGGGGGTCCCGGCTTCCGGTGCGGAAGCCTCAGCGTCTGCCGCAACTTCGGGTTCCTCTGCTGGCTCCTCCGGTTTGATTGAGACAACGGTTGCGCCCGCTGCGGTGGCCGCCCTGACCCAGTCCGGCACTTCCTCCGCGGCCGCCGCAGGAGTCTCCCCCGGCGCTTCGCCCGCGGCTCCCATCTCTGGGGCGGATTCGGGCCCGCCCCCGGCCTGGGCCTCCAGGTCTCTCAGCCAGTCGAGCGATTCTTCACTCTCGGGCGCGTGTTCGGTGAGCTCCGCGGCTGGCAGATCGGTATCACCGGCGAACCCTATCCATTCGGGCTCAGCCTTGAGCGGGGGAGCCGCAGCCGTTTCTTCGTCTCTCTCGAGTTGCGCGCGCCAGTCTATCGCCCCTGTTTCACCGGGGGCTGCTTCAGCGCCGGGCCCCGGTCCGGCCGGTGCCTGCTGCTCCATCTGCCCGGTCAGGTTTTTTAGCCAGTCGGGGGTTTCCTCTTCGTCTTCAGCCTCGGCCGAGGAAAGGCCAGCCAGCCAGTCGGTGGGCGCTTCAGCGGCCCCCTCGGGCTGCTCGAACGCGGGCTCGGCGGGAGGCTGTGCCTCTGTCGCGGCGCCCAATGCGGAGAGTCCGGCCAGGAAATCATCGCCCGGGGCTTCGGAAGCGGGGACGGGCTCTTCCTCTGCCTCTGGATTCTCAGAATCTGGGGCGAGATCGAAGGGGGCCGGGACTTCGCCGGGCTCCTCCTGCGCGGATTCAGCAGGCTGGCTTTCGGGGGCGGCGCCGGGTTCCACGCCAAGGCCGGAAAGGCGGCTGAGGAAATCGTCTTCGGCGGGGGCAGTTTCGGCAGCGGTTTCGACCGGCTCCGCCTCGAGAGATTCCCCTTCCACGTTGAGCTCGGAGAGGCGCCTGAAGAAATCGTCTTCAGCCGGCTCGCCCTGGCCGGAGAGCTCCGCTGCGGACTCAGTAGCAGCCTCTGCTTCACTCTTGCGGATATTGCGCAGCCACTCGGGCAGGGTCTTCTCGAGTTCCGAGGTGCTCTTGGGTGTCGGTTCGTCGCCCGCCTGGATGGGCTCTTCGTTGGCGGCGGCCAGCGAGCCGGTGAGCGGTTTGAGCCGGGCCCCGCAGAACTCGCATACGTCGCGATCGTCGGGGTTGGCCCGGCCGCACATCGGGCAGCGAATTTCAGCCATCGCTACTTACCCCCGTAGGGCCGGTCGGCGGCAAACAAGATGCGCAGGCCGGTCAGCAGGGTGCCGAGCGCCACGCCCAGCAGGATGCCGCGTGCCCCCGCCGCCGCCGGGACCTGGGCAATGAACGGCCTCAGCAGGTCGCTGACGATTGGGATGTAGCCGATGAAAGGCAGCGGGGCGGTACCCAGGAAGATGAGCAGCGCGGTGAAAATAAAGACGATCGCCATCAGGTCCGAGCGCCAGCGCAGCAGGCGGATGGCGGCATAGAGCAGGGTCACCGCCAGGACGGCCATCAGGCTGGCCTCCACGGGCAACTGGATGCCGTTGAACATGGCCTGCACGGCCACGTTCTGAGGTCCAAGCGCCAGTCCGATGGCCAGCGAGCCCAACAGCGCAAATAGCAGGACCAGGCTGTAGGTGCTGCCTTTGAGGCGCCTGGCGACCCGGGTGAAGTGGACTGAGATCAGGTTGGCCACGCCGACGATCACGGCTACCGCCGCCAGGATCATAGCCCAGCTCAGCAGCAACTGGCGGGCCTGGTCCAGCGCAGGGACCGCGAAGAAGTA
>Ga0315273_10012068_pt1 | contig 11054 bp, 9 predicted proteins | sample YL17G02_0_MG_FD_205753 | JGI IMG/M metagenome (GOLD analysis project Ga0315273, IMG submission 205753) | Sediment microbial communities from Yellowstone Lake, YNP, Wyoming, USA - YL17G02_0 | ecosystem: Environmental > Aquatic > Freshwater > Lake > Sediment | place: USA: Wyoming | collected...
GGGACGGCCAGGACGAGAGCCTCTGTTTCTGCTTGCCTGCCGTCGGCGAGGTGCAGGGTATACCGGCCACCGTCGCGGGAAATACTCACCACCGGGGCGGACTTGTGCAACCTGGCTCCCAGCCGGTCCGCAAGGGTCTCAGTCAAGGCACTCATACCCGGCCCAAATGACGTCAGCCTGCCTCCCGGGCCGGGACCCGGAATGTTCTTTTTTCCAGCGGCACGAGCCTTCATTTGCAGCCTGACCAGGCCACGAATCAAGCTACCGTATTGTTCTTCCACTTCGTGAATGCGGGGGAAACAACTCTTCAGGCTCATTTTAGTGGCATCACCGGCGAACACACCGGAAGCCATCGGGTCGATCAGTTTTTCCAGGGCCTCACTGCCCAGCCTGCGGACGGCAAACTCTGCGAGGGACTCATCTGATTTATTGGTTCCCCCGACCAGGATTTCCCACAGAACACGCAAACGACCAGGGACGCTGAGCAAACGGGAAGTGAGGAATTCCGGCGGGGTTTCCGGCAGCTTGTGCAACTCCTGCCGGCTGAAAACGTAGCGTTTCTGCGCAGCTGCGTTAGCGGACACCGGGGTAAGCCCAATCTCAGCGCACAGTTGCAGGGTCCTCGGGATCTTGTCGAGAAAACCGTTAACCCCGGCTTCGCAAATAAACCCCTCCGGGCTGGTCTCGGTCCATACCTTACCCCCCACGCGCTCACTGGATTCAAATACTGATACCTCAGCTTGCGGGTTGCCGGACAGGATGGCATGGGCGGTCGCCAGGCCGGAAATTCCTGCGCCCACAATGGTCGTTTTCATGGTGATCTGCCCGCCTCAGACGTCACTTCTGCATAGCCGTTTCGCCTATTGATGCCAAATTTAACCTTTTTTTCGCCGCTTACACCGGAAGAGTTTCATCGGCTTGACATGTGTCATGAGAGAGGCGTTGCTGTAAGGGTACTTTTGCAATGGGTTCAACCGTTTGCCAGGCTGTGAAATCAGGAGAAGTCCATGACCATGTTCACCCGATCGCTCTGCATGAAAATAGTGCCGCTGCTAATTCTGCTCACCGTTGCCGGTTGTAACAAGGAACCCACGGTCAGCTATGCACAGGACGTAAAGCCCATCACCGACAAGTACTGTATCGAGTGCCACCAGGTCGGTGGCGCAGGCCAGGTGGCCAGCGGTTTCAGCGTGGCAAGCTATGCGGATCTCATGCAGGGCACGCGCAACGGCCCCATGGTCATTGCCGGGGACAGCCAGGGCAGTAACATGCTCGTACTGATGGAAGGGCGCGCTGACCCGTCCATCAAAATGCCGCATGGAAAGTCGGTAAGCGCCAGCAAAGCGGAAATTGAAACCCTGCGCCTGTGGATAGACCAGGGCGCCCAGGACAATTGATTTTGAGATAATTGATTTTCCCATTCATGCATTACTTGACATGAATCAAGTTTTCAAACGATGGGGCATGGTATTAAGTAAACCAATTGTTAAGCTATTTTTAACAATTCAAGACGCTCCAAAGAGCAACAAACCATAGAGTGAGCAGAAGCATGAACAAGAAACCAGATGGGACGCCCTTTTCAGCCAGAATGACCGCAATGATCATCGTGATGGCGGGGCTGCTGAATTTCGCTTGGTTAATGCCAGCGCTGGCGGCGGGGGACGAAGCAACCACCGCTGACGGCGAATATTCCAAAGGGGCCAACCAGTGCCTGACCTGCCACAAGGAAGGCAAGGAGTTACCGGCCCACGAGATACTGCAAACGCCGATGGGTTCAACCGCCGACCCCAATTCACCTTTTGGCGCCGGCAAGCACGAATGTGAGACCTGTCACGGCCCTTCCAAGGATCACATGAAGAAACTGGCCGACGGTACCCGCCCACCCCCGGCGGTCACATTTGGCCACATGACACCGGTAGAAACGAAGAATGGAGTCTGTCTTGGCTGTCACGCGGATGGCGCCCGTAATCACTGGCCTGGCAGCGTGCACCAACTGGAAGCCGTGGCCTGTGTCGATTGCCATGATGTCCACACCGCCAATGACCCCGTACTGGCTCTCGAAACCCAGCCCGAGGTCTGTTACCAGTGTCATAAAGAGCAGCGCGCGCAGTTCCTGCGCCAGTCCCGCCACCCGGTGCAAGGCGCCACCGAGTCCATGTCGAATACCGGCCTGATGTCCTGCACCGATTGCCATAAGCCGCACGGCAGTGACGGGCCGAAACTCTTAACGCAAAACACCCTCAACGAGACCTGCTATCAGTGCCACGCGGAAAAACGCGGACCCTTCCTGTGGGAACATGCCCCCGTGCAGGAAAATTGTGGCAATTGCCATACACCCCATGGTTCCAATTTTGAAAACCTGTTAGTCGCGCGGCAACCATGGATGTGCCAGGAGTGTCACGTGGCCCAGTTTCACCCGAGTGGTGTTTACAGCGGCACGGGTATTCCACCCACTGGCGCGGCGCAGCAAGTACTGGGTAAAGCATGCCTGAACTGCCATTCACAAATCCATGGATCCAACCATCCATCTGGCCTGCGCTTCACACGTTAACCGGCCTGGAACTGGTAGAGGAGACGAACAATGAAAACCAAACAGAACGCCATTCTCAACTTCGTGACACTGGCCCTGATGGCATTGCCGATAGTTGCCTGGGCTCAGGATGATAAGGATCCAGCCAAGACCGAAGGTAAAGATACCGAGGCAAAGACGGTAGCGGTTGTGCAAAGCGAGGTAACCGTGGGCCTGTACTACCTCGATCACGATTCCTACCGTTACGGTAAATATTCCGGACTGACCGACGAGGGGTTTTATGTTCTGGCCGATTTCCTGGTCGAAAAACGCCCCGTGTGGAACAGTGGTGATACCGAGCGCTGGAGCGTCCAGGGTTGGCGGCTGGGCCTGGATTCACGGCGACTGTTGTATAAGTACAACGATCCCGTCAGGCAGACCTTCAAGGCAGACTACCGGGAAATTCCCAATAACCGCTTCAGTGACGGTCAATCGCCATACCTCGGAATCGGCGACAACACCCAGACTCTGCCCTCCTCCTGGGCGGTTGCCCCGGGCACCAACGATACACGCGGCTTTCTGACCCTGCAGCAGAACCTGGTAAACGTGAAGATCGACACCAAGCGTCGCTGGATGAATCTTGATTACTCGCTCAAGCTCAGCGACAGCTGGAACATGGCCATCGATTACTCGTATATTTCCAAGAAAGGTGAACGCAGCATCGGCAGCATCTTCGGCTACACCGGTGGCAATCCGCGCGGCGTGAACCTGTCTGCGCCAGTGGACTACATGACGAACAACGTCGATGCCATGTTCAACTATGCCACTCCGCAGGCCCAGTTCGGCCTTGGAGTGTATGCATCTTTCTTCAATAACGACGAGACCACCCTGTTGTGGCAGAACGCCTTCGGCCAGCAGCCGCAGTGGGCGCCCGGTGTGGCGTTCCCAAATTCACAGGGCCAGCTTGCTCTGGAACCAGACAACAGCTATTGGCAATTCAAGGCCTACGGTGCATTTAACTTTGCGCATTCCACCCGCCTGAGCGCCGATGCATCCTTCGGCCAGATGAAACAAAACGATTCCTTCTTACCATACACCATCAACCCGATCCTGGTCGTGAACACGCCCGTGCCGCTGGACTCGCTGGACGGCAAGGTTGACACAACCATGCTCAACCTTCGCCTGACCAGCCAGCTGGTGCGGGCGCTGGATGTGGCAATCAACTACCACTACGACGACCGCAACAACAAGTCGCCGCGCGCGGTGTACCCGTATATCGGTGCTGATTCACAAAATCAGCGGCCCTACGATGACGGTCGCATCAACCTGCCCTACAGCTACAACAAGGAAAAAGCCGACGCGGTTCTCACCTACCGCGTGGGTGGCGGCACGCATCTCAGAGCGGGCGCGGAGTATCTGAACATGTCACGTGACTATTCCGAGGTTACCCATTCGGACGAATGGGCGTGGCTGGCCGGGGTCAGGTTCGGTGGCATTGAAACTGCCAGCTTCAATTTCGACTATCGCAATTCCAGCCGCGACGTCTCCGATTATGTCGGCAACAGGCCCCTGATCGAATCCAGTGTTCCTGGCACGGTCACGGAAGATGAGTGGGAAAACCAGCCCTTGTTGAGGAAATACTATCTGACCGATCGCGACCGAGAGGAATTCCGCTTCCGCGCCGACGTATTCCCGGTACCCGAGTGGAACCTCGGCATGGCCTTCAGCTATTTCAAGGATGATTACGCTGCCGGCTACTACGGCCTGAGTGATGCGAAAATCAAGTCAGGCACGATTGATGTTGGTTGGCACCCGACGAACAACATTTCTCTGACAGGGTTTTATACCCACGAGAAGTACGATGCGAACCAGTCCAGCATTTCTTTCACCAATGTCAATCAGGCTTTCGACCTGAAGCGGGTGTGGTGGGCGGAAACGACCGACAAGGTTGATACCTGGAACCTCGCGCTGGCTTTTACCGACATCGGCGCCTCCCGCGGATGGAAGAAGTTCGACCTGGGCTTTGACTACACCTATTCCGACACCAATAGCGCCATTGACGTCACCGCGGCCACGCTGCCCACGGCGCCATTGCCGGATTTGGTCGACAAGTTGGAAACCTTCAGCGCCTGGGCCAGCCTGGAAATCAGCGACAGTTCCAGCCTGCGGTTCGTGATTGAAAGCACCAAGCTCGATTCTGCCGATTTCGCGCTGGACAACGTCGCGACTAATACACTGGCCAACGTGCTGCTGCTGGGTCAAAGTGCAGCAAATTACGATGTCCTCCTGATCACGGGTTCCTGGACCTACCAGTTCTGATTACAGGTCTGGCTCGATGGTCGAGAGTCTCGAGAGGCACCGCACCAACCGGTGCCTCTTCTTTTTAAGCAAAGGCTCAGATGGAACACGTTAAAACAGATATTGCCATCGTGGGAGCCGGGGGCGCTGGAATCCGGGCGGCTATCGCTATAGCGCAAGCCAACCCGCAACTGCAGGTTGCCCTGATCTCCAAGGTCTACCCCATGCGCAGCCACACCTGTGCCGCCGAAGGCGGAGCGGCCGGGGTCAAGCGTGCAGATGATTCCCTGGAAATGCACTTCAACGACACCGTCAGTGGCGGCGACTGGCTATGTGACCAGGACGTGGTCGAGTACTTCGTCCAGCAGGCACCGCTGGAGTTGATCCAACTGGAACACTGGGGCTGTCCCTGGAGCCGCGATGCAGACGGTTCCGTGGCCGTGCGCCCGTTTGGCGGAATGAAGAAAGAGCGCACCTGGTATGCGGCCGACAAAAGCGGTTTCCATATCCTGCACACGCTCTTTCAAACCTCGCTGCAATTTCCTTCGATCCATCGTTTTGATGAATTCTTCTGCCTGGATCTGCTGCATGAAAACGGCCACTGCAGAGGGGTTATGGCCATGGAAATGCGCAGCGGGCGGTTTTTTCATTTCGAGGCCAGCGCAGTCATCCTTGCCACCGGCGGCGCCGGGCGCATTTTCCCCTTCACCACCAACGGCGCGATCAAGACTGGCGACGGCATGGCCATGGCCTATCGCGCCGGTGTGGCGCTCAAGGATATGGAGTTCGTGCAGTACCACCCCACCGGCCTGCCCGGCACCGGCATCCTCCTGACTGAAGGTTGCCGCGGCGAGGGCGGGGTACTGGTCAATCGCCACGGCTACCGTTACCTGCAGGACTACGGCATGGGCCCGGAAACACCGATTGGCCAGCCGGTGTTTAAAACCATGGAACTTGGACCGCGTGACCGCTTGAGCCAGGCCTTCTGGCATGAGCAGAAAAAAGGCAATACGGTGGAAACAGCCTGGGGTGATTGCATCCTGATGGATATGCGCCACCTCGGTGAGAAACGCATCAACGAACGCCTGCCGCTGGTACGGGAACTGGCCACGTCTTATGTCGGGGTAGACCCCGTCACTGATCCCGTGCCGGTGCGCCCGGTGGTGCATTACATGATGGGCGGCGTCGACACCAACATCGACGGTGAGACCTCGATGGCCGGGCTGTACGCCATCGGCGAAACCGCCTGCGGCAGCCTCAACGGCGCCAACCGGCTGGGCTCGAACTCGCTGACCGAACTGCTGGTGTTCGGCAAGCGGGCCGCGCTGTGCGCCGTGGACTATACGACCGGCCCGGGTGCCGGGCAGGCCCCTGGAACTGCCCGACAGCAGGCCGACGATGCGGTCCGCGCAGTGCGCGAGTTGCTGCAGCGCGGTTCGGGCAGTGAGAGTCTGGCCGGGGTGCGGCGCGAGATGATGACCAGCCTCGAAGAAGGTGCAGGAATTTACCGGGATGCTGCCGGCCTTGAGGCGACCTGCCGCACGATCGCCGAGTTGCAGGAACGCTTTGAACACATCGAGGTGCACGACAAGAGCAATGTGTTCAACACGGATTTACAGCAGGCGCTGGAACTGAAGAACATGCTGGACGTGGCCGAAACGGTCGGCGCCAGTGCGCTGGCCCGGCAGGAATCCCGCGGCGCGCACCAGCGGCTGGACTTTCCTGAACGCGACGACACGAGCTACTTGCAACACAGCCGGGCAATACGGCAGCCCGGCGAGCGACCGGAAGTCCGCTGGCTGGACGTTACCATTACGCGCTCACAGCCCGGTGTGCGGAATTATTCCGGGGACAAACAGTCATGAGCGACCGCCAGAAGTCAGTCATGAGCATCCGCCACATCGAACTCGAAGTGATGCGTTACGATCCGGAACGCGATGATGCGCCGCACTTCCAGCAGTACTCCGTGCCCTGCCAGGAAGACTGGGCCATCCTGGATGCGCTGAACTACATCAAGGAGCATATCGACACCACGCTCAGTTACCGCTGGTCCTGCCACATGATGGTCTGCGGCAGTTGCGGCATGATGGTCAATGGCGAACCCAGCCTGACCTGCAAGACCTTCATTCGTGACCTGCCGGACAAAGTACGCGTTGAGCCACTGGCCAATTTCCCGATCGAGCGGGATCTGGTCGTGGTGCTGGATGACGTGATGGAGAAACTGCAGCGGGCGCAGCTCTATATCATCCGCCACGATCCTCCGCCGGCCGCCACGCAGGAATATGAGCAGTCGCACTCTGCGCTGATGAAATTCAAGCAATACACCATGTGCATCAACTGCATGGCCTGCTATGCCGCCTGCCCGCAGTATGCCCTGGACAAGGAATTCATTGGCCCGGCGGTGCTGGCCCTGGCGCACCGCTACAACCTCGATTCACGCGACCAGGGCCGGGCAGAACGGCTGAATATCCTGGCCGATCATGATGGCGCCTGGAATTGTTCCTTCGTGGGCGCCTGCTCGGAGGTCTGTCCCAAGCACGTGGACCCGGCGGCCGCCATCCAGCAGATGAAGATTGACGGGTCGATTGAATGGCTGAAACAAAAACTGCTGCCGGGGAAAGCATCATGAGCCGGCGCCCTTATGTGCGGCCGGTATCCCGCAGCAGATGGTACCTGCACCACGCGCGCTACCGGAATTACATGCTGCGCGAACTGACCTGCATCCTGGCGGCTTTGTACTGCATATTGTTGCTGCTTGCCCTCCAGGCCCTGGCTTCCGGCCAGCCTGAACGCTGGGACGATTTCCTCGCCAGCCAGCAGCAGGTGGGCTGGATGGCGCTGCATGCGTTTGCGCTGGTGTTCTTTACCATCTACCAGACTATGGCCTGGTTCCGCCTCGCACCTAAGGCCATGCCCTTGCAGCTGGGCGGCACCGCGGTACCAGCCGCCTGGATTGTTGCCGCGCATTACGTGGCCTGGCTGGCGGTAAGCTTGATCATCTTCTGGCTGGCGGGGGTGTTTTAGTGGCCATTGCAAAAAAAGCCCTGGTCTGGAGCCTGTTTGCTGCAGGCGGCACGGTTACCGCGTTCCTGTTTCCGGCCCTGATTGCGCTGTTCCTGATGGTTTCACTGGGCTACGTCCCGGGTGGCTTGAGCTATGCCGGCATCACAGCTTTTGCCGCTTCCTGGGCAGGTAAAATCATCCTGTTCGGCATCGTGTTCTTCTCCATATGGCATGCCGCCCATCGCATGCGGGTCATTTTCCATGACTTCGGTGTGCGCGCCGACAGTGTCATTGCAAGCATCTTGTACCTGCTGGCAACACTCGGTACAGTGCTCGCTGCTTTGTATCTTTGGAACATCCGTTAAGCCACGCCTAAGCTCACGAATAAGCCATGACATCAACACCAAGGGAATCCACATGAACGATGACGTGCTGGCCATGACTCAAGAGCTGTCCAGTGCCGGTGGCGATTTCGTCGCCACGCACGAGCGCGGCGCCCCGGCCATACCGGCTTACCTCGAAGACACGTATTGGTGGGCCTATCTGCGTCCGCGCTCCATCTGGCTGTTCGAGCGTGAGTGGCTGGTCAACCTGATCCTGTGGGGCAATATGCAACGGCTGACAGAGGCCGTGCTGGATGAAATGGACTGCAAGGAGCACAGTTCGGTGCTGCAGGTCGCCTGCGTATACGGTGACTTTTCCAACCGGCTGGCGGCTCACTTGGCGCAGACCCGTTCCCGGCTGAACATTCTCGACATTGCGCCCATCCAGTTGCGCAACGCCAGGGATAAATTGAGTCATCACGATAACGTGAGCCTGCACCACCAGGACTCCAGCAAGCTGCAATTTACCAGCGGGAAATTTGACCACACCGTCGTGTTCTTCCTGCTGCATGAGCAGCCGCAAGACGTGCGCCGCAAGACCATCGCTGAAGCCATACGTGTCACCCGCCCGGGAGGAAAAGTGGTGTTCGTCGACTACCACGGGCCGCAGCGCACCAATCCGATGCGTTACCTGATGCATCCGGTCCTGCACTGGCTGGAACCTTTTGCGCTGGATCTGTGGCGCACCCAGCTGCAACACTACCTCCCCGAACACATCGCACCGGAACAGGTAAGCTCCTGCTACTACTTTGGCGGCTTGTATCAGAAGGTGGTGATTTCCTGCTGAATCCGATGGCAATACCTTCAGCCTGAGCTCGATAATTGCCCACCGCGAGGCATGGTCGCTTGCAGTAGCGCGCATTGTGCAGGGATGCACCGGTGCCGCGCAGGCCAGGGATGGCCGGGAGCGGCCTCCTACAACGCCCGACATTGCTACACTGTGGTCAACCATATTGGGAGAAAATTCGGTGCCAACTGTCACCAGCAAAGAAATTCATCTCGCCAGCCGCCCCGAGGGCATGCCGCAACCGGAACATTTCACCCTGGTTGAAAAGCAAATACCCGAACCGCTTGCCGGTGAAATACTGGTGCGCAACCTCTTCATGTCAGTGGACCCCTATATGCGCGGCCGCATGATGGATCGCAAAAGCTACGTGCCTTCGTTCCAGGTGGGCGAAGTGCTGGGGGGCCACGCGGTAGGCGAAGTTGTTACCTCGCGCGACGAACGATTCCAGCGCGGCGACAGGGTGCTGCATATGCAGGGCTGGCGTGAATATGCGCTGACCCGGCGCGATGAATTAACCGCCCTGCCTCCGGATACCGGCCTGCCTGTGCAAAGCTTCCTGGGTGTATTGGGCATGCCCGGCTTGACCGCTTATGCCGGGCTGCTGCGCATCGGTGAGCTAAAAGAAAACGACACCGTGTTTGTCTCGGCGGCCTCGGGCGCGGTGGGTTCAATAGCATGCCAGATCGCGAAAATCAAAAACTGCACCGTCATCGGCAGCGCCGGCTCGGATGAAAAATGCAGCTGGCTGGAACAGGAGGCAGGCATCGACAAGGCGATTAACTACAAAGCATGCAGTGACTTGACCGCTGCCGTCGCTGCGGCCTGCCCTGGCGGAATCGATGTCTATTTCGACAACGTGGGTGGCGCGCACCTGGAGGCGGCGCTTGAAAACATGCGCCCCTTCGGCCGTATCGTCATGTGCGGAATGATTGCGCAATACAATGCCACCAGGCCGGAGCCCGCACCCCGCAATCTCGTCCAGGTGGTCGGCAAGCAGCTGAAAATGCAGGGCTTCATCGTCTCCAGCCATGCCGATATGCTGCATGCGTTCCAGCACGACATGGTGGGATGGATCAGCTCAGGCCGGATGAAGTGGCAGGAGACCATCGTTGACGGCATCGAACGGGCCCCACAGGCCTTCATGGATCTGTTTACCGGCGGCAATGTCGGCAAGATGCTCGTGCGGCTCGGGCCCGATGCATAAAAAGGGGACGGGGCAAATTAATTGACAATTAATTTGCCCCGTCCCCTTTTTTTCGCATTGTGCAGGGATGCACCGGTGCCGCGAAGGCCACGACTGCAGGGACGCAGGAGGTAGGGCAACGCAGGAGCAGTTGCCGAGGGATGGCCGGGAGCGGCCTCCTACAATCACACAGAACGCAAATACCATTCGTAGTCGCGGTTGGAAACCTCGGTCTGGAACCGGTTCGATTCCTCGCGGCGGCACAATGCAAAGATCTCTGCGAATTCCTTGCCCAGGTAGCTGGGCAGGATGGTTCCTGCCTCGAAGGCGTCCAGTGCCTGGGGCCAGTGCACCGGCAAGGTCACGATGTCCTCGAGTTCTTCGCGCTCCGGGATCATGCGACCGGGTTCGCAGCGCTGCGTAATGCCGTGGTGCAAACCCGCCATGATGGCGGCGGTCACGAGGTATGGGTTGGCATCGGCCCCGGCCACGCGGACTTCCACGCGGTTATTAACCGGCGAAGAGAGTGGAATGCGCAGGGCGACACCACGGTGATTGACGCCCCAATTCGGCGTACACGGCACAAACGCTCCGCGCACGAAGCGACGGTAGGAGTTTGCATTGGGCGCATAGATCGCCATGCTTTCGCCCATGGTTGCAGCCAGGCCGCCAATGGCGTGGCGCAAGGTTTCAGAGAAGGCGCCATCGCTGCACTCACCGGCAAACACGTTGTTGCCGTCATCGTCCAGCAGGCTGATATGGACGTGCAGGCCGGAGCCGGGAATGCCTCCAAAGGGCTTGGCCATGAAGCAAGCCGCAAGGCCGTGTTTTATTGCTGCAGCCTTGACCACTCGTTTCAGCATCAGGGCGTGTTCGCAGGCGCGCAAGGGA
>Ga0315273_10012071_pt1 | contig 11053 bp, 3 predicted proteins | sample YL17G02_0_MG_FD_205753 | JGI IMG/M metagenome (GOLD analysis project Ga0315273, IMG submission 205753) | Sediment microbial communities from Yellowstone Lake, YNP, Wyoming, USA - YL17G02_0 | ecosystem: Environmental > Aquatic > Freshwater > Lake > Sediment | place: USA: Wyoming | collected...
TTAGAAGATGATAAGATTGCTTGCTATAACCCAGAAAATAATCAATTAGAATATTATAAATATGAAGAAAAATATATTTATGATTACAATTCTGAGACTTATGGGCCGATGATTAATGTTAGTGGGGGTGGTTATGATGTTTTGGTGACGCCTAATCATATGATGTGGGTTAAGAGAAATAATGAATGGTCTAAGATTAGGGCTGATAATGTCCAGGAACATGATATTATTTTATCTTCTACTAATATAGATAGTTTTGATGAAAAAGAAATTAATAATATAATATTAGAAGAATATAATGATCCCGTTTGGTGTTTAACGGTTCCTACTGGACTGTTTGTTACTAAAAGAAATGGTAAAATCGGTATTCATGGTAATTCTGGAAAGGTCCTACAATTAACTAATGAAGTTGAACAGATTGAGAATGAGATGGTTGATGGTTTAGGTTTAACGAAGGCCATTTTATCTGGCGAAGGTCCTACCTATGCCAATGCTCAGGTAGCAGTCGAAATCGTCATTAAGCGTTTAGAAAGTGTCAGAAATTTAATTGCAAATTGGTTAGAGGAAAAGGTATTCAAGCCAGTTGCTGAATTTAATGGCTTTACTCACAAAAATAGAAGGGGAGAAACAGAGTATATTTATCCAACAGTTCGTTGGGATGACTTAAAATTAAGAGATAATTCTCAAAAATTACAATTTATGTGGCAGGCCAGGACCAATGGCGATTTATCGGCCAGAACATTCATCGAAGAGGGTCTTGGTTTAGATATGGACAATGAAATTGAGAATATGAGGTTAGAGGAAATGTCAGAAATGTTTGCCAGTCCAAATCTTGGATTAGGGACGGGCACAGGGGATGTAATGGGAGGTGGTTATGGTGGTGGAGGACCAGTAATGCCTCCGGCCATGGGTGGCGGAATGCCTGAGGGTGGAGAGATGGGAGCGATGCCTCCTGGTGCAGAGGGCGTAATGCCTGGAGGAGCTATGGGGGGTGCCCCTGGTGGGGCTCCCGGTGGGACTCCTGGCGGGACTCCTGCCGCAGCAACAGCCAATGTTCTAAGTGAAAATTATCGAACAGTAATAGCCGCATCACAACATATTGGAACAATGGTTCGCACTGCAGGAACGACTGAAACCATGAATGTCTTTTTGCCAGACATGAACAGAATCGCTGATGGGAATGGGGCTAGGGGAGAATTACCAGAAGAGCCTGATATCATTGCTCTGTTAGATATTACTCCAACGTGGGGAGCCCCAGGTTATCCATTATCATATTTGTATGGTTCTAATTCAAGTGTTTATGACAATATTATTAAAAAACATTATAAGACAGCAGGATTGATGGGAGTTCAAGATCCCAAGCAAAAAGACAAAAATATTGGTTACAAACCACCAGTGACCTCCATTGAAGCTAAATTATATCAAGCAGTCATGTCACAGAATTATCCATTGAAATTCTTCATGCAGTATTTAGTCAATGGTAATCATCAATTTAGAGTTGATGGTGCTTTCCCAGACATCAAAGTTGCGGTCGAAGCCGATGGCGAAACTTGGCACATAGATGATGAAAAGGTCCAAAAAGACCGTTATCGTGATACTCAGCTTGCTTCACAGGGATGGTTAGTTTTAAGATTTACTGAGGATGAAATCGGAGAAAAGATTCAGGATGTCATAAAGGTCATTACAAATGCAATTAATCAGAAGAGTCAGCCAACCAATCGAACAATTGCTCAAGATGAACCTGAAATGACTAAGCAGGGGGCCGTCTCCCCCAAGCAGGCACAAAAGAATGGAGAAGCTATCATGTAACATGGAAGAATATTTAGAAAAATATTCAACATTTTATCTAATAAAAATTATAGAAGAAATAGATATAAAATTAGAGTCGAGTAATAATATATGTCTATTATTATCAAAAGAGAAAATAAAAAAGGTTCTTATCAAGAGAGAAGCCTCATCGTTGTGAGGTTTTTTCTGTTATTTGCAGGTTTAATATCATGCTAGTGTTAAAATACATATTACTATTTTAACGACTCCTCATTTTGGAGGTTTGAGACTATGGCATTTGAACGTAAGGAAATAAAAATTCCTATCAATAGTATGAAAATTTTACATCCAGATGGGAATTTGGTTCGTTCACAGATGCTTCGCACGGCTGATACTACAGGTAGAATTGGAAAACAGAATTTATATGAAGAGCCCGAGGATGTCATTGAACATTACAAGAGCGTTGGGTTTGACATTGTAGATGAGATGAAGAAAAGAGACACTGACTTATTATGGGTCAGGGCCAGGGCTATTGATGCAGATGTAGTGAATGAAAATGGAGATTATTTTTCTTGGGAAGAGATTATCAAAGAGCGAGAAACTCAGAGTGCTCGTGATAAGAAGAAAGTTGCAGCATATAAATCTTTTGAGGGTGTTCCAGTTTATACAAATCATGACAATGGAGATATCCAAAAAGCCAAGGGGAAGGTTGTTTTTGCAGAATTAGACGAAAAAAATAAATGCGTCTGGTGTACTTTTTACGTTGATATGGCTGCTTATGGTGATATTGCTAGATCAATTCAAATTGGAACTATCAGTGATGTGTCCATGGGCGCACAAGTTGATCACAGTTTATGTTCTATTTGTGGTCATAAGGCGGAGAAGGAATCAGAATGGTGCGTTGTTGGTGAAACTTTAATAACCATGTCAGATGGTAGTTTGAAAAGAATTGATAAAATACAAATTAACGATGAAATAATTACTCATAATGGCAATGTTAAAAAAGTTTTAGATGTAATGTCAAGAGATATAGATGAAGAAATTGTTCAAATTGCTTCGCCATTAACATTTTATGATCTAAAAATTACTAAAAATCATCCATTGTGGTCTATGGGTGCTGATAAAGCACAATGTAGTAGATGTAGTAGACAAAAATGTAGACCTGGAGAAATTGGAATTTGTTATGCTTCTCAATTAAAAAATGTTGGAGAGCAAACTTGTTTTAATAATAATCAAACTATGGATTTTAGATTTACAGATGCCGGTCATCTGGGTCTGGGTGATATGGTAGAATCTCCAGTTATAAACTTGGATAACACTGGTATTGATAATCAATTATCTAAATTAATAGGATATTATTTATCTGAAGGATCATTAATTTTTAGAAAAAATGCACCAGCAGTTATATGTTTTGACATTGCAGATAACGAAGTAGATACATTAGGCAATGATATTATTAATATTTGCAGATCTATTAACAAAGAATATGATCCATGCGTTTATAGACAAAGGGCTAATGGTAATTCGGCGTCTATTAGATGGACTAATTATGAATTAGCCCAATATTTTTATGATAATTGTGGTAATAATGTTAAAAATAAAAAAATATCTAATAATTTATTTAAAAAATTAAATAAAGAAAATGTTTTAAATATGATAGGATCTTTTATCGATGGAGATGGTTATCAAAATCATGCCGCCCGCCCTGGAGCCATTAGGATAGATATTGCGTCATTTGATTTAGCATCACAATTAATATTATTATTACACTCTGTGGGTATTAGATCTACATATTTACACACTAAACAAAAAGGAGGCCCAACAAGTAGAGACAAATGGTTTGATATATATTGTATTTCCATCCCGTCTGGGGATGCAGAAATAATGATTAAATATAGTCAAAAAATAATAGAATATTCAAAAAATGCGAAAAATAAAGGATATTGGACAGAAAGAGGATTAGCACAGACTATTACTAAGATAGAAAATGTTAATTATAAAGGTAAAGTTTATAATTTAGAGGTTGAAGATGACAATTCTTATGTAGCTAATGGGTTATCTGTTCATAATTGTGACCACTTAAAAACTCGCAAAGGGAAAAAATTTAGTGGCGTCATTGATAAAGGGAAGAGGAAAGGCCAAAAGGTAACAGATGAAGTTGTTTATGAAGAGAACCATGATTTGAAATTTATTGAGTTATCAATAGTTTCCGATGGAGCTTTCGCGAATTGTGAAATTGACAAAGTGTTACCACATCAAGAAGTTATAACATATGCTGATAAATTACGCAGAACGGCCAGTAACATTAGTAGTTTGGTAGACCAAAATATCCAAGGGATTATGCAGAGGCGGGCAACGACTGCCAGTCTTGAATTAGCTCATTACCTGGACGAGTCCAAGGAAATTTTGGGAAAAATTGATGTCTTTTCTGGAGCGGTCATTCAGAACATGCATAAGACTGCCGGAATGGAGAAGACAGCGTTTAGCATTTTAGATACATTGAATGATGTATTGAATAAAGTTGAGGCTGTCATCATTAATCTATTAAGCAGAAAAGACAATATTGATTTAACTCATGTTGCCAAATTATCTAAAGCCATGGCTGACATCCAGCAAGAAGTATCCGATATGATAGATGATGGTATCGGAACTTTATCAGAAGCTGCCACTCTACCTCCTGGTGAGGCAGGATATGGTCAACCATCAGGACAACAGCAAGTCGCATCCCCTAATGACTATACTGCCGCTGGAGATGTAGGAAGGGCTATGGGACAACAAACAGCCGCCCAACCACTACAGACACAACCCGTTGCAAATATACTTGGGAACGCAATAAATAATGTTCCATTTCAAGTGAGTCCAGATTTAGAGCCTCCTGGATTTTTACAAGCAGTACCTGCTAGCATTGAGGGAAAATGGAATAAATTTTCTCAAAATTTAAATAATGCAAATATTAGATTAGGCTCAATTTTAGATTCTTTAGATATTTCTAAAGAACAACCGTTTGAATCAATTATTCAAGAAGGAGGAGTATCAATGAAAAGTTTAAATGAAAGAGTAGCTAGTGCAATCATGAACAAAATGGCTACTGTTGTAGAACAACCAATCATCGCCAGTCGTGATAATGGCCGATATAAGGTCATCATTAGTGACAAAGCAGATGAAGAAATTCTTGGTTATTACAATGACAAGAAAACAGATTGGGAACCAACTACATTAAACAGTGATGATGCCGATGCCATTCGTGAGAATCGCATTGCTTCTGTTACTGACAAATTAATGAATGAATTTGTTGGTTTTGTTAAGACTGCCGCCGTCTCCGTTCAGACCCCTAGTGACGTTCAAGAAGAACAAATCTCACAGAAGCGTTCTGGCAACCCAGAAGATGTCCAAGAGGTACAGATTGGTGACAAACGAAAGGGGAATCCTGAAGATGTTCAAGAAGAACAGATTTCTGCAGTTCGCACGGGCAACCCAACTGATGTTCGAGAAGTACAGCTTTCCGAAGATAGTGCTACAGTCTGGGGCCGCAAGGGTAACCCAGAAGATGTGCAGGAAGAGCAATTGGGTGATGTGCGTAAGGGAGAAGATGTTCGTGTTCATGAGCATCGTCTAGAAAGCCGTAGGTCCAAATCTGCTAATCCAGTACATATTGCCGAAGCTGCTCAAACCGCCTTGGCTCATATGGTTGTTGAAGCTAGAGTATCTCCATCTGAAGCCATTGAATTCGCGGAGAAATTTGTGACTGACCACAAACTGACTGATGTGGCTGCATTCATGAATGAAAAAGATTATAAAAAGAGATTGGCTACTAGAGAAAGAGCAGATTTAGGACTGGACGAACCAGCACTAAAGGCCATCGATGTTTCTTTTAATGAGAGAATTGCCGATATCTTTATCGAAAACGAAGATATTTCTCCTAAGAATATCAAAGATGCTTTGAAGTCCATTGCCGAAGCACCTAGAGGGGATATGAAGAAAGTGATTACTAAAATTGCTAACAATAATCCTCAAAATATTAGATTATCTTCTGATGATGAAAAGAGTCAGGAAGATTTAATTAGAGGTGCGGTTTATGCATCAATCTCTGATGTATCTGACCAACCATTGGACCGCTCACATTTAAAAGTGGCTCTTTTCGCAGTAGCCGAGACCGCTAGTGAAACTGGGGCAACACCAGAAGAGATATTTGAGGTCATTGACGGCATTGAAGACAATCAAGATGCTTTAATGTCCATCGAGACCGAAAGATTACCAAATTCAGTAGCGTCTAGAATCCGTAACAAAGAGCGAAAAGAGTATTGGGGAAAACAGGCTAGCACGGAAGATGTTAGTTTAGAAGATATTAAAACCTCATTATTTGCCTCTCTGGCAGATTATGCCGAGGCCTTAGAAAGCAATGACAAGAAAGAAATGCCTAGTCATCTCATTTGGAAAGTTGCTAAGAAATTAGCCGCCAGTGGAGAGAATGGCAAAATCTTGGTTAACGCTGCAATCCAAGCTCGAAATGATAATGTCAAAGAAGCCGCCTCAATGAGCGACCGAACTGATACAGTTCGCGAAATCCGCATGAGCATGGACGAAATCCCAAATGCAGATCCTTCAAGTGATGAATTTGCAGATACTGTTAGAGATTATTCCATTGCTTTTTTACAGAACAAAGGCTACAGAGTAGACCCTGAAACCTTTAATTTTACTAGACTCAGTGTCAATAATGATACCAAAGAAGTTGTAGCAACAATTCAAAGCACCATTGTTAAAGAATTTGGTGATGAGACTGTTGAGATGAAGACTCCCCAGGCCCCAGATTTTAACTCTGGTCTTGAGAGTGGACTAGATGAAACATTCATGACTCCAATGGCCAAAACTAACCGCAAGGAACGCCGAGAAGCATTGATTAGAGAGGCACAGGGTGCTCCACCTCCTGGTGGCGCAGCAGGTATGGGAGATGCCGCAGGGGCTGGTGCCCCAGGCGCTCCTCCAACAGATGCAATGGGAGGCCCTGGTCTATCAGCATTAATTGGCCCAGAAGGTGCCGAAGATGAAGATACTAATCTTGATTCAATAGCTGCTCCTGGCGACATCAAACCAATCGGTTCCATCTGTCCTGCTTGTGGTTCAACCAATGTTGATCTAGCAGTAGGAAGAGGCGAATGTGGAGATTGTCATACCAAGTTCGATATCAAGATTTCTCTTGACAATATCGTAACTCCTGATGAAACTTCTGGACAGCCTGGAATGGAAGAGACTCCAGAAGGCTTAGGGGCTGCACTAGCACCTCCTGGTCCTCCTGTCCCAGGAGGTCCTCCTGGCATAACTCCACCTCCTGCTGCTCCAATGGGTGGTGCGCCAGTTGGAGGTCCAATGGGTGGAGGTATGCCAATGGCTGCCTCAGTTAGTTGGTATGGAACTCCTGAACAATTTGTGAAGTTAGCCAAGCATAAGATCGAAGGTTTGACTGATGAACAGATTGCTGGTCCTAAACCACCAGGGACTGTTTGTATTGCCTGTGGCAACAAGCAAGTCCACCGGGCCAAGAGTGATTACTATTGTGACAAGTGTGGAACGATAGGCAAAATCAACGTAACCGCTAGTAAGAAATATGATGACAAGTTAATCTTTACTGTCTCTTATTTATTACCGCCTTTGAGTGAATAGAATATCATGAGGGAGAAATTAAATAATTTCTCCCTCATGTTAAATATTTTAAATCATTTTGCAGGTTAAATGCATATACATATTTAATCAAAGTATGATGGTTATACTTTTTTAAAAAAAGGAGGAAAGCCCTGATATGACAAAGCAGGAAAATACTAGAAGTAAAGAAGATGCAAGAAAACTTCGTGCAGTCAAATTTGCAGAGCTAGAGGCCACCGATGAATTTGAACATGAGCGGGCAATCAAACATCTAACCGACCCATCAACAGTTGGTTTATCAAAACAACATGCTGAGTTAGTTAGTGAAAAATTGCGAAAAGCTTATGTCAACGACATCATGGCCAAATATGCTGATGCTGACGACGAAGACGACGATTATCGTGAAGAAAAGAAAGAAGGCTCTGAATTTTCAATACCTGGACATTCAGAAGAAGATGAAGACCAGGGCGATGAACCCGAGGACAAACCTCAAGGAAAGAAACCCCCATTTATGAAGGAAAGACCCATTACTGATGAAGAAGAAAAATTCCCAGCCTCTGTGATTGAAAAAGCAGAAGAGGAAACTCCAGCCGAAGGGTTGGGCATGGGCGAACTAGAAGAAGAAATCAGCGATGAGTCTCCTACACAAGAGTTTGGGTTTCCATCCGAAGAGGAAGAGCCGGAAGTCGCCGATGAATTCGGAGGACCAGAAATTGGTGCCGCCGACGAGGCCTTATCACCTGGAGAGGAAACACAAATCGAACTACCAGGAGGATATACATTAAGTCTAAAACTTCTTGAAAATCTATCACAAGGACTAGAATCACAAGGGTTAGAGTCAGAAGGATTAGAACCAGAAGGACTAGACCCAGAAGGACTAGAACCAGAAGGTTTAGAATCAGAAGGACTAGAACTACCCATACTTAAGCCAGAAGGATTAGAACCAAGAAAGGAGGTTAATGATATAATGGCTAAAACAAATCGAAGTACCCAAGAGCGACAAGCCGCTCGTAGAGAACTATTAGCAAGCATCATCAAGGAAGCCGAACAACAGATGCCTGAGGATATTAAACCCTCTACCGAAAAACCACTAGGGAATGACACGTCATCCCTTGGAAAGCCCTTTGTTAAGGAAGATGCAACCAGAGGTGTTGCCAACCAAGGCATTGAAGGCGATAAAATGACATTAAGTAATAGTGAAGGGAATAGCTTGTTATGGGATCCCAAATTCACTGAAAATAGAGTTCCAACCGTGAACCCTGAATTATTAGCTAATAGTTCAGATGCGTTTGATGCAACCAAATTCTCCACCGAGAAAGAAGGATTGTTTACCAGACAAATTAAAGAGACCGAGGATCCAATTCCTACAATGGGCGATACAGATGCCCTGTGGGGAAAGAAAAATATGATCCAAGGGTTCGATCTCCCAACACAGTTAGACACGACTACCCAACGCCGAACCAACGTTTTGGCAAGTAAGACTGTCGAATGTGCTGGTTGTACCAACCCAGAAGAAAAAGCTTTATTCGTGGTTGCCTGTGACACTTGCGGTAACCAGATTCCACTATGCGACGAATGTGTCGGAGAAAATTACTGTCCTGTTTGTGCGTCAGCAGATGAAGAGAATATTAAGGAAGCTTGCGGCCCTAACTGGGAAGCCTATTGCAAGACCCCTAAAGATCGTGCAGAAGTTGTAGAAGATAATCGTGGCGACGGTGATTTGAACAATGATGGTGGTTTTAGAGTGAAGAAGTCCGAGGAAGATGACGAAGGCGATGGTAATTATAATCTAGAAGTTAATGCTAGCATCCAAAAGAAAGTAGCAAAATTAGAAAAAGATAATCAAGAATTGCAATTAACCTTGGCAAAATATGCGAAAGCTGCCGAAACTGCTGCAGTAATGGCATATGCAGAAGACATCGAAGTCACAGATATCCCTGAAACAATCGGGAAATTCATGTCAGACAAGATGTTAAACGCCGCTGGTCTTGAACACCTGCGACAAACAATTGCCTCTATGGCAAAGAAACGCTATCAAGAAAGAGTGGCAAAAACAGGAAAAGGAATGGAAAGGAACGCCTCACCTAAACCTTTCACTTCCTCAGGAATTGGCTTTAATCCCAATCCATCCCAAGAAAGACCTTTCGATCATATCGCTGATATGAAAGAGGCCTTGAAGGGTATTTTCTCATATCCTAAAGAGGAAGAATAATTAGAAATAAAATATTTTAGGAGGTATTAAAATGGCGTTATTCGTTAAAAATGCTGTGTTTTTCAATAGTGGTTATTTGGCCTCGGCATCTTCTGGCATTCTTGCCGGAATGGTGGTAGCCTTACAGACCAACTCAACAACTGGTGAACCTGAATTAATCAAGGCTTCCAGAACAGTTTCAGGAACGGAATTTGGTGCTTTTGTAGCTGGTATTGCTGGAGACGACGCAACCAATAGTGGCAACACCATTGCTCCAATCGATCCTGTCTATCAGATCCCTTATATGAGACCAGCCCGCCGACTTGGTGATTATCTAGACGAAACCATTACCAACCGCACTAACTGGACTGACTCTGGTACATCCAAGCGTGGCGTAACTGTCTTCTCCGTTGGTGGAGAATTCATGAGTGACCAATATGTAACAACTACATCTGCATCTGCTGCAAACACCGATGCCGGTGCTGCACCTGCTTATGCTATCAACGATGGCTGGACTTTCGCTGTTGTAGCTAATGCTGGTAAGTTTGTAGATGATGGTGGCGTGGCTATCACCACACTTCGCAATATGGCTCGTTTAACTGGTTCTGTAAGCAATAGTTTGCTTCCGTTCCGATGGGTCTTCTCAGGCGTTTAGTGCATAACTGAATTAAAATTTTACCAGGAGGTAAAGAGAATTATGAGTATGATGAAAAGACAAGATAATGAGATAAAAGAGCAAGTAGTCGCCCAAGCACTTGATTCTCCTGAAGGCCGTGTGGCTCTAGCCCAAGCCATGGTGGAGCCTATTAAAATTAGCTTAGAGTATCAGGCTATTGGCCGCAAATTGCTTATGGTTGACGAACTCCCTCAGGGTGCCTTGCCTCGTTACGAGAGAGACATCGCTGTTAAGAGTTATGTTATTCCTAAGCGTGGGCGTGTGCCCGACATGTATGTTGAAGCCGAAGAATTGTTAGTACCTACGTTCGAAATTGCTACTAACCCTTCCATCAAGCTCAACGAAATTCGTGCCCGTCGTTACTATATTGTAGACCGTGCCCAGATCCGTGCCAAGGATTCTCTGCAACGACAAGAAGATACCGAAGTTTTCAAGGTCATCTCCAACGCCGTTCCTGCAGTCCATACCTTGACCATCACTGGTGCATTGGACCCTTCAAACATTAACGTCGCTCTTGCTCTTATCGAAGAACACGAATTAGTCGGTGCCAAAGTCGTTTGTCACCCTTACCGCTACAAGGATATCAGAAACTGGGGAAAGGATTTCTTCGATGAGGCAACTCAGAGAGATGTCATTATGTCCGGTCTGTTCGGTCACATTTGGACAGCAGATATTCACGTTAGCACAATGGTTCCTCGAAGCACCATCTATGTCTTAGCTCCAGGCGAGTTTGTCGGTGCGATTCCTGTACGTCAGGATATCACAGTATTACCTGCAGACGA
>Ga0315273_10012072_pt1 | contig 11053 bp, 7 predicted proteins | sample YL17G02_0_MG_FD_205753 | JGI IMG/M metagenome (GOLD analysis project Ga0315273, IMG submission 205753) | Sediment microbial communities from Yellowstone Lake, YNP, Wyoming, USA - YL17G02_0 | ecosystem: Environmental > Aquatic > Freshwater > Lake > Sediment | place: USA: Wyoming | collected...
CTCGCAGGTCTTGGGCTTCGTGGGGATCGACGGAGCCGGCCTGGCTGGCATGGAGGAACAGTTCGAGGCGGAGCTTGCCGGGTCGCCGGGAGAGCGTACGGTCGAGGTGGCGCCGGGCGGTCAGCCCATCGCCCAAGGCATCAACGCCGAGACCCAGCCCGTCGACGGCGTCAGCCTGCGCACGACGATCGATCGCGACATCCAGTTCCAGACGCAACAGGCCTTGGCAAGCGCGGTCCGGGACAACGGGGCGAAGGCCGGAACCGTGATCGTGATGGATCCGAGGACCGGGGACATCCTGGCCATGGCGAGCTTCCCGTCGTTCGACCCGAACCGATTCGCCGACACGGATCCGGATCGGTGGCGCAACCGGGCCGTAACCGATGCGTTCGAGCCGGGATCGGTGAACAAGATCATCACCGCAGCGGCGGCGTTGGAGTCCGGCGGCGTGTCGCTCAATCAGCGGTTCCAGGTTCCCGCGTCTATGCAGGTCGACGAGTACACGATCCATGACTCGCATCCTCACCCGGTCGAAACCATGATGCTCGCCGACATCATCGCGGAGTCGAGCAACATCGGCATCGCGAAGGTCGCCGGCGTCATCGGCAAGACCACGTTGGCGTCCTACATGAACCGCTTCGGTTTCGGTCGAACCACGGGCCTAGGGTTCCCCGGTGAGTCCGACGGGATCGTGCCTGCGCTCGAGGACTGGAGCGACGCGAGCCTGGCCACGATCGCCTATGGGCAGGGCATCAGCGTGACGCCGCTCCAGATGGCGTCGGTTTACGCGACGATCGCGAACGGCGGCGTCTGGGTGCAGCCGCGCTTGGTGAGCGGGACCGTGGACGACACCGGCAGCTTCACGCCCGCGCCACCGTCGCCGAGCCACCGCGTCATCGAGGCCCGAACCGCCGCGACCCTGACCGAGATGCTCGCCTACGTCGTCGAAGGCGGGACCGGCACGACCGCGCAGATCCCTTGGTACCAAGTAGCAGGCAAGACCGGAACCGCGTTGAAACCGAGCCCGACCGGTGGCTACTACACGGATCGGTACGTGGCATCTTTCATCGGGTTCCTGCCCGCGGGTCACCCACAGGTGATCGTGGCGGCCATCCTGGACGAACCGGCGACCATCTACGGCGGTATCGCCGCCGCCCCGCTCTTCCAGCAGGTCGCCCGGTACGTCATCCAGAAGATGGGGATCCCCACCGCCGATCAGGTGCCCGCTCCACCCCACGTGCTCGGGACGCCATGACCGGGGCGGACCCGCGATCGGGGGCGCGGGTAAGCTCGGAGGCGGTGACACCGGCCTTCCCCCCCGTTCCGCTCGCATACCTGACGGCCACGGTCCCCGGAGCCCAGATCGTCGGCGACCCGGGCATCTTGATCGCCGATGTCGCGTACGACTCCCGCGAGGCCACGCCGGGTTCGCTGTTCTTCTGCGTCCCTGGGGACCGGACGGACGGCCATGGCTTCGCGGCGAGCGCCGTGGCTGCTGGGGCGGTCGCACTCGTCGTGCAGCGATCGCTCGAGGTCGACGTGCCCCAGGTGCGTGTTGGGTCCGTCCGCGAGGCGATGGGCCCGATGTCGTCGATCGCGTTCGGCGAGCCGGCGACGTCGATGATCACGGTTGGGGTGACCGGCACCAACGGTAAGACCACGGTCACGTACCTCCTCGAGTCGATCTTCGAGGCCGCCGGCTGGAAGTCCGGTGTGATCGGTACCACCGGCGCCCGAGTTGCCGGCGAGCCGACCCCGTTGTCGAGAACCACGCCAGAGGCCCCCGATCTCCACCGCCTCTTGGCCGCCATGCGAGATCGTGGCGTCCGTGCCGCCGCGCTCGAGATCTCCTCTCACGCCCTCGCTCAGCATCGCGTCGACGGTCTGATCGTAGATGTTGCCGTCTTCACGAACCTCTCGCAGGACCATCTGGATTTCCACGGGACCATCGATGCGTATCTCGAGGCGAAGGCCCGGCTCTTCGCGCCCTCCCACGCGAAGCGCGCCGTTGCGAACGCAGACGACCCGGCCGCCCAGCGCCTTCTCCGCGGATCGATCCCGGTCACCACCTATGGGATCGAACAGGATGCGGACCTCCGCGCCGCCGACGTCGTCGCGACCGCCGAGGGAACCTCGTTCTCGGTCGACGGCGTCGAGATCCGCTCGAGCCTCAGGGGGCGGTTCAACGCGGCGAACGTGCTGGCCGCCGTCGCTGCTGCCCGCGCGCTCGGGGTGGACGAGGACGCGATCGTCACCGGGATCGGCGCGCTCCATCACGTTCCGGGACGCATGGAAACGATCGAAGCCGGGCAGGGATTCCTGATGGTGGTGGACTACGCGCACACGCCGGATAGCATCCGGAGCGTGCTCCTTGCGGCACGCCCGCTGGCGTCCGGTCGCTTGATAGTCGTGTTCGGTTGCGGTGGAGACCGTGATCGTCACAAGCGTTCCTTGATGGGAGCGGCTGCCACGTCGACCGCGGATCTGGCGATCGTGACCTCGGACAACCCGCGATCGGAGGACCCCTTGGCGATCATCGCGGAGATCGAGCCGGGCGCGAAGGAAGGCGGTGGCGCCTTCCTCGTCGAACCGGACAGGCGCGCGGCGATCCGGTTGGCTCTTATGGAAGCCTCGCGCCAAGACGTGGTCGTGATCGCAGGGAAGGGACACGAACCCACACAGGAATTCCGCGATCGAACGATCCCTTTCGACGACCGGGTCGTGGTGCGCGAGGAGCTCGAAGCGATCGGACGAGGCTCTTGAGGCCGCGACGGATGTCGGACGTCGCCCGGGCGGCCGAAGGGCTGTTCCTGGGGGAAGACGTCGACGTGACATCCGTGGCAATAGATTCGCGCGAGGTGCTGCTGGGAGCGCTCTTCGTGGCGCTGCCGGGGGAGCGGACCGACGGTGGTCGATTCGTGCCCGAAGCGTTCGCCAACGGCGCCGCCGGCGTGCTCGTGCGCGATGGCCTCGACGTTGACGGGCCCGCCGTTTCGGTCAGGTCGACCGGCGAGGCGCTGATGATGCTCGCGCGCGATGAGCGTTCCAGGATGGACGCGCGCGTCGTCGCCGTCACCGGAGCCAACGGCAAGACCTCGACGAAAGACATGACCGCGGCGGTCCTGGCTGCGACGTTCCGCACGCACGCCAGCCGCGAGTCGTTCAACAACGAGGTGGGGTTGCCGGTCACCTTGCTCGGGGCCGCGCCCGACACCGAGGTCGTCGTGGCCGAGATGGGAGCCCGACACGTGGGTGACGTCGCCATCCTTTGCGGGATCGCGCGTCCGCAGGTCGTGATCGTGACCAACGTTGGCGTGGCGCATCTGGAGGTCTTCGGATCATGGGAACGGATCGTGGAGGCCTCCGCTGAGCCCGTCGACGCGCTTGGCCCGGACGGGATCGCACTGCTGAACGCGGACGATCCGGTCGTTGCGGGTTACGCGGAGCGATGCGCGGGGCGCGTCGTGACCTTCGGGCTGTCATCGACCGCCGACGTGCGGGCCGGCGACGTCACGCTCGGGACGGATGGGCGTGCGAGCTTCACTCTCCTCTCCGCGGGCGAGCGGGTGCCGGTGACGCTCGCCGTCCCCGGGGAGCACATGGTGTCGAACGCGCTGGCGGCGGCGGCGGCGGGGGTGACCCTCGGCGTGCCGCTCGCCATATGCGCTGGTGCCCTTGCAGAGGCGGCGGTCTCGGCGTGGCGTATGGAGACCTTCACCACTGACGATGGGGTCCGCGTGGTGAACGACGCCTACAACGCGAATCCCGAGTCCATGGCGGCCGCGCTCCGTGCGGCTCGATGGATGGCGGGCGAGGGACATCTGATCGCGGTGCTGGGGACGATGGCGGAGCTCGGCCCGATCGCTGCGCGGGAACACGAGCGGATAGGTGAGCTGGCGGCGAGGATCCGTGTGGATCGTCTGATCGCCGTGGGGGAGTCCGCTGGCCCGATCGCCGCGGCCGGCCTGCGCGAGGGCGTCGAACCTGAGAACGTCGCCTGCTACGACGATCCCCAGGAGGCCCTGGACGACGTGCGCCGGACGGCCCGTCCCGGTGACCTGGTCCTGTTCAAAGGGTCTCGCGTGGCCGGGCTCGAACGACTCGCGGAGGCCCTGCGGTGAAGTCGGTCCTGGTCGCCGCCGCGATCGGGCTCGCCGTCACGTTGCTCGGCACGCCGGTCGCGATCCGCGCTTTCCGCGTGTGGGGCTGGGGTCAGCGGATCCGGGAGGACGGTCCGCACACTCACCTGGAGAAGATGGGCACGCCCACCATGGGTGGGATCGTGATCCTGATCGGACTCGTGGGCGGCTTCCTCGCGTCGCGCGTCACGTTCCAACGTTTCACGCCCGCCGGTCTGGCGCTCCTGTTCGCCGCCGTGGGGTTCGGCGTAGTGGGTTTCCTGGACGATTTCTTGAAGGTCCGTCGTCGCCGCTCTCTCGGGCTGTCCAAGTCGCAGAAGTTCCTTGGGACGGCGATCGTCTCGGTGATCTTCGCGCTGATCGTGATGCATTACTCGCCCGACACAGGCACGTCGACCGAGCTCTCGTTCACCCGCTCGACCGGGTTGCACCTAGGGGCGTTCTTCGCGGTGTGGGCGTTCGTGATCCTCACGTCGTCGTCGAACGCCATGAACCTGACCGACGGATTGGACGGGCTAGCATCAGGATCGTCGACGCTCGTCCTGTCTGCATTCGTCTTCATCGGTTTCTGGCAGTACCGGCACACGTGCATCCTTGGACCTCCTGAGGCGTGCTATCCCGTGGATCCTGACGCCATGCTCGACACCGCGATCGTTGCCGCCGCGATGATGGGAGCCGCGACCGGGTTCCTGTGGTGGAACGCGGCGCCCGCGCGCATCTTCATGGGCGATACGGGGTCGTTGGCACTCGGTGGACTCCTCGGGGCGCTCGCGATCACGACCAACACACAGCTCTTGCTGGTGATCCTCGGCGGGCTGTTCGTGATCGAGACCATGTCGGTGATCTTGCAAGTGATCTCCTTCCGCGGATTCGGCAGGCGCATCTTCCGGATGTCGCCTATCCATCACCACTTCGAGTTGGCGGGCTGGCCGGAGTTCACCGTGATCGTGCGGTTCTGGATCGTCTCGGGGCTGTGCGTCGCAGTGGGGGTCGGTCTCTTCTATGTCGACTTCATCAGCCGGGGTGGTCTGGGGTGATCGGGTCACTCCGGGACCGTCGGGTGGTCGTCGTGGGGGCCGGCGTCGCCGGTCTGGGAGCCGCCCGGGCATCGGTGGCGCAAGGCGCCCACGTCCTGGTCAGCGAAGCGCGACCCGCCGCCGATCTGGAGCTCTCGGACGACTTCCAGGAGCTGGGGGTCACGATCGCAGCCGGGGGTCATGAGCCCGCTCACTTGGAAGGTGCGTCGCTCGTCGTCACGAGTCCCGGGGTTCCCCCGGACGCCCCGGTGCTGGGCTGGGCCGAGGGCCTCGGGATCCCCGTCTGGGGCGAGCTTGAGCTTGGTTCGCACCTGTGCGACGTGCCGTACCTGGCCGTGACGGGAACGAACGGCAAGACCACGACGACAGCGATGATCGCCTCGTGTCTGCGAGCGAGCGGGATCGACGCGATCGCGTGCGGCAACATCGGCCATCCCTTCCCCGTCGCCGCTACCGAGGGGCACGACGCATTGGTGGTCGAGGCCTCCTCGTTCCAGCTCCGGTCCGTGCAGACGTTCCACCCGCGGGTGTCCGTGCTCCTCAACCTGGCGCCCGATCATCTGGACTGGCACGGGTCCGATCAGGCCTACGTCGATGCGAAGGCGAACGTCTATCGCGCTCAGGGTCCAGGCGATGCGCATGTGGCGAACCGCGAGGACGCCCGTGCGGCTTCGGTGTCGGAGGCGGCTCCTTGCTCGCTAGTCTGGTTCAGACTAGGCGCGCCCGGCGAGGGCGAGATCGGCTACGACGGTGGTGAGCTCGTCTCGCGCATCGGACATGAGGGGTCTTTGGGTCCCATCGACGGCGAGCGAGCGGGCCTCCGTGCCGATGCCGCCGCGGCAGCGGCGGCATCGCTTTCGTTCGGGGTCTCGGCAGAGGCCGTGCGACGAGGTCTGGCGAGCTTCGTCCTCGCTCACCACCGCGGAGAGATCGTGGCCACCGTCGACGGTGTGCGGTTCGTGGACAACTCGAAGGCGACGAACGTGCACGCCACGCTGGCAGCACTCGACGGGGTGCACGGCGCCGTCCTGATCGCCGGTGGTAGAGCGAAGGGTGTGGATCTGTCTCCGTTGCGCGTGCGAGCGGATCGGCTCGTCGGCGTCGTCGCCATCGGGGAGGCCGCCTCCGAGGTTGCATCCGTGTTCGAGGGCCTGGTGGTTGTCCGGCGCTCGGATTCCATCGAGGAGGCCACTCGAGTGGCTCTGGAGCTCGCGCCGCGGCCGGGCATCGTCCTTCTGGCGCCGGCATGCGCGAGCTGGGATATGTTCCGCAGCTACGAGGAACGCGGCGACCGGTTCGCGGCGGCGGCCCGCGCGTTGATCGATGAGGTGGGGCCCCGTGGGTGACGGCGCCTTCGCCCCCCGCGTTCCTAGGACGCCGGCCCCACGGCGCGAGGCTCGACGCGTGCCGAAGCGACCGAGCCGCGAACGTACGTCGAGCTTGCGGGTGGTGCAGGAGCCCGACCGGCGACCGCGGAGGGACCCCGCCGCGGTCGCCCGGACCAGCCTGCTCCTGCTCCTGGTACCCGCCGCGGTGCTCACCGCCATCGGCGTCGTCGAGGTCTTCTCCGCGAGCTCGGTGTTCGCCTTCACTACTTACCGCAACAGCTTCTGGTTCCTGGAACGACAGGCCCTCTACGGCGCGATCGGGATCGGGTTCTTCTTCCTCACCGCGCACATGCGGTACACCGCGTGGCGGCGGTTGGCCGGCCCGTTGCTGGCGATCGCGATCGGTCTCTTGTTGCTCGCGCTGCACCCCTCGGCGGGCGTGTCGGCGTACGGGGCATCCCGCTGGATCGCGCTCGGTCCCCTAACGGTGCAGCCGTCGGAGCTCGCGAAGCTGGCGGTGGTCGCGTTCGCAGCATCCGTATTGAGCCGCAAGGGTCGCAAGCTCGACGACTGGCTGCACATCGCACTGCCGCTCGGTCCGATCGTCCTACTCGTCGCCGGCATCGTGATGCTGCAGCGCGACCTGGGGACCACCATCGTCATCGTGGGCAGCGTCTTGTTGATGCTCTTCATAGCCGGCGTCCGGATGCGTTACCTAGCCGTGACCGGAGTCGTCTCGCTGGCGGGACTGGCTTACCTCATCCTTGGCACGGCCTACCGTCGCGCGAGGTTCCTGTCCTTCGTGAACCCGTGGAAGGATCCGCGCTACACCGGGTACCAGCTCATCCAAGGGCTGATCGCGCTCGGCTCCGGTGGGTGGTTCGGGGTGGGGCTCGGCGCCAGTCGCCAGAAGTGGGCGTACCTGCCGAACGCGCACACCGATTTCATCTTCGCCGTTCTGGGGGAGGAGCTCGGTCTGTTCGGGGAGCTCGCGGTGTTGGTCCTGTTCGGACTGGTGGTGTACGCGGGCATCCGGATCGCGGTCAGGGCGCCCGACACGTTCGGCCGGCTGCTGGCCGCCGGGATCACCGCTTGGATCGGGCTCCAGGCGATCGTGAACCTCGGAGCCGTCACGGGCCTCCTCCCGATCACGGGGGTGCCGTTGCCGTTCCTGTCGTTCGGCGGATCGGCGTTGATCGTGACCCTCGGAGCGGTGGGCGTCCTCGCGTCGATCGCGCGAGCGAGCGTCGGCCCGCAGGCGAAGAAGGGGGGCACGGCCCGGCCGCGCGCGACCGCGAAGCGGGTGAGCGCGTGAGGGCCGTGATCGCGGCGGGCGGCACAGGCGGGCACATCTTCGCGGCGTTGGCTCTGGCCGACGCGCTGACGCGGGATCACGGTGCGGAAGTTCGGTTCATAGGCACGCCCGGCGGCCAGGAGGCAACGCGCGTGCCGGCCGCGGGATATCGGTTCGACGCCGTCGCATCGGCGCCGCTATACCGAGAGGTATCGCTGCGAGCCGCCAAGGCGCCCTGGGTGGCGCTTCGCTCGGCGTTGGCGTGCGCTCCGCTGGTGGAGGGGGCCGATGTCGCGGTTGGAACGGGTGGCTACGCGAGCGTCCCGGCGATCCTCGCAGCGCGCCGGGCGCATGTACCGATCGTCCTGCACGAGCCGAACGCCAAGCCAGGTCTGGCGAATCGGATCCTCGCGCGGTTCGCATCGGCGATCGGCGTGGCGTTCGCGGATGCTGGGCAAAGGCTGGCGGGTCAGGCGCGCATCGAGGTGATCGGCTATCCCGTCCGAGAGGCCATCCTTCGCGTCGCGGAGCACCGGGAAGAGCTCGCCGACGAGGCGCGCGAGGTGCTGGGTCTGGACGGAGGTCGCAGGACGGCGCTCGTGTGGGGCGGGAGCCAGGGTGCCCTGCACCTCGATGAGGTCGTCGCGGCGGCGTTGCCAGGCCTAGCGTCGGATGAGCATCTCCAACTGCTCGTGCTGACGGGAGCCGCCAACCTTGGCGTCGTGGGTCCCGCCGCCGAAAGAGCCACCGGCGTCCGTGTCCGCGCGTTGCCGTTCCTGGATCGCATGGAGTTGGCGTTCGCGGTGGCCGACCTGGCGGTTTCCCGGGCCGGCGCTACGACGATCGCCGAGCAGGCTGTGTGCGGCCTGCCGGCGCTCCTGGTCCCGTACCCGTACGCGACCGAGAACCACCAAGAGGCGAACGCTCGCGAGCTCGAGCACTCAGGCGCCGCCAGCGTCGTGCTCGACGCCGACCTCACCCCCCAGGTCTTCGTCGACCGAGTGGACGCCATGCTCGACGACCCCGCCGGGCTCGCTTCCATGGCCGAGCGGTCCCTCGCGTGGGCCAAGCCCGACGCTGTCAACCGGTTCGCGCGGCTCGTGATGGACGTGGCGAATCGATGAGCGTCCGGGTCGACCGCTACGTGCCACCGGCCGGCAGCATCCCCACGTTGACGGTTCCGTCGCTCGACGGGGTCGGTCGGGTGCACATGATCGGGATCGGCGGCGCAGGCATGCGGAACCTTGCGCGCCTGCTCCTTGCCCGTGGTGTCTACGTAGGCGGGTCCGACCTCAAGGACTCCAAGGGCCTCGGCGAGCTACGGGACCTGGGCGCACGGATCGCCGTGGGTCACGACGCAACGTCCATGGGAGAACCGGACGTCGTGATCGTCTCCAGCGCGATCGGCGAGCGGAATGTGGAGCTGGTGGAGGCCCACAGTCGCGCCATCCCGGTATGGGCCCGGGCTCAAGCGCTCGCTGCGCTCGCGGCGGGTCGGCGAGCCGTGGCTGTCTGCGGCACGCACGGCAAGACCACCACGACGTCCATGCTCGCGGTCGTGCTCGAACGCGCCGGGTTGGATCCGACCTTCTTAGTTGGGGGGGACCTGAACGAGAGCGGCAGCGGCGCGCGATCGGGCGATGGCGACGTCTTCGTCTTCGAAGCGGACGAGAGTGACGGCTCGTTCCTGCTGACTTACCCGTCTATCGGGATCGTGACTAACGTTGAGGTCGACCACGTCGAGTTCTACTCGGGAGGGCGCGCGGAGATCGAGGCGGCATTCGCCGCGTTCATAGCACTGTGCGATCGGGTGGTCGCCTGCGTGGACGATCCAGGGGTCCGGGCCGCGGTCGCGCTCGCCGGAGGGTCCCCGCCCATCGTGTCTTATGGGTGCGACGAGGGGAGCGATTGGCGGTTGGCCATCGAGAGCGCCGGACCCGGCGGCGCCGTAGGGTCCGTCACCGATCCAGCGGGAACCGTGACAACGCTGCGCTTGCGTGTTGACGGCGCGCATAACCTGTCGAACGCTACGGCAGTCATGGCGACTGCCGCACTCCTGGGCGTAGGGGTGTCGGATGCAGCGGAGGCGCTCGCCGGCTTCACCGGCGTCCATAGACGTTTCGAGCTTCGCGGCCGGGCGCGCGGCGCCGACTTCTTTGACGACTACGGGCACGTTCCGACCGAGCTGACGGTCACCCTCGACGTGGCCCGGCGCAAGGGACCCCGGCGCCTCCTCGCGGTCTTCCAGCCGCATCGATATTCGCGGACACAGGCGCTATGGCGGGAGCTCGGCGCAAGTCTGGCAGAAGCTGACATCGTGGTGGTGACCGACGTATACGGCGCCGACCAGGATCCGATCCCCGGCGTGACCGGAAAGCTGGTGGTCGACGGCCTGGCCGAGGCCGCACCAGGAACGCGCGTTGTCTACCTGCCGCATCGCCGCGACGTGGTCTCGTTCCTGGACGGCGAAGTGAAGGACGGGGACCTGGTGATCACGATGGGGTGCGGCGACGTCTGGATGCTCGCGGACGCCGCACTTGAACAGATAAGGGGAGCGGCCTCGTGAACGCCTCGTTGTCGCGGGCGGAGCTCATCCTGCGGACTGCGTGCGGCGACCGAGTGAAGACCGGCTTCCCCCTCGCCGCGCTGACGTCGTTCCGGATCGGTGGGCCCGCCGCCCTATACCTCGAGCCGGAGTCGGAGACCGATCTCGCGGCCGCCGGAGAGGCCGCCATGCTCGGCGGGATCCAGGTCGTCGTGCTCGGGAAAGGATCGAACGTGCTGGTGTCCGACGAAGGGTTCCCGGGCCTCGTGCTGCGCTTGGGGCGAGGGTTCCGGTGGGTCGCCCGCGACGGTGACCGTCTGACCACAGGCGGAGCCATGCCTCTTCCTGCGCTGGCAGGGGTTGCGCTCCGACACGCGCTCTCCGGGATCGAATTCGGGGTCGCGATCCCTGCCTCCGTAGGGGGCGCGATCCGCATGAACGCCGGGGCGCACGGGCGCGAGATGGCCGACGTTCTGGAACGGGTTCACGTCTACCGGCTGGAGAACGGTGTTTCCGAGACGCTTACTCCCGATGCCGTCGGGTTCGCCTATCGACGCACCGCGCTGTCTGCCGACGCGGTCGTCACGGGTGGGGTGGTGCGGCTGGCCGCCGGAGACCCACGGGCGATCCGAGACCGGATGGACGAGGCGCGAGAGTGGCGGCGCAGGACACAACCTGTCTCCGAGCCTAACTGCGGGAGCGTATTCACT
>Ga0315273_10012073_pt1 | contig 11053 bp, 9 predicted proteins | sample YL17G02_0_MG_FD_205753 | JGI IMG/M metagenome (GOLD analysis project Ga0315273, IMG submission 205753) | Sediment microbial communities from Yellowstone Lake, YNP, Wyoming, USA - YL17G02_0 | ecosystem: Environmental > Aquatic > Freshwater > Lake > Sediment | place: USA: Wyoming | collected...
CTTGATCCTGCGGTGTAGTCACGAAAACCGGAGCCGCTCCTTGCTGCGTAAGGAATTACGAGCAGTCTTGCTCAAGTTCGGCTAGGAAGTCGAATGGTTGCCGCGAGGCGTTTAGCGACAAAGTTAACCCGCGTTGACAAATCATCCCCGGAAGAATTGACTAGAGGGGTACTCTCAGACTAAAGTTGTATTGTCTGATTGACCTACAAGATGGCGTGAGGGTAACCGCGCCTTATGGAGTCGGATGCATGCAGTTTCAGAAGTTCGCCCGCGAGAACATTTCCGAGAAAATAATAGAACACGTGAAGGAAATGATTGTCACCGGGAAGCTGAAGCCGGGTGACAGGCTGCCGGCGGAGGAAACTTTCGCGACCCAGATGGGCGTGGGCCGAGGCACGGTGCGCGAGGCACTGTGCGTCCTGTCTTACGTGGGCCTGCTGGAACGCCGGAAAAACGGCACGTACGTTTCTGCAGGCGGTGGGAAGAAAACCGGCGACACCATCACCAGCGCGATACGGCAGTACAGCGGTTACATGGAAATCATCGAAGTGCGGCGTGTGGTGGAACCCGAGTTGGCGGCGCTGGCCGCCGCCCGGGCCACACCGGAGCAGGTGGCGGAGCTCGGCGATCATTATCAGCGCATGCTCCGCGAGCAAAGCGACCGGGAGCGCTTCATCGACGATGATAACCAATTCCACAGGATCATCTTTGCCGCCGCCGGCAACAGCCTCTTCCAGAAGATCATGGGGACGATCCAGGAAGTGATGAGGGACAACCAGGCGCAAGTGATCCGCAGTGGCCAGATCATGCCACGCTCCCTCGGATTCCACCAGCGGCTCTTCGAAGCGATCAAGGATGGTGATCCGAACAACGCCCGCCGGATCATGCGCGAGCACGTCGAGGATATCGAGCGAGAAATGCAGAAAATCTTCCGCAAAGCCACCGGCCGGTAAGAGGCTGGCGATATGAAAAGCAGGATCCTGCTTCTGGCCACTTTCGACACCAAGGCCGAAGAGGCGCTGTATCTCAAGCAGCGCGTTGAAACCCACGAATGTGCGGTGCTGTTGATGGACACCGGCATTCTGGCACCCTATGCAGGGCCGCTGAACGTAACATCGCAGGAAGTCGCCCGCGCAGGCGGGGAGGATTTGGAGGGTCTGCGGGCCAGCAAGGACAAAGGTCGCTGCATCGCCGCGATGTGCGCAGGGGCGCGGAAGCTGGCCCTTTCCCTCTACGAGCAGGGGCGTTTTCAGGGAGTGGTCGGCATCGGGGGCGCGCAGGGTACCGAGATCGGCACGGCAGCCATGCGGGCGCTGCCCTTTGGCGTGCCTAAGTTTATGGTTTCCACCGTAGCCTCCGGGCGGGCGACCTTCGGCACTTATGTCGACACGAAGGATCTGGTGCTCATGCATTCGGTCGCGGACCTGCAGGGCTTGAACGTCATCACCCGCAGCGTCCTGGACAACGCTGCGGCTGCAGTATGCGCCATGACCCGGGCGCGCGCCTCGGCTCTCCGCCGCGCTGCCAGGACGCGGCGACCGGCGGTGGCTGTGTCTATGCTGGGGACCACCACTCCCGGCGCGCTGCGGGTGAAGAACACGCTGGAAAGGCATGGTTTCGAGTTCGTCGCCTTCCACCAGAACGGGACCGGCGGCATAGCCATGGAAGACATGATCGCCGAGCGGCTGTTCGCGGGAGTTATGGACTTGAACCTGCATGAGATAGGCGACTCGGTGTACGGCGGCCTGCATGGGTCCATTCGAGACGGTCGCCTTCAGACCGCCGGCAGGATGGGGGTTCCTCAGGTGGTCGCCCCGGGAAGCATCAACTACACGGTTCAGGGGCCATTGGCCTCTCTGCCGGAGGCGCTGAGGTCACGAAGGCTTATCGTCCACAACCCGTCCCTTACCCTGGTGCGCCTTTCGATCCCGGAGCTGCAGGAGACCGGGCGAATCGTGGCACGCAGGATGAACGCGGCCCGCGGGCCCGTGCATCTGTTCATCCCGTTGCGGGGATTCTCCTTTCCTGATCGCGAGGGCCTGCCGCATTGGGAGCCGGAGGGTAACCAGGCTTTCATCGAGGCCCTGAAATCCGAACTCGACCCACGCGTGCCATATAACGAGTTGGACGCGCATATCAACGACCCGGCTTTCATCGACCCGGTCGCCGAGGAGTTCCTCAGGATGGTCGTCGGTGCAGCTGGGAAATAGGAGAGCAGGATGCAAGGAATGAGGGAGCGCTTGTCCGGAGTTTTCGCGCCAATGACCACCCCCTTCCGCGACGAGCGAATCGACGAGAAGGGACTGATCGCGAATGTGGAGAAGATGAACGCCACGGGGCTGCTCGGCTATTTCGTGCTGGGCACCAACGGCGAGTACAAGGCCCTGACGATCGACGAGCGCTGGAAGGTGCTGCGAACGGTGGTCAAACGGCGGGGGCGCGACAAGGTGGTAATGGCCGGCTGCGGAGCCGAAAGTACCTACGAGACTCTGGAACTGGTGCGCAAGGCCGCCGGTCTGGGCGCGGAGATGGTGAGCCTGCTGATGCCTAGTTTCTTCGCCAAGAAGATGACGGTGGAGGTCATGGAGCGGTACGTGCGCGAGGTGGCCGATGTTTCCCCCGTGCCCATGCTTCTGTACAACAACCCCTCCGTTGCCGGCGGGGTGACGATCCGGCTCGAGCTGCTGCAGCGCTTGGCCGGCCATCCGCGGGTGGTCGCCATCAAGGACAGCTCCAAGGACACCTGGCGTGACAACCTGGCCGCCGCCTCCGGGACTTTTTTCGTGCTCGCCGGCTCGGCAGCCTACTTCCTGGACCTGCTGAAGGCCGGCGGGGTGGGCGGCGTGCTCTCTCTGGCCAACGTGTTCCCCGCCGAATGCGCAAGCTTGCATCGAGACTACGTCGAGGGCAAGCAGGCGGAGACTGAGCGCCTGAACGCCACGCTAGTGGAGCTGAATAGCAAGGTGTCTGGCTCCTTCGGAGTCGCCGGCGTGAAAGCGGCGATGGATCTGCGCGGCTTCTGCGGCGGGGAGCCGAGACGGCCGCATGTTGGTTTAAAAGCCGAAGAGCGAGAACAGATCCGGACAGCCCTGGAGACGAGCAGTTTCGGGACCCGGTAATACAGGACCTGCGCCTCCGGGAAGTTTCGCCGGAGGCAGAAGATCAGCATATAAAATACGAATTCAGAGGAGGAAAAGATGCCGAGGAAGAGGACCTGGAACATCCTGGAGATGGGCTATGACGAGGTGGCGGCGCATCTGAAGAAAAACGATACGATCATCATTTCGATGGGTTCCTGCGAAAAGCACGGCGCCCACTGTCCGCTGGGCACCGACTCATACACGACCATGGGCGTCGTGGAGCGGGCAGCGCAGTTGGCGGATACTCTGTATACCCCGCTCATGCCGATCGGCTACTCCCCGCACCATATGGGCAGGATGGGCGAAGGAACCGGTACCCTAACCTTCTCGGGGGATACCTATCGCCGTATTGTGTACGAGCTGGCGATGAGCATGATCTATCACGGCTACAACAAGCTGGTCTTCGTGACCCACCACGGCAGCAACTCCAAGGTGATCGACGACGTGCTTCGCCGGCTGCGCTACGAGACCGATTGCTTCGTGGGCTGGTACAAGACCCCCACCGAAAGGACCCTCTCCCTGCTGGGCGAGAGCATCTTCGAAGGGCCGCCCGAAGAGACCCCCGGGTGGCACGCGGGGGAGGTGGAAACCAGCACCGCCTGGGCGTACGATGAGGGGACCGTCGATATGAGCAAGGCCAAGCAGGACCGCACCCATGCTCCTCGGTGGATGGGTTCGAAGTTCAGCAAACATGATGGTTCGGGTTTCGTCACTTTCATGGGTGCGGAGAGCATGTGGGTGCCGATGGAGCACCACGAGTACTCCGACACGGCTACGATTGGGAACCCGCTGCGGGCCACCAAAGAAAAGGGCCAGAAGTACTTCCTCCGGGCTGGCGAGGCCCTCGCGGTATTGCTGGAAGAAGTTAAAAAGTTCAACATCAAGGTGCCTGACGAGAAAAGGCACTTCACGAACCGCGCCTGAGGCACCGCAAAGCTGCGGACGCTATGCGGCGGCTGGAAGGCAAAGTGGCCCTGGTTACCGGTTCGGCCCAGGGCATGGGGCTGGCTATCGCCACCGCCCTGGCGGCGGAAGGCGCCAAGGTGGCGATTTCCGACCTCGACGAAGGCCCGATCGGCCGGGCGGTTGATACGCTTAGGCAGCAAGGACTGGAAGCAGTTGGTCACCGGATGGACGTGACCCGCCGGGAGCAGGTTCGGCAGTCGGTCCAGGCGATTCGGGAGCATTGGGGCGGACTGCACGTCTTGGTCAACAACGCAGGCGGGGGATTGAACACCCCGTACCGCCTGGAGGAGATCGAGGAACGCCATTGGAACTTAGTGCTCGATGTCAATCTGAAAGGGGCCTTTCTTTGCTGCCAGGCGGCCATCCCCGTAATGGTGCAACAGGGCGGAGGGGTGATTGTCAACATCTCCGCCCTGGCCGGGCATTGGCGGGCCTCTCTGGCGGGCGTGCAGTACACGGCAGCCAAGGCCGGGGTTGAGGGCCTCACCCGCCAGCTGGCATACGACTGGGGTCCGCAAGGCATCCGCGTAAATGCCGTGGCGCCTACCGTGACGATCACCGGGGAGCGCATGGAAAGGCTCTGGAAGGACAAAGAGGAGCAGGAACAACAACGCCTGATCCAGCAGATCCCGCTACGCCGCCTGAGCCGTCCGGAGGAGATCGCTGCGGCGGTCGTCTTTTTGGCCTCCGAGGAGGCCAGCTACATCACCGGCATCACTTTGGACGTTTGCGGAGGCCGGTATCTGCGATGAAGGGGTAGATCATGCCTGAGCGCAGTTCTTGGACAGTCCTGCTGCCGGAGCCGATCGAAGAAGAGGCAAAGCAGCTGCTGATTTCCCGCAAGGTGGAGATCCTGCAGTCCCCGGAGGCGAAGCCCGAGAGCGTCGCTCCGCTCATGGAACGGGCCGATGCGGTCGTGCTACGCACCGGGCTGCGCATGAGCGCCGAGCTCATCGAGCGCGGGCGGCGACTATCCATGATCTCGCGCACCGGAGCGGGTTTCGACAACGTGGATGTCGAGGCGGCCACGCGCCATGGGGTGATCGTTTCTTCCAGCCTGGGAGCGAACACCCACACGGTGGCCGAGCATACGCTGGCGCTGATCCTGACCCTGGCCAAGCAGCTGCCGGCCCTGGATCGGGAAACCCGGAATGGGAACTTCCGGGTGCGCTACGACTACTTGCCCCGCGACTTGCGCGGGACCACCCTCGGGGCCGTCGGTTTCGGTCGGATCGGCCAGGAGGTGGCCAGAAGCTGCGCGGCCGCTCTTGGTATGCGAGTACTGGCTTGCGACGATTATCTGTCGAAAGCGGTGCGGGAGCGGGAGAGCGGTTGGGTGACTTTCTGCAGCCTGAATGAAGTGCTGGCCCAGGCCGATGTACTCACCATCCACGTGCCTTTCTCCGCCGAAACCAGAGGCCTGGTCGGCAGAGACGCCATTGCCCGCATGAAAAAGGGGGCGCTGGTGATCAACACCTCGCGGGGCGGGATCATCGACGAGGAGGCGCTGGCGGAGGCCTTGAACGCAGGGCAGTTGGGAGGAGCCGGGATCGATGTTTTTTCCAAGGAGCCTCCACTAGCGACCAACCCGCTCTTGAAGGCTGCCTCCGCGGTGGTGACCCCGCATGCGGCTGCCTTGACCCGAGAGTGCGTCGTGCGCATGGCGGTGCTCGCCGCGCAGCGGGTGCTGGATCTGTTTGACGGGTTCCTTCCGGAGAACGTGGCCAATCCGCAGGTCTTGAATCATGAACGCTGGCGAAAGTTAAAGCCGAAGCAGTAACGCCGAAGCATGCGCTGTTGAGCAACTCTCTGAACACCTGCAGGTAAAAAGCGGTTGACTTCTGCCTGCTCTGTGATACAATTGTCCGACAATTGTACGATTCGCACTAGGGCTTTTACTGCTAGTATGGTTAATACATCGTTCAATAATCGAGAGGAGGCGGTTATGAGAAAGCACAGAGCGCTGACCGAAGCGCAGTTCGCCTGAACGGGAAGGCAGAAAGAGGGCCAGTCCCTTTTGCCTCTATAACGAGCGAGGTGAACATCTTATGGATCATGTCGCTACAGGACGTGGAGCAGGCGTAAAAGGAGGCGGACCTAGGCGATCGGCGCTCGGAAGCACAGCGAGGCGCCGGCTGTCCAATAGGCGCCCCTTTTTATGATCGCGATAGCGAATCGTCAGAGATGAAAGATTAAATGAGGAGTTTGAGCGTATGAGCAAATTATTCACGCCGATCCAGATCGGCAGCACGCTGATCAAGAACCGTATTGCGATGGCCCCGATGAATGATTTTCACCAGTTTTTCGACGGCAATGATGGCCTGATCAATCAACGCTGCATCGATTTTTATATCGAAAGGTCCAAAGGCGAGGTCGGGCTCATCATCTCGATGGTGTTCAAATGCGGTGAAGCCGTCACGCAGTACAGGAAAAACGGGCTGTTGATCTGGAACATCATCACCAAGAAATCCCAGGAGCGATACGCAGAGCTCGCGAAATTCGTGCATTCGTTCGGGACCAAGATATTCTTCCAGATATCGGCAGGACCCGGGAGGGTGGCCCGCGGGGACATTATCGACGAGGGCTTCGTTCCCATTTCTGCTTCCGACAACAAGGCTTTCTTTCGGCCCAAGGTCACCTGCCGGGCGATCAGCACCGGGGAGGTGGAGAAGATCGTCGCCAGCTTTGGCGAAGCGGCGAAGGTCGTGGCCTCGGCGGGCATCGACGGCATCGAGGTCCATGGCCATGAGGGATATTTGATCGATCAATTCGCCACCTCGTTGTGGAACCGGCGCAAGGACAAGTACGGAGGGGACCTGAAAGGGCGGCTGACCTTCAGCATCGAAATCCTGAAAGCGATCAAGGAAAACGCGGGCAAGGACTACCCGGTCATTTATCGGTACGGTTCCAAGCATTTCCTGAAGGATACCTGGAAAAGCACGACCCGCCTGGACGAAAAGGAAGTAGGCCGTGATCTGCCCGAATCCATAGAACTGGCCCGCATCCTGGAGAGCGCCGGCTATGACGGCCTGCATGTAGACACCGGCTGCTACGAGAGCGCCTATTGGGCGCACCCCCCGATGTACCTCCCGCACGGGTTCTCCGTGGATTTGACCCAAAAGGTGAAGGCAGCGGTGAAAATACCCGTAATCGCCGTTGGCAAACTGGACGTGCCGGAGTTGGCCGAGCGCATTGTCGCCGAGGGTAAGGCGGACATGGTGGCTATCGGCAGAGGGTTGCTCGCCGAACCCCATTGGGCGAGGAAGGTCAGAGAAAAGCGCCTCGACGAGATAAAGCCGTGCATTTCCTGTCACGAAGGAATGTACCGAACCGAAACGATCGGCCAATACCTGACCTGCGCGCTGAATCCTTTGTGCGGCAACGAATCATCCTTGGCCATCCTGCCGGCCCCCGAAAAAAAGCGGATAGCTATCGTCGGTGGGGGGATCGCCGGCATGGAGGCGGCGATCGTGGCTCAAATGCGAGGCCATGAGGTCTCGCTCTACGAAAAGACGGGACAGCTGGGGGGGCAGTTGATACCCGCATCCGGTCCGGATTTCAAAGCCGATATCAAGAGATTGCTGAACTATTACCGGGCGAAGATGGAAAAACTCAACCTGGACATTCACTTCTCCACGGCCGTAACCGCGAAGATGCTCCATGAACTTTCCCCCGATGTGGTTATTGTCGCGACGGGCGCGGTTCCCGTTGTTCCCGACATCCGCGGGGCAGGGGGCCCGAACGTAATATCCTGTCTGGATGTCTACTCGGGAGCGAAGGAAACGGGGGATGAGGTAGTCGTCATCGGAGGAGGGCTGGAAGGCTGCGAGTCCGCGCTGTTCCTGGCAAGAAAAGGGAAAAATGTGACGATTGTCGAGATGCTGCCCAAGCTGGAGCCGGATATTCACCGGGCAAACCGGGTCATGCTTTTAGACATGCTGGAAGAAAGCAAGGTGCGTATCCTTACGGGCAGGCGAGTGACGGAGATCGCCGACACCGTGGTGACCGCGGTCGGAGAGGATAAGCAGAGCGAGAAAATCAAGTGCCACACCGTGGTTCTGGCGGTAGGCATGCAGCCGGAGAAGAGCCTGTACCAGGGGCTCATGGGAGAGCCCATCCTGACCTACGAAATCGGTGACTGCAAACGGCCGCGCAAGATTCTTGACGCGGTCTGGGAAGCCAACATGGTGGCTTCCGCAGTGTAAATGAAGGATATCGCTTTTCGCTCTCCCGCGAGGATCGAGATCGGGCTGGGTAAGCTCGGCAAGCTGAGGGAGGTTCTCGCCCAGCGGGGGCTTCAAAGGAATCTGCTCATCGTTGACCGGCACGTGCGGGAGACCGGGCTTGTGGATCCTTTGCTGGCTGACTTGAAGGAACTATCAATCTCCTTTGAGCTCTTCGATGGCATTGAAAAGGAGCCCACGGTAAGGGAATTCGATGCTATGGTCGCTCAGTTCGGCCAGGCGCGGAGCTTCGAGGCGGTGATCGGAATCGGGGGCGGCAGCGCCCTGGATGTGGCCAAGATCCTCTCGGTCTCTGAGAATTTTGCGGGGTCGGTCAAGGGCTACTTCGCAGCGAAGGCCATTGACAGGCGCGAGCGCTATCTGGCGTTGATCCCGACGACTTCCGGGACCGGTTCTGAAGCCACTCCGAATGCGGTGCTGAATGACGAGGAGGACAGGTGCAAGCGGGCGATAGTCAGCGATTGCCTGATCCCGGACTTGGCGATTATCGATCCGGCGCTGACCTTTTCGCTGCCTCCGCGAATGACCGCGGAGACGGGCATGGACGCCTTCACGCACGGCATAGAGTGTTTCATCGGCAAGAAGTCAAACGTGCTGAGCGACCTGTTTGCTCTCGAAGCGGTTCGATTGAGCGCCGGCAACCTCAGGAAAGTCATGGCCGACGGGCGTGACGGAGGGGCGCGCTATAATATGGCCCTGGCCAGCCTGTATGGGGGAATAGCGATCGCCAATTCCGGCACGGGCGGTGTTCACGCCTTGGCGTATCCGTTGGGCGGAGAATATGGGGTCGGCCACGGCTTGTCCAACTCCATACTTCTGGCTGAGGTCATGGAGTTCAATGCGCAAGCGGTGCCGGAGAGATTCCTAGAAATCGGAAAGGCATTGGGCCTGAGCCAGCCCGGAACGGGAATGGAGCAGAAGGTCGGGCGGGTGTTGGAGGAGATTCGCAATTTGATCCGCGACGTAGACATCAAGCTGGACAATGTCCGCTTCACCGAGAGCCAGATCGATGGTCTTGCTAAATCGGCAATGTCCGTGGAGAGGCTGTTGGCCAATAATCCGTGTCCCATCGGCTTGGAGGATGCAAGAAGGATTTACCGGCGCGCATTGCTCTCTTAGGATATCCGGATTTTGCGGCATGAAAAGGACTGGAGGAGGTATAGTCATGTCAAAAGAACAAAATTCACTATTGCCGATTGTACGTACCTCGTGGGCCATGGAGTAGCTTTTGGGAAAGCCGGTTTGGGGAAGGCTAACCCGCAAAGTATGATAGAGGCAATACGGCTCGCTGTGCAGCTTTGCAGGTGAGCCGTACCGCCGAGGAGGGAAGGAAAGAATGAAAGCAATGGTCCTTGATTCGTATAATGCGGAGCTCAAGCTGAGCGAGAAAACGAAACCGCAACCGCAGTCCGGTGAAATTGTACTGAGAGTAACCCACTGCGGCATCTGCGGCACCGACTTGAAAATCGTCACAGGCAAACTTGCGGCGATCATCAAGCTTCCTCACATTCCAGGGCATGAGATTGTCGGCCGCGTCGAGAGCGTCGGCAAGAAGGTGGAAGGTATAAGCGAAGGCGATAAGGGAGTCGCCTACTTTTATATCGGCTGCGGCGTTTGCGAGATGTGCAGATCAGGAAGGGAAAACATCTGCTATTACCTGAAAAGACTAGGTTTTGAAAGGGATGGCGGATTTGCGGAATATGTAAGAATGCCTGCCTATAATTTCTGCAAATATGAGGCTGATATCAGCGGTGAGAAAATGGCCGTGCTGCCCGATGCCGTCGCTACTTCCTACCATGCGTTGAAAACCATGGGTGGCGTACGGATCGGTCAAACAGTGCTCATCGTTGGTTTGGGTGGATTGGGGATACACGCCTTGCAGCTGGCAAAAATGATGGGCGCGGCAGTGGTGGGTACCTCCAGGAGGAAGGAGGTGCAGGAGGCCGCGCGATTATTTGGAGCGGATCTTATCATCAATCCTGCGGAAGGTGATCCGCTCAAAATGATCCAGGATTTTACCGGAGGCAGAGGGGTGGATGTAGTCATTGAAAACGTTGGCACCAGCGACACTCTGACCTGGAGTCTGCCGTCGTTGAAGAAGGGGGGCAATCTCGTGCTCGTCGGGTATGACCCAACCTCGCCGGTAGCCCTGGATAGCCTGAGCATGCATTACAATGAATGGACAGTACGGGGATCGCGCGTATCGACAAAGCAGGAACTGGTGGAAGTTCTCCGGCTCGTTGAGAAGCGGATGATCGAGCCGGTAGTGACGCGGGTGCTACCACTGGAGGAGGCCAATCTGGGTTTGTCGGAAGTAGGCTCGAAAAAGAACATCGGGCGGGTGGTTTTAGCAGTGGGCTAAGCTTTGAAGGCTTGGCTAGTGCTATATTACTGAAGAACAATGAAAACAAACGGGCAGAAAGCGCAATTCAAGAAGATGGGCCGCGTGAGTATTTCAGAAAGAATTATAGAATACGTTAAGTCCCAAATTCTTACGAACAGGCTGAAGCCGGGCGACCGTTTGCCGGCAGAAGAAAAGTTGGCCGAACAGATGGGTGTGGGACGGGGAACGGTCAGGGAAGCTCTGCGGGTGCTGATTTACCTTGAATTCCTGGAGAGAAAACATAACAAAACCTACGTATCGGAAAAAGGAGTGAAAAACGGCTCTTCTGCAGAGATAAACAGAACCATCGGGCGGTTCAA
>Ga0315273_10012074_pt1 | contig 11053 bp, 5 predicted proteins | sample YL17G02_0_MG_FD_205753 | JGI IMG/M metagenome (GOLD analysis project Ga0315273, IMG submission 205753) | Sediment microbial communities from Yellowstone Lake, YNP, Wyoming, USA - YL17G02_0 | ecosystem: Environmental > Aquatic > Freshwater > Lake > Sediment | place: USA: Wyoming | collected...
GTTCTTCAGCGCCGAGCCATAGAAAAAGGAATGCAAAGATGAGAGCCGTCATGACGGTGTTATTGGCGTGCGCAGCATGCTGCGGCAGCTTTCTGGCCGTCGGTTGCCAGAGCGGACAGACCGGCCGGGCGGGAACCTCCGCCGCCGGGGCCCAAGACGAAGCCGTCTGCACGATCCTCCTGAGGGTGTTTGGCGGCGAGGGCCACGCCCAGGAGGCCGAGGAATACAAACACAAGACCCAGGAACACGCCGCCTGGAGCGATGTCTATGTGGTCCACCATGCCGGATACAGCGAATTATACCGCGGGCGATACCCCTCCGCCGAAGCGGCGGCGGCGGATCTCAAACGGGCCAAGAGCTATCGAACCCCTGTCGGCGTCCAGGTTTTTTTCCGGGCCATCGTCATGCCCTTGCGGGAACAAACCGCCGCTCAATCCGAGTACGACTTGAGCAAAGCCCAAGGGACGTTCACCATCGTGGTGGCGGAGTTCTACGACGTGCCCAATGCCGGCTATGTGGGCCAAAAAAAGTTCGCCGAGCAATACTGCCGCCAATTGCGCGACAAGGGCCTGGACGCCTATGTCCTGCACGGGCCGGCCAAGTCGCTGGTGTCCGTCGGTTCCTTTTCGGAATCGGCCTATCCTGCTGTCACCCTGGACGGCAAGCGCCAGCGGGTCATACGGGACCCCCGCATGGAGGAACTGCTGAAGCAGTACCCCAAGCTGGCGGTCAACGGCCGGCAGGACGTGATCCTGGTTCCCACCAAGGATGGCCACAGAAAGGAGATGCTCGCCACGGCCAGTTACGTCATGGAGATTCCCCACAAGGAGCCTTCCGCCGATGCAGCCGCAGCGAATCATCCTGGCGACGCGCAATCCCGGTAAGGTCCGGGAAATCCGCACTATCTTGGGCGACCTGGGCGTGGAGTTTGTCGGCCTGGAGGATTTCGGCGACATACCCGAGCCGGAGGAAAGGGGCGCCACTTTTGCCCAGAATGCCTCCGACAAGGCCCTCTACTACGCCCGGGCAACGGGGCAATGGTGTCTGGCGGACGATTCCGGGCTGGAAGTGGATGCATTGGATGGACGGCCGGGGGTCACCAGCGCTCGCTATGCCGCCGAGTCCTGCCCGCCCGGCGCCGACCGGAACACGCTCGACCGGGCCAACAACGCCCGACTGCTGGAGGATTTGAAGGACGTCCCCCAGCCTGCCCGCTCGGCCCGATTCGTCTGCCACCTGGCGTTGGCCGATCCGCGACGGGTCCTGGCGGAGACCTTCGACACGGTCGAGGGGCACATCGGTTATCATCCTCGAGGAGCCAACGGGTTTGGATATGACCCGCTCTTCTGCCTGCCCGGGCGCGGAGTGACGACGGCCCAGCTCGCCCCGGAAGAGAAAAACGCCATCAGCCACCGCGGCAAGGCGCTGCGTCACCTGGCGGGAATTGCGAAGAACCTGCTGGGGAAACTCCCGGATTGCGGATAAGCCGTCTGCAACCCGGCACGGTGCCAACCATCCGCCTCCTCTTCCGGCAATTGGCAAACCCTTTCCGCTGACAGCCCGACGGGCCACTGAAAGCTGCCCGCTTGCCGGCGACACTGGCGGCGTCAGAGGGCTTTCCCAAGTCCCGATTACGGGAATTCCTTCTTCTCCTGATCGCGCGGGATAATGATATTGGGCTTAATCAGGATGAGCAGGGTCTCCTCGTCACTTACCTTGCCGCGGTTGGTGAAGGCGCGGTTGATAATGGGGATCTTGCTCAGCAGGGGCACGCCAATCTCGCGTTCCACCTCGCCGACGGACTTCAGCCCGCCCAGCAGCAGCGTCGCGCCGTCAGGCACGTTCACGGTGGTCTGGATCGTCTCCACCTCCGTGTCGGGCAACTGCACAAACGCGGTTGTTTCGGGGAACTTGCCTTGTGCGATCAACGGACGGGGGTCGTACGGGAAGAAGTCCAGCGACCGCAAACGGCTGACGCTGGGTTCCACGGTAATCGTGACGTATTTCAGGTCCGCCGATACCGTGGCGCTGATGAACAACTCCGTGCCCAAGGTCAGCGTGCTGGTGTCATAGGATACGGTGGGCTGAGTGATGGTGGACCCGACGATCGTCCCCGGAGTGACATCGACGTTGGACACGTAGTTTAGGTCCCTGCCGACGTGGATACGGGCCGCCGTGCCGTTCAGTAGCGTCAGGCGGGGCGCCGTCAACGTACGGGTGGATTGATGCGCCTGCGTGGCACGGATAAGGAAGTCCACCTGGATGTCGTCCAGGAACGTGCCTTGGACGTTCATGGCCGGGGACGTTACCAGGGACCCGATGCTGTTTTGGCCCATCGGCGAACTGACGCCCAAGACGTTACCGAAATTGGTGTTCTGCTGGGCGCCGATGGGCGTAAACTTGTCGTTTCCTGGAGGGCCTGTTCCCCATCCGGAACTGCCCGCGGGGGTCGGGACCGTGGCGCCCGTCCAGGGATCGATCCGCCTACCGGAGCCGAGAGGCGAACCGAGGTTGAAATAGAAGTCCAAATCCACACCGATGCTTTCCAGATACCCGGTGTTGACGGTGATGAACCTGGCCTCGATGGCGATCTGAATTTCCTTGGCCTCTCGGAGTTGCGTGATCAGATTCGCAATGGCCTGGTGATTGGCCGCCGTCTGCGTGACGATCAACTGATCGTTGTAGACATCAATGTGTCCCTCGCCGCCCATGCCCACCCAGCTCTCCGGAGAGATGGTATTGGTGATCATGGCGATGAGATTGTCCACCGCCACCTGGGCTTCCTCGGAAGTGGTCCCCGTCCCCGTGCTTGTTCCCGTGCCGACACTGGTCCCGGTGCCCCCAGCGGTTCCGCCGGAGGACGTACTGATGCCGCTGCTACTACCGCTGCTCCTGCTGCCGCTGGAGGTTCCCGTTCCGGTTGTGCCGCTGGTACCGCTGGTGCCCGTCCCCCCGGTTGTCCCGCCGGCAGCGTTAATATCGCCGAAATTCTGGAAATCGCGATGGGCAAGAGCCAACGCTCGCACCAGATCCTGAATGGGGTAAACCACCGTGGCTACCCGCAGGGACAGGTCGTACTTGGTGGTGATCGCGATCACGCCCCCGTCGACGACGTAACTAAGCTCCTGCGGGGTTCCAACATTGAGGCCGCTGGCATCCTCCAGGATCACCTGAAGCGCCTTCTCGTAGGACACCTTGACCAGGTGTACGGAGCTGACCACAACGTTTTCCTTGGTGTACCCCTGGCTTTCCAGGAACTTCCAGTTCGGATGGATATTCAGGCCCGTCATGGCCCGTACGTGGTCCAGGACGTCCACCAGCGGCACGTCTTCAAAGTCCATATTGCTCTCAATGGTCTCCTTCAGCGCGACGTGGATGCGGCGGTCCTCCTCCGACTCGTAGCCCACCGTCAGCCCCTTGCCCTCGCGGTCTTGGCGTATCTCTCGCCAGTTACGCGGGAAGATGAGGTGTTCATACCAGGGGATCCGCGACTCCATCGTATCCCGCATGGAGAGGGTCTGCTGTTCGTGCCGGGTATCGACGGTATCTTTCTGGTCCTGGAGCAGAATGAACTGTTGGAGCATCTCGGCCTGATCGGCGGCCCAGTAGTTGGAGGGGTCCAGCGACTGGACCTGTTTGACCACTTCCAGGGCTTCCTTGTATTTGCGTTCCGATCGAAGCGCCTTGGCGTTCTCGGTCAACGACGTAACCTTCTTGTTCAACTGGTCCGAGGTTCGCCGTGCTCGCTCGGCCTGGGCCTTGGACATCTGGGCAAGCTGCTGTTGCACCTGGGCTTTTTCCCAGTCCTGCCGCCGCTGCTGGATACCCTCCAGGCGATTCTCCACCTCCAACATCTTGTCGCGATACTCGGAGACACTGTAAAGGTTCTTATTGCCCTGGACGACGTTCTGAGCTACACGAGCGGCGTCAGCGGCGTTGTCAAAGTCCGCGGCACTCTTGGCCCCCAACAAGGTCTCCGCCGATCGGGCCAGGCCCTTATCGAACTCCACGTCCGATTGCTGCTTCTTGACGCGCCGTTTCTGTTCCAGAACGCTCAGCGGACCGGCCGCCCCACCGGTGGCCGCCAACTGGTCCTGGGCCGTCTTGAGCAGCCGCTTGGCGTCCTCCATCTCCGGCACCAACGCCAGGGCCTGCTGGAAGTCCTTGACCGCTACCTCCAACTGGTTGTCCGCCATGGCCGTCTTGCCATCGCTGACCAGGCGATTCGCCTGGGACCGTCGCGCGAGCACGTCGCTGAAAACCTTCACCGCCTCGGTATCGGCCGGAGCAGTTGAGGGGGTCGCACTCGCCGGCGCTACGGCAATCATTGCCGGCTTGGTGGTTGGTTGTTCCTTGTGCGCCGCGACAACGATCTTGGCGGGCATGGTCGCCGGCGGGGTCGGCGGGAGCGGTTCCAGCTTAGGCTCGACTTCAGGCTCGACGGCCACGACCTCCGCGGGCTTGGTCGTCGGTGACTCGATGACTTCCTCGGCCTGGCCCTGTGTCCCGAGGGCCAACACCTCGGTCGGCTTGGTCGTCGGCAAGGGTTGCGGTTCCGCCGTTTTCTCCGCCTCGGGCAACGCGGGCTTCTCACCCGGCGTGGGCGAGGGGCCCGCCGCCGTCTCCGCCACGGCCAAGACTGGACTCGGCTGAGCCGACACGGGCATGGGTTGGGAGGGCTTGCCCATTGGCCCGGCCAACTTGGCCGTCAGGGCGGATGGGCGCGTGGCGGGTTCAGGTCGCAGTTCCGCCACTTGCTCAGCGGCAGTCTTAAGGACCGGCAGAGTTGCCGGCGATTCCATTCGGGGCTTTTCCGCCTTCACTTCCGGCGGCGGCTCCTTGACAACCATCAAGGCCGGCCTGGAAGCGGGCGCCGAGGAGGTTTGGAGCTTCTTTTCCACCAACGCGAGTTGGGCTTGCACGTCCCGACGCATCGCCTCCGGCAAGTATTCGCTGTTGGCTACAGCGGCATAGCCCTGTTTGGCTCTTGCCAGATCGCCGGCCTTCAGTGCCTTGGCGGCGGCATTATAGGAGGCCATCGCTTCCGACTGCTTGCGAATGGCCGAGTCCACCGTGGTCAGATGCTCCTCCAGCACCGCCTTCTCCTGGTCGCTGAGGCGTTCCCTGTCCACCTTCAGCAAGGAGGCCTTGGCGGCGGTGAAGTCCATGGCTTTGAACTGGGCGACGCCCTGCTTCAACAACGCGGAGGCACGGTCGGAATCGGCTTCTTGAGCATGAAGAAGCAAGGCCGATGAGAGCACCACCAAAACCGGCAGGGAAAGGCCAAGAATGCGACGAAGGGTCAGCACTGCGCACCCCTTTCAGATTGAATCCCGAAGCTGGTCATTGGGAACAAAAGATCCACTCCATGCACGCCGGCACATTCGCACGCCTCCGTGGCGAAGGTCATGGCAGCCACATCCGATTCCGGCGGCCGTTGGCACGGCCGTGATTGCGCGTCGACGGTAGCGGCCGAAGCCAGAGAATATGCCAGCGCCAAGCGCCAACGCAAGTCAAAAGTTCGTCCTCGCTCCTGCCGCCGGCGGCGCCGGTTGGGCCGCCTCGGCCGCCGCCCCAGCGGCACGCCGCGAAATCTTGGTCTTGTCCACCAGATCGGCGTAGTGCTTGTATTCCGGATCGGTCTTGGACAGCGCACGCACGTCCACTATTCGTCTCAGTTGCCCCCTTTCATCCAAATACAGCATCTCAACGGCCGTCCGCCGAGCCCCAACGGACTTGCTGAAGTCAAACTCCACGGCGATGGCCCCGGTGGCAAAGTCCACCGGAACCTTGCTGACCTTGCCCTCCTGGGCGGGGTGCGCCAATTCGATCTCCTTGGATTGCCCAATGGACTGACCCTGCACAACGCTAAAGGTCTCCATGACCTGCTGGCCCAGCGCCCGGCTAAAAACCGCCACCCGGACGCTGCCCTGGGCGGGGAAGGACCCGACGAGGAAGAACTCCGTCGCCTGGGGTACCGCCACCGGATCGGACCATTCGCTCCAGGGTGTCACCACGCCGGGAACCGCGGCGTCGTTGGGATCGGCGACGGACGTCTCAAAGGCCAGCAACGGGTTCAACAGTTTCAGCCGCAAGCGATAGTGGTAGACCTTCGTGCTCTCCAGGGAGTTGTCGTGGAACCAGACCAACACCTGGCCTTGCTGCATCTGATCCAGAAGCGGGGGCACTGCCGTGGGTTCGGGAGGCACTATAGGTTCCTGCACCGCCACCAAACCGCCTGGGGAAACTACCCCCTGCCCCGGAACCATGCCCAGACGCCCGGCGGGGCGCCCGCCGCCAACGTCCCCGACATCCTGAAACCTGTCCTCACGCCTCACATTGCGAGCCGGCACCTGACGCTGTGCGGGGCGCGGGCTTTGGATATCCGCGACATCCTGGAACCTGTCTTCGGGTCTCATGCCGCGCCCGGCAGCGGGTCTCGCGCCAGCCACGCCGGGAGTGTATCCCCCCCCTGGCCTGACCGGCATCGCGGTGGGAGTGGAAACGGGCGCGGCGCTGCCTGGCTGCCCGCCGGCCGTCTCCGCGGCCCTGATGCTCACTTCCGTCTTTGGCAAATTGACCTGCCAATCCACCCAACCGTATCCCGGCCACCAGATTCGCCAATACGGGGGCTGGAGGTAATACTGCTGCCAGTTGGAACCGGGATCGCTCACCAGCCGGCGGAGTTCGTCAATCGCCGTGGCGTTGGTCCCGTTGTACGCAGGCATCTCCGGAACGGTAGTGGTGGCGCCTTGGGTGTCTGTCAGGGGCATGGTCACCGTTTGCACCGGCCGTGCTGGACCCCACTGGCCGTTGGAAAGCTGCTCTTGCACCTCCGCCTCGACCCCGAGGACTACCGGGACGAACGGGAGGCCCACGTCCCGCAGCTTGGCTCGCCAAGCTTCCTGCAACTGCGTCCAGGGGAAGACCGCCACCACATGGGCGGTCATGATGTCGGAGGGATTGTCCATGGGCTTTTCGGGCAGTTCCGGCTCGGCCTTGACCATGGGCTTGCCGGGCATGGGAAGCACGTTGATCAGGTCTGAGAGCTTGACCTTCGCCCCCTGCAACATGGGTTCGTCGGCAATGGGTTTCTGGAAGACCGAGTAGAGAGTCCAGGGCTTCTGAGGCGACGGAGACTGCAACGCTCGGATCTTCCCCACGTAGTCGGGGACGGGCTCATCCTTGGGTTTGAACTCTTCTATGATGCTCTGCGTTTCGTGAGCCTTTGCCAACATCACTTCGTCGACTTTGCTGGGAGGAGTGTCGGCTATTTGGCGCGGAGAGGAAAGCACCCAGTGGAAAGCCACAAAGGCAAGTCCCAGCGCGCAGAGGGCCAGAATGCCCTTTTCCAGGTGCTGCTCGATCATGTTTGTCTGGCCGGGTTTTGCCATATCGCTATCTCCGGGAGCTTGGGGAGTGCCCCATGTTCCTCGCCGCCGGTTCTATTCCTCCCCTGGGAGCGGCGGGGCGGACCCAGTTTCCGTGCCCCCCGCTGGCGCTTGCTGCGGCAAGCGGGCGACGTCCTCGGGACGCATCGCTGGGTTGTCCGTGCCGGCGAATTGCTGCTGGAGCGCCTCGGTAGGAATCAACGGCGGGTAATTCGGCAGAAAACGCTTGTTTGGCTCGTCCCAAGTCCCGCGCTCCCAGGCTGTCAGCAGCAGCAGTTCTCCGTCAATCTTCAGTTGCACCACCGTATCGGGGCCGTAGTAGAAAGAATTGCTCTCGGCACCCGTGGCCGAGCCTGGCGCATAGGACGCCGCGGCGCCGCTTCCCGACAAGGCCGACGGTCCCGTCTCACCCACCGCCTCTATCTGAATACTAAGTATGGTGTGATAGTTGCGGGCCAGAAGGTTTCTCTCCAGCAACGGTAGAAACCGCGGTGGCATCACAACCGTAAGGCTGTAGTGCAGTGCGTCGTAATCCTTGTTGGAGCCTCGATTGGTCAACGGCGAGGCAGCGGGCTTGCCTTCCGCTCCCGCGCCTGCGGCGGGCTGGCCGCCAGCAGGCTCTGCGATGTCCGCAACGTCCGAAAACCTTTCCGTGGACCGGCCGGCCGGCCGAGGCGCAGCCGGGGCGGCCTGCTGCTCGGGGGCTGCCTGCACGTAGTTCTCGGCCACGTCGATCCTTACCAGGTGCTTGACCGGGGCATTCAGCACATTCCGATCTTCAGGGGGCAGTTTGCCCAGCACCTCCTGATTGGCCTGGTTGATCGCCCCAATGATGTCGCTGTTGACCCAGTAGTTCAGTTGTGCCTGCCACAGGTCGCTGTAGGGCCTGTTGCGGGCCTCCTCCGTAAAGTACATGTCCAGGGAGGCCAGGTTGGCGTAAATCACGCCCGCCTTGGCCCTGTCGATCATGGCCAACTGGAGGCCCTTTTGCCTAGCTTCCTCTGAAACCGAAGCGCCTCCTCCCACGGTGGCATAAGGCGACCCTGAGGGCGCTGCGGTTTCGCCCGTCGGAGCGGCCGTCGAAAACGTTCGCTGCGAGCCTCCCGCGGTGCGCGTTCTCTCCGCCTCGGCCTGCTGTTGGAGTTGCAGGCGGGTGTCATACTGGATCGTCCGGGACTCGATGTCTCTGTCGGTAGGCGAGATCGTGGGCTTCAGGCTCGCCAAGAGCTTGTTCATCTCTTCCAGATAGACCCGGGTGAAGGTGTAATCCAGCGCCTGGTCGCGATACAGGGCCTCATCGATCGGGAAGGCCGGAACGGTCTTGCCACCCTCCTCGGGAAGCTGGAATACAGGAAAGTTGGCGCGATTCCAGTCAACGCTGACCTGCTCCACCTTGGCCACGGCGGACTTGACCACTTCGGCTCGTTTTTCAGCCGATTCGACCATGGCGGCGTTCGCGCCGCCTCCACCAGCCAACTGGCTGAAGTTGCCTGCCAATTGGACGCGGTCTCCCGCGGCACTGTCGGTGTCTTTGGAGAGGCGCAGGTAGCCCGCCACCAAGGCCCCGCCGCCCAGTAGCACCACGGCCACCACGATCACCAGGAAGAGATTTTCCCGAAGGAATCTCATCGCGCGTCCTCCCGATCCATCACTCTTGGCCGGCGGCGGGTACCGCCGCGGGTGCATTATCTGCGGGTTTCGTCAGACCGTCCTGTTCCACGCTCACGATCCAAGCCACGACAAACCGGGCGTCGTCGATCATCTCCTCCCCCGTCAGGGGGTCGGGCATCTGGGGACCGGCCGGCGTTGTCGGAGTCGTCGGAGTAACCGTCGCAACAGGTGGACCCGTCCTGGCGACCGACCGCCGGGGGCTTTCGATGTCGGCCACGTCCTCGAAGGTCCGCCGGCCCGCGGAGCGGCCCGAAACCCCGCTCACCGGACCGACCGGGGTCATTGGAGCGGCCCCCGCAACGGCCGTCTTGGGCAACAGGTCGTCACTTTCGTCGATGAGAGCAAGCGACGGGTAGGCCTTGGCGACTTGTTCGGTCCCACGGCGCAGGGGCCGCAGCAGCGACTGGATGACGTCGCTGCGTTTGAACGGCGTCCTGCCAACCAGGACAATGGAAAACCCTTTCTTGCCCGCGCCCACCGCCGCCCCTGGCGCTGGGGCCTGCGCCCCCGATGCACTGCCGGTATTTCCGGTGACAGACTGGAGCAAGTCCTTGGCCTTCCTGGCTCCCACGTCGGGCAGATAATCCACCTGCATCTTTTCGATAAAGACCATTCGCCGGCTTTCGCGCGGTTTGGCGGTGATCTGCGCCAAGGCGGTTTTACGTGCCTGCTCGTCGGGCGCCGCGGCATAGGCGTCCAACAGCTTCTGGTCGGTAGCCATGGATTGGAGGCCCTGGAAGACCACCGACTGCACCGACGGCCAATAGTCGCGATAGGCGAACAACTGCCGGTACTTATTGAAAGGCTCCTCCCCCGCCGGCGCCAAGGCCATCGCCTGCTCATACTTTGCACGGTTGTCGTTCAACTGGTCGCTGAGGCGGCGCGATTCTTCAAACATCGGGCTGCTGGCCAGGGCGCTGCGATCGACATAGGCGCGGTACGCCGGACCGGCCATCGCCGCCAGCAGCACCGCCGCAGCGGCGATGAACCACGGCCGCTTCTTGCCCCACAAACGCCGCCGTATGATCTCATCGGGCAGCAGGTTGGTGGAAACCGCCGAGAGGTCCAGGCCCTGAACCGCCAGCCCGTAGGCCACCGCAAACGACAGGACGTTCTCATCCAGCACCGGCGCGTTGGTCGAGGCGGTGGCTGAAAGCTTGTTGTAGCCGTCCACGCGGACCACGGAGATGTTCAGTTGCTGCTCCAGGAACTTCTGAAGCCCCGGCAGGCGGAAGCCGTTGCCCAGCCCCAGCACCTTCTTAAACCGCGCCTCCCGGCGCATGGATGTGTAGTAACCGACGGACCGCTGAATCTCCTGGGCGAGGTCCGCGAACACCGGCCTCATCGCCTGAAAAATCTGCCGGGCGTATTTGCTGGTGGCGGCGTTGCGCTTGAGTTTCTCTGCCTTGGGGAACGACAGCTTGAAGGCCTTCACCAGCGCATTGGTGAAATCGTTGCCGCCGATCTGGATGGTGCGGGTCCATATCCTCGGACCGTCTCCGACGACCAGATCGGTCGTGTTGGCTCCCACGTCGGCCAGCAGCGTTGCCCCATCCTCGGCCTGCTGGGCGTCGTAATTCATGAAATTGAACAGCGCCAGCGGCGCCATCTGAACCACATCGACCTTCAGTTCCGCCTGTGTGAAGTGTCCCAGCATCTCGGCGATGTCCACCTGCTTGATCGCAAAGATGCCCACTTCCACGTCGGGGCTGTTGGGATCCTGGAACGATTGCCACCGCCACACCACATCGTTGATGGGGAAAGGAATCTGCTGCTCGGCCTCGAAGCGTACGATTTCGGGGATCTTTTTGCTCTCTACCGGAGGGAGCTTTACGAACCGTGTAAAGCCGCTCTGGCCCGAGACCCCCACTGCCAGCAGGCAGTTGGCCACACTGTTGCGGGACAGGAATGTATCCAGGGCGTTGCGAATCGACTGCGACTTGTCGACATCGGCTTCGGAGAGAATCCGCGGATACTCCACGACGTCCAGC
>Ga0315273_10012075_pt1 | contig 11052 bp, 10 predicted proteins | sample YL17G02_0_MG_FD_205753 | JGI IMG/M metagenome (GOLD analysis project Ga0315273, IMG submission 205753) | Sediment microbial communities from Yellowstone Lake, YNP, Wyoming, USA - YL17G02_0 | ecosystem: Environmental > Aquatic > Freshwater > Lake > Sediment | place: USA: Wyoming | collected...
TGCGACAAGGTGCCGGACGGCCCCAGATACAGCCAGGTGACGGTGGTTATCGCCGTCCAACTAACCGAAGGACCGGATGTGACCTCGATTAGAGAACTTCGGCTGACCTGGTCGTTTTTGTCCGTTATCATCGAAATACTGTTCGGCGTAGCCGAGAGATTAGGTAACTCATACTCATCCGCACCGATATCGGATACGGGACCGTAAGGCCGCGCCTGACCGTCTATATCGACTGGTGTGGTGCTACCGATCGCCTGATCTTTGGCCGCTGAAGTTGCAAGGATGTGATAATCAAAATTTGGCGAGCCAGGGGCAACAAAACCGGCGGACGAGGCAGAAAGCATGGTCGCGAGACCGTTAATGGTTCCCGCCGACATGGGTTTACCATTTGAATTAGTATTTTTAGTGTTACCTGCAAAAAGACCCCGATTAAAAGTCACTACGTTGCCTTGCTGAACAAGAACCGCTGCAGCACCTGAACCCCCTTCGGTGTGATCGGCAATAATACTATAGTTAACATTGGCCGAAGCAGATGATACGCCCGGCGCTGTTAGAACCAACAATCCCTGACCAGCGACGAGAGTCGGACCAAGTCGATTCCGAGCAATTGTAGAATGTGTGATTATAGCCTGCTGACCCTGAATCTGGATCCCACCTCCTCCGCCGCCCGGCGACGTTCCTCCGATACTACCCATCGCAACGTAGTTGTCGGCAATGACTACATTCGTGACAGATGCCGGCGAGATGACTGTTCCGTCTGTTGCCCACAAGTATAGACCTCCTCCACCGCCAGCACCAGCATTCCCCGTACTTGTTGTGTTTCCCCCTTCCGCAGAATTTGAAATGAGCCATACGCGATCAATGGTTGCTGAGGTAGTGTTAACGAGTAACCCCCCGCCAGCGCCGAACCCCCCGTTAGTAGAATCTCCTCCTTGTGCCAGGTTATTGCTCAGATAGGAATCAGATATGGCAAAGGAGGCTGCCATTTCAACATATATACCCCCACCAAATCCTCCTCCAGCGTAGGACAGACCATTTCCGCCAACGACTTGGTTCCCGGTCGCGGTGATGTGTTTCAATACCCATGAGCCTCCCCCACCACCGATCGCTCCTCCGAGTGCATCTGAATTCTGACCGCCGGTCGTCCCGCTTCCTGAAGAGCTCGCTGCGAGAGCCTGATTATTGGTAAAGGTACCATAATCAATCGTTACTGAACCGTTCACAAACAATGCGCCAAAAACTAGCCCTCCTCGAACAGGCCCTATGCCACCGAAAGATTGGTTGCCTTCGAATGTGACCCGTTCCAGAAGGCTGCTCGTCCCTGGCTGCGACCAGTTAATTGCCAACCCAGATCCAGCCCCTGCCCCACCGGCTCCAGAGCTCGTATCGGCGCCATAGACTTTGTTGTTCCTGAAGATCATATCTCTCAAAGTTGTTCTGGCGCCAGAAACGACCATTCCTCCACCGAACCCACTCGGGTCTCCTGGGGTGTTCGGTCCCTGTGTTCGCCCATTCTGGATTGTGAAACCCTCTATGTCAAGACTAATATCGGTTTTGTTGTATCCAATAAGAAACACCCCACGATAGGTGTTCTGCCCATCAATCACCGTTAAGTTGGCAGAAGGATTCTTTACTGACCAATTGCTGGTAGAGTAGCCCCCAAAGATATTCAGTATTTTGTCAACAATGCAAACCACACTTTTTCCATTCTGTGTAAGAAATGTGCAGGTGTCTGCCGCCTGGTTGTACATATATATGCCTTGTGCAACCAGGATCGTGTCGCCAGATGAAGATTTGCCTACTGCATATTGGATCGTGAGACAAGGCGATACCGCAGAGCTGCAATCACCTATATCGTTGCCACTGGTAGCGACATAACGAGTGGTTGCCAACATAGTTGCGTAGGCCGATCTAACATTCGCGAAATTGAAAAAAGGGTCCGCGAAAATCATTACAAACATGAGTATAGATAATATTCTTCTCATTTTTACCTCTATTGCGATCATTGGTATACCGCTTCAATTGATAAGGCTTAGTGGAATCGGGCCACAACTAGATTGTCAATTCCAACTTAGCTAGGGTATTGCGTAGCGTCTTCGCACTTCAAGGAGCACAGAATAAGGCACAAAGTCAAAAATACTTTTGTCCTAATGATTCCCCAAACTAAGGAAAATGGTGCCTTTGGTTTCAAACAGAACATTCCCTTCAAGTTCATACGCTATGCTCTTCCACTTTTGAGCTACCGCCGGGTTATAACGATCCAAATGAATAAGAAATTGCGAGATGCCATAGCACTTGCCAAACTGTATTGCTGTTGCGGGATCAGAAAGCCCCTTTTGGATCTTACTGTCTAAATCCACTACTGTAGCATAGTCAGATGTTGTTTTGGCTCCATATCCTACAATGGTGTGCACGCAAAGGTTGTCTGGGAAAGGGAGCCTGGGGTTGGATAGTCGTAAGAAAGCAAAACCAACCTCCCCGAGGCTCAAGATGAAATATAACATTGAAAAGATAAACCTGATAGTGCAGAAAGCAGCCGAAGTTGTGAAAGAAGCGGAGGAAGAGGAGGACCAGGAAACGGTTCTCAATCCCCCAGTGACTGCGTTTGGCTTTCAGAGGAGATTTGGCATTCATCTGTACGCTGGAGATGAAATAACGGGTCTTGACTTCCACGTTGTAGCCCATGCGCCTTTCCGAACGGATCCTGGCTAACGTTTTCAATGCCTTCCAGTTCTCACGACCACGCAAGTAATTCAGACACTCTTCACTCGAAGTAGCCCAACATTCCCGGATTTCCAGCCTGCCGTGTGCATCATCCACTTTTCGAGTATAGGAATACCCCGGAGTGATAAAACCTTCTTGCTCTTCGATGCCAAACAGTCTCTCCAGATCCTCATACAACTGCCCCTGGTTCTCTTTGACCGCCAGCAAGTAATCGCCTCCCTGTTCAATGATGGGGTCCACTATCTCAGTTTGTGTTCCGATCGCATCAATGGTGACCAAACACCCCGTTATATCCAGAAGCTGAAGTAATTTCGGGATCGCAGGGATCTCATTCGACTTATCATCCACTTTCACTTGCCCTAATACCAATTCATTGGCGGTTGCCCAGGCACTCACCATATCAATCGCAGATTGACCGTTGCCTTTGTCTTTTGATCCGTGCAGTTGTTTCCCATCGATTGCAATCACTTCTCCTTGAGTCAGCTTCTGAATGGCTTTCCCCCAATCTAAAAAGCTGCGCTGAAATTCTTCGGGATCGATCCGACTAAATACTCGCCCAAATGTGTCATGTGAAGGAATGCCATGTGGCAGTTCTAAAACGTCTCGAACCATTTGAACTTGCTTCTTCCAAATAAGGCTACATCACTCCAACCATCCGCACCGCATACCACTGCACAAATCGCTATCACCATGATATCCATCAATTTATGCCGGGTGGCATTTCCTATTCGCGGATCACTGACCTTCGCAAACTGCTCTGTTATTCTGCAAATTGCCGTCTCTTCCATTGCCGTACTCGCCTCCGTACGACAATTTTCTCACACCTATCCCAAATGCGATTACACTCCCTTCAAAATGAGTTACCTTTATAGATCAAGTTAAATCGTGGATTTTCCACCATTTGATGGAGGCTACTCAGGCACCTATCTGCTTTAACAATTCATCCAAACGATTGAAAAAAGCTTCTTTCGAATAATTTCGACTATCCTTCACCGCCTGTTGTGACAGAGCCTGCCTGAGATCAATATCACGCATTAACCTCTGGGTTGACTCTTCCAATTCTTTCGCATTATTCCACAAGAAACCATTTTTGCCATGCTGCACGATTTCGGGCTGGCCGCCTTTGGCGATAACCACCGGCACACACCCCGCCGCCATCGCTTCCACTGTGGTGATGCCAAAATGCTCAAACTTCTCCGGCTCACGCTGATAGTTCTCGCCATAACCACAGGCGTGCCAGTAAATGGATGTGGCGGCATATAAATCTAATAACTCAGGAAAATGTATGTCGGGGTGAATTTCGATTGGATACCTATGTGCTTGTTTAAATAAATCGGCTAGGTAAGCTTGATGCTCTTCTCCCGGAGTGGTACCACCAGCCAGGTGAAGCTTCCACCCAGTCAGACCTCGATCAACCATATGCTTAAACGCAGCAATCATGAACTTGTGTTTTTTGTTGTGCTGTCCGGCAAAAAAACGCCCCACACTTAAGATTTGCGGGCATTTTTCGCCCACATTAAAACTTTCCACATCCACAGGCGGGTACAATATTTCACTGGGGCGGTTCCAATAACGCTCGATCCAGGAACGAGAATATTCTGAAATCGACCAGATCGCGTTGTAGGTGTCGAGATAGTCCAACACTGCTGCTCCCGGTGGGCTGAACTCCAAGCGCACATTCAGGCGCATCAGGTTCCTCGCCAACAAATGTTGGTATAACCAGTAAGTCGGGGTACCCAGAGATAAGTGAGAGATCGCCAGGCGCGGCTGACCATCGAACTGGTTTTCTTGATCCTCAGGAATAACCAATAATTCATGGAATTTTTTCCCCACGATAGCCGGCACCTGAATCCGGCAAGTCTGGGGTTGATCTACCCCGGAGAATTTCACCTGCTTAACAGTCAGGCCATTGAGCATCACCGTAGCCTGAGTTACCGTCGGAGCACAAGCTCGCAGATCAAATTGAACTGAATACGCTGCCGCCCGGGAGGGCAGGCGCAGCTTCAAATCGGTATCACTAACCCAATCCAGTGAACCACGCTCCAAGTCGAAGGCCTGAGTGCTGATCATCACCTGCGGCAGGCGCAACCACTCCCGTAGCCGGGTTTTGCCCTGGCGGCGCCGGAATGTCTCGGGGCCTAGCTTGGCAGGGAAATACACCACATTGGCGCTGAAGGGTGCATAAGAAGGAAAGAAATCCATATATGAGGCATTCACAAAAAAATCGTATTCGGTTGTAATGGGAGTCATTTCCAGCGCGGGGCGATCAGATAACGTAAGGAACTTCACACGAGATAGGTTTAAATTCAGTCGCTCCGCAGCCTGCTCTTTCGAAACCGTCCTGTGACTAAGCACTTCCACATGATGCCGCTGACTCAGATACTCAGCGATTGTCAGACTATACTTCTCCCCACCACCAAGAGTAGCTAACCAACGATTATAGATTCCAATGCGCATTCCATTTACTCCTCTTCAGCAAACCAATTTTCTATGAAACTTGCCTTGATCTTTGCTATTCGCTGAATTTGATAACGTCTGCGCAGAAGAGAGGGCAGCCGGACCAACAAACTACCGCTTACCCGCAAATGAATGCGCGTCTCTCCACCCAGAGCGCGCCAATTGACACGGCGCCTGTACAGCGCCTTAAGAAATTCAAAACCCAAGCGCAGTACCTTGAGAAGGTAGCCGCCCCACACATGCAATACCTGCCACGTTGGGCCATTCTTGAAAACCATGGCCAAGCGGTTGCGCTCAGTGAGGAATATAAAAAACGGCGACCACTCGACGGTGGTACCGCAATGAATATGGAGGACCACCGCCTGAGGCGCGTATACCACCTTCCAACCGGCCAAACGCGCCCGCCAGGAAAGATCGGTATCTTCGTAGTACATAAAAAAGTCATCATCCAGCAGGCCGACCTGCCCGAGCATCGCCCGCCGGAGTAACAGGCTGGCTCCGCAACCTGAGAAGACTTCCTCTACCACGTCATAGCGGCCCTTATCAGTCTCGTAGAACGCTTCAAAGTTACGCACATACGTGCCACGGTCCCGCCCACCCCCGTTCTTGAAGATCAATGATCCGGTATTCTGTTCCACTGGTCTGGCAGCCTGGCGTATATCTGCAGGCATGTGGACATTAACTGTTTGCAACTTCGTGCCGACGAGCACCGGTTCGGCCAGCACGTTCCCCCGAGCCAGAATTTTCAGCGAAACCGGGCGGTTATCAGGTCGTGGTGCAGCCAGTTCCAAGATAAGCTGCCATTCGCCATCCCCCGATGGCACAGGAACACCTAGTAAGGCGCGCCCCTTCATCCACCGGAAATTACCGTAATCCTGATAGGACTCGCGGCCGTAAAATCCTTCCAGGTATTGCACCACGCCATGCGGGGCATCGCTATCCACCGAAGAAACCAATATCCCCAAAGTGCGGCCATCCCCTTCTGGCACGAAGGTTTCGGTCGTCAGCTCCACTTCCAACTGGGGGTAAAACAATTGCAAGTGGCCCGTAACCATTCCGATTTTGGGGTCAGCTTCCGCTACTGCCACCATTTGTTCAATCCAGGCAGGAGTAGGCGCGGTATCGTTATTTAACAAAACGATATACTCACCGCGCGCCCGCTCAAAAGCCACGTTGTTGCCCGAGGCGAAACCCATGTTCTTACCGTTGGCCTTCACCTGTACCCAAGGGTAATTGGCGTAAAGCAATTCCAACGACCCGTCTGAAGAGCCATTGTCCGAGACAATGACCTCGAAGCAGTCGGCAGGGTAGGTTTGCACTCTCAAGGCATCCAGACAGGCGGGGAGGTAATTTGCGCCGTTATAGTTGAGGATGATAATGGAAACAAAGGGATACGGCATTATCGTCCCAAAATCCTTTTAAACCATCGATAAATCCGAAACGGCAGCAAACGGCGATAACGGTCAAGGGTTTGCTGTATTGCATCCCTTTCCAGGATAACCCCATTCATATAGGCATCTTTTTTATCCACGACCTGTTCCAGGAAAGCATCCTTATCGCGTACCACTTGTTCGAGGAAAGCGTCCTTGGCCTGGACCATACGCTCTGTCTCGGTCATGTAATGGCCTTTGTCGGGGGCAGTGGCAGGCGCCTGGCAGAAATCGACCAAGGGACCGATCACGTGTTCCCAGCGGAGCTTTTCGCGTAAGCTATCGAACGAAGCGGAATAAGCTTCCTTCCCTTGGGAAAGAACGCCTTCAATGGCCACAGCCAGTGCAGCCACATCACCCGGTGGAACGGTGGCCCCCAAGTGTTCGTTTTCCACCCAGTCAGCCATCGTATCCCCCTGAGTAATAATAAGCGGCAGGCCGGCCCAAATGCAATCCAGCGCGCGCGTGCGGAAGGAAAAATGCGTCTCGACGTGAGATTGATGGCTTATCACTGATAAATCGGCTTCAGCTAGGTAATTCTCCCGCTCTTGGTACGGCACCCAATCCCCGAAAAACACCACAGTGTTATATACCTCCAACTCCTGGCTTAACGCCATCGCCCGCTCAGGCATTGTCATTCCGCTCACCACGGGGTTGGGATGTCGCGTCCCCATGAAATACAGCTTTAGCTCGGGATGGCGTGGCACCAAGACAGCCATCGCCCGGATGAGCGTAAGAGGGTCGAGCCAATCCCACAATCCGCCTGACCACAGGATCACCCGGTCTGACGCGGCTATACCGGGGATGACGCCCTTCATGACCAGGTGTGCGGCAACCGGCGCACCATCAGTCAAGCCAAACGGAACGACATCAATTAGTTTGCGTAAAGTCGGGTCTTGGCGGTAGGTGTGGGGATTAATGCGTTTCTGTGCATGTAACCAGCCCAGCCAGTAGTCGCGCTGACGCTCGCTAGCGCAGAAGAAGAAATCTCCCGCCCGCAAGAGATCCAGTTGCACCCTCAGGTATTCCTCATAAGCAGGAATCCATCGGCTCCAGTCATCCTGGTCATGCCAGACGAGGCTTTCGAGCAGGTTGGGGACATACAGGTCGACCGCCAAGGGCACGCCCAACTCACGGAGATAGGGATGAAAGTGTAGCAGCGAGCCGTGCACGATGAGCACATCGGCTTCGACTGCCAAGGAACGCAAATCCCCTTTTTTGAGGTCGAAGGTGTGCAAGCGAAAATTCTTGGGATGTAAGTCGGTCTGGTTGGGAATGGCCAGTGTCACTTGGTGGTGACCCGCTAGGGCGCGCGCCAACTCCCAGTTGCGCACTCCCACGCCACCCATGTTGCTATCGACAGTATCACCACTGATGAGGAGAATATTAGTCATGAAGAATAATCCATGATTTTCTTCAACCGCTCCTACGGCACTCCTTCGCGCCAGGGGGCAGGAAAACGCACCACATGCAGCAACAGGTTGGGATTGTAATACAGATCGCCACATGCTACCCAGGCCTGCATATGCCGGGATACCAAACGGATATCGAGGCTCTGGCCTTCAAAGTGGATTAGCCGAGCAATTGGAATATATATCACCCACAAGCCCTGTTCCACCGCCTGCATGCAAATACGGTAAATGATGATTTGAGATTTTTTAATTCCCTTATCATTAATAATTCCCGATTGTCATAGACCGTCTATTCGTTGAAATGAATTTGACTTTCATCAATTATCCGCCAGACGAGTATAGGTGTCAACCGATAATCCGAGCAATTCCAAAATGCGGACTTGCAAATCAGTCAATGGCGTGACGTGCCGGATGACCTGGTCTGGTAAATGAACAATGGTCAGGTAGATATTGTCAAACTGCTTCAATAGACGCTCCGTGGTAGGGTTGTCTATGCCCTTTTTGGGATTGTTTTCAATCAAGCCGGTGAGTTTTTCCTGGTTACGCTTGAGGTTTCGGCGCACGACAAACTCAATCAGGGTCAGAAGCCGGACAGCCAGGCTTAACAAGTTGGTCAGGCCAGCGACCTGGTCATCGCGCTGGACGAACAGCGGGTTGAGCGAAAGCGGAGTGCCTTTCAATCGATGAAAACCACGTTCGACCAGCCATTCATTGCGATAAGTCAGCACAGCCTGCTCCAAAGTCAGTTGTTCAGCAGGGGCATCGCTGACGTACACCCGCCAGCCGAGCGTCTTACGCAGTTCCGTGATGGCTTCTTCTTGGCGAGTGATGGCGGTTCGGCAAACATTCGACGCTCGCCCTTCTCGTTTTCCACATAAATCGGTTGCAGAATGTTCGTCCCATTGTTCGCAGATTCGATCCACCTTACCATTTCTGTGGCAGTATCACCTTTCTGCGCCAGTGGACACAGGTAATACTGCTTCAATCGGTGAATGTGTGCCCGAGTTGCCAGCGCGCTCATCTTACTGTCCCCTACAAACAGCAATCCTACCCCATCTATGATTTTCAACACGCGATCCACTGCTGGTATGTACAATGGATCATTGGCGATATTGCCCGCCACTATCTGGCTCACCAAAGGCAACCCCAACGGATCCAACGCTGCCACCATCACTTTCACCTGCTTCAGCGTCGGGTCGTCTTTGCTGTAGCCAAACTGAAACAGGCTGTCCTCCCCGCCCGCCGAGCGCTGTTCTTTAGCGCCATAGCCCGATACCGTCGTTGTATCCAATCGTACCCGTTTGGGTTCCAACTCGTACACCCGCAGGATATTGCGCCCCAATTCCGTCTCAATGGCCGCCCACGTTGCCGCCTTACTCAACCGGCGCAGCAGAAGCATCAACCGATCATCGGTGAAGTCCTGTTCTCCAACTTCCTGCCCGCTGATCCGTCTAATCGTTTCCCTGGCTTGCCGCACCCATGCCTGTACCGGTTGTTTACGGTGGTCGCCCTCCGTGAGCATGTGCGCCAGCCAAATTACTGTAATCCAGCCCCAACTCAGGCCCTGTTGCAGCCCATGCCGCTTCAAATGCCGATCTATTATCCCTGGCAGTCCCAGGCGGATCATTACTTCAAGCAGCAGCGGAAAATCATCTAACGATTCTGTGGTTATTTTCATCTCAGGGTTCATCCCCTGAGCTTACCAGATAATTCGCGATTTTACCTTATTTTTCTGCGAAAGATCCGTTACCGCTAAATTGCTGATCATTTATACCTCAGGCATAGACACCTGCGCCTCCCTCCCTGCCTCCGCCGAATCGATCAGGCCCTGGATGATGACGTTTGTCAGCAGCATCTCATCGGCCGGGATGGGAGAGGGCTTGCCTTCCCGTATGGCGTCCGCAAAGGCCAGGTTTTCAGACTTGAACAGCTCGATATCTTCCACCCTGGGCGCCTGGGGGAGGGTGTCCGTCAGCATGCCCCACTCGTTGCGGTAAATCGTCAATGGATCCAGGCGCATGCCGGCTTTTGTGCCCAGGAAGATCGTTCCGCCCAGGCTGTCCATGTGCATGATCCAGGCCGTCTTGAAGATCAGCAGCGCGCCGTTATCCAATCGCACGCTGGCTACCCCGAAGTCCTCAACCTCGAGCTCCTCCGGTTTCCAATCCCAGGCGCCCAGCACGGGCCTGGCGAACTTCGTCCCAAGCAGGTTGTTGGCGATGCCTGACACCGCCACCGGCCGGGGATGCCCCATCACATACAGCGCAGCATCCAGAGCGTAGACGCCGATATCCGCCACCGCGCCCAACCCGGCGCTCTCCTTGCGGAGAAAGCTGTCGCTGAAACCCGGGATGCCAGCGCGGCGCGCCATGACCGTCTCCGCATAGTAAACCTCCCCCAGCTCCCCCGATTCGAATATGCTGCGAGCCGCCTGCATGTGCGGGCTGTAGCGCGTCTTGAGCCCGACCATCAGGATTTTATCTGAGGCGTGGGCGGCTCTGGTCATAGCGATAGCGTCTTCCAGGCTGGCCGCCATGGGCTTCTCGACCAGCACATGCTTGCCCGCTTTCAATGCATCCACAGTGGGTGCGCGGTGCTGCTGGTTAGGTGTGCAAACGATGACCGCCTCCACCTCATCCATTTCCAGCAGGTCTTGGTAATCCTCGAAGACGTGCGGGATGCCCCACTTTTTGGCGGTCTCTACCGCCCGTGCTTTCGTTCGATTGGCTACCGCAACCACTTCGATGCCCTCAACCAGGTGGATAGCGCGCAGGTGGGTCTGGGCGATGCCGCCTGCGCCGATTAGACCTACTTTCACGGTTCGCATGTTACCTCCAATCCTTTATATAATTCTCACCACAAAGCCCGCAGAGATCGCAGAGATTATTTTTGGATGAACGATCAGATGGATTTCCGAACGCTCTCCTGATTGATATCAACCGCAGATAAAGGCGATAAAAACAATCGCTCAGATAAACGCGGATTTTTCCTCATTTATATCAGCGTGCATCAGCGGTTCGCTAATTTTG
>Ga0315273_10012076_pt1 | contig 11052 bp, 5 predicted proteins | sample YL17G02_0_MG_FD_205753 | JGI IMG/M metagenome (GOLD analysis project Ga0315273, IMG submission 205753) | Sediment microbial communities from Yellowstone Lake, YNP, Wyoming, USA - YL17G02_0 | ecosystem: Environmental > Aquatic > Freshwater > Lake > Sediment | place: USA: Wyoming | collected...
AATCCCCGGCAAGCGCATCCAGTTCTTCCGCGACGACAAACTCGTCGGCGAATCGCGCACCGACGACGACGGCAACGCGACGGCGGCCTGGCAGGTCCCTCCCGAGCCGGGCGATTACCTCTTCGCCGTCCGCGTCCACCACGACGACCAGCCGAAACGCCCGGCGCCCGACGCAGAACTCCTGGTCGCCGCCCGCCCGGCGGACGCGAAGATCGTGGTCACGGACCTCGACAAAACGGTCGTCGCCTCCGGGTTCCTCCGCGTCCTGGCGGGGGGCGCCAAACCGATGCCCGGAGCGGCGGTCGTCCTGGAGCGCCTCGCCAAAGACCACACGATCGTCTATCTGACGCATCGGCCGGACGTCTTCGGCCCGTCCAGCAGGAAGTGGCTGGCGGCGAACCAGTTTCCGCGCGGCCCGGTGCTCACGAGCACGGTCAGCGGATTCCTCGCGGGCAGCGGGCGCTACAAGACCGACCGCCTCGACGACCTGAAGCGCACTTTCAAGAACCTGGCGGTCGGCATCGGCGACAAACTCTCCGACGCCCAGGCTTACGTGGAGAACAACGTCAGGTCCATCCTCATCCTCGACGTGGACTGGTCGAAGGACGACTGGAAAGACTACCAGAAACTGGCCGACCAGTTGGCCCAACTCCCCGACACCGTCCACGTGGTGACGAACTGGTCGCAGATCTCCGAGATTCTCTTCCAGAACGCGCAGTACCCGAAAGAGGAGATGGAGAAACGGCTGCTCGAGGTTGCCGACAAACTGAGGCGCGACGGGGAGGATTGAGCCCCGCCGCGCGCCGGAGTCCCGCGATGCGTGCCGCCGCCATTCTCGCCGCCTTTATTGCACTTCAGGCGAGCCCGATCACCGACTCGCGGGCCGAGACGCCGGCCAAGGACCAGCCCGTCCTCGTCGTCTTCCCGTTCACTTCGCCGGACGAAGGCCGGACGGGCCTGAAGTTTGCCGACAGCCTGCGCCTCCGCGCGAGGCGCCTGGGCCTCGTCGTCGTGGACCGTCTGAGCATGACCGAGGCGATGTCCGGGCTGGCGCTGCCCACGGCCGAAACGCCCGCCGAGGACATCGCCGCCCTCCTCCGCGAGCGGTTCGGGGCCCACCTCGGGCTCTGGGGTTCCGTCGAACCGGCCGGCGCGGGCAGCCTAATCCAAACCTGCGGGGCCGACGCGCGCGAGCGCCCCCTGAAAACGTTCTCCGCGCGCTACGAAGCGGCTGATTCGCAAGGCGTCGGGCCCATCCAGGACCGCATCCTGGAAGCCCTGACCGGCCGCACGAAGCAGCCGCCGCCCACGGCCACGCCGGAGGCCGACGCCAAGGTCACCACCACCGGGCCGAACCTCATCCCGAACGGCGACTTCGAGGCGGGCGCGAAAAGCCCCGCGGCCTGGCAACCCATCGACGGCCTCACGACGTTCTGGGCGGCCGTCGAGAGCCCGACCGGCAAGTGCCTCAAAATGGACACCGACGTGTACCACTCCCAGTGGGTCCAGTGGCGCGAGAAACTGAAGGCCGGGGCCACGGCCGACCAGGCGCCCGGGAAAACTCCCACCTCCGGGCCGAAGTACAACACCGTGGCGGGGCTCTACGGCGTGGCATACTTCTCCGACCCGATTGCGGTGAAGCCCGGACAATCCTACAAGGTCGAAGTGGATTACCGCGGCAAAAGCGTGCTCGGCGGGGCCGTCGAATCCTTCCCGAAACTCTTCATCCGCGGCTACGGCGACGTCGGCGGTGAGAAACGCGTCGTTTACGACGCGTACTTGGCGCTGCGGTGCAAGACGCAGGGAGAAAAGTGGGAACATAACGTACGGATCGTCACGATCCCGGCCGACGTGCCGGCCCCCGTCCGGTTCGTCCGCCTCATGCTCTTCGCCTACTGGCCTCCGGACCGCTACTGGTTCGACAACGTGACGATGAAGGAAGTCGCGCCGGAACCGGCCGGGCAGTCGAAGTAAGGTGAGACGGCGGCGAAGCCCCCTCTACACCTGATCGCGACGCGGCGCCGCACGCCGGACGCCGAGGTTCTTGAGGCGGTCGCGCAGTTCGGCCGCCACTTCGTAATCCTCGTTCTTCACGGCTTGTCGGAGACGCTGTTCGAGCCGTTCCCGCAGCGAGAGCGGGCGTTTCTGGCGGACCTCGCGCGCCAGGTCCCGCAGAAAGGCAAGCGAGCGACGCTTCTCAAACGCAAAGCCCATCTCCTCCTGTCCCGGCAGGCTCTCAATCAGCCCGACGCCGACCTCGATTTCCCGCAGCGCGATATCGTACTGCCGGCGGTGTACGGCGAGCAGCGCCCGGCTCGCGCGGTTCATGCGGATGAGGTACGGGCGGTACTGCTCCATGGCACCGCGGTCCTCTTTCGCCTCGGCGTACCGGGCCAGGAGGTCCATGCACCGCAGGTTGCGGGCCGTGTCGCGGGCGCTCCGGCCGTACTCGCCCACCTGAAAGAGCACGACGTAGCGGTAGTAAAAGAGGAGGCACTCGTCGCGTAACTGGTGGCAGGCCTCGGGGGGGATCGAAAAATCGTCGTCCGATCCCGAGCGCCGCCGGTGGGCCGCCAGCCGCGCCTCCCATCGCGCCAGGAGCGACACGCAGCCGAACGGCCTCTCGCCATCGGGCCGGCCGTCCAGTTCGTACTGTTCGACGCCGAGAGGCAACCGGACCTGGACCTTGCGCCGGCCGTCGCGACCCTCGATGAGGCGAATCGTGCGATCCGGGTCGTAAGGCCACTTGGCCAGAAACGCGTTCAGGTCTTCGGCCATCGCACCCCTCGCCTTCGGGCGGCCCGGAGCGGGCTGCCCTTCAATCCTATTGTACCCGTTTTTGCGAACTTGACAACCGCCGGGGCGACACAATAATCGCCCCCGACGGCCGTCCGTCTGATAGAATGAGCCCAAGGAACCGTCCATGAGCGAACGCGAAGCCCCGCCGCACTCAAGGAAGCCTCAGGAACGCGCCGCCGAGCCGCCCAGGAAGCGCCGGCGATGGCTTCGCACCGCGCTCGTCCTCGTGGCGGCGCTGGTCGCGCTCGTCGCCTTCGCGCCGCAAATCCTTTCCACGGGCTTCGTCAAGAGTTTCCTTTTCGCCCGCGCCGGCGCGCACGTGGGCATGCGGATCTCGGCCGAGGAATTGCACCTGGCGTGGTTCGGCAGCCAGGCGGTCCACGGCCTCAAGGTCGAATCGGCCGCGGGCGAGCCGCTCGCCCGTGTCGCAAGCGTCCGCCTCGACCAGGGTCTCCTCGACCTTCTGGCCCACTGGCCGCGGATCGGCGGCGTGGCCATTGAGGACGGCGAAGCCGCGCCGGAACTTCTCGGCATTCTGTCGGCGGCTCGCGCGGAGAAACCGGAAGAGAAAAAGCCGGCCGAGGCCCCCGCGCCCCAGGCCCCCGCGCCCCGGGCCGCCGGACCCGAAGCGGCCGCGCCCGTCCTCCCTGAATCCATTCGCATCCGCAACCTCGCCCTGCACACCGCCGCGGGAACCCTTCGCTTGCTCGAGGCCGACTTCGTCTCCGGTGCGCCCAAGGACGCCTTGCGGGCACGCCTCCAGATCGTCTCCGGCGAGGCGACGGGCTCGGCCGCCATCGACGCCGAGATCGAAGGCCTCTCCCACGACTGGCGCGGCGGGGACGCGCTGGGCGTCACGGTCCGGATCCGCTGCGAAAACCTCTCGTTGGCTCCGATCTGGGACGCCGTTCCGCGCGCCGGCGACGGCCTCAACCTCACGGGCACCGTTTCCGGCACGGCGACGGTGCGCCGCGAGCGCGAAGGAAAACTCGCGATCTCAACGCAGTGGGACGGCCGCGACCTGTCGGCCGCCGGCGACCTCCTTCGCGGCGACCGCCCCGCCCTGGCCAAGGTTCGCCTGGTCTTCGACGGCGACTACGCGGGCCGAACCCTCACTGTGCGAAACTTCGCCTTCGATTCTCCCGTCGTCCTCGTCAAAGGCCAGGGCGCCTTCAACCTCCACTTTCTCGAGCCGTCCTTCGGCGAGGCCATCGCCCTCCCCGTGACGGGGCAAGGCACGGCGTCGCTGGAGGTGGCCCTTGCCCCGCTGACCCAGATGCTCCGGCATACGCTGCGGCTCCACGAGGACCTCGTGGTCCAGGCGGGGAACCTGAGCGCGTCGCTCGAGGCCAAGGCGGACGAGGCGACGCTCGCCCTCCGATTGGCGACCGCGGTTGCCAACCTCCAGGGGATGCGGGCCGGGCGGCCGGTCGCTTTCGCGCCGTTCAGCATTTCGGCCGACCTGGAGCGCGGCAAGGACGGCGTCTCTGCCAAAGACATCCGCCTCGCGGCCGGGTTTGGCTCCGTGACCGGCAAAGGGCGGATCGAAGACTTCACCCTCGACGCCTCGCTCGACCTTGCGAAGGCGACGGAAGACCTCGGCCAGTTCGTGGACCTGGCGGGGCGCGGGGCAAGCGGCTCCGTCAGGCTTCACCTGGAAACCCGGGGCACGCTCGCCCAGGGCGTTGACCTGGCGGCTTCGGCCGACGCGGCCGACCTGAGCGTCGCCCTCGGCGACGGCCGGCAATGGAATGAGCCACGCATCACCTTTGCGACAGCGGCCCACGCGGACTTCGACGCCGAGCGGCGGCTTGCCGCCCTCGCGGTCAAGACGCTCTCGCTCGCCGCCTCCGCCGGAACGGTCGAGGCGTCCGGCACCGCCGCGCGCACCGACCAGGCATGGACTCTGGCGGGCGACGCGAAAGGCGCGGGCGACGTCGGAATCCTCGCGCGCCAGGTCGCGGCCTATCTGGGCCGCCCGGCCACCGCCATCGAGGGAGGCTGGCACCTGGAGGCCCACGGCCGGGCCACGCCGGCCAAATCGTTTGCCGTTACTTTCGCCGGCCGCGCCACGGACCTTGCCGTGCCCATCAAGACGGGCGACCCGGCTGCGGGCGAAGGTCAAGCCGCCAAGACGCTGATGCTCCAGGACGCCTCCCTTTCGGCCGAGGTCGCGTACGACTCGGCCAAGGAGCGGCTGGTGACGGTGCGCAGCCTGCGCGTCGAGGCGCCCGGCTTGCGGGCCGGCGCGGACGGTTCGGCAACGCTTCCCGGCCAAGACGAAACGGGGCGCGTCCGCGTGAACGGCGAGGGAGACGTGCAGGCCGACCTCGCGGTGCTCGCGCGGACGCTGCAACCTTTCGGCCTGCTCGCTTCGGGGTCCCGCATGGCCGGCAAGGTCACTGTCCATGGCAGCGCGGCGAGCGACGCTAAAGGCACCTCCGGGGAGGCGAACCTCGCCGCGACGGACCTTGACCTTTATTTCGCCGACAAAGGAACCGCCGTGCGCACTGCCCAGACCCTCGTCAAAACGACAGGGACCTACACGCCCGAAACCCAGGGCGCGAATTCCGCAGGCGTGGACTTCTCGGCCTCGGCCGAGGCGAAGGACCTGAATGTCGCGCTGGGCGAAGAGCGACGGTGGAGCGAGCCGCGGATTTCGCTCGTCACGTCGGCGCACGTTGACGTCGACGCCGAGCGACGGCTTGCCGCTCTCGCGGTCAAAACGCTCTCGCTTGCCGCCTCCGCCGGAACGGTCGAGGCGTCCGGCACCGCCACGCGCAACGACCAGGCGTGGACTCTGGCGGGCAACGCGAAAGGCGCGGGCGACGTCGGAATCCTGGCGCGCCAGGTCGCGGCCTATCTGGGCCGCCCGGCCACCGCCATGACGGGATCCTGGCGACTCGAGGCCGAGGGCCAGGCGACGCCAGGCAAATCCTACGATCTTTCCCTCACGGGCGGCGCGACCGGCCTCGCTATGCCCATCAAGACAGGCGATCCGGCATCGGCCGACGGTCAGACAACCAAGACGCTTACGCTTCAGGACGCCTCGCTCTCGGCCAAGGTGGCGTACGACTCGGCCAAGGAGCGGCTGGTGACGGTGCGCAGCCTGCGCGTCGAAGCGCCCGGCCTGCGGGCCGGCGCGGACGGTTCGGCAACGCTTCCCGGCCAGGACGAAACGGGGCGTCTCCGCGTGAACGGCGAGGGCGACGTGCAGGCCGACCTCGCGGTGCTCGCGCGGACGCTGCAACCGTTCGGCCTGCTCGCACCGGGGTCCCGCATGGCCGGCAAGGTCGTCCTTCGCGGCCAGGCGGCCAGCGACGACAAGGGAACCGCCGGCGAGGGGAACCTGGAGGCGACCGACCTCGACCTTTACTTCGCCGAAACGGAAACGGCCATCCGGGAGACGCGGGCCAGCGCGCGGGTCGCGGTCGTCTACGCGCCGGAGGCGAAACGCTGGACGATCGACACCAAGGAACTCACCAGCGCGCTCGCCAAGGGGCGGGCGACGGCGGCCCTTACGCCGGCCGATGCGAGCCTCGGCGTCGAGGCGCAGGCGGACCTTACGTGCGACGGCGCGAAACTCCGGGCGCTGCTCGGAAACCGCCTCCCCGCCGACCTGGCGCTGAGCGGCGGATGGCGCGCCGTGGCCGCCGTCCGGGGACCGATAGCCGACAATTCGCCGACCTGGAACCGGAAAATCGCGGGCCTGGCGGGCGAAGGCCGCATCGAAATCGACTCCGCCACGTTTCGCGGACTGAAAGCGACCGGGGGCACGATCCCCTGGAAACTGGCGGGAGGCAAACTGCGGTTCTCCCCGAACGCCGACGACCCCGCTCGCGTGACGGTCAACGAGGGAACCGTGACGCCGGCGGGCGCCATCGACCTGGCGCCCGAAGAGGCGCGGTACGTTCTTGCGGGGCCGGTGCAACTCGCGAAGGACGTCCATCTGACAGGCGAACTGGCGGAGGAGATGCTGAGTTACCTGAGCCCCCTGATAGGCCAGTCTATCTCGCCCACGGGCCGGCTCTCGCTGACGGCCGAGAAGGCAGACATCCCGCTCGGTGCGTCGGTGCGCCAAGCGGCCACGTTTCTGGGCAACTTCACGATCGAGGACTTCGAGAGCCGCCTGAAAGGCCCTCTCGCCATTCTGGCGGCCTGGACGGGTACCCAAGGCGAGGTGGAGAAGCAGACTTTGGGCCCGTTCCCCATCCGCCTGGAGAACGGGCTGTTTCACCTCGGGGATCAGAAGGTCCGGCTGCGGCGAGGGATCGAGTTGCGCCTCGACGGGACCATCGCGCTCGACGGCACAATGGAGACGACGGTCGGCATCCCCCTGACGGAAGACCTTCTGAAGAAGGCCGGCGTTCCCGTGCGTGCGGGCGGCACCAAGATCGATCGCATCGTGCGGATCCCCTTGAAGGGAACCGTCAAGCATCCGAAACTCGACGAGGCGAAGATCCCCATCGAGATCCTGAAGACGGTGGGCGACCTTTTCCTCGGCGGCGAGAAGGGCATCGAAGGGATCGGCGACCTCCTGAAGGACGTCCTCAAGAAGCCCGACGCCAAAGAACCGCCGCCCCCTGGGCCGGCGCCCGACAACCCGCCCCCTGCCGACGGGCAAACCAAGCCGTCGCCGGAAGAGCCCACCCTCAAGGACCTCATCGACCTTTTCAAGAAGCCCAAGAAGAAAGATGCGGGCGCGACGCCGTGACCATTCCGCACTATCGGCGGGGGTGACTATTTTTTCTGGCACCAGTTTTTCCCGGGAACAGCCCCAATCTTGTCATTTCGACCGAGTCCGCCGAAGGCGGACGAGCGGAGAAATCTCGCCGTGCCAAAGGCAAAACGACCAAGGCGAGACCCCTCCACTCCCTTCGGTCGGTCGGGGTGACAGGTTAAAACGGCATGCCAGAAAAAAATAGTCACACCCTTATCGGCGAAAGTCCATTTGTTTTTTCCTCAAAGCGCGGTATAATAACGATGGAAGGCTCCGAAGCGCCGTCGCGAATAAGTTATGCGATCGGCGGGCGGCGTGGCTTGAGGCCGGTGGGTCTCGAAGTCGGCCCCAAAGCCGTTCCGGGCCGCCAAAAAAAGCGAGCGAGGCGCGAGCCTTCCGAAGATGTGAAACGGCGCGCCGTTTTGTTTGTGCTGTCGGGCAAACCGCGCGGACCACGCGAAAGCGATGGGCCCATCGCTGAAGGTTCAGAGCGGGGCGAAAGCCCCGCTCTTTGTTTTGCTCGGCCGAAAGGCGGGAAACTCCGCCTTCCTCAACCGGCCAACGGGTCCGCCACGCCCGCCTCGTGAAACGCTTCGGCCCGCCGCCGACAACTCGCGCACGCGAAGCAGGGCCGATCCTCGCTCCGGTAACACGACCACGTCAGACCGAACGGCGCCCCCAGACCCGTGCCGAGCCGCACCACCTCCGCTTTCCTCAGCCGGATGAGCGGCGTTTCGATGCGAATCCGCGTCTCCGGCCGGGTGCCCAACTCGATGAGGCGCGCCGCCGCCTCGTAGAACGCCGGCCGGCAGTCCGGATAGCCCGGCGCGTCCTGCTCGACGGCCCCGATGACGACGGCCGAGGCGCCGATCGTTTCGGCCCAGGCGGTCGCGATGGCCAGCAGGTTGGCGTTGCGAAAGGGAACATAGGTGCTGGGGACTTCGCCGGGAACGTCGTCCTCGGGAACAGGGATCCGGGGGTCCGTCAGGCTGCTGCCGCCGATGAGCCCCAGATACGGGGCTTCGGCGACGAACGTCCGCTCGGCCCGGAAATGGTCGGCCAGTCGGCGAAAACAGGCCAGTTCCTTCGCCTCAGTCCGCTGGCCGTAGTTGACGTGCAGCATGGCGAGGCGGTATCGCCGATCAGCCCACGCGGCCGCGACGCACGAATCCATCCCGCCGCTCACGAGCGCTACGGCCAGAGGTTTATCCATACCCGCTCCTCCGTCAAGACCGCGTGGCCGCCGCGGCGACCACCCTACATGACTACCTCCTCGGTCCCGCACCGCCAGAGGCGCGGTCCCGGACGACGCCCATTCACAGGATCAAGACCGACACCAACCCGCCGACCAGCACAACCCAAAGGATGTCGATCCTGAGGCGAAGCGCAGCAAGCGCCGCCGCCCCCAGGATAACAGATGGAATTGTCCACGAAACTTCCAGTCCAAACCTCACCGTGACGGCGAGAAGCAGGCCGACGAATGACACAAGGATCCCACGCAGCGCGCGCCGGAACGTCGGCGAACGTTGAAGGCGGTCGAAGTAGGGAACAGTGACCAAGACCATCAGGAAAGACGGGGTGAAGATGCCAAGCGTTGCCACCAAGGCGCCCGCCAGCCCGGCAATCTGATATCCCACGAACGTGGCCGTAATGACGATCGGCCCCGGCGTAACCTGGCCGAGGGCAATGCCATCCATAAGTGTCCTACTGTCCATCCATTGATGCACGGCCACCACCTCGTGGAACAGGAGAGGCACTGAGGCGAAACCTCCGCCAAAGGCAAAGACGTCCACCTTCATCATGAGTGCCGCGAGGTTTCCAAGGGCGCGGTTCAGGCAGAACACCAGCGCCAGTCCGACGGCCGCCACACCGGCCAGGATGGCGGCGAACCGGATAAGCCGGCGCGTTCCTCCCTGCCCGCCCGCGGCCCCTTCCGCGGACTTGAGGTCCATGCCTCGGTAAAGCACCAGGCCGGCCGCGGCCGACGCCACGACCGCGAGGATTGGACTGCCGTGAAAACCCAGGAAGGCCGCTGCGCCCGCGGTCAGAAGGACATCGCGCCAGTTCTTTACCGAACGCCAGCCAAAATTCAGTGTCGCGTGGGCCACCAGTGCAACTACGACCACATGCAGCCCGCGAAACGCCGCCATCACCGGCAACAGGTCCCGCGTCTCACCGTAAAGAACCGAAAAGATAACCATGAGAATGAAGGCGGGAAGCCCAAAACCCACAAACGCCGCGACCGCGCCGAAGGGACCGCCCGCGCGGAGTCCGACGTAGGCAGCGGTCTGCATGGCGGTGGCGCCGGGTATGGTCTGGCATAGGGAAACGCCACCCTCAAAACTCTCCTCCGAGAGCCAGCCATGCTTCTTGACCGCCAGGTCGCGGATGTAGACGACCATCGCCGGTCCGCCGAACGCTGTCAGGCCCAGCCTGAGGAATGCCAGGAACAGCCGTGACGACGAGGCCGCCAGCCGTTCGCCCGCTGAGGGAGTGGCGCCAGGGGGTTCCGAGCATTCGGCCATACCATTGCTCCGCACCCAGCCGCGCACCCTCCGGGTCCGCGCGCCTCTACGCCCGGATAAGGACCTTGATGGACTCCGGCCGGTCGGCCGCCCGCAGCGCCTGCGGCGCTTCCGCGAGCGGGAAGACGCCGGAGACGAGCGGCTCGACCTCCACTTCGCCGCGCGCCAGCATCGCCACGGCCTCGTCCATCGGGCCGCACCGCGACCCGACGACCGTGACCTCATTGACGACGATCGGCGCCAGGTCGAGGCCCGCCGTGTCCGCCACGGTGCTCTTGAGGACGATGATTCCCCGCGGGCGAACGAACTTCATCGCCATCGCCAGACCGTCGGGCGAACCGGTGCATTCCACGACCACGCGCGCGGTCGCCGACGGCCGCGCATCCTCCACCGTAACCGCCGGAATATCCAGACGGCGCAACAGTTCCAGTTTCGCCTTCGACTTGCCGACCACTTCCGGGCGCAGGCCCCACGCGCGCAGGACTCGGGCCACGAGTTGACCCAGGCGCCCGTCGCCCAGGACGACCACCGCTTCGCCCCTCGCGAACTGGACCTGGCGGCCGATCTGGATGGCGGCGGCCAGCGGTTCGGCGAAAACCGCCCGCTCGTCCGAAACGCCGTCGGGAACCGGCACGAGGTTCGCCTCGGGCAGGGCAAAGCGTTCGGCCAAGGCGCCGTCGCGACCGGCGATGCCCAGCGTCGTGCGGTCCCGGCAATGGGTCGGCAGGCCGGCGCGGCACAGGTCGCACCGGCCGCACACGCAGTTGATGCCGCCGACGACCCGCTTGCCCTCGTATCTCCCGCCGAGCGCCGTCCCGACGAACTCGTGGCCGAGGACGCCGCGGAACCCCATGTACCCTTTGACAATCTCCAGGTCGGTGCGGCAAATGCCCGCCAGGCGCGTCCGGATGAGCACGTCGCCTTCGCCCGGCACGGGCTCCGGGTAGGACCGATCCAGACGCACTTCGCGGCCGTCAAAGACACAGGCGATCAAAGGTCTCTCTCCGC
>Ga0315273_10012078_pt1 | contig 11051 bp, 9 predicted proteins | sample YL17G02_0_MG_FD_205753 | JGI IMG/M metagenome (GOLD analysis project Ga0315273, IMG submission 205753) | Sediment microbial communities from Yellowstone Lake, YNP, Wyoming, USA - YL17G02_0 | ecosystem: Environmental > Aquatic > Freshwater > Lake > Sediment | place: USA: Wyoming | collected...
CCCGTCACTCCTCCTTCCCGGGGGGGGGGGGGGGCCCCCCCCCCCCCCCCGGCCCCACCGCCCCCGCCGGGGGTTTCCGGGGGGGGGGGGGGGGGGGGCGCCCCCCCCCCCGCGCCAAGAGGGGTTGTAGTACTAGGCCATGGCGGAGGTCGCAGTCCATGACAATAATCTAAACGAAAGCGAGAGGCGCTGCAACATTTTGCCTGGCCGCTTGCTTCCGCCCAAACCCGCCGCTAAGATGTCCCGCGTTGTCGGGGGTACGAACCGGGTACGAACTCAGGTGCACCTGCGAAGAAGGCCCGCGCTGGATCTGCGCGCGGCGCTCGCTTCGCGGGGGGAGGACAGTCCATGGGCGGTTTCTTCGGCGTGGCGGCAAAGGATAGTTGCCTCGAGGACCTCTTCTACGGGACGGATTACCAGTCGCACCTGGGCACGAAGCGCGGGGGCCTCGCGACGCACGACGCGGGCAAGTTCATCCGCTTCATCCACAACATCGAGAACGCGCAGTTCCGCTCGAAGTTCGACGACGACATCCACAAGATGCGCGGGCGGCGCGGCATCGGCGTCATCAGCGATTACGAGGACCAGCCGCTCCTCGTCAGCTCGCACCTGGGCGTGTACGCCATCGTCACGGTCGGCGTGGTCCGGAACGCCGTGAGCCTGGCGCAGGAGGCGTTCAGGAAGCGGACCACGCATTTCTCGGAGATGGGCGGCGGCGAGATCAACCCCACCGAGCTCGTGGCCACGCTCATCAACCAGGAGGCCACGTTCGAGGACGGCATCCGCCGCGCGCAGGAGGCCGTCGAGGGGTCCTGCTCGATGCTCCTCCTGACCGAGCAGGGCATCTACGCCGCGCGGGACCGCCTGGGCCGCACGCCCGTCGCCATCGGCCGCAAGGACGGGGCCTCGGCGGCGACCTCGGAGACGTGCGCCTTCCCGAACCTGGGTTACGCGGTCGAGCGCCACCTCGGGCCGGGCGAGATCGTGTGGATGACCGAGGAGGGGGTCGAGCGGAGGCAGCCGCCGGGCAACCGCATGCAGATATGCTCGTTCCTTTGGGTCTACTACGGCTACCCGGCGTCGGACTACGAGGGGATCAGCGTCGAGGCGGTCCGCTACCGGTGCGGCGCGGCTCTGGCCCGGCGCGACACGGTGAAGGTCGACACGGTGGCCGGCATTCCCGACTCGGGGACGGGCCACGCCATCGGCTACGCCAACCAGGCCCGCGTGCCGTACGGGCGGCCGTTCGTCAAGTACACCCCCACGTGGCCCCGCAGCTTCATGCCGCAGGACCAGGCGATCCGCGACCTGGTGGCCCGGATGAAGCTCATCCCCATCCGCGAGCTGATCGCCGGGAAGCGCCTGCTTTTCTGCGAAGACTCGATCGTGCGGGGCACGCAGCTCAAAGACACCATCCGGCGGCTCTACGAGGCGGGGGCGAAAGAAGTGCACATGCGCCCCGCGTGTCCGCCCCTTATCTTCGGATGCAAGTTCCTGAATTTCTCGCGGTCCCGCAGCGAGCTGGACCTGGCGGGACGCCGCGCGATCCAGGAACTGGAGCCGGGTTGCCAGGGCTGCCAGCCGGCCTACGTGGACCCCGACTCCGGGAAATTCAAGGCGATGGTCGAGGCCGTTCGCCGGCGGCTCAACCTCACCACGCTCGAGTACCAGCGCCTCGACGACCTCGTGGCGGCCATCGGCCTGCCGAAAGAGAAGCTCTGCACGTTCTGCTGGGACGGGGCGGAGGCCTGAACCTCATTCCACAATCTGCGGCAGGATGTCGCCAGCCTTTCCGCGTAGGGCGAGGCCGACCCTGGTGCTGGCGGCCGTCGGCTCCAGGTTGACCTCGATCGTGCGGGCGCCGGCCCCAGCGGCGATCTCGATGAGGCCCGCCGCCGGGTAGACCACGGCGCTCGTGCCGACGGTCAGGAACACCTCGCCCGTGGCGGCGGCCTCCGCCGCGGCGAGCCACGCGTCTTCCGGCAGCATCTCGCCGAACCAGACGATGGCCGGCCTCATGAGGCGGCCGCACTTCGGGCACCGCGGCAGGTCCGCGACCGGCTCGAAGCCGATCTCGCGCCGCTCGTCGCACACGCTGCACCGGCTGGCCAGGATCGAGCCGTGAAGCTCCAGGACGCTCCGGCTGCCGGCGGCCTGGTGCAGTCCGTCGACGTTCTGCGTGGCCAGGACGAACCGCCCGCCGCGCGCCTCCAGGGCGCGCTGGAGCCGGGCGAGAGCCTGGTGTCCGGCGTTCGGCCGTACGTCCTTGAGGGCCATGCGCCGCTCGTTGTGCCACTGCCAGACGCGCTGGGGGTCGCACCGGAATCCTTCCGGACTGGCGACGTCCCCGGCGTCGATGCCGCGCCACAGGCCGCCGCTGCCGCGATACGTCGGCACGCCGCTCTCGGCCGAGATGCCGGCGCCCGTGAGGACGCAGAGGCTGGAGGCGTGCGTCACAAGCTGACGCGCCTGGGCGATGAGGTCATCGAGGGGAAGGTCGTTCACGGTCTGGCCTGCTTCCTGCATGGAACGCAACAGATTGGGGCATACGGCCAACGTTGTCATTCCGAGCGAGCGCAGCGAGTCGAGGAAACTCGCCGTGGTCGTTGCCGTTCGGACATCCGCACGGCGAGACCCCTCGACTCGCTTCGCTCGCTCGGGGTGACATCATAAACGGGCCACGCTGAAGACATGTGGATCAAAGGGCTAGCGCGCGGATCGCGATCACATCCTCACGGGGATTCCGTGCTTCGCCAGGTAGTCTTTCATCTGGCGGATGGTGAACGTACCGTAGTGGGCGATGGAGGCCACCAGGACGGCGTCGGCGTGTCCGGCGACGATGGCCTCGCGCAGGTGTTCCAGCGTTCCCGCGCCGCCGGAGGCGATGACCGGCAGGCTGACCGCGTCGGCGATGGCCCGCGTCATCGGCAGGTCGTAGCCGGCCTGCGTGCCGTCGGCGTCCATGCTCGTGGGCAGGATGGCGCCCGCGCCGAGGTCCTCGACCTTCTCGGCCCACGCGACCGCGTCGAGGCCGGTGCCTTTGCGCCCGCCGTTGATCATGACCTCGAAGCCCGACGGCATGGCCTCGGACTTTCGGGTGTCGATGGCGACGGTGATGCACTCGGTGCCGAACTCGTCGGCGGCGTCAGCCACGAACTCCGGATCGAGGACCGCCGCCGTGTTGATCGAGACCTTGGCGGCCCCGGCGGCCAGGACGTCCTCGACGTCCTTGGCGCTTCGGATGCCGCCGCCGACGGTCAGGGGCACGCCGATCCGGGCCGCGGTCCGGCGGACGGCGTCGATGAACGTCGGGCGATTCTCGATCGTGGCTGTGATATCGAGGAATACCAATTCGTCGGCGCCGGCCTCGGTGTAGGCCGCCCCCGCCTCGGCCGGGTCGCCGATCTCCTTGAGGTCCACAAAATGGACGCCCTTGACGAGCCGGCCGTTCCGGGTGTCGAGGCAGGGAATGATGCGCCGAAAATCCATAGGTGCTTCCTCCTGGGTCCTCGACCGGTTACACTACGGCCCGGCCACGCCGGTGTCAACCGTGCATCGGAAGCCTGACGCGGGTATAGTCGTGGGCGGGTGCGGGAGGCCGACTCATGACAGGAAACGCCGAGATGAAGAAAGCTGAACTGTGGCGGGTCGCGGGGCTCATGTCCGGCACGTCGGCCGACGGCGTCGATGCGGCCATCGTCGAGATCGGCCCCGGCGGCGTCAAGGTGCTCGCCTTCGAGAGCCGGCCGTACCCGGCGGACGTGCGCCGGGCGATCTTCCGCCTCTTCCGCCCCGAGACGGCCCGCCTCGACGACCTCTGCCACCTGAACTTCGTCCTCGGCGAGATCTTCGCGGAAGCCGTGATCCGACTGTGCGCGAAGAGCCGCCTGCCGCTTGAGTCGCTGGACCTCATCGGCTCGCACGGGCAGACGGTGTACCACATTCCGGAGGGGCGGCGTTTCGGCAAGCGCGTCATGCGGTCCACGCTCCAGATCGGCGAGCCGTCGGTCATCGCCGAGCGGACGGGCGTGACGACGGTCGCCGACTTTCGCCCGCGCGACGTGGCTGCCGGCGGCGAAGGCGCGCCGCTCGTCCCGTACACGGACCACTTCCTGTTTCAGCACTCGCGGAAGAGCCGCGCGGTGCAGAACATCGGCGGCATCGCGAACGTTACCTACCTGCCCGCGGGCGGGGGCATCGGCGGCGTGCTGGCGTTCGATACGGGCCCCGGCAACATGATCATCGACCGCGTGGCCCAGCGGTGCACGGGCGGCAGGAAGACGTACGACGCCGGGGGCCGCCTCGCGGCGCGCGGCACGGTCGACGCGCGGCTGCTGGCGGAGCTTCTGCGGCACCCGTACCTGAAGCGCCGGCCCCCGAAGTCCACCGGCCGCGAGAGGTTTGGCACGCCGTTCTCCGACGCCCTCTTCGCGCGGGCGCGAAAGCGCCGGATCGCGCCGCTCGATATCCTCGCGACCGTGACGGCGCTGACCGCGCGCAGCATCGCCGATGCCTACCGTCGCCACCTGCCCGGCCCCGTGGACGAGGTCATCCTCTGCGGCGGCGGGGCGAGGAACCGCACGCTGGTGAGGATGCTCGAAGAGGCCGTGGCGCCCGCCAAGATCATGCGGACCGACGACCTTGGCATCGACGCCGACGCCAAGGAGGCCGTCTCGTTCGCCATCCTCGCGTATGCGACCGTCCACGGCATCCCCGCCAACGTTCCCGCCGCCACGGGGGCGGCAAACCATGTTGTGCTTGGCAAGATTGTGCCGGGACGCACAGGGAACTTGACTGCGCCTCAGTTGACAGAGGCCAATAGATGGGTATGATAACGCTGGGGGGAGGAATAGCCTTGGAAAAGGCTCTTGTGAGGGATAAAAGATGACCGCGGTACAATTGAGGAGACGCATCCAGCAACGGGTCAAAGCCCTGTCTGTCAAGCGCCTGCGAACGGCGGACGATTTCCTCGCGTACCTCGAGGAGCGCGAGGATAACGCGGCCACGCGCGAGCTCCTGGCCATCCCGGGATTCCTCTCACGTCTGAAGAAGGCGGAGAAGGAGGCGGCCAGTGGCAAGCTGGTGCCTTTCAGCAAGGTGCGCCGCGATGTATGAGGTGCTGCTGACTGAGAGCGCCTGGCTTGCCTATCAGCGGGCCGATGTTGTACTGGCCCGCAAGCTCAACCGGTGTGTCAGTATCCTCTCCCAGACCCCCCGAAATCACCCGAACGCGAAGTTGCTCAGCGGCCCCTTGGCTGGCAGGTGGCGCTACAGGCTGGGCGACTGGCGCGTCACGTACCGCATTGACGAAGAGGCGAAGAAGGTCATCGTACTCAGAATCTCTCATCGGCGCGAGGCCTACCGGTAGCGCGCCCTCTCCCCGTGGCGGGCATGATGCTCAAAGACCGCTCCAAGCTGACGACCGAGAAGCGAAACGCCCGCAGCCGCGGCATCGACCGGCTCTCGACGCTCGGCATCGTGGACATCATCAACGCCGAGGACCGCAAGGTGGCGGCCGCGGTTGGGCGCGAGCGCCGGAGGATCGCCCGGGCGGCCGACCTCATCGTCACGGGCCTGCGCCAGGGCGGGCGTCTCTTCTACGTCGGGGCGGGGACGAGCGGGCGCCTGGGCGTCCTCGACGCGGCCGAGTGTCCGCCGACCTACGGCACGCCGCGGTCGATGGTCCAGGGGATCATCGCGGGCGGGCGGCGGGCCCTGGTCCGCAGCGTCGAGGGGGCCGAGGACCGGGCCGCGGACGGCTCGGCGGCCATCGCGAAGAAACGGTTGAAGGCGGCCGACGTGGTCGTCGGCATCGCGGCCTGCGGCCTCACGCCTTTCGTGCGCGGCGCCGTCGAGCGGGCCCGCCGGGCAGGGGCGCGGACGATCTTCGTGACCTGCGCCCCGGAGGCGGTGGAGTTTATTGATGTCGATGTCATCATCAACCCTGTGGTCGGCCCGGAAGTGGTGACGGGCTCCACGCGCATGAAGGCCGGCACCGCCACCAAGCTCGTCCTCAACACGCTGACCACGGCGGCCATGATCCGCCTGGGCAAGGTCTTCGGCAACCTGATGGTGGACCTGCGGGCCACGAACGCCAAGCTCCGCGACCGGGCCGAGCGGATCGTCATGGAGGTGACGGGCCTCGCGCGGCCGCGCGCCCGGCGCCTTCTCGCCAAGGCGCGGGGCAGGGCGAAAGAGGCCCTCGTGATGCACTTCTGCCAGGTCGGCTGCGCCGAGGCGCGACGGCTCCTTCGCGCCGGGGGCGGATCGCTCCGGGCGGCGATTGGCCACAGCAAACGGTAGGGAAGAACCGGGTGGCACGGTCACGCGCCGTTGCGTGGCCGTGCTTCGGTCGGCGCGGGACTACAAGCACGGCCACGCAACGGCGCGTGGCCGTGCCACCCACGGGATCACGCCCGCGCGAGTTGCCGGTACTCCTGCACCGCCTGCCGCATCCCAGCCAGGTTGTCGCGAAGGCGCGAGGGCTTGTTGCCGAGAAGCCAGACGCGCTCGAGGTCCCGCGCTGCCGTGACCGTGGCGTCGATGATCCGCTTGAGGTCGGCCCGCGACGGCGCCGCGCCGGCCGCCATCTTCTTGAGCGCGGCCGTCCGCAGGCAGGCGGCGATGTCGAGCTGCGTGGCCAGGGCGAACTCCTCGAACGTGGTGCGCAGGAAGGGGTCCTTCGTCGAGGCGGGCGGCGGCCAGCGCAGGGCCTGGAGCGCCCTGGCCTGCTGCGCCAGGCCCGCCGGCCGGACGAGCCCCAGGCACCGGGTGGTCCAGTCCTCGCGCGCGAGGACCTTGCGCATCGGCCCCAGGAAGGCGTTGAAGAGGACGCCGTTGTTCGCCCAGGGCAGGCCGATCGTCTCGTCGGCGCGGCCGAGGGTGCGGATGGCCTCCGGCAGCGTGCCGCCGGCGTCGCCGAACGTGTGGCGGCAGAACCGCTCCGTGAACTTCGCCGCGGCGGCGCCGCGGTGGCGCCAACTGTGGGCGGCGCCCCAGGCATAGTTGTGCAGGCTGACGGCGAGCATGTTGCGGTGCCCGTTGTCGCCCCAGTCGGTGTTGAGCAGGCCCTCGGCGCCGCGCTTCAGGCCCTCGTCGGCGAAGCGGGCGATGTTCAACATGCCCATCCGCAGTCGGCAGCCGTGGCTGTTCCAGGTGTTCGTGCCGGGGCAGACCACGACCGGCAGGCCCGCTTTTACGATCTCGCGGGTCCGCGGGATGCGCCGGCCCTGCGGATGATAGTCCCAGTTAAGCATGACGATATCTCTGGGAACGTCGGGCAGGAGCTCGGCGTGGTCCAGGACGATGTCGGCCCAGGCGTTCATGCGCTTGCCGTGCTTGAGGCACAGGCGGCGGATCTGCTTGAGGAAGTCGAGGTACACGCGCCCCACGCCCGCGCGCTCGGCCCGCCGCCGGCTGCGGCCCCGGCCCAGCTCCCACGTCTCGTCGCCGCAGACGTTGAAGTCCTCGGCCTCGAACAGGGGCAGGAACTCCTCGTACATCTCGGCGACCAGGCGGATGGAGCCGGGGTCGCCGGGGCAGAGCGTCGTGCCGCCGGGCCAGCCTTGGAAGCCGGGCATCTCGCCCAGGTGGCGAAACTCGGGCAGGGCCAGGATCTTCTCGAGGTGCCCGAAACTGGCCAGCGACCCGACGAACCGGACGTGGTGCCGCCGGCAGTGGTCCTGCACGTCGAGGAGTTCCTCCGGTGTAAACGGGCTGTACCCGCGGCCGATGGCCGGATGGCGGCGGAACGTGAACACGTTCTCGACGTAGAGCTGGAGCTCGTTGATCTTCCACCGCGCCAGCCGCTCCACGAGCGCCTTGAGCGTTGCCACCGTCGGCACCTTGCCGCGCGAACAGTCGAGGTACACGCCGCGCCGGCCGAAGTCCGGGGCGTCGTCGATGGTGCAGGCGGGCAGGGCGCGGCCGTGGACCGCCAGAAGCTCGCGGAGGGTCTGCACGGCGTAGTACGCGCCGGCGTCGGCCGAGGCGGCGATCTCGATGCCCGCGGGCGAGATCGCGAGGCGGTAGGCCTCGGCGCCGGCGACGGCCTTGTCGCGGCGCAGGCGCACGGCGGCGGGGCCCCAGGCGCTGCGAGCCACGCGGGCACGGACGCCGAGCGGCGCCAGGTCGGCCGCCAGTTGGCTCAGCGGCAGCGTGTCGCCGCTCGACGGGCTGGCCAGGATGGCCGCCTCCGGCAGCGCGAAGCGGCCGCGCTGGGCGGTGCACTGGCGGACGGGGATCAGGAGGTTCTTCACCGGCATCGGTTGTCACCTTTCACTGGAAATCCCACGTGCCTCGCTTGACGCCCGCGGGGTACGCCTGCTCAAGCTGCTGCCACGCCTCCTCCGGCTCCAGAAGCGCGGCGAGGACACGCGCGTAGAGGTCCAGGACGCGCGGAATCATTGTGGTTCTCTCGTTCACGAATTCCACACGAAAATGCCGCGCGCCCCACCGCCGCATCTCCGCGAGGTACGGCGCGGCCGACTGGACGTGGCCGCTGAAGAGGGTGCCGCGGCACCGGGCGTCCTCGATGAGCGGATGCTCCGCGCCGACGCGGTCGCGAAGCTCAACCCTGTGCTGGAGGCAGGGCTTGCCGCAGCCTTTCGCGCCGCGCAGGTCGGCCATGTGCGCCGCGAGCACGCAGTTCTCCATGTGCATCATTGGCATGTGCAGATGGATGATGATCTCGCACCGGATCGCCGGGAAGCGGGCGAGCAGGGCGGCGAGTTGCCCGGCGTTCAGATCCAGGCCGGAGGTGATCCTGGCCAGGCCCGCCTCGGCCAGGATCGCCGCCGAGATCTCGTTGGCCGCGTTGAGCGAGAAGTCGCCCATGAGTGGAAGCTCGGGCGCCTGCTCGCGGAAGAACGAGAGGCCCGGCAGGTGGCGGACGAGCACCGCATCCGGCCGGGCGTCGGCGATGGCGGCGAGCAGGTCCTCTTCGCCCGGCTTGGCGATCCGAAGCGTCGCCAGGCCGACGGGCATCGCGGCCGCGCGGCAGCGGGCGACGGCTTCCTTGCAGTCGCCCACGTCGGAAAAGTCGCAGTAGACCAGAGCGGGCCGGGGCAGGCCGTCGCGGGGCGTCCAGCGGAGCACGGCGTCAAGCTGCTCCGGCCGGCGGACGAGGGTGTACAAGCTTGGCGCAGATTCCTTGGCGGCTTCTTCGGACGCACAGGGCGTGAGGATTTCGCGGCGGATGGCGCCAAGCGCTTCCGGCTCGGCGATGGCGTGGCAAGCCCTGGCCTCTCGCATCTCCATAAGTTGCCGGACCGCCTGCCGCCTGAGATCGTTGAGGACGCTCTTGGGCGCCATGACCGGCGCAAAGGAGGAGCGCTCGTCGCCCGCGCCGATGATCTCGACGCCGGCAAGCTCAAACGGTGTGTCGCCGAGGCGGCCGAACTGCTCGCGCACCAGGTCCTCGGTCAGCGGACGCTTCTCGGCCCGCTCCAGCGGCTGGTCCCACGACACCTCGGCCCGGTTGCCCGCGTCGTCCTCGACGGTGACTCGCAAGGGCCGGCCGATCTGGGCAGACAGGCGCACCTTGAGCGGCGCGCGGCGGATGACCGTGTCGCGGGCGTAGGTCTTCTCCAGCTCGCGGCGAAGCTCCGGGTCGTCGGTCTTCCAGACCGTGCTGCCGACCGCCACGGCCGCGAGGTCGACGTCGTCGGCGCCGAAGGTGAGGAGGAGGGTGGGCGGGCCCTTCTTGCCGGCGCGCGGCTCGACGGAGAAAACGCGGCCGCCTTGCTCGCCTTCGTCGGGCCGGCCGTCGTTGAAGACGATGCCGTCGCCGGGCTTGAGCACGGCCCGTTCGCCCGCGAGGGCCTGTGCAACGGCCACGAGCACGCCGCGCGGTGTCTTGCCGGTTACCTGGCCGATGCGGACGCCGCGGCTCTTCGGGGACAGGCCGTGCACGAGGTCGCGGTGACGCGCGCCGTCGAGGAACCCGCGGGTGAACCCGCGCGAGAAACTCTGCACCAGGTCCCCGTGCTGCCCGGGCTGGAGCGACAAGGGCCGGCCCGCCAAGGCCGCATCGATGGCCGCCCGGTAGACCTGCGTGGTGATGGCAACGTACTGGGCGTTCTTCAGGCGGCCCTCGATCTTGAAGCCCGCGACGCCGATCGCTACGAGCTCCGCGACGCGGTCGTAGGCCGCGAGATCCTTGGTGCTGAGAAGGTACGCCTTGTCGCCCAGGTGGCGCTCGCGCCCGTCGACGACGAGGCGGTACGGCAGCCGGCACGCCTGCCCGCACATGCCGCGGTTGGCGCTGCGGCCCCACAGGGTCTCGCTCGCCAGGCACTGGCCGCTGTACGACATACACAGGGCGCCGTGGACGAAGACCTCGAGGGGCATGGGTGTGGCGGCGGCAATGCGCTGGATCTCGGCAACCGAGAGCTCGCGCGCGAGGATCACGCGTTCGATGCCGAGGCGGCGGACGAACTCGATGGCGCGCGGCTCGGTCAGCGTCATCTGCGTCGAGGCATGGATCGGCAGCGTCGGCGCCAGGCGGCGGATGAGACGCGCCAGGCCCAGGTCCTGCACGATGACGGCGTCGGCGCCGGCGGACGCGATGGCGGCGCCCAGGTCGGCAGCCTCCGCCAACTCGTCGGAGAGAATCAGCGTGTTGAGCGTAACGTAGCCTCGCACGTTGTGCCCGTGCAGGAAGCGGATGACTTCGGGGAGCTCCTCGCGGCGGAAGTTGGCGGCCCGCTGGCGGGCGCTGTAGCGGGTGAGGCCGAAGTAGACGGCGTCGGCGCCGTTGGCGACGGCGGCGCGCATCGCCTGCCAGTCGCCCGCGGGGGCGAGAAGCTCGGGACGCCTGGCGCCTGTCTCGCTCATCGGTCCGGCCTCGTCGTGCACCGGCCGGCATTGTAGCCGCCTTGGGCGCAGGGTAAAGGTGTTGATGCGGGCTTGTGCTCGTACTGCGACACCACTTCGCCCGGCGGGTCTCCCGAGCCGTACGTGTTTGGCGCCATGCCCGATTGCCGGGTGGCACGGTCACGCGCTTTTGCGTGGCCGTGCATGGTCACGTGGGGGAGCAAGCACGGCCACGC
>Ga0315273_10012080_pt1 | contig 11051 bp, 8 predicted proteins | sample YL17G02_0_MG_FD_205753 | JGI IMG/M metagenome (GOLD analysis project Ga0315273, IMG submission 205753) | Sediment microbial communities from Yellowstone Lake, YNP, Wyoming, USA - YL17G02_0 | ecosystem: Environmental > Aquatic > Freshwater > Lake > Sediment | place: USA: Wyoming | collected...
AAGGGGCTCAAAATCGGCGTCCCGAAGGAGTTCTTCGCCCAGGGAGTCACTCCCGAGATCGCGGACATGGTCATGAAGGCGGTCGACGTGCTCGTCGGCCTCGGCGCGGAATGCCGGGAACTCTCGATGCCGATCATGGAGTATACGCTCCCGACGTACTACATCCTCGCGCCGGCCGAAGCGAGTTCGAACCTGGCACGATATGACGGCGTCAAGTATGGCCATCGGACCGCCCATGCGACGGACACGCTTTCCCTGCTCAGCAAGACCCGCGACGAGGGATTCGGCGCCGAGGTCAAGCAGCGGATCATGATCGGCACCTACGCCCTGAGCGCCGGGTACTACGACGCATACTACCTCAAGGCGCAGAAGGTCCGCACCTTGGTCCGCAAGGCCTACGACGAGGCGTTCGGCGAGTTCGACGTGCTGATCAGCCCGACGTCGCCCGTGCCCGCGTTTGGGATCGGCGAGCGCTCCGACGACCCGCTGGCGATGAAACTCGCGGACGTCTGCACGATCCCGGTCAACATGGCGGGCATCCCGGCGATCTCGATCAACTGCGGCTTCCTCAGTGGCCTCCCGATCGGCATGCAGATCATGGGCCGGCCGTTCGACGAGGAGACGATCCTCCGAACAGCGTACACCTTTGAACAGAATACGGATTACCATCGGGAGAGACCGAAGCTATGACCGAGTATGAAGGCGTGATCGGGATGGAAGTACACGCAGAGTTGCTTACGGAGAGCAAGATGTTCTGCGACTGCAGCGCGGAATTCGGTGGTCCGCCGAACTCGCGGACCTGCCCGGTATGCCTTGGCCTTCCCGGCGCGCTCCCCGTCGCGAACCGGAAGGCGGTCGAATATGTCGTCCGGACCGCACTCGCCCTGAACTGCACGATCTCGAAGCACAGCATCTTCCACCGGAAGAACTACTTCTATCCCGACCTGCCGAAGAACTACCAGATTTCACAGTACGGCGACACACCGATCGGCGTACACGGCTGGATCGACATCACCGTCGGCGATGAGACCAGGCGCATCCGCATCCGGCGCGTCCACCTCGAGGAGGACACCGGCAAGCTGATCCACCCGCCCGGGAGCGATGAGAGCCTGATCGACTTCAACCGCAGCACCGTGCCGCTGATGGAGATCGTCAGCGAGGCCGACATCCACTCCGCCGACGAAGCGCGGGAGTACCTCGTCCGTCTGCGCGCGATCCTCACCTACCTCGGCGTCAATGACGGCAAGATGGAGGAGGGGAGCCTTCGCTGCGAGCCGAACATCTCGATCCGCGAGAAGGGAACGCAGATGCTCGGCACGCGCACCGAGTTGAAGAACCTCAACTCGTTCCGCGCGGTCTACCGAGGCTCGGATTACGAGATTGCGCGCCAGGAGAAGGTCCTCCGCGACGGCGGCAAGATTATCCACGAGACCCGGCGCTGGGACGACGCCAACGGTGTGACCGCGGTCATGAGGAGCAAGGAGTTCGAGCAGGAGTACCGCTATTTCCCCGAGCCGGACCTCGTGCCGATGTCGTTCACTCAGGAGTACATCGAGGAGCAGCGGAAGGCGCTCCCGGAGCTGCCCGAGGAGAAGAAGTGCCGATTCGTCGAGCAGTACGGCCTCTCGGAGTACGATGCCGAGGCGCTGACGAACACCCGCGCGTTTGCCGATTACTTCGAGGATGCGGTCAAGGCCTACAACGAGCCGAAGACGATCAGCAACTGGATGACGGGCGACTTCACCAAGGCGCTCAATTCCGCCGGCATCGACATCAGCGAGTCGAGGGTCAAGCCCGCCGACTTGGCTTCGATGCTCAGGTTGATTGCGGACGGCACGATCAGCGGGAAGATCGCGAAATCCGTCTTCGAGGAGATGTTCGAGACCGGCGCATCGGCCGATGAGGTCGTCAAGAAGAAGGGCCTCACGCAGATCAGCAGCGACGCGGAGATCTATCCCGTCGTCGACCAGGTGCTCTCCGAGAATCCAGATGTCGTCCGGAAGATCGCCGCCGGTGACGAGAAGGCGATGGGCTTCCTCGTCGGCCAGGTGATGAAGTACACGCAGGGCCGAGCGAATCCCGGCGCGGTCAACAAGGTCCTCCGCGACCGCCTCGCCCAGGCCGTCAAGGAACAAAAATGAAGATCCGTCAGTCCTGAGTGCGCCTCTGGGCGTGTAACGAAGGACGACCTTGCTGCACCGAGCCGTCCTTCGTTACACGCCCAGAGGCGCACTCAGGACTGACGGATCGTAGGGGTCCGGAAGGAGTCGTTGCTCAAGTGAACGCAGCATGTGAAGTCCTCGTTGCAGGCGGAGGTCCAGGCGGATTCTCGGCCGCCATCAGCGCCGCGCGGAACGGGGCGGATACGCTTCTCGTCGAGCAGTACGGATTCCTCGGCGGCATGGCCACCATGGGCCTAGTGAACCCGTTCATGACCTACTGGGCGGGCGACGAGCAGATCATCGAGGGCGTCCTAAGGGAGTTGACCGAGCGCCTGGCCGCACTGGGAGCATACGGCAAGGGCAGCCGAACCGCCTTCGACCCCGAAGCGTACAAGTACGTCTGCGATCAGATGGCGCAGGAGGCCGGGGTCCGACTCCTCTTCCACACGATGCTCACCGATGCGGCGACTTCCGGCGGTGAGATCACCTCGGTCGAGATCGCCAACAAGTCCGGCAAGTCGCGCATCGAGGCTGATGTCTACATCGACGGCACGGGTGACGCCGACCTGGCATTCCTCGCCGGCGCAAAGTGCGAGAAAGGCCGCGATACGGATGGCCTGATGCAGCCGATGACCCTCAACTTCCGGGTCTGCCACGTCGATCAGGACCGAATCGCGCCGAGGGAGGAGTTCAACCGTCTGTACGACAGCGCCAAGGCCGATGGACGGCTCGACTGTCCGCGCGAGAACGTCCTGATGTTCCTCACGACGCGCAAGGGCGAGGTCCATTTCAACCAGACGCGCGTCAACTACGCGGATGGTACGTCCGCCGAGGATCTGACTAGGGCCGAGATCGAGGCGCGCAGGCAGATGTGGCAATTCCTCGCGTTCCTGCACCGGGATGTCCCCGGCTTCGAGAACGCCGAGGTTCTCGTGAGCGGGCCGCAGATCGGCGTCCGGGAGAGCAGGCGCGTGATGGGCGATTATGTCCTCACTGAGGAAGATGTCCTCCGCGCGCGGAAGTTCGACGACTGCATCGCGCGCGGCTCATATTCCATAGATATCCACAGTCCGACCGGCGCAGGCACGGTCATCAAGCGCCTCAAGCCGGGCGAGTCTTATGACATCCCGTACCGATGCCTGACGCCGCTCGGCCTCGACAACCTCCTGATCGCCGGGCGACCGATCTCGGCCACGCACGAGGCGCACTCGTCGCTCAGGATCATGCCGATCTGCCTGGCGATCGGCCAGGCGGCCGGGACCGCCGCGGCCCTATCCATCAAGCAGCAAGTCGCCCCGCGCGCGCTCGACATCCCGCTCCTCAAGAGCACGCTCCGCTCCCAGGGCGCAAATCTGGGCTCGCGGGAGACAGAGATGTAGGGAACGTGTCGCCGTCCCGTTCCGTGAATGCCGAGGTGCGACTGACGGAACGGGACGGCGGCACGTTCCCTACATCTCTGAATGACGGCTTGAACCTCAGACCCCGAACCCGCTATAATGCTCACATGTACGAACTAACAGTCGAGGCACAATTCGATTCCGCCCACTGCCTGCGCGGATACGAGGGCGCGTGCGAGAACCTGCACGGGCACACGTACCGGGTCATGGTGTCGTATCAGGGATCGGAGCTGGATCATCTCGGCATGCTGGTGGACTTCAAGCGGCTGAAGAAAGAGCTTGGCGAGATCGTCTCGTACCTGGATCATCACTATCTGAATGACCTGCCCGAGTTCCGGGAACAGAATCCGACCGCGGAGAACGTCGCGAGGTTCGTCTTCGAGGAGATGCGAAAACGTCTGGGTGGAGGCGTCAAACGATCCACGGTGTGGGAGACTCCGACATCCGCCGCGAGTTACTCGGAATGATGCGTGATGTCCCGCCTATGCGACGCGTACAAAGCGGCAACCTCACCGAGGTCTTCTCCGGCATTCAGGGGGAGGGGATCCACGTCGGCCGCAGGCAGATCTTCATCCGCCTGTGCGGGTGCAACCTCGACTGCGACTACTGCGACACATCGGACTCCCGCTCAGTCGTGGCTGTTTGCCGCCTCGAACGGACGCCGGGTCGGCGGGATTTCGCCCAAATGCCGAATCCGGTCGGCCTCGACCGGGTCATCGAGTGTGTGAGGGGACTCAACTCGGCCATAGGTCTGCATCATGCCGCCGTCCTGACCGGCGGAGAGCCACTGCTCGACCTCGATTGGGCCGTCGAGATCGCACGCAGCAGCAAGGAGTCCGGCATGCAGGTCATGCTCGAGACGAATGGATCGCTGCCCGATCGCCTCGACCCGATCCTGCCGTTCGTGGACATCATCAGCATGGACATCAAGCTCGCGTCGGCCTCCGGTGGTGACGACCTGATGCAGGAGCACCGAGAGTTCATCGTGAAGGCCGCTGGGAAACAGCTATACGTGAAGATAGTGGTGTCCTCTTCGACGCAGGCTGAGGAGATGGATGCCGCAGTGGGGATCGTCGGGGAGATCGACCGGCGGATTCCGGTGGTGCTCCAGCCGGTCACGGAGCGCGGAGGAGTGCGCCCACCTTCGGCCGATCAGGTGCTGGCCTGGCAGTCGATCTGCGCCGAGCATGTGGATGATGTGCGGGTCATCCCACAATGTCACAAGTTGCTGGGCCAGATGTAATCCTACTGCCCATGGTGGACCCGTTCAGGTTTCCGGAGGCGGACCTTCACGAATATGGGCACGCACTCGCTAAAGATGGTTAGGCACTTGTCCTCGGCCGACACCACCTCGAAATGCGCCTCCTGAGCGAGGCGCACGATCTCCTCCTGGCCGAGCGCGGCCTTCGAGAAGACGGCCGGCCCAAGTTGGAGCATCATGCGCTGCTCCGCCGGCAGGTTTTCGGCAAGCTCACCCCATACCTCTTCCGGGATGTCCTTCCGGTAGTCGTAGACCCAGAACTCGCCGCCGGAGTTGAGGACGTGGTGGACCTCCTCGAAGACTTCGCGGGGCTCCTGCCAATGGTGCAGGACGTTGACGCTTATCACGAGGTCGAGGTATCTGCCGGGGAAAGGGAGGTTGGTCGGGTCCCCGGCGCCGAACTCCGGCTTGCCGTTCACTCCGGCCGAGCGGGCGTTGGCCTCCGCGATCCGTACGTTCCCGCCGGACGTGTCAATTCCGATGACCGTCAGCGAGGGTTTCTTTTGCGCCAGCTCGATCGGAATGTAGCCGAGATCCGTTCCCAGATCGAGCACTCTCCCCTCGATGCCGGAGTCCGCTATCTCGTCCGCTATCTCGCTGTACAGGGATCGAAGCTGCCGTGACGCCAGGAACGCGTACAGACGCGTGCCTGGGAACGGGACTCCCTCGACATTCTGCGCGAGGTCGGCTAGACGATCAGACAACTTGAGCTTCTTGGCGGCGGCGCAGAGGCCCACGCCGCAGACGCCCGCGATCACCAATCCCTTGACTACCCGCTTCCATGTGCTCATGCTCAGATCACGCAACCACGTCAGCGCCCTGCCCAGGTCCGAGGCCGGGGAGCGCGATAGCACTCCTTCCGAGACCCCTGCCGGCACGCGGCTTACCTCGATTGTTCTTCCCCATCTCATGTATTATACCCTGAGTCATTGACAAACAGACGCTGCCTACCTAGAATTATGGCAGCAACCGGCAGTATCACCAGCCATTGCCTGTGCCCAGTTGATGAACCGAGGATGCATAATGTCACTTCAGGATTCCGTAGAGGAGATTCTCGGCGGCGTGCCGGCGACATTCGGGATAGCCGCATGCCGGCTCTCCGGCAGCGAGGCCGTTCTGATCAACGAGTGCGACGTCTTCCCGTCCGCCAGCGTCATCAAGGTCCCCATGCTGGTGGAGATCATGTTCGAGCGAGACGAGCGGCGTCTGTCGCTCGATGAGGTGTTCACCCTGCGCGAGTCGGACAAGGTGGCGGGCTCGGGTGTCCTAAGGGATCTTCACGAGGGCCTGGAGTTGACCCTGCGCGACCTGGCCGTGCTGATGATCATCGTGAGCGACAACACCGCCACCAATATGATCATCGACCGGATCGGCATGGACGCCGTCAACGAGCGGATGCGCGGGCTCGGCCTCGGAACGGTCACGCTGGCCCGAAAGATGTACGACTGGGAGCAGCAGAAGCTGGGGAAGGAGAACGTTATCAGCGCCTACGAGATGATGCTCCTGCTGAGATGGCTGGCGGAAGGCCGTATTTCGAGCAAATCTACCAGTGAGGAGATTCTCGATATCATGGCAAGACAACAGTATAGGGACAGAATTCCGCTTCTCCTTCCCGAGGACACCAGGGTCGCAAACAAGACAGGTTCCATCGCAGGCGTGACTCACGATGTAGGGGTCGTCTACACGCCGGCTGGTTCGTATGTCTTGTGCGCGCTGGTTAGGGATGTGGACGACAAGCCTCAGGCCGAGCGTGCGATCGCTGAGGTATCGCGCAGGATGTACGACCACTTCACAGGAACGACGCATGCCTAGCGCTCGGGGAGACGAAACGGCAGGTTCAAGAATGGGGTGCAAGACAATGGCGAATCTCAACGAATGTGCATCGAACAACTGGGAGATCGACCGCCGGATCGGAGGGAGCATGATATCGCCGTTCTGCGTGGTCGTACTCAGGAACAAGAAGGGGTCCGGCCAATCCGTCATCAAGGCGAGCAGCGCCGACATCAGCTCGATGCAGGTCATCGAAGAGCAGATGCAGAAGGACCTTTATTCGCTGAACAATGATGAGTTCGTGGAGAAGTACGAGCTTGGCTCCTGCTCGTAGCAGGGGCTCTGGGGGCACGCCATAGGCCCAACCCCCCTGCGTTCGGGCAGGAGTTGTACTCCTGCCTGTTTTCACGGCGCGGGCAGGAGTACAACTCCTGCCCGAACGCAGGGGGGGTTGGGCCTATTCCGGCTTCTCGAGTTCGAAGGCTGAGTGGAGCGCCTGAACCGCCTTCTGAACGTCCGCTTTGTCGATCAGGCACGTGATGCGAATCTCGCTCGTCGTGATCGACACGATGTTGATGCCCTCGCGAGCCATAGCCCCGAACATCTTGTCCGCGTACCCCGGATGGCTGCGGATCCCCGTGCCGACGATCGATACCTTCGCGAGATCGACCGAAGTGGTCATATCCTTCGCGCCGATGTTTCGCATGACCGGTTCGAGGACCTTCTCGGCCTTGACCAGGTCGGCTAGGTTGACCGTGAACGAGAGATCGGTGACTCCCTGGATGCTCACATTCTGGACGATGATATCCACATTGATGTTGGCTTCTGCCAGGGCATGGAAAATCTGATAGGAGATGCCGGGCCGGTCCGGCACCGCCACGACGGTTATCTTCGCGACGTCCGTGTCGTGAGCAATGCCACGAACAGGGTTTCTCGACTCCATACTCGTGTCCTCCTTCATGATGGTCGTCCCGGGCACTTCTCGGACGCTGTGGGCGACCGTAATGTTGACCCCGTACAACTCGCCAAGCTCCACCGCGCGGGAGTGCATGACCTTTGCTCCCTGGCCGGCAAGCTCGAGCATCTCTTCGTATGAGATCTTGTCCAACTTGCGCGCGTTCAGCACCACACGCGGATCGGCGGTGAAAACGCCGTCAACGTCGGTATAGATCTCGCACTTGTCGGCCTTGAGCGCGGCCGCCAGGGCGACTGCAGTCGTATCCGATCCGCCGCGCCCCAGGGTGGTGATGTCCGCCCAGGTCGCCTCGCCCGTGATCCCCTGGAAGCCCGCCACAACTACGATCTTGCCGTCGTTCAGTTCCTGCTGAATCCTCTCGGTATTCACCTCGAGAATTCTCGCCTTTCCCGGCATATTCTCCGTGATAATGCCTGCCTGTCCGCCCGTGAGCGACACAGCGGACACGCCGAGTTCATGGATCGCCATGGTCAGGAGGGCGCTGCTGGCCTGCTCGCCGGTCGCAAGCAGCTTGTCCATCTCGCGCTCGTCGGGAATCTTGCTTATAGCCTTCGACATGGCGATCAACTCATCGGTCGTTTCGCCCATCGCGGAGATCACAACGACGACCTGGCTGCTCTCAGCCGTCTTCTTGATCCGCTTCGCCACGTTGCAGATCTTCTCGGTGGTTGCCACTGAACTGCCGCCGTATTTCTGAACGGTGATCACTATTCCAACAACCCTTTCTGCGCCGCACGCGCGGGATGTGTAATCTCTATTGCCGGATCGGCCGGTTCGAACACGGTCGATCTCCCGAAAACCTGCACTACTATATCAGAATCGGCCTTCTCTTGGCAAGATTGGCCTCATGTCGAAGCAGTTCACAATCAGTGATAGCGGATGTCATTCTGAACGGAGTGAAGAATCTCTTGTCGCAGGGCGAGATTCTTCACTCCGTTCAGAATGACATCCGCTGGGTCGTCTTGCACGCTTGCACGATAAGACGGCGGGGGAGTCGTCCCCGCCGTATACCGATGTCGCAAAGTCATCTGCGCCCGGTGCGCTATGCCGCCCTCTTTGCTCGTGCCTTCACCGGTTCCAAGGCGGCCTTGAATACTTCATCGACGCTCTCGACGAATTGGAACTTCATCTCCTTGCGGACCTCATCCGGTATGTTCTCGTCCACGTCCTTGCGGTTGTCCGCCGGCACGATGACAGTCTTGACTCCGGCTCTATGAGCCGCCAGGATCTTCTCCTTGATGCCGCCGACGGGGAGAACGCGGCCCGTGAGCGTGATCTCGCCGGTCATGGCGAGGTCCGCCTTGACGTGCCTGCCGGTCATCAGCGAGGCCAGCGCGGTCGCCATCGTGATCCCGGCGGACGGCCCGTCCTTCGGCACCGCGCCTGCCGGCACGTGCAGGTGAATGTCGCTGTCGGCGAACACGTTGGGGTCAATTCCCAAATCCTGCGCGTGCGACCGGATGTACGACAGAGCGGCCATCGCCGACTCCTTCATTACGTCGCCGAGCATTCCCGTGAGGATCAATTCCTTGCGTCCCGGCATCCTGGTCGCCTCGACGAACATGACATCGCCGCCGACCGGGGTCCACGCGAGGGCGGTCGCCACGCCCGGCACTGTCGTCCGCCGATGGAGTTCCTCGTGCTGGTATCGCGGCGCTCCCAGGTACTCGTGAAGACGCTCGGGCGTCACGTGGACGGTTTCCGTCCGTCCCTCGGCGAACTGTCTGGTGACCTTTCGGCAGACGGCCGCGACCTCCCGCTCGAGGTTGCGCACCCCGGCCTCGCGCGTGTATCCGCGAGCCAGTGTCCGGACCGCATCGTCCTCCCAGATGATGTTCTCTTCAGTGAGGCCGTGCTCCGTCATCTGCTTCGGGATCAGGTGCCGCTTGGCGATTGCGAGTTTCTCCTCCTCCGTGTAGCCCGCGATCTCGAGGACCTCCATGCGGTCCTTGAGTGGAGGGAGAATCGGATCGAGCAGGTTGGCTGTCGTGATGAAGAGCACCGTGCGCAGGTCGAACGGCACCTCCATGTAGTGGTCGCGGAACTGGTTGTTCTGCTCCGGGTCGAGGATCTCCAAGAGCGCCGCCGACGGATCGCCCCGGAAGTCCGCGCCGACCTTGTCCACCTCGTCCATCATGAAGACCGGATTGTTCGATTCCGAGCGCCTGACGCCCTGGATGATCTGTCCGGGCAGCGCCCCGACGTAAGTCCTGCGATGGCCCCTCATCTCGGCTTCATCGCGGATCCCGCCCAGTGACATACGCACGAACTTCCGGCCGAGCGCGCGGGCGATCGACATCCCCAGCGACGTTTTCCCTACACCCGGCGGCCCGACGAAGCAGAGGATAGGCTGGCGGACATCGCCGCTCGTCTTGAACTTGCGGACGGAGAGATATTCGAGGATGCGCTCCTTGACCTTGTCGAGGCCGTAATGGTCCTCGTCGAGGACCTCTTTCACGTGTTTAATGTCGAGGTTATCGACCGTGGAGGCGCTCCACGGGAGATTGACCAGCCAGTCGATGTAAGTCCGAGCCACCGAGTACTCCGGCATCGCGGCCGGCATCCTCTCCAGCCGGTCGAGTTCATGGTTCGCCACTTTCTCGGCCTCTTCGGGCATCTTGGCGGCCTCGATCAACTGCTTCAACTCCTCGATCTCGACGGTGCGCTCGTCGCCTTCACCGAGTTCCCGCTGGATCGCCTTCAGTTGCTCGCGGAGGTAGTACTCGCGCTGGGTCTTCGACATCTCGGTCTGTATCTGCGACTGGATCCTGCTGCCCAACTCCAGGACCTCCACCTCGCGCGAGAGGATCGCCGACAGCTTGCGGAGTCGCTCACGGACGTCGGTGATCTCGAGCAACTCCTGCTTCTCCGCGACCGGGAGAGGCAGATTGGTGGCGATGGAATCGGCGAGAAGGGCAGGGCGAGTGATATTCTCGGGCAGCGCCTGAAGCTCGTCCGGCAGGTTCGGCGATAGGGCGACCACTCTCTGAAACAGGCCGCCGACGTTCCGGCGGAGCGCCTCGATCTCCGTCATCTCCTCGGGCGTGAAGTCCGTCCTCTCCTGGAGCACCTCGATCTTCGCCCTCAGGTACGGCTCGCCCTGTGTCTTCTCGATTATACGGATTCTCTGGATGCCCTGGACGATCAGCCTGATGTGATCGGGCAGGCGCATCATCGTGTGGATCACGAGGGCTATTCCGATAGGGTAGACGTCATCCAGCGTTGGATGCTCGATGGTCACGTCCTTGAGCGTGGAGACGGCGATGATGCGGTCGCCGGTGGTGACGGCGTCGTCGATGAGCTTGATCGAGGCCTCGCGGCTGACGCTCAAGGGGCTCACTACGAGAGGGAAGAGAACGGTATCCCTCAGCGGGAGAAGGCTCAATTCTCCCGGCACCTCGAGCCTGCCCTCGTCCACGCCGCTTTCCATTATGCTCTCTACTGCTTCTGTGGCTTGTTCGTCCATGGTTGCCCTCATCCCTATC
>Ga0315273_10012081_pt1 | contig 11051 bp, 6 predicted proteins | sample YL17G02_0_MG_FD_205753 | JGI IMG/M metagenome (GOLD analysis project Ga0315273, IMG submission 205753) | Sediment microbial communities from Yellowstone Lake, YNP, Wyoming, USA - YL17G02_0 | ecosystem: Environmental > Aquatic > Freshwater > Lake > Sediment | place: USA: Wyoming | collected...
TTTGCCAATGGCAATCTTGCCTGTTTTGATCTTGATGGGAAACGGATGTGGTCTAAAAACATAGGGACTCCTGAAAGCAGCTACGGATATTCATCTTCCCTGATAATCTATCAAAACCTGCTGCTTGTACAATATGACAGTAAAGAAAAGATATCATTGATAGGATTTGATTTGGAAACGGGTGATCAGAAGTGGGAAACTGTGCGACAGGGACGCGCGGTCTGGTCTTCCCCCGTACTGGCATATTTCGGGGGGAAACCTCAGGTGGTTATAAATGGAAATCCAATGGTCACTGGCTTTGATGCGGTAACCGGCAAAGAGTTATGGGCTTTGGAATGTATGAGTGGAGATGTTGCACCATCAGTAGCAATAAACAGTACAATGGCCTATGCTGTAACCGATTATGCTAAGCTTACTGCAATTAAACCTGGTACAGGAGCATCTGTTGTCTGGGAAGATAACACCTATACTCCCGATGTCTCCAGTCCCGTCGCTACTGATGATTTCCTGTTCATTTCAACAGGGAACGGCGATGTTGCCTGGTATAATTCTGAAAAGGGTGATACGCTGTGGACACACTACTTTACGGACCAGTTTTATGCTTCACCTATTATTGCCGATGATATGCTATATCTTTTGGACAGAAGCGGTGTTATGCATATAGTTGAAGCTAAATCTGAATTTAAGCTGATCGCTGAAGCAGCCCTTGGGGAGAATACCGATTGTACACCTGCTTTTTCAGATAAGAAAATTTATATCAGGGGGACAAAGAATCTTTATTGTATTTCGAAGAATTGAAACACTCTGAGACAAAAATAGTGACCGATAGGTGTGACTGCCAGCCGACAGCTGTTGAAGAAATTACTTCGGTGGTTGATGAAGTTGTTGGATTCACCGGAAAGGAACCGGACAAGGTGATCATGATCCTTCAGGAGGTGCAGAAAAGACTTAATTATCTTCCTTCTGAGGCTCTCAGGTATATCTGCAAGGTTACTGATATTACTCCCGGGCAGATATCCGGTGTATCCACTTTCTATTCACAATTCCGGCATATTCCGGCAGGTAAATACACAATAAAGATATGTGCGGGTACCGCCTGCCATGTTAAGGGAGCACCTCTTATTTCAGATGCTTTTAAAAGAGTACTTAAAATTGATGCTGTCAGGAATTCATCACCTGATAATCTCTTCTCAATTGAAGAGGTTGCCTGCCTGGGATGCTGTACTCTGGCTCCTGTGATTCAAATAGATAGTAAAACATATGGCCATGTAAAACCTACTCAGGCAGAAGAAATTATAAAGGATTTCTTAAATTCAGGAACTGAAAACCAGAGAGACCTGGATGAAGATAATCTAACAGATATTGATGCGGAGGTCAGGATAGGGTTAGGTTCATGTTGTGTAGCAGGCGGAAGCAGAGAGATCCTGTCTGAAATAATAAATGTAAAAGAGAAATTTGGCCTTAACATAAAAATGAAGCCTGTAGGATGTGTGGGAGTTTGTAACCAGACTCCGCTTTTGGAAATAGTCACAAGGGAAAATATCCAGTCAAGGTATACAAATGTAAGTAAACAACAAGTTGAGGAAATACTGCTTAAGCATATAAAACCCAGGTCTTTAAATAATAGAATTAAGCATAATATATTCGACTTAGCAGATACTTTTCTATCGGACGATAAACTATCCAGCCAGGTAAATGTTCCGGCAGAACTAAGAGAAAAATATCTCAACAACTTTCTGAATAGTCAGATACATATTGCGACAATATACAGTGGTGTGCTAACACCCGATTCTTATGATGAATATTGTATGTCAGGAGGTTTTTCTGCTCTTAAAAAGTGTCTTAATGAATTGAATCAGAATAAGGTAATCAACATTATTGCTGAAAGTGGATTAAGAGGAAGAGGTGGTGCCGGCTTTCCCACAGGAAGAAAATGGAAAATTTCCATGGAAGCCGAAGGAGATTTGAAGTATGTAGTATGCAATGGAGACGAAGGGGATCCCGGAGCTTTTATGGACAGGATGTTACTTGAATCCTTTCCTTACAGAGTTATTGAAGGTATGCTAATTGCGGGTTATGCTACCGGGGCTGAACAGGGTATATTTTATATAAGGGCTGAATACCCGCTTGCTGTTTCACGCATCAGAAATGCTTTAAAACAGTGCTATGATAACGGTGTTCTTGGAGATAGTGTTTGCGATACAGCTTATTCATTCAATATAAAGATCTTTGAGGGAGCAGGAGCATTTGTATGTGGTGAGGAGACTGCATTGATTGCCTCTATGGAAGGTAAGCGAGGTACCCCTAATTTAAGGCCCCCTTACCCTGCCGTAAAAGGTTTCAGAGGTCAGCCTACTCTCGTCAATAATGTAGAAACTCTGGCTTTGGTTCCTTGGATAATTTCGAATGGAGCTGAATCCTTCCGGTCGATAGGTACTGAAAAGAGCAAAGGAACCAAAGTGTTTGCTCTTGCTGGAAAAATATCAAAAGGTGGTCTGATTGAAGTCCCTATGGGAATCACAATCAGACAGATTGTTGAGAATATCGGAGATGGTGTTGCCCCCGGGAGGACATTTAAAGCAATACAGATTGGTGGTCCGTCCGGCGGATGTATCCCTGCAAGTGAAGCTGATACTCCTGTTGATTATGAGGAACTTACCTATATGGGAGCAATGATGGGATCAGGTGGAATGATTGTGCTTGATGACACAGACTGCATGGTTGATATGGCAAAGTACTTTCTCACATTCACTCATAAACAGTCATGCGGAAAATGTACTTTCTGCCGTGTGGGGACGAAACAGATGCTTAATATACTTACAAGATTAAGTACAGGAGAAGCTGATCTTTTAGAAATTGAAGAGCTTGAAAAACTCTGTATGTCTGTTAAACAGGGCAGTTTATGCGGACTTGGAAAGACTTCTCCAAATCCGGTCATGACCGGTCTGAGATATTTCAGGGAGGAGTATGAAGAACATACCATGGGTATATGCAGAGCCAATAAATGCAGAGATCTCATCAGGTATGATGTGAATGATAACTGTACCGGATGTACCAAATGTTCCCAGGAGTGTCCGGTAAAAGCAATTCCATTCACTCCTTATGAAAAACATGAGATAGATCAGTTAATTTGCACAAAATGCGATAATTGCAGAATCGTTTGTCCTGAGAATGCTATCGAAATAGTGAATATTAATGATTAAACTTAAGATCGATAATACTGAATACGAAGCTCCGGAAGGGTCAACTGTTCTGGATGTTGCTACAGGTGCAGGTTTAAGTATACCTTCCATGTGTCACAAGAAGGGAATGGAACACTACTCATCCTGCATGGTATGCATGGTAAAAGACAAAAGATCAGGTAATTATGTGCCATCATGTGCTGCTTTAGCTCAGGAAGGAATGGATATAGATATTTCAGGTGAAGATGTTATATCCCTGAGGCGAAGAGCATTAGAATTATTATTATCCGAGCACAGAGCCGAGTGTGAAGCACCATGCAAAGTTGTATGTCCTGCAGGGTATAATATACCTCTCATGAACAGGCTGCTTTCTGCAAAGGATTTTGAAGGAGCATTTCAGCTTACTCTCTACGAAGTTAAATCTTCTGAAATCGCATGTACCGTTTGTCCCGGTTATTGTGAAAACGCATGCCGGCGTAAAAAAGTCGACACTCCGGTTTCAATAAGGAATATGAAACTGTTTATTTCACAACAGATTAAACTGGATAAAACTGAGCAGGAAACTATTGAAGAGCTTACGGAAGATGTTTTCACAGTGACTGGAGATAAATTAAAAAGAAAGTCCAGCCCATTTACTTCTAAAATTGGAAAACTTGAATCCTCAGAATTGCAGGAATGGTTGAAGGAGTGTGTCGATAATATAACTAGGTTCAGGGAAATATCCGATTTAGAATCTGCTTCCTGTGAGTCTCAAAGTTGTATGCATTGCGACTGTCGCGCCGCTGATAATTGCAGATTGAGAGACCTTGCTGTAGCTTTTTCAATAAAAGATCCAAGAGGAAAACTGGTTAATTCTCCTATCGTAAAAAAGATTAGTCATAATACCGGTCTGATTTTTGAGAATGCAAAATGTATAAAATGTGGTTTATGTGTGAGGCTTTGTGAAGATTCAAAAGAAGAACCGGCACTATGCTTTATCAACAGAGGATATATCAGTATTATTTCAGAGCCACTAACTGAAGAATTTGACAACATCCTGAAAACAAAAAGTAAAGAGGTCATTGAAATATGCCCTACCGGAGCCTTAAGTCAGTTTAAGTAATACATATTTAATGAGGTACATATTAATCACAGTACTTTTATTTTTATTTATTCCAATTGCACCGGCACAGCAGGGTGATACTGACTGGCCTGTATTCAGAGGAAATACTGATCTTTCTGGTATGTCTCATTTTGAACTTCCTTCTTCACCCCGGCTTCTTTGGAGTCTCTCAACAGGTGTAAGGACAAAATCTTCGCCAGTTGTCAGCGAAGGAACTGTTTATTTTGGAAATGATAAGGGAACTCTGAATTCTGTAAGCATAGATGGAAAGATAACATTGAAATATTTCGCAGGTAGTGCTATTGAGGCAGCTCCGATGGTTTTCGATAAGAAATTAATTATTGGAACAAACGACGGTTTCCTTAGAGCAATAGACAAGGTTACTGGAAATCTACTTTGGTCATATCCTACTGATAATCAAATTGCAGGCTCAGCAAATTTCTGGAGAGCCGGAAGCAAAGCCGGAATTGTTGTTGGTAGTTATGACTATTTTCTCCATTGTGTTGATCCTGAGACTGGGAAATCTCTCTGGAAAGTTGAAACTGAAAATTATGTAAATGGAACTCCTTCTATTTTAAATGGAAATATTGTCTTTGGTGGATGTGATGGTATTTTAAGAATTGTGGAACCAGAGACGGGGAAACAAAAAGATACAATAAATATTGGCGTATATATTGCCTCCTCTCCTGCTCTTTCGCACGATATGGCTTATTTCGGTGATTATAACGGAACCATTTATTGTTTAAATGCAAATTCAAAAGAAATTAGCTGGAAAATTTCCACAGGTGAAGAATCCGGTGCTATTCTGGCAATTCCTGCAATCGGAAATAATGCAATGATTGTTGGAAGTGAAGATAAATACCTTTATTGTTTCAATGCTCTTAATGGGAAATTGAAATGGAAATACAGAACCAATGGACGTATAGTTAGCTCAGCTGTAGTAACAAAATCCAAAGTTCTCTTTACCGGGATGGACGGAAATGTCTATATTCTTGGATTGGAAGACGGAAGAAAGATATGGAGTTTCAATGCTGGTACGCCAATAAGCAGCTCTCCCGCGGTAGTTAAAGGCAGATTTTACGTTCTTACAGAGGACGGCAGATTACTGGCATTCGGGGATAAGTAACGACAGAAAATAAATAATATGAGAATTGTCTATTTAATAACAGGTTCAGGCGGGTCATTCTATTGTGGAAATTGCTACCGCGACATGATTTACCTGAGGGCGATCCGAAATGTTCCAGGGATAAGTGCAACTGCAATACCTTTATATCTTCCGCCGGATGTGACCAATATTGAAACCGGACTCGATAAACATGTCTTCTTTGGTGCCATATCGATGTATCTCCGGGAAAAAGTACCGCTCCTGAAGAATATGCCGGCATTCTTCGATAAATTCCTGGACTCTGCTCCCATGCTGAAAATGGCAGCACGCAGATCAGGGACTACAAACACTGAAGGGCTCGAAGAAATGACACTGAACATGATTAAAGGTGAAAGGGCTTTTCCTGAGAAAGAGCTGCAACGATTAGTTAAATACCTGACAGAGAATGGAAAACCCGATATCATCCATCTATCAAATGCCCTTATTATCGGATTGTCCAGGCAACTTAAAAAACAGCTGGATGTTAAAATTGTCTGTTCTCTGCTGAATGAAGATGACTGGATTGATGAAATGGCTGAACCGTATCAGTCAAAAGCATGGGAGCTAATATCTGAAGAGGCTGAAAATGTTGATCATTTTATTACCCCCAGCAAATATTATAAAGAATTTTTTATATCGAAAACAGGAGTTTCAGGCGATAATGTTCATATAATTCCGCTTGCAATTGATACGAGGAATTTAAGCCCGGTTACTAAAAAAGATAACTACCCGGCAGTAGGGTATTTCTGCAGGATCAACTCTCAGAATGGATTTGATAAACTGGTTGATGCTTTTATTGAACTCAAAACCGGAAATAAATTACCGGGACTTACGCTTCATGTTTCAGGAGGTTACACCGGCAGCGATAAACCATTCATAGCTGAACAGATTAAGAAAATAAAGAGCCATTTGTTAATGAGCTTTGTCAGGATCTATCCGGAATTTCATGGAAACAGCAAAGAGGAATTTTTCAGTAACATTGATATAATGAGCGTCCCCGTAAGAAAGCACGATGGTTATGGCCTTTATATCCTTGAAGCCAATGTTGCAGGCATCCCGGTTGTACAGCCTGAAACAGGTGCATTTCCTGAAATAATTGAAAAGACTAAGGGGGGCATTACTTATTCACCGGATACCGTCGGAGAATTATCAGCCGCCTTGCTGAAATTATTTAATGATAATAGATTGCGTGTCAGGCTTGGAGAAGGAGGCAGAGAAAATGTTCTAAAAGAATTGTCACTTGATAAAATGTCTGAAGGACTATCGGAAGTTTATAATGAAACCATGAAAATATAATTTTTTATGCCAGGAGCCTGCCTGAAGCTTGAATGGATAGAAGATATACAGAGATCAGGTTCTCATTCAAAGTTAATAACCATAATGTACAGATATATATAAATATTATGCTTGCATTAAAAAATATATCAAAATCATTCATACAAAGAGGTTTGGTCCTTAACAATCTTACACTTGATGTTAATGAAGGCGATTCAATTGCAATAATGGGCCCAAGCGGTTCGGGGAAAACAACTCTTATGAACATAATTGGCCTGCTTGATAAGCCGGATAGCGGGGAGATTACTTTCAGGGGAGCACCAATCGGTAAGTTCACAGACAACGAATCGGCGGCTTACAGAAACCATAATATAGGTTTTGTATTCCAGGAGCATCTGTTGTTGCCACATCTTACAGTGCAGGAAAACATTCTTCTTCCATTGCTTGCTTCAAAACACACTAAGGATGATCTTGCTTTTAAAGAAAAACATGTTACCAAACTTATGGAGAAGAGCGGCATTTCAGATCTTTCTGCCAAATATCCGTTCCGGATTTCAGGCGGTGAAGCCCAGCGTGTGGCACTTGTAAGGGCATTAGCTAATAATCCTTCAATATTGCTGGCTGATGAGCCGACAGGTTCCCTGGATGCAAAAAATGCTGATATAATGGGCGAACTCCTTCTGGAGATGAACAGAGAATTTGGTATCACTTTGATTCTTGCCACTCATTCGACAAAACTGGCAGAAAAAATGTCCCGCACATTACTCCTTGATGAAGGAAAATTAAATTTTCTCAGCTGACGAAAGAAATTTCTCTATGGTACCTGGCATTCTAAAATTAGTAAGCAGATCAATTAAGTTTTACAGAAGACCTGTTTTTTACCAGATCCTAATAATTGCATTGTTGTCAGCTGTTATAACAGGATCATTATTGACTGACCGTTCAGTCAAAACAAGCCTTAAAAGAACAGCCTCGGAACGCCTTGGGAAGACCGGCATTGTGATCAGTTCTGGCTCGAGATTCTTTGACATATCTCTCGCCAGCAGGATCAGGGAGATCGCTCAAATCAACTGTTCAGGGATACTTGAAATGACCGGATATTGTCAAAATCTAAGTACTCAGAAAGGGGTATTCAATACTCATATCTATGCTGTAAATAGTGATTTTTTCCTATTCCACGATCATGATAAAATTAACATTAAGTCAGGCGAGATTGCTGTTAATGAAAAACTGGCAAAATATCTTGGATTGAAAACTGGCGACCAACTGATAATCCGCTTTAAAGATAACAATGACATTCCTGCCGATGCTCCTTTTGCCCCGGCAAAAGAGACTGGCAGGTCGGTTGTGATGAGTGTAGGATCTATCCTCGGATCAGTAAGCACAGGTAACTTCTCATTGTCAATAAGCCAGATCATGCCCCTGAATATTTTCATTAATCTTTCCGATATTATTGATAATCCGGGGAAAAAGATAAAAATCAACAGATTACTGATTGAAAATAAAAATGATTTTTCAACAGATAAAGTCTATGATATTCTGAAACAGGTAATGAAACCTTCAGATATAGGCCTTAATCTAAATATGGTAAAGAAAACCGGAGGGTTTGAATTGAGTTCAGACAGAATTTTTGTTGACAATTCAATTATCAGTGAAATCCAGAAGGTTTTTCCTGTCTCTGCTCCTGTAATAACTTATCTTGGAAACAGATTCGTAGCAGGAACAAGATCCACGCCATATTCATTTGTTGCTGCATTACCTTCTTCCATATACCCTGAAATTTTCGAGGGTGATGGTATAACTATTAACAGGTGGCTTGCTAATGATTTGGCTGTTAATCAGGGAGATACTCTTGACATGTTTTGGTATTCTCCGGATTCCCTGAATAAGCTGACTGAAAAAAGCAACAGGTTTTTAATTAATCGTATAGTTGAAATGCAGGGAATATGGGCAGATTCGATGTTAATGCCTGATTTTCCCGGAATATCCGGAAGTGAATCCTGTTCTGACTGGGATGCCGGAGTACTCGTTAAGCTCGATGATATTCGAAATAAAGATGAGGATTACTGGAATAAATTCAGAGGCACCCCAAAAGCTTTTATAAATTATGAAAAGGGAAAAGAGATGTGGGGGAATAATTTCGGGCCTGCAACTGCAATCCGCTTTCCCTCCGGTATATCCGGATCAGAGATTACTGATAAACTTAGCGGGTCTCTCGCACCTGACAGGACAGGTTTTAGTGTCACCAATCTGTCAGATGAATCTTTTCAGGCAGCAAACGATAGTGTAGATTTCGGTACTCTTTTCCTGAGTCTTGGCATTTTCCTCATTTTGGCCTCAATAGTATTATTATCATTTGCCGTAAAATCATATTTTGATTCAAAACAAGCTCAGATTAATACATATTACTCACTCGGTTTTAAATCAGGATGGATTGAACAACTTTTTTTAACAGAATCAGGATTAATAATTTTTATCGGGTGTTTTTTCGGTGCATTTGCCGGCATTTTAGTTAACATGCTTATTATCAGTGCGCTGAATTCTGTGTGGAAAGGGGCAGTACAAACAGATACCCTTAATTCATTTTTCAGCTTAATGCCAATCCTGGCAGGATTTTTAATTACGGTAATTATTGCAGTCGTTTTTCTGGTTCTGAAAATAAAACGTTACCTGAAAAGTCTGAACAAAAAGGAAAATGTGATGCCTTCAATTCCTTTACCGGGCAGAAATTCTATTTTTCTATTGATTTCTCTTTTTATTTCAATCGCATTATTTACACTTTCTCTTTTCTTAAAAGATGAGGAACTCATTTTCTGTTTTGCTTCCGGCTGTGTACTACTTATTTTCATGATCCTATGCTGGAGGCAATATTTTATCAGCCCCGCTGATCGTTATGATCAAAGCAGAAGAGCAGGAAATAAATTATCATGGCTTTACTACTCATTTTATCCTTCACATGCAGTAACACCGGTAATGTTTATAGCAACAGGTCTTTTTGCCGTATTCATTACAGGGGCAAACAGAATGAATTTTGACGGGAAACAACTCAAACCATCAGGGGGTACAGGCGGATATTTATTGTGGTGCGAAAACACTATTCCTGTCAGAGAGGATCTGAGAACAATTTCAGGCAGAAAAACCTTAGGCCTTGACGATGAGAAGATTTCGGAGATGACCTTTGTTCAGGCAAAAAGGTCGTCAGGTGATGATGCGAGTTGTCTGAATCTTAACCATGTAACTGCTCCTCCTCTCTTAGGTATTGACCCTTCTGATTTTATCTCCGGGGGATCATTCTCTTTTTCTAAATCAATCACAAAAGAAAATATTGAAAATCCATGGCAGTTTTTAAATTTGGCCTCTGAGAACAATACAATTTATGGGATTGCAGACCAGACTGTTCTTCAATGGGGCCTGAAGATCAAACCTGGCGACACCTTGATTCTCAGGACCGAAAACGGGCAGCCTTTGAATATAATTATTGCTGCAGGTCTAAAATCCTCTGTCTTTCAGGGGCATGTAATTATTGGGATTGAAAATTTTGTAAAATATTATCCCTCTGTTTCCGGTACATCTGTGATGCTTGTTGGGGGTGATCCCAAATTGACTGATTTATACAAGAGTTCTTTGAGAGAAAGGCTTGATAATTATGGTATAGATATTGAACTGACAAATGACCGTCTGGCTTCATTTTATGAAGTAACCAATACTTATCTGACTGTATTCGGAGTGTTTGGTGCCCTGGGTATGATAACAGGAATTGCAGGACTTGGATTTGTTCTTTTAAGGAACTATAACTTTCGCAAAAGAGAATTTGCTCTGATGATGGCAACCGGTTTTTCAGTGAAGAAAATCAGAAGAATGATCCTTTCAGAACAGATGCTTATACTTATTGCAGGAATAACTTCCGGTGTTATCCCTGCAATTGTTGCTACACTGCCTTCATTGAAGAATAGTCCGGATATTCCCTGGCTTTATCTGATACTGATGGTGTCGGCAATATTGCTCACAGGTTCGGCAGCTCTGTTTTTTTCTGTCAGGGCAGTCACCAGTGATTCGTTAACTTCCAGTCTGAAAAAAGAATAAAAGGGTATATTCATTTTTTCCCTGCTGCAATAAGATATTTCTGAGTTCTGAAAAATATCATACCATCGGTAATTGCAGGAGCAGTCAGACAGTTATCATTCAAAGGTATCTCTCCAAGAAGTTTAAAACTATCTCCATCCTGAAGAATATACACAGTTCCCTCTTCATCAACGATATAGATACTCCCATCCGCTGCTACAGGAGAAGCAATAAAGCTTTTTGTTTTTCCCAGCTTGCCATTAAAAATCTCGTTACCGTTAGCCGG
>Ga0315273_10012082_pt1 | contig 11050 bp, 9 predicted proteins | sample YL17G02_0_MG_FD_205753 | JGI IMG/M metagenome (GOLD analysis project Ga0315273, IMG submission 205753) | Sediment microbial communities from Yellowstone Lake, YNP, Wyoming, USA - YL17G02_0 | ecosystem: Environmental > Aquatic > Freshwater > Lake > Sediment | place: USA: Wyoming | collected...
CGATTCCTAGAATATTCATAAATGCTTGATTTTTAGCCAAATTAGTATTATTATAACCGTACAATTTAAACCATTTAATAGGCAGTAATAATCTTTATTGTGAAGAAAAAGAACCAAAAAGTCAAAATAACGGAAGAAGCGGTTTTGATTAGACAGACAAAAGAGGGGAGTCGCGAGGCCTACCATGAGATGGTGAAAAGATATCAGAAAAAGCTTTTTTCCTATCTTTATGGTCTGGTGAGAAATAAGGAAGAGACGGAAGATCTTCTGCAAAACGTTTTCGTTAAGGCGTATAAAAATATCAAGAGTTTTGATGAATCAAAAATGTTTTCTCCTTGGATTTATCGGATTTCTCACAATGAGGCGATTAATTTTTTGAAAAAAAGGGACAGAAAAAGATTTGTTTCCTGGGAAGATATCACGATCAGCAAAGATAAATTGAAAATGCAAAGCGAAGAACGTTCTCCTTTTGAATCGTGGATAAAAAAGGAATCGGGGATAAGGATCAATGAGGCCATGGATAAACTTCCGGAAAAATATCGGAGAGTTCTCTTGTTGAGATATTTTCAGGAAAAAAGTTATGAGGAAATCGCAAAGGAAATTAGGAATCCGGTGAATACGGTGGGAACGCTCATAAATCGGGGAAAAAAGAAGCTTTACAAAGCCGCCGGGTTTGAGCGATGACTTGATTATTTGGAACGGTATGATATGATATTCAATGTTGTTTTAAAATTATTTTTCTGAAAATATTATTGCCGCGTTCGTCTAGCCCGGTCCAGGACGCCAGGTTTTCATCCTGGAAATCATGGGTTCGAATCCCATACGCGGTACAAAATAAATTAAAATTGAAATTTTAAAATTAAAAGCGATTTTACATTTTCATTTTTTCATTTTAGATTATTTATATTCCGCGATAGCTCAACGGTAGAGCAGTTTCCGCCAAAGGCGGATCAGCCTCGGGCTGAGACTGTACAAATTATAAAAAATAAAAAAATGTTTACAGTATATATTTTAAAAAGCCTTAAAAATTCAAAAAGGTATATTGGTTATACTTCAAAAGAAGCTCTTAATAGATTGCATGATCACAACACGGGAAGTAATAAATGGACTCGAGAAAATGGACCATTTATTACGATTCACACTGAAGCATATGATAACAAAAAAGATGCAATACGAAGAGAGAAATTTTTGAAGTCTGGCCAGGGAAGAAAATGGTTAGATGAAAATATTGAAAAGTGAATACATTCCGCGATAGCTCAACGGTAGAGCAGTTTCCGCCAAAGGCGGATCAGCCTCGGGCTGAGACTGTACAAATTATAAAAAATAAAAAAATGTTTACAGTATATATTTTAAAAAGCCTTAAAAATTCAAAAAGGTATATTGGTTATACTTCAAAAGAAGCTCTTAATAGATTGCATGATCACAACACGGGAAGTAATAAATGGACTCGAGAAAATGGATCATTTATTACGATTCACACTGAAGCATATGATAACAAAAAAGATGCAATACGGAGAGAGAAATTTTTGAAGTCTGGCCAGGGAAGAAAATGGTTAGATGAAAATATTGAAAAGTGAATACATTCCGCGATAGCTCAACGGTAGAGCAGTTGACTGTTAATCAATTGGTTCCAGGTTCGAATCCTGGTCGCGGAGCCAAATTGTATGTTGCGAGTTTGTTGCCTCTCCGCCCGAGGCGGATCGGGGCAGATTGTATAGTATTTGCCAAGATTTTTTGGGTTCAATCGCCACCTTTTGCGAAAGCAAAACGCGGTTCCCTGCCCGCCTATGGAGGGGAGCCAATCCTTTTGAGAAAATCCCGTCCCGCGACGGGATTTTCTTGCAAAGCGATAATTTTGGCTTGTTGAGCCGCTAAAATGAATTGTCTGGCCGGTTCGAGCCAATGATTGCCGTTTCGCTCAAAATCCTTTGATTTTTCGGAAAGCTCGGCTTTTTCGTTAATGATTTTTTCCTTTTTGACGGTGTATTCCTCGCGCGAAATTGTGCCGTCCAAGTGAGCGTCTAAAAGTATGTCGAGCTTTCCTTCAAGCTCTTTTATTTTGTCTTTGAGATTTTGAGCGAAAACAGCTCCGCTTTGGGCGGCCTCCGCTTCCTCCTTGTTTATTTCCGTGAGCATCCATTCCGCCCAAGCGGAAGACAAAGAAACTTTTTGAAGTTCGTTTGAAACTTCTTGTGCCAAAACTTCCTCACGGATATATTTTTGCGAACACTTTTTATCCCGCTTTTTTGTGCAACGATAATAGTTGTGTCCTTTTTGCGTTTCGGAAGTGATGGCGCAACCGCACTCCCCGCAAACGAGCATATTTCTAAACGGATATTCTTTTTGGCTCGGTTTTTTCGGGCGCGAACGATCCGCCATCACTTTTTGGCACGCTTCAAAAAGTTTCTTTGGAATCATTGGCTCATGCTTTCCTTCATACATTTCGCCGTTATATTTGAATACTCCGTAATAAAATGGAGTGGAAAGTATGCTTTGGATATTGGAAACGGAAAGCATATTTTTCTTTCGGCTCAACAAGCCGGCGGAAGTTATTAACTTCCGCACATCTTTCAGAGAATAATTGCCGGTTGCGTATAGTTCAAAAATTTTCTTGACGAGGCGAAATCTTTCAGGGTCTTTAAACATTGTGTGCTTTAGCAAATCGTTCAAATATCCCAGCGGAGCGTAGCCGGGCAATTCGCCTCGACGCAATTTTTGACGCAGCCCTCTTTTGGTATTCTCTGAAAGATTATCTACAAAATACTTCGACTGCCCAAAAGCGATATTTAACATGAATTTGCCTTGCGGGGTCGGCTCAAACCAAAATGTCGGGGATTTTAGCGCTTTGATTTTTCCGGTATCAACAAGAAAAATAATCCGTCCGCCGTCTATGCTGTTTCTTGCCAATCTATCGGGGTGCCACGCTAAAATCCCCTCGGCTTCGCCGCTCTCCATTCGTTTGAGCATATCGTTGAAAATCGGTCTGCCCGGCTCTTTGGCAGTTTGCGATTCTCTAAAAGTCGCGGCGATCAAAAGATTTTCCCGCAAGGCAAATTCTTTCAATTCCGTTTCTTGAGCTTCCAGCGACAAAACTTGTCTGTCGTCCTCGTCCGTTGATTTTCTAATGTATAAAAAATATTTCATATCGCTTTTGGGCTAAAAAATTATCGCTTTGCTTTCCGCCTTTGGCGGAAATAAAAGGATTGGCTCATAAACTTCGTTTATCTGTTGCTTCGCAACGGCGAACCGCGTTTTGCTTTCGCAAAGGGTGGCGATTGAACCCAAAAAATCTTGGCAAATACTATACAATCTGCCCCGATCCGCCTCGGGCGGAGAGGCAACAAACTCGCAACATACAATTTGGCTCCGAACGCTGAACGAAATCCGAACTTTTTTTAGCGAAAATCCGAACGCCGAATTTTGAAAAACTTTTAAGCTCGGGCGGGCAAAAAGGAAGGGGGTTGGGGGGAAGGAATTTTTGCCCGCCCTCGCTTTTCCGCCGCCGCCGAATTTCGTATTTCGCTTTGCGAAATGCGCCGCCAAAGAAGATGTTGCCCTTGCCCCAGCCCTCCCGTGCGCGGGCAACGATAAGGAACTCCCTTTTTGTTTGCCAAATTTTAATATTTTTGATACCATTGTATTAAGCAAGTTGATATACACTCAATATAAGTAGTGTATTATAATAGTTTAACAAAGTCAAAACAATATGGCAAATACTGTTAGCGAAAATATCCGCAAATTGCGAATTAAAAAAGGAATCTCCCAAGATCGCCTCTCAAAAGACGCTGATTTGGCGTTAAATACGGTTGTAAAGATAGAAACAGGCGAAAGCCCAAATCCTACGGTGGACACATTAGAAAAACTAGCCAAAGCCCTCGGCGTGCCGACGGCAGAATTGTTTAAATAAATTTATGGCAAAAACAATAAAAATTTATTTAATTGATGGCGAGCCTAATGGCCTAAAAACGGCTGAATTAAGTAATTGGGTCGGTCAAGCAATTGTTATCCCAAGAAATAAACTTAAAGAAATAAAGCAACGCCCGGAATGTAATAAGCCAGCAGTTTATTTTTTGGTTGGCAAAGAAAGCGAGGAAGCACTTTTGCCAACAGCATACATTGGAGAAGCTGAAAATTTGTGGAATAGATTATCTACTCATGACAGTTCAAAAGATTTTTGGCAAACTGCGGTGGCATTCGTAAGTAAAGATAATAATTTAACAAAAGCTCACGTTAGATACCTTGAAAGCCGATGTTTGTCGATAGCGAATAAAGCAAAAAGATATGATTTAGAAAATGGCACAGAATCTTCTTTGCCTTCCTTATCGGAAGCAGATATGTCAGAAATGGAAGAGTTTTTAGAAAATTTGAAATTACTTCTTTCTGCACTCGGTTATCCAATTTTACACGAAGTGGTTGCAAGAGAACAAAAAGACGCTTCCGATCCTGTGTTTATCTGCAAGGGTAAGGACGCTTTAGCAACTGGTCGAATGACAAATGATGGTTTTGTTGTTTATCAGGGCTCAACCGCAACAACGAATATCAGTAACGCCGTTATTGATCGTAATCAAAAAATTATAGAAAAACTACTGTTGAATAAATATCTAGAAAAAAAAGGCGATAATTTATACATTTTTGTTAAAGATTATGTTTTTAATAGTCCGAGTGCCGCCTCTGATATTGTTTTAGGAAATTCAACGAGCGGGTGGAAGAAGTGGAAAACTAAAGACGATAGAACATTAGAAGAAGTTTACAAAAATGAATAAATTATAAAAATAATTATGCGATTTATTGGTTGTAAAGAAAATTTACTTGGTTTCATAGAAACCTTTGTCAAACAAAAGGACATAAGGGGTAATACTTTTTGCGATCTTTTTGCTGGAACAGGAAGTGTTGCTAAACATTTTAAAAAACTCGGTTATAAAATTATTTCATCCGACCTTTTATATTTTTCTTATGTTTTGCAAAAAGTTTATATTGAACAAAATCAATATCCTAAATTTACGAAATTATTAAAACATTTAAAAATAAACCCCGTAGAGGAAACTCTTTTTACTAGCGATAGTCAAAGCGCAAAAGAAATAATTAAATACCTTAATAATTTAGAAGGAATTGAAAAATTTATTTATAAAAACTACTCACCGGAAGGTACGCGAGGCCAAACAAATCCCCGCAAATACTTTACTGGCGATAACGCCAAACGGATTGACGCAATAAGAGAAAAGATTGAAGAATGGAAAAAATCAAACTTACTTAATGAGCAAGAGTATTTTTTCTTGCTTGGCGCGCTTATTGAAGCAGTGCCGTTTGTCGCAAATATCAGCGGGACTTATTCCGCTTTTCTTAAAGAATGGGACAAGCGAGCGTTTAAGAAACTAACACTTGAAGTGCCAGAAATTATTAAAAGCGACGAAACACACAAGGTGTTTAATATCAACGGCCTAAATGTTTTTGACCAAATAAAAGGGATTGATATTTTATATCTTGATCCGCCCTACAATGAACGACAATATGCGCCGAACTATCATATTTTAGAAACTATCGCAAAATGGGATAATCCTGGAATTAAAGGCATTACTGGAATGAGGGATTATGAAGATCAAAAATCTGAATTTTGTAATTCAAAATCTGGCATAAAAGCGCTTGGTGAAATTATTAAAAAGAGCGATTTTAAGCATTTGATTTTAAGTTATAACGATGACGGCATTATGCCGGAAAATGAAATATTAAAACTATTTAATAATGCCGGAAAAACCGAAGTGAAAGAACAGGATTATCAAAGATATAAAAGCAATAGTAACGGCGATCAGAAAAACGGAGTAAGAGAAAAACTTTATTATCTCAAAAGCATAAACCAGAATAATAAACTTAATGATTTAAGCGGTTCAGAGTGGATTTACTTTTTAAATTCGGTTGATGTAACGCACTACTCAACAAAAGGCGCGGACGGCTTCGCTCATCATTTGCGAGGAAAACATCCTTCACCGAAACCACCTCAATTGATGAAAAAGTTTGTTGATTTTTTCACAAAAGAAAATCAGGTTGTCCTTGATCCGTTTATGGGCGTTGGCGGAACATTGATCGCTTGCTCATTGTCTAACCGAAAAGGAATCGGCATAGATTTATCAAAAGAATATATTGATTTATACAAAAAGGTTTGCAAAGAGCTTAATGTCGCCGAACAGACAGCGATTGTTGGCAATTCCGTAGAAATAGATAAATTATTGAAGAAGGGCACGACCGTTGATTTTATTCTAACTGATCCGCCATACGGCGAAATGTTAAGTAAAAAGCGAACAGGACAAAGAAAAAAGAAAACCGGCGTAGCCGTAGCCACGCCATTTACCAATCACGAAACCGATTTGGGAAACATGGAGCGAGAAAAGTTTTTTGAATCATTGAAAGAAATAATCGCAAAATCGGCAGAATATCTGAAGCCAAAAGGATACATCGCTGTTTTTGTAAAAGATTTACAACCAAAAAATGGCGAACATAATATGCTCCATGCTTTTATAGCAGATAAATTATTGGAAATTCCAGACATATCTTTTCGGGGTTATAAAATTTGGTATGACGCAACGCAGAAACTATATCCTTTCGGCTATCCGCACGCTTTCGTTGCTAACCAATTTCATCAATTCGTTATGATATTTCGTAAAGAAAAATAATATGAAGAATAAACATTTGTGGATTTTAACCGAGGAAAGACCAAAGCGAGAAGTTATCGCTAATATTTTGATGCTGTTCGCAAAAGATCATAAGTTTGCTTGTTTTATTGATACTATTCGGATTTTACCGATTTTAGAAAACGGCAAGTTTTGTTTTCTTTATGAGGTAGTAGGCTTTCGTTCAAATAAAATTGGCAAAGTTTTTATAAAGTCCGTTACCGGTTTTTCCAGTTTTGTTGATTTCTTAATTTTCTTTCAAGAAAAACAGCCGACACAAACAGATATTCCTCTCTATGCAATCGAAGAAACAAAAACCGACGATAAAGAAAGTAGGAATACCGGCGTTTATCAACGCTCCTCAAAATTTGTATTCATTGATTATTACTATCCCGAAGTAAAAAAGATAATGCTCTACAATTTACAGGTGGAGCAAAAAGAAGTGCCAACGGCTACTTATATTTTCGGCACGCGATTATTATTAACTCTTGGCGTTGAAATACTTGGTAAAAAACTAGATAGTAAAGTTTTTCAGCCGTTTTATTCAGTTGATGAAATTGTCGCTCTCAAAAAAATAATGCGAAAGGCCCCAAAAGGCAACATTCCGATTTTAATTAAGAAAGTTGGCGATAAAATTACGGTTTCCGGCAGATTGTATAAATCAGGCGGGCTTGCTCATGATCCGAATATTGGGGCATTAAGTTTGATTTGCGCCACCCTTAGAAAATTAGGATGGAATGGTGAAATTATTATTACTAAACACGGTTTGAAGCAAAAACACATTCAGGCCGATAATAAATTCATAAAAATTGCCAACAGGTTGAATATAAAAATTCATGGTCTTTTAATTCCTGCGAGTAAGCATGGGGATAATTACTGGAAATATGAAACAGAAGGCGAAAAACTTGGCACGATTTTTATTCATTTGGTAGTTGAGAATTTTACAGAGGGATATTCAATTTTTGAAAATCACGCTGGATGCGAAAAAGGTTATTTTATAACAAGCGACGGCAAACATATTCCGCTTGAAAAATACTCGGACAGAAAAGCATACAAAGCCGGAAATAAAAATAAAATAATTAGCATCCCCGATTTAATTTTGATTGATTTTGGAAGAAGCGAAGTTATCAATATTGAGGGTAAAAAATATCAATTTCGTCAAAATGGGATTAAGGAGCTAAAGGGTTTTGGCGATATAGAGAAAACCTATATCAAAAAGTATTATCCGAAATTCAAAATTACTCGCACTGTTGTTTTGTATGGCGGAACGGAAACGAAAATCATTGAAATTGAAATCGGCTTTTTACTCAACGAGAACGGTGATCTTGTATTAGGAATAAGGGCACCAAAATTATTTAGAGAAGCAATTAAAAATTTATTAGATTTTTGGGGTTAAAAATATGAGTGCAAATTTTTTAAAAAAAGGATCAATTTGGCGAATATGGGATCTTCAAGTCCAAACTATTTTGGATGATAATTATATTTCCCTTAGTGATTATTGCCAAGATTTGAAAAATGCGGATTTGAATAAGTGGAACGAATTTATAACAAAAGTTGGCGGTGAGCAAAATGCCATACAGTATGATTCAAAACAATATTTTCAAGATACAAGCATTGCTAAGGATCAAAGATGTATAAACTATGTTCGTAATTTTATAGCTTTTGTCGAAACATATCATCCAGAATTAGCCTGTATAGGATTAACAGACCATAACTATTTTGATGATCAGTTGTTAGATATTTTCATTCAGTTTTCTAAAAATTCAAAATTAAAAATAATCAGCGGCGTTGAAGTAAATATCGGCGGTGTTCATTTATTAGTTTATTTTCCAAAAGCACCCTATGGTAAAGAAAGTTTTTCAGATGGTATTCATGCCTTTTTACATAAAATAAAAATAGATAACAGGAGTAATGGCTTGGCCTTGACAGTATCCACCGAAGATATAACGAAAGTTATTGATGAGGTAAAAGGACAAAAAGGTGTTATTGTTTTTGCTCACTGTAATAGCGACAACGGTTTATTTCAAGAAAGAGGAAAAACTGACAGGACTAATCTGGCAAATATTTTTAATCATCAGCCGATCAATATTTTACAATCAAAGAAAAATAGCTCCTGTGAAGTAGTCAAAAATTACATTAACTCAAACAGTAATTTGTCATCTGTCTTTTGTTTAACTATTGCCTCCGACTCTCGCTCGCTTAAAAATACTGGCACGCCGGACGAAGAAGGTAATTATTTATGGATTAAAGCCGATCCAACCTTTGAGGGTCTAAAACAAATATTATATGAGCCATGGGAAAGGGTGAAAATCCAACAAACAAATCCGTTTGGTGATAGACAAAAAATTTACATTAACTCATTAGAATTTACCGGAAGAACGAATTTTTTAATTCCAAATATAAAAATTCCTCTTAACAGAGAGTTAATAACAATTATTGGCGGCCGTGGGAGCGGTAAAAGCGCATTATTAGAGTCAATAGCTTTTTTGAATGAAGAGCACGGAAAAGAAGATCAAAATAAAAAGAAAAAAATTATTCATCACTTTAGGACAAACGAAGACGGTAAAGATCCGGCTCCGGATTTTAGCCTAACTGTAGACTTGATTGATAAAGACGGAAACTCTGATGAATATAAAAAAGGGCTACATGAAGAGGAAGATTTAAGACTGCCGTTTTTGTATATAGGGCAAGAGCAGTTAAGTATTAAAGCGACTGATGACAAAGATCTAACTAAAACGATTTGTAAGGTGTTAAATATTGATCCGGCGGATATACAAAATAATAAAATAATTGATAATAGCCGAAGTGTTTTATCAGAAATAAATATAGCAGAAAGTGAGCTTAATGATTTGTTGAGTAAATATTCGGGTTTTCAAAATGGAAATTTTACAACTTGGCTAGATGATCAGTTATTAAAACGAGAAAATCAAAAGAAAAAAATATCTTCTCAATCAACAAAAGATTTATTGGGTGATATTGATAAAGCCAACGAAAAGAGGCAAAAATTAAATGAACTATACATCGGATTAGATCATCTTAAGTCTTCTATTGAAAGCATAGATATAAATGATCAAATAAAAGTGGCGAACGGTGATTTGCAGTATTATTATCCAGATAGCGAAGACGCCATACCATTGATTGAAACAAATAAACAGTTGCAGGCTATTGGCAAATTTTTAGTGAAGATTGAAAGCAATATAAAGGAAGTTGATAAAACGATAAATGAGAAGAAAAACGCACTAACAAAATTAGGCCTCAAAGAAGATGTGAGCGTTTTGTTAAGCTCGGCCGAATCATTGCAGCAAGAGATAGGAATTTTTGCCAGAGACAAAAAACGATACGAGGAGCTTGTTAAAATTTTAGAAGAGCAGAAAAATAAAAGAAACGAGATTTATAATTCAGTATCTAATTATTTGTCGGGAGTTAAGAAAAAAATTGATGACAAATTTGTTGAATTTTTGCAATCGAGAAATGCCTCAAGTGAAGACGAAAAAGAACTTTTTAACAGTATTGTAAAAGGCGTAGGAATTGAAGGCAAAATCAATTTTGATCAGGATAAATTTTGTAAGGATATTTTAGCAGAGTATAATTTTGTTGATAAAAGAACTATAAAAAATATAACTGAATTAAAAGCTCAAATTGCGGGCAAGGATAAAGCCGGTAAATCAAAAGACATTACGCTTGATGTATTAAAAGGATGGATAAATAGCAGTTTAGAAGAATTTTTAACAAACCCTGCCTTAAGAGATAAAGCCGGATTTTTAGAGTATTTATTTACCAAGTGGGATGAATTTGTTAGCGTAAATGCGATTGTAAAATTAGATGATGTGGCTATACCAAAATTATCTATTGGCCAGAGAGGAACTTTGTTATTGAAAATTTATTTGTCGTCTGCATCCGTAAAACAAATATTTATTATTGATCAGCCGGAAGACAACTTAGATAATCAATTTATTATGCACGAATTAGTGCCGCTAATACGAAAGATTAAAAAATCAAGACAGATAATCATGTCCACTCATAACGCGAACTTAGTGGTAAATTCGGATGCAGAACAAGTTATTGTAGCACGTCTTTATCCTAATGATGATTATATAAGCGGAGGCATTGAAGATCCGAGAATCAATAAGGACATCAAAGAGATTCTTGAGGGCGGAGAGGAGGCCTTTAGAAGTAGAGAGAATAAATATGGGATGGGCAAGAATTAAAATTTATTGTAAATGAAGTTTTAAATGAGTAAATTTTTCTAATAAAGGCGGCGTGCCAGCTTCGCTGGCACGAAATTCGGCGGCGGCGGAAAAGCGAGGGCGGGCAAAAATTCCTTCCCCCCAACCCCCTTCCTTTTTGCCCGCCCGAGCTTAAAAGTTTTTCAAAATTCAGCGTTCGGA
>Ga0315273_10012084_pt1 | contig 11050 bp, 8 predicted proteins | sample YL17G02_0_MG_FD_205753 | JGI IMG/M metagenome (GOLD analysis project Ga0315273, IMG submission 205753) | Sediment microbial communities from Yellowstone Lake, YNP, Wyoming, USA - YL17G02_0 | ecosystem: Environmental > Aquatic > Freshwater > Lake > Sediment | place: USA: Wyoming | collected...
ACCGTGGCCAGAGCGGCGCGATCTCTATCGGGAGCGCTCGCCGATCCACGCCGCCGACAAGATCGAGAGTCCCGTCATCTTCTTTCAGGGGCTCGAGGACGTGGTCGTGCCGCCCGCTCAGACCGAGATCATGGTCGAGGCGCTGCGCAAGAAAGGGCTCCCGGTCGCGTACGTCGCGTTCCAGGGGGAAGGACACGGATTCCGCGGCGCCGCCGCGATCAAGCGCGCGCTCGACGCCGAGCTCTACTTCTACTCGCGCGTGTTCGGATTTGCACCGGCCGATCCGATCGAGCCCGTCCCGATCGAGAACTTCGCCGTCAGCTGAGGTCCGCCCGGTATCCGGTGACGACCAGGAAACAGGTGCCGTCGGCGATGACTTCGAGGCCGCGCTCGCGGGCGGCGCGGATCGCCTCGGGGCTCTCCGCGCCCGGCTGCATCCACACGAAGCGCACGCCTGCGTCGGCCGCCTCGGCCACGACCCGTTCGGTGATCGCGGGAGGCGTGATCACCGAGATTCCACGGACCGGCTTGGGAAGCGACCGGAGATCGGGGTAGGCCTCGAGCCCTTCGATCGCGTCCGCGCGGGGATTGATCGGGTAGACCTCCAGCCCCTTCTGCAGATAAGCACGGAGCACGCGATTCCCGAACTTGGTGCGGTCGGTCGAGGCGCCGACGACCGCGTACGGGCCCTCGGCGAGGAAGTCGGCGATGATTTCGGGTGTGGATCGCCGGGGCTGCGCCGAAGATCTCTCAGGGCCCATCGACCGCTCTCCACAGATACCAGCTCGCGACAGTTCGGAATGGCCGCCACCGCTCGCCGCGCCGCGCGACGGCCTTGGGATCGGGGATGCCTCGTGTGCGAAACGTGCGCTGGAAGCCCTTGCGGATCCCGTAGTCGCCGACCGGGAGCACGTCGGGCCGCCCCAGGCGGAACATCAGGAACATCTCCGCCGTCCAGCGCCCGATTCCCCGCACGACGGTCAGCCGTTCAACGATCTCCTCGTCGGTCATTCGGCGGAGTTGCCGCAAGGGGGGCAGCGTGCCGTCGAGCGCCTTCGCGGCGAGGTCGCGGATCGCTGCGGACTTGTTGCGGGACAAACCGGCCTTCCGCAGCGAGGCGTCGGGGGAATCGAGCACACGTTGCGGGCGCGGAAACCGGCCTTCGCCCACCTGCTCGCGGAATCGCGAGAGGATGGTAGCCGCCGCCCGTCCGCTGATCTGCTGATAGATGATGCTCTCCGCCAGCGATTCGAAGGGGTTGGGTCTTGGGTCGACCTTCAGCAGGAACGGCCCGGCGCGCTCGATCAGCGCGGCTAGCTTGGCGTCGCTCGCGCGGAGCGCGCTAACCGCTTCATCCGCGTCGAAAGGAAGCGCGACACCGCGCACTCGTGAGGATCGTCCGCCCGCCATAAGTTGCCCATTGTACCGCGCTCTTGGGCCGCCGCATACTGGCGCGCATGGATCTGAGCGAGCGTCTCATCGTGAGGCCGGGCCGGCGGTTCAGCCTCGAGGACCGCGATCCCGGGGGCACCCCCGGCCACAAGAAGAGCGACGTCACTCCGATTCTCGACCGGAACACGGCGAGGCTGGCCGAGCTTCAGTACCTGCTCTACGCCGAGAACAAGCGCTCGCTCCTGATCGTGCTGCAAGCGGTGGACACGGCGGGGAAGGACGGCACGATCCGGCACGTCATGACCGGTTTCAATCCGCAGGGCTGTCGCGTCAAGCCGTTCAAGGCTCCGACCGCCGAGGAGCTGGATCACGACTTTCTCTGGCGCGTCCACGAGGCGGTGCCGCCCAAGGGCGAGGTTGGGATCTTCAACCGGTCCCACTACGAGGACGTGCTGGTCGTGCGCGTCCACAAGCTCATCCCCCCGTCGATCTGGTCGAAGCGCTACGAGCAGATCAACTCGTTCGAACGGCACCTCGCGGAAAACGACGTCGTCATCTTGAAATTCTTCCTGCACATCAGCAAGGAAGAGCAGCGGAAGCGGATCCGGGAACGGATCGACGATCCCAAGAAGCGGTGGAAACTATCGCCTGCGGATTTCGAGGAGCGGAAATACTGGAACGACTATCAGGCGGCCTATGGGGACGCGATCGCCAAGTGCAGCACCCCGTGGGCTCCGTGGTTCGTCATTCCCGCCGACAAGAAATGGTTCCGGAATCTCGCGGTCTCGCAAATCATCGTGGAGTCGCTGGAGTCGCTGAAGATGAAGTTCCCGCCGCCGAGTTTCGACCTCTCCAAGTACCGGCTCCGGTAGCCGCGCCACCGGCTCGAGCGCGGTGCGCGACGCCGGTCACGACTGCATTCGCCGTCAAAGGCTACATGCGGCGCCGGCGGTCGCCCGGTGCGGATCGGCGAGGTCTGCGTCCGTGACTAGGGCTCTCCTTCTGACCACCGTGCGCCGGCGCGCTGGACGCCTGGCCGGCGCGGTGGCTTCCCGACCGTCCCGCCCCCGATGCGTTTCCGCCTGTGCGCGCGCGGTCCGAGTACGGGGCTCCGCCCCCGCCGCGCGGGCGGTTTCCCTGCTGCGGTCGCCTCGGGCGCTCGGGCTCAGCGGTCATGGCGCGCTTGATATCCGTGGGACGCATCTTGTAGTCGAAGTCGGGGAGCATCACGCGCGGAATCGTGCGGCCCAGGAAACGCTCGATCTGGTTGACCTGCTTGGTCTCGTCGGGGCTCATCAGCGTGAACGCGTCGCCCACCGCCTCGACCCGTCCCGTGCGCCCGATCCGATGGACGTAATCCTCCGGCGTGTGCGGAACGTCGAAGTTGATGATGTGCGTGATGCCCTCCACGTCGATGCCGCGCGACGCGATGTCGGTCGCGACCATGACCTGGACACGTCCGCGCTTCAGATCCGCGAGCGCCCGTTCGCGCTGGCTCTGGCTCCGATTCCCGTGGAGCGCGGCGACGGCATGGCCGAACCGCTGCAGCTGGCGGGCCAGGCGGTCGGCTCCGTGTTTGGTGCGCGTGAAGACGATGACGCTCCGCACCTCGGTGCGGGAGAGCATCTCGTTCAAGAGTTCGGTCTTCAGTGTTTTCGGAACCGGATAGACCGCCTGCGTGATGCCCGCGGCGGGGCGGTTGGACGGCGCAAGGTCCACCCGAACCGGATCGACCAGCGCGTCCTTGGCGACACGATTCAACTCGGGCGGCATCGTCGCCGAGAACATCAGGGTCTGCCGGGTCTTTGGCAGAAGCCGGATGATCCGCTTCAGGTCCGGAGCGAATCCCATGTCCACCATCCGGTCGGCTTCGTCGAGCACGAAGATCTCGACGAAATCGAGCCGAAGCGCCAGCCGGTCGTGGAGGTCGAGAAGACGGCCCGGAGTCGCGACGAGGAGATCCACGCCGTGCTGTTTCAGCATCCGTTCCTGGGGTGGCAGCGGCACGCCGCCGTATACCACACCGACGCGCAACTCGGTGAACCGCGAATAGTCGCGGGCGTTCGTCTCCACCTGCGCGGCAAGCTCGCGGGTGGGTGTGAGCACCAGCGCTCGGAGGCGCGGCGGACCGGGCAGCAGCCTGGAGAGGATCGGCAGCACGAACGCGGCCGTCTTTCCCGTGCCGGTCTGGGCGGCTCCGATCATGTCCTTGCCGGACAAGATGATGGGGATGGCTTTCTGCTGAATAGGAGTAGGCGTGGTGTATCCGGCGGCGCGCACACCCTTGAGAACTTGGGGCGGCAAGCCGAGCGAGGCAAACGGCACGAGAACCTCCATGTTTGAAAGGAATTTGCATGATACCGCGAACGGGGCTCGGTGACTACCGTTTCCTCGGTTACAATGGACGACCGTCCCCGTTTCGAGTTCACCCAAGGAGCATTCATGACAGGTCTGGTAATCGAAGGAATCCGTAACATCGCGATCATCGCTCACGTCGACCACGGCAAGACGACCCTGGTGGACGCCATGCTACGGCAGAGCGGCACGTTCCGGGATAACGAGCGTGTGGTGGAGCGGGTCATGGACAGCATGGATCTCGAGCGGGAACGCGGGATCACGATCATGGCCAAGAACACCTCGGTCCGCTACAACGGGGTCAAGATCAACATCGTGGACACCCCGGGACATTCGGACTTCGGCGGCGAGGTGGAGCGGGTGCTCAAGATGGTGGACGGGGTCATGCTCCTCGTGGACGCTTCGGAGGGCCCATTGCCGCAGACGCGGTTCGTGCTCCGAAAGGCGCTCGAGCTCTCGCTGCCCGCCATCGTCGTCGTGAACAAGATCGACCGCCATGACGCCCGGCCCGAAGAAGTCGTGGACGAGATCTACGACCTCTTCATCGACCTCGACGCCAACGAACGGCAAATCGAGTTTCCGATCCTCTACGCCGTGAGCCGCGACGGGCTCGCCACCCCGCGCCTCGATCGGCCCGGCACGGACCTGAAGCCGCTCTTCGACGAGATTCTCAATACGATCCCCCCGCCGCGCGCCCGGCTCAAGGACAAGCTGCAGCTCCTCGTGACCAACCTGGATTACGACGACTATGTGGGACGCATCGCGATCGGCCGGATGTTCTCGGGAAAGATCGCGGTGGGGGACCAAGTCTCGGTCTGCAAGCTTGACGGCTCCACGGTCAAGACGAGGATCGCCCAGCTCTACGGCTTCGAAGGATTGAAGCGCGCCCCGATCGCCGGGGCGGGCCCGGGCGACATCGTGGCCCTCGCGGGCATCGAGGGGATCTACATCGGCGAGACGATCTCCTCGCTGGAGGACCCGGTTCCCCTGCCCCCGATCACGGTCGACGAGCCCACGATCTCCATGATCTTCTCCGTGAACAATTCTCCCTTCGCGGGGAGAGACGGGAAGTACGTTACGTCGCGCCAGGTCCGGGAACGCCTGCACAAGGAAATTCTCGGAAACGTCTCGATCCGTGTCGAGGACACCGAGTCGGCCGACGGGGTCAAGGTCTCCGGGCGTGGAGAGCTTCAGCTGGCGATCCTGATCGAGATGATGCGCCGGGAGGGGTACGAGCTCCAGGTCTCGAAGCCAGAGGTCATCATCCGCGAAGTGGACGGCAAGCGGCTCGAGCCGATCGAGCTCGTCGTCGTCGACGCGCCCGAGACCTTCATCGGCGTGATCACGGAGGCTCTCGGACGCCGGCGCGGGCAGATGACCAAGATGGTGAACCACGGCAAAGGGACCGGAGACCACCGTACCCGGATGGAATTCGAGATTCCTTCGCGCGGTCTGATCGGGTTCCGCTCCGAGTTCCTGACCGACACGAAGGGGACGGGGCTTCTGAATTCCCTGTTCCTCCGCTGGGACGTGTGGCAGGGCTCGATCACCAGCCGCCTAACGGGCGCGCTCGTTTCGGACCGCTCGGGCGTGGCGACGCCTTATGCGCTCTTCAATCTCCAGGAGCGCGGCGAGCTCTTCATCCGACCGGGCACGCCTGTCTACGAAGGGATGATCGCCGGCGAGAACGCCCGGGACGCCGACATGGACGTGAACGTGACCCGTGAGAAGAAGCTCTCCAACATGCGCGCCTCCGGAGCGGACGAGGCGGTCCGGCTCATTCCCTTCCGCGAGCTCTCCTTGGAGCAGGCGCTCGAGTTCATCAACACCGATGAGTTGGTCGAGGTCACGCCGCAGTCGATCCGTCTGCGGAAGCGTATTCTCGCGGCAAACGTTCGGCCCAAGCACAGGGAGGGGTAGCGCCGCGAAAGTGCGGCCGCGTCTCGCCCTGCGTCGTTGTCCACAGGGAGGTGGTCATGAGACGAATCGCGATTCCTGCACTGATCCTCGCACTCTCGGCCGGCTGCGCCGCGGTGCCGCCGCAGAACGTCGGCGTTATCGAGTCCTTCGGCAAGGTGTACAAGGGCACCTGGGATCCGGGGCTCCACGCCTGGGCGCCGTGGACGGGAGTCCACCGAATCAATTGCCGCACGCTGCAGATCGAGGAGCGCACGATCACGCCCACAGGCGAGGGGCTCCTGGTGGGCCTGGACGTCAGCGTCGTCTACCACGCCGATCCCGGTATGGCCGCGGAGACGTTCTCGCGCTACGGCGGCCTGGTGGGTCTTGTCGGTAATGTCGTCACCCCCGAGTTCCGCTCGATGATCCGCGACGTCACCGCCGGATACAACGCGGTGGACCTCTACTCGGGGCGGCGCCAGGAGGTCAGCGAGAAGATGGTCACGGAACTCCGCAAGCGGATGGAGGGACGCGGCGTCACGATCGAGGCGGTCCTCCTGCGCAACGTCGAGCTTCCGAAACAGGTCTCGGAGGCGGTGGAGACCAAGCTGGCCGCGGATCAGAAGGCGCAGCAGATGGAGTTCGTGCTGCGCAAGGAGTCCAAGGAGGCCGAGCGGAAGCGCATCGAGGCCCAGGGGATCGCGGACTTCCAGCGTATCGTGACCGCGGGAATCACGCCTGGACTCTTGACATGGAAGGGAATCGAGGCGACGGAAAAACTGGCCGAGTCCCAGAACGCAAAGTTCGTGATCATCGGCGGCAAGAACGGGCTCCCGCTGATCTTGAATCCGTAGGTATACTAGAGGAGGTCCGCTTCCGAAAAGCGAAGGCAGGTTCATGTGAAACGATTCGAGGAACATCTGGATCCGCGCACCGGCGAGCGATGCCTTCTCGTGTCCTCGCGTGGGGAAGCGCTCAAAGAAGATCCCATCCTCAACAAGGGCACCTGCTTCACCCAAGAGGAACGCGATCAACTCGGTCTCCGCGGCCTCCTCCCGCCGCGCATCTCCACGCACGCCGAGCAGACCACGCGCGCGTACGGCAACTACCTCCAGGCCGGCGACGACCTGCACCGCTATTTTTTCCTCGCGTCGCTCCAGGACCGCAACGAGACCCTCTTCTATCAACTGCTGCTCGGCCACATCGAAGAGATGGCCCCGATCGTCTACACACCGACCGTGGGAAAAGTATGCGAGCAATTCAGCCACATCTACCGCAGACCCCGCGGCGTCTACGTATCCTCGAAGGACCGGGGCCGGATCGCCGAGATGCTGCGCAATGCGGAGTGCGATGATTGCCGCGTGATCGTCGCGACGGACAACGAGGCGATCCTCGGCCTCGGGGATCTCGGCGTCGGCGGCATGGCGATCGCGATCGGCAAGCTCGCGCTCTACACCGCCGGGGCGGGCATCCATCCAGCCCACTGCCTTCCGCTCGACATCGACGTGGGCACCGACAACCAGGCTCTGCTGGAGGATCCGCTTTACCTCGGCGTTCGCCAGCGGAGGCTCCGAGGCGAGGAGTACTTCTCGCTTCTCGATGAGTTGGTGGAGGCGGTGTCGCAGGTGTTTCCCAAGGCGCTCATCCAGTGGGAGGACTTCGCAAACCGGAACGCGTTCCAGATTCTGCATCGGTACCGCAAGCGCATCCTCTCGTTCGACGACGACGTTCAGGGAACCGCGGCGGTCGTCGTGGCGGGCATCAGGAGCGCGCTCCATCAGGTGGGCCGCCGTCTCGAGGAGGAGCGGATCGTCTTCTTCGGAGCGGGCGCGTCGGGTGCCGGATGCGCGCTGGGCATGCGGGCTGCGCTGCGCGAGGCGGGTGTGCCCGAGTCGAAGCTCGCCGAGCACGTGCTCTGCCTGGATTCGCGCGGGCTCATCCTGAGCGACCGTCCGGGGCTGGAGGGGGAGAAGAAGCTTCTCGCCGCCGACTCGGCGTTGGTCGCCGCGTGGACGAAGTGCGGGGACACCATCCGTCTGGCGGACGTCGTCCGCGAGTTCAAGCCGACGATTCTCGTCGGCGCCTCGGGGCAGCCGGGAGCGTTCACTCAGGAAATCATACGGTCGATGCACGCGAGTTGCGCACGCCCGATCGTGCTTCCCCTCTCCAATCCGACCAGCAAGACGGAGGCGACGCCGCTCGATCTCATCGAGTGGACCAACGGCGCCGCGGTCGTGGGAACCGGAAGCCCGTTCCCCCCAGTCGTCCACTCCGGCGAGACGTACCACATCGGCCAGGGAAACAATGTGCTCATTTTCCCGGGCGTCGGGCTGGGCGCCATCGCGGTCGAGGCCAAGTGGCTACCCGACGAGGCGTTTACCGCCGCGAGCAGGGCGCTCTTCGAGTTCACCGCCCCTTCGCGCCGGCCCGGTGCTCCGATCTATCCGCCTCTTCACGGGCTTCGCGAGGTTTCGTTCGCCGTCGCGGCCGCGGTGGCTCGAACGCTCGTGGACATGGGCGCGGCGCCGCCGGTTCCGCCCGGAGACATCGAGCGCCGGATCGCCGCCACGGTTTGGGATCCGGTCTACCGACCTTACCGACCGGCGTAATGGAGGCGGCATGATCCGAGAGCTCACCGCTGCTCAAACACGGCGATCGTTCGATCCCGGCTCGCTGGGATTCAAGACGACCTCCGAAGTCACCCCGCACGAAGGGATCATCGGGCAGGACCGCGCCGTCTCCTCGCTCAAGTTCGGGCTCGGCATCCGCGACGACGGATTCAACATCTACGTGGCCGGCCCCCCGGGGATCGGCAAGATGACCGCGGTGCAGGTCTTCGCCGGCGAGATGGCCCGGCAGCGTCCCACCCCCGACGACTGGTGCTACGTCTACAACTTCGACGATCCGTACCGTCCCAGGGTCTGTCGGCTTCCGGCCGGCCAGGGACGCCGACTCCAGCATGACATGCGCGCTCTGATCGAGCACGTGCGGAGCGAAGTGCCCAAGGCGTTCGAAAGCGAGGACTACACCGCGAAGCGGGACGAGATCATCAAGCAGTTCGACAAGGGGCGGGCCACGGTCTTCGAGGAGCTTGGCGACGAAGTGACCCAGGCGGGTTTTGCGCTCCAGGCGACACAGTTCGGGATCATCCTCATCCCCGTGCTCGGCGGGCGGCCCCTCAACGAAAAGGAGTTCCGCGACCTTCCGGAGCAGGCCCGGGCCGACATCGACAGCAAGCGGGAATCATTGCAAGATAGGCTCAAAGCCGCGATGCGCCAGGTCCGCGACATCGCCCGCGGCGTCCAGAAGAGCCTCCAGGAACTGAACGAGCGCGTCGCGTTCTACATCGTGGGCGGGCTGATCGACGATCTTCTGGAAAAGAGCCACGATCTACCGGACGTCGTCGGGTATCTGCAATCGGTCTTGAAGGACCTGGTCGAGAACATCGAATCCTTCCGCGACGAATCGGGCGGGGGAGCCGCCGCGTCGGCGGGAGGCCTGCAGGAGGCGCTGCTCGCGCGGCGGATGCGGGAGCTTCCGCTTCGGAAGTACCAGGTGAACGTGGTCATCGACAACTCGAAACAGGAGGGGGCGCCCGTCGTCACGGAGCTGAACCCGACGTTCGGGAACCTCTTCGGACGAATCGAGAAGGAGACCGAGCTCGGCGTGCTCTCCACGGACTTCACCATGGTCCGCGGTGGCTCGTTGCACCGGGCCAATGGGGGCGTTCTCGTCATCTCGGTCGAGGACCTGCTCCGCGACAGCTTCGCGTGGGACGCCCTCAGGCGAGCGCTCCGCTCGCGCGAGATCCAGATCGAGGAGTTGGGCGACCGCCTGGGGCTCTTCACGACGAAGAGCGTCCGGCCTTTCTCCATCCCGCTCGACGTCAAGGTGATCCTGGTCGGACGGTCGCTCTGGTACTACCTGCTCCACGCTTACGACGAATCGTTCCCCGAGCTGTTCAAGGTGAAGGCGGATTTCGACACGCGCGTGACCCGGAACGACGCCGACGTGCGGGAGTTCCTCGGGGTGCTCCGCGGCTTCTGCGATAAGGAAGGGATCCGTCCGCTCGACTCCGCCGCCGTGGCCAAGCTCCTCGAGCACTCCTCGCGCCTGGCCGAGGACCAGGAGAAGCTCTCCACGCACCTCGGTCTGCTCGCGGATCTGCTCCGGGAGTCGCAATACTGGGCCGACCAGGCGAATTCGGCGGTTATCGGCGTCGAGCACGTACGCAAGGCGGTCCAGGCGCGGGTCTACCGCGCGGGCCTGATGCAGGAGCGGATACAGGAGATGATCGCGAGAGGCACGCTGCTCATCGCCACGAAGGGGCTCGCGGCGGGACAGGCGAACGGACTCTCGGTGTTGAGTCTGGGAGACGCCTCGTTCGGGAAGCCGAGCCGCATCACCGCCACAGTCGCGCCGGGTCGCGAGGGCGTCGTGGACATCGAGCGGGAGGTGGAGCTGGGCGGTCCCATCCACAGCAAGGGTGTGCTCATCCTGAACGGATATCTCGCGCAGCAGTACGCGCAGGACGAGCCGCTCTCGCTCGCGGCGCGGCTGGTGTTCGAGCAAAGCTACGAGGGCGTGGAGGGGGACAGCGCCTCCTCGGCCGAGCTGTACGCGCTACTCTCGGCGATCTCGGGAGTGCCCCTGCGCCAGGGGATCGGAGTAACCGGTTCCGTGAACCAGCACGGAGAGATCCAGGCGATCGGCGGCGTGAACGAGAAGATCGAGGGGTTCTACGACGTTTGCCGCGCCATGGATCTCACCGGCGACCAGGGCGTGCTGATCCCCGCAAGCAACGCAACCAACCTCATGCTGCGCGAGGACGTTGTCTCGGCCATCGAGCAGGGCCGGTTCCACGTCTGGACCGCCGAGAAGATCGACGAAGGGATCGAGCTTCTGACCGGAATGCCGGCCGGTGAGCGGCTTCCCGACGGCGAGTTCCTCGCGGGCACGATCAACTTCCTCGTGAGGAACACGCTCCGCGGCTACGCCGAAGCGATGCGCCGCAACCCCGAACTCGAAGAGGAGGAGCCGGGGCTACCGGGGAGCTGATCCTCCCGTGCCCGTTCCTGCGCCCTCGTCCTTCTTCGGTCGCACGAGCCAGGAACTCAAGAGCAGCGCCACACCGATTCCGACCGGGACGAGACCGACCGCCCACACGTTCTTCTCGGGCCGCATGAAGTAGAGAAAGAGCGAGAACGAGATGCCGCCCATCAATGTGACCAGACCGCCGATCAGAAGCCCGTGGGCGCGACGCATCGGGTTGTACGGTCCAGTTCCAAGACCGTTCTGGTAGTCGATCACGGGGGACGGAGGAAGCTTGGACGGATCCACGCCGTGTTCCAGCGCGGCGATGCGCTCTTTGTGCGCCAGCTCCGCAAGGCGTTGCTGGCCGAGC
>Ga0315273_10012085_pt1 | contig 11050 bp, 6 predicted proteins | sample YL17G02_0_MG_FD_205753 | JGI IMG/M metagenome (GOLD analysis project Ga0315273, IMG submission 205753) | Sediment microbial communities from Yellowstone Lake, YNP, Wyoming, USA - YL17G02_0 | ecosystem: Environmental > Aquatic > Freshwater > Lake > Sediment | place: USA: Wyoming | collected...
CGCAGCGAGCGCGGCGAGGATCGCCGGCCGATGCTCCGTGTTCGCCAAGAGCGACATGATCCACGCCCAGCAGAAAGGGTACTCCCCGGAGGAGATCCTCAAGGGGCTGTGCGACGCGGTCGCGCGCAACTTCAAGAGCAGCATCAACAAGGGGAAGGATCCCGTCCCGAAGATCGCCCTGGTCGGCGGTCTGTTCGAGAACTCCGGGGTCGTCCGCGCGATCCGCGACGCGTTCGGTTTTTCGGGGGAGGATGTCGTGGTGCCGCGCGGGTTCGCTCACATGGGCGCCCTCGGCGCGGCGGCGGCCTCCTCGGAGCGCGCGGGAGCAGGCGCATCGGTGATCGCGGGGGGACCGGCGGTCGAGGAACCGGAGGAGCGCGCCTTTCCCTCGTGGCCGCCCCTCACGACGGAGAACGTCGTCTTCCTGCGAGACCGCGTCCAGGCGCCCCCGAAGCCCGAGGGACGGCCCGAGGTCTTCCTCGGCATCGACATCGGTTCAGTCTCCACCAACTTCGCGGTGACGGACTGGGACGGGAACCTCCTCAAGGAGATCTACGTCGGAACGCAGGGGCGTCCGGTGCAGGTGGTGACCGACGGATTGCAGGCACTCCGGGACGAGTTCGGAGACACGATCTCGATCCGCGGCGTGGGGACCACAGGGTCCGGCCGGGAGCTGATCGGCGAGCTGGTCGGCGCCGACACGGTCCAGGACGAGATCACCGCCCATAAGACCGGCTCGACCTTCATCAGCCGGCGCTATTTCGACGCGTCGGTCGACACGATCTTCGAGATCGGCGGGCAGGACTCCAAGTTCATCGGCCTCGAAAACGGCGTGGTCACCGATTTCGCGATGAACGACGCGTGCGCCGCAGGTACCGGGTCGTTCCTCGAGGAGCAGGCGGAGAGGCTCGGGATCCGGATCAAGGGAGAGTTCGCCGAGATGGCCCTCTCCTCGAGCGCCCCCGTCCGCATGGGGGAGCGGTGCACCGTGTTCATGGAGCAGGATCTGAACAACTATCTCTACCGGGGCGCCCGGAAGGACGACCTCGTCGCCGGGCTCGCGTACTCGGTCGTCATGAATTACCTCAACCGCGTGGTGCGTGGCCGGAAGATCGGCGAAACGATCTACTTCCAGGGGGGGACGGCGTACAACGACTCGGTCGCCGCCGCATTCTCCCAGGTGCTGGGCCGCAAGATCATTGTTCCGCCGCACAACGGGGTGATCGGGGCGATCGGGATGGCGCTGCTCGCCCGGGACAAGGTCCGGGCGACGAAGGAGGCCACGACGTTCCGCGGATTCGACCTCTCCAAGGTCGACTACCGGCGGCGGGAGTTCGTCTGCAAGGGGTGCAGCAACTACTGCGACATGCAGGAGATCCGGATCGGCGACAGCCGCACCTACTGGGGCGACAAGTGCTCCGAGAAGTACCGCAAGGCGGCCCGCACCGGCACGAAGCCGGTGATCGACGACCTGGTGGCGCGCAGGATCGAGTGGATGGACCGGCTTATTGCGGAGACTCCTGAGAGCGGCCCGCGCGGAACCGTCGGGTTCCCAAGGGCGATGTATTTCCACGAGCGATTCCCCTTCTGGAAGGGGGTCCTCACGCGGATGGGGTTCGGCGTCAAGGTGTCGCCGCGCACCGACAAGGCGATCGCCCGCGAGGGGTTCGAGCGGACCGTCGCCGAGCCGTGCTACCCGATCCAGGTGGCCCACGGACACGTGGGAGCGCTGCTGATCTCCGGTGTCGACTTCCTCTTCCTGCCGAACGCGATCAACTCGGAGACGACCCACACCCACACGGCGTCGCAGTTCTGCCCCTGGGGGCAGACGCTGCCGTTCGTCGTGGCCGCCGTCCCCAAGTGGGAGAAAGAGCTGCGGCAGAAGCTGCTCTCGCCCACCGTCCGGTTCCGCGACGGCGAGAAATACATCGTGGAGGACCTGTTCGACTGCTTCGGGCCGCTGGGCGTTTCCCGGAAGGAGATCCGGGAGGGGATCCGCGACGGGTACCGGGAGCAGGCCAAGCTCGGCCGGTTCCTCGAGGTCGCGGGGGCGGAGGCGATCGAGCGGGTCGAGAAGGCGGGGGCGGACGCGATCGTCCTGCTGGGGCGCCCGTACAACCTGTACGATCGGGACGTCAACCTGAACATTCCGTCGAAGCTTCGGGACCAGTACGGCGGCAACGTCATCCCGATCGACTTTCTCCCCGTGGACGACATCGACATCCGCGACGTGAACGACAACATGTTCTGGAATTACGGACGCAAGATCATCGCGGCGGCGAAATGGTGCAGAAACCGGCCGAAATTCCACATGATCTACATCACGAATTTCAAGTGCGGCCCCGACTCCTTCGTGCGACACTTCATAACGAAGGCGTCCGGGTCCCCGTACCTGACGCTGGTGTTCGACGGCCACGGCAACGACGCCGGGTACGTGACCCGGTGCGAGGCGTATCTCGACAGCAAGGGGGTGCTTCGCCCATGGGCGCAGCAGTGAGCGGTTCGCCGCTGTCCGGGAAGACGGTCTACTTCCCCGCGATGTCGGAGGCGGGGGTCCGCGTCATCGCCTCCGCATTCCGCTCCGTGGGGATCGACGCGAAGTCGATGCCGCCCTCCGACGAGGAGACGATGTCCCTCGGGGGGCGCCACTCCTCGGGCGAGGAGTGCCTTCCCCTCAAGGTGACGCTGGGGGACGCGCTGAAACTCCTGGTGCACGGCGAGATCGCCCCCGACCGGATGGCGATCTTCATGCCCACCTCGGACGGACCGTGCCGGTTCGGCCAGTACGGCCCCTACATCAGGGGGGTCCTGAAGGAGATGGGGTTCGACGGCGTCACGGTCGTCTCCCCGACGTGCGAGGACGGGTACAGCGGTATCGGGGAGCATGCCGACGAGTTGCTCCGCACGGCGTGGCGGGCGATGATCGGCGGCGAGCTGCTGACGAAGCTTCTCCTCCGGACCCGGCCCTACGAACTGGAAAAGGGGGCGTCCGACGCGGCGCACCAGGCGGCACTGTCCGACCTCTGCGCTACGGTCGAATCCCGCGGGAAGAACCCGAAGGAGCGGATGGCACGCCTCAAGGAATCCCTCGTCCGGGGACGAAGGCTGCTGCGCGACGTCCCGGCCGACTTCTCCGATCCCCGTCCGCTCATCGGCATCGTGGGGGAGATCTTCTGCCGCCTCAACGCGTTCAGCAACGACGACGTCGTGCGCAAGGTCGAGGAGGCGGGGGGGGAGTGCTGGATCTCCGACGTCAGCGAATGGCTCTGGTACACCAACGCCGCCCACATCCACCTGCTGAAGCGCTTCCGGAAGCACCTGACCTTCGAGATGTTCGGCGCGCGCCTGAAGTGGTACTTCCAGCACAAGGACGAGCGCGAACTTTATTCCGTCTTCGGCGACGATTTCCGCGGCTACGAGGAGGCCGACGACATCCGCGACGTGCTCGACCTCGCGCGGCCGTACCTCGTTCCCGAAGGAACGCTGGGCGAGATGCTCCTCTCGGTGGCGAAGACGGTCTACCTGCACAGGAAAGGGGCCGACGGGGTGCTGGACATCAACCCGTTCTCCTGCATGAACGGGATCGTCTCGGAGGCGATCTACCCGCGCCTCTCGCGCGATTGCGACGGCTTTCCGGTCCGGGTCATCTACTTCGACGGGACGCGGGTCGACCGGCGGTACGAGCTCGACATCTTCATGGACCTCGTCCGGGAATATTCGGCGAGGAAACGGACCGTCCGGACGCTTCCGCCCGGGCTCGGGAGGGCCACGGCAGTCAGCGCTTGAACGTCGCCATCCTCTCGGACATCCACGCGAACTTCGATGCCCTCTCGGCGGTTGCGGCGGAGCTCGTCCTCCGCCGGCCGGACCGAATCTACCACCTCGGGGACCTCGCCGGGTACAACGCCCAGCCGGAAGAGTGTGTCCGCTGGGCGATGGCGAACGCGGCGGCGGGCGTTTCCGGGAACCACGACGCCGTGGCGTGCGGCCGCGCAACAGGTCGGAACTTCCACACCGCGGCGCGGAAGGCGGCCCTCTGGTCGCGGGACCGGATCTCCCCGGAGGGCAAGGAGTACCTCTCCCGCCTTCCCGTCCAGCGTTTCATCGAGGGCGGCGCGCTCCTCGTCCACGGGGCCCCCAGCGAACCGGGCCGGTACGTCGATTCCGTCGACCACGCGGCGCAGGAACTTTCGACCCTCTTCGCGTCCGTGGTGACGGGACCGATCTTCTTCGGGCATACGCACGCGGCGGGCGGGTTTGTCCGGCGGGTGGACGGCCGGGTGGAGCACGTTCCCGCGAAGGAGTTCCGCCTTCTGCCGGGAGAGCGGGCGCTCCTCAACCCGGGGAGCGTCGGGCAGCCGAGGGACCACGACCGGGACGCCTCCTTCTTCCTGTTCGACACCGTCGACGGAACGGTGACCTGGGTCCGCGTGCCGTACGACGTCGAGGCGGCCCGCCGGAAAGTGCTCGAGGCGGGGCTCCCGCGGGAGTTCGCCGACCGGCTCCGGGACGGGACCTGATCCCTCCCCCAAGATCTACAGCAGGTCGTCGTTCGTCCCCCGCCGTTGCGGGGAAGGTTTCCCGGCGGGGCCGCCGGTCTCCGGCACCGTGCCCAATTTGAAGGGGAGCACCGTTCCCTCGCTGCTTCCCGGCGGCAACGCCTTGCCGGTCGACGGGTCCACGCGGGTGAAGGTGATTCCCGCGGGGGGGGGGAATTCGCGATCGGGGACGTATGTCAGCGCCTTCCCGAAGAAGTGCGTCCAGATCGGCAGCGCCACCGAGGCCGCCGTCTGGCGCTTCCCAAGCGATGTCGGGGTGTCGAACCCCACCCACACCGCCGCGGTCAGGTCCGGCGATCCGCCGATGAACCAGGCGTCCGTGTTCTCGTTCGTCGTCCCCGTCTTCCCGGCGAGGTTTGGCGAGAGCCCCTTCGCCGAGGCGCCGGTACCGGTCCGAAGAACCTCCTGCATCAGCCGGATGGTGAGATAGGCGGTCTCCGGGGCGATCGCCGCCACGGCCTTCGGTTCGGTCCGCTCCAGCACGCGCCCCTGCCCGTCCTGTACTTCCCGGATGAAGAACGGCGTCGGCCGCTGTCCGCCGGCGGCGAAGGTCGAGTACGCGGTGACCATCTCGAGGGGGGTCACGCCCGACGACCCGAGGGCGATGGAAAGGTTTCGCTCGATGGGTGACTGGATGCCGAGGTGCCGGGCCATCCCGATCGCGGTGTCCACGCCGATCTCGTTCAGCAGGCGGACGGTGGCCAGGTTGCGGGACTTGGCCAGCGCCTCGAGCAGCGGGATGGGGCCGAGGAACGTTTCATCGTAATTTTTCGGCTTCCACATCTCCGTCTCGCTCCTTGCGAACTCGATCGGAGAGTCGTCCACCGTGGAGACCAGCGTCTTCCCCTTGTCGAGGGCGGCGGCGTAGACGATCGGCTTGAAGGCGGAGCCCGGCTGCCGACGCGCCTGGAGTGCCCGGTTGAACTGCGACGCGCCGAAGTCGACCCCGCCCACCATCGCCAGCACCCCGCCCGTGCCGGGGTCCATGCACAGCAGCGCGCCCTGGAGCCCCTTGTACTTGTTCGCCTCCTCCATCCGGCGGACGCCCTGCGTCACGGCGTCGTACGCCGCTTCCTGCAACCGCTCGTCGATCGTCGTGTAGATCCTCAACTCGCTGCGGTACATCGCATCCGCGCCGTACTTCTCCTGGAGGTAGTTGCGGACGTACTCGAGGAAGTACGCGGCTTTCGACCGGAAAGTGGAGGGGGGCGCCAGGGCCAGGCGCGCATTGTATGCCCTCTCCGCAGCGTCCTTGTCGAGGAACCCGACCTCCGCCATCCGGCGAAGCACGTACCGCTGCCGGGCCCTCGCCTTGTCGATGTGGCCTCGCGGCGAGTAGCGGGTCGGCGCCTGGGCCAGCCCCGCGAGGAGCGCCCCTTCCGCGACGGTGAGTGTCGAGACACCCCTCGAGAAGTAGGTCTGCGCCGCCGCCTCCACGCCGTAGGCCCCATCCCCGAGGTAGATCTGGTTCAGGTAGAGGTAGAGGATCTCCTCCTTGGAGAGTTTCCTCTCGATCCGGTTGGCGAGGATCAACTCCTTCAGCTTGCGTCCGACGGTCTTTTCCGGGGTCAGGAAGAGGGATTTGACCGTCTGCTGGGTGATCGTGCTCGCCCCCTGCGCGAATCCGCCGGAAAGGACGTCCTTGACGATCGCCCGCGCGATGGCGATGTAGTCCACTCCTTTGTGCCGGAAGAAATTCGCGTCCTCCGCCGCGACGAAGGCGTTGACGACGTGCGTGGGGATGGCCTTGAAGGGGATCAGGTTCCGCTTCTCGAGGTAGATTTCGCCGACGACGCGGTTGTTCCGGTCGAAGATCTTCGTGGTGACGCTGGGCCGGTACGCCGCCGCCGACTCGATCGGCGGGAAATCCCCGAATTTCGCCAGCAGGACGATCCCGGCCCCCGCCCCGAGGGCGAAGCACAGCCCTGCGACGAACACGATCAGGAACAGTTTTTTCCAGGGGAAGCCCGCGGGCTCACCGGGATCGAGGTTCCGGGACAACGGTTCGCCTCTCTTGGACGGGGATCGGTTTCTTCGCCCCGATTATAGCAGGCCGGCGGAAGGGGGGGCGCCTCCGGGAGTCACCTTCCGGCAGAGTCGCCGCAGGAGGGGGGGCGAAGTGAGGTAAAGCGCAGCCGTGCAGGTTCACCGCACGGCGAGCCACGAACGGAGCCCCGCCCTCCGAGGGGACGCAGCCGGACGCGGGTATCCGACCCCAGAGGTGAATTCTTTCCCCCCGGGTGGCGTAGAATAGACATGGATCGGGAAACAGCGAACACGGGAGGAACGGTGATGCGGAAAATCGGGATCCTCGCGATCGTGGGCGTCCTTGCGTTGTCCCTCGCCGGCTGCGGTGGGGGCTACAGCAGCCCCCCCATCGTCACGGGGCCGGGCTTGGTCGGCCTCGACGACTCGAGCAGCAACAGCTCCCCGCTGCTGACCGTGACATACACGGTGCCACCCTCGCCGACCCGCTTCACTGTGACGATCCTCAGCGACCTCGCGTCGGACGGGGACATTGCCTTCGACCCCGTCCTGTCCTCCTATCTCGTCACCAAGGGCCCCTCGACCGTCCTGTTCGGGATCGACAGCCTGAACAGCCATCTCCCGGAGTACCGCGCCTTCCTGACGTTTCCGCTCGACGGGTTCACCGGGCAGCCGATCGTTCCCGGGAATGCGCTGATCCTTTCGGCCGACGTCATAGTGTTTGTCAACTTCCTCGATTTCGCGTCGGCTGTACCCACCTTCCTCGATCTGGTCCAATACCCGTTCCGTGGACTGGGGTCCGGCAATCCGGCCATTGATTTCAACGCGGTCCCGCTGGCGATACTGCCGGTGTTCGATTTCTTCGCCTCCGACGCGGGAATCTTCGTCGGGATCCCTGTTACCTCGCTGATGCAGGCAGCCCAGGTGCCGCCCGCGCTGGTCGACTTCCAGCTCCGGTTCTCCCGCGACATGTCCGTGCCGCCGCTATCGCCGTCCCGGCCGTCCGCCGGAGTCGGCCGTACCGTCGTCCCGGCCCCGCGCGCGATGGACGGGGTCGTGCCGAGGCGGCAACCGGAGACGGCGAAGCCACTCTCATCGGCGGATCTCGCGGCGCGGCGCCGTTGACGCGCCTCCGGGGGGGGCGAGGAATTCCGCGGTTTTTGTTGTAGAATCTTCCTCGTGCCGGCCACGAGAACCCGTAATAGGCTCGCGGACCTGGGCGCCGTCGCGGCGGGCCTGGCCCACGAGATCCGCAACCCGCTGAACTCCCTCTACATCAACGGCCAGCTCCTCGAGGAGATGCTCTCCGAACTGCCGGAGGAGGGTGTTCCGCAGAAGGGGGACCTCCTCTCCCTCGCCCGCGCCAACCTCAAGGTCACCCAGCGGCTGAACGACACGCTCTCGGGCTTCCTGCGCTTCGCCCGGCCCCCGGCGATGGAGCTCGCCCTGGTCGACCTCAACCGGATCGTGTCGGAGACGCTCCGGTTCCTCGAGATGGAACTCGCGTACCGGGGGATCTCCCTCAAGACGAAGCTGCACCCCACGCCCCTGCCGATCCTGGCCGACGAGAAACTGCTGAAGCAGGCGCTGCTCAACCTGCTGCTGAACGCCCAGGAGGCGGTGGAGAAGGAGGAGAAGGGGATCCGCGTGACCACCGGTGTGCGCGCGGGGCGTCCCTTCGTGCGGATCCGCGACAACGGCCGGGGGATCCCGGCTTCTGACCGCCGCCACATCTTCCGCCTCTTCTTCACCACCCGGAAGAGCGGGAGCGGGTTGGGGCTTCCGATCGTCCGCCAGATCGTGCGACAGCACGGCGGGGCGGTCTACGTCCGCAGCCGGGAGGGTCAGGGGACCACGATGACCGTCGCGCTCCTGTTCGAGGAGCAGTTCCGGGCGATGTTCCCCGGCCGCCTGCCGCTCGCGTTGCCGCAGGGGGGGCGTCCATGAACCAGAAGGAGAAGGGGCGCGTCTTCGTCTTCGACGACGACGCCGACAGTCTCCAGAGCGTCGTCGCCGCGCTGCGCCACGACGGGTTCGACGTCTTCCCCTTCGCCGACCCGCGGGAAGGATTGGCGCGCGTCGAAGCCGAGGGGGGTGACGTCGTCGTCACCGACCTGCGGATGCCGGGCCTGACGGGCCTCGAGGTGCTCCGTCACGTGACGAAGAAGATCCCGGACGTCCCGGTGGTCATCCTGACGGCCTACGGCACCGTCGAGGGGGCGATCGAGGCGGTGCGCGCCGGCGCCTCGGATTTCCTCCTCAAGCCCGTGGAGATTCCCCGTCTGCGGGCCGCCGTCTTCAAGGCGCTCAAGGAGCGCGGGATGCGCCGGGAGATCGAGCGGCTACGCGAGGAGACCGGCCGGCCACTCGGGATCGAGGGGATCGTCGGATCCTCCCGCGCGATGGAAGAGGTTCTGCGAAAGATCCGCCTGGTCGCTCCGACCCGGATGAACGTCCTGATCACCGGGGAAAGCGGCACGGGGAAGGAACTGGTCGCCCGGGGGGTCCATGGCCTGAGCCCCCGCGCCGACCGGCCCTTCCTGCCGTTGAACTGCGCCGCGATCCCGGAGACGCTCCTCGAGTCCGAGCTCTTCGGCCACGAGAAGGGGTCGTTCACGGGGGCGACCGCCTCCCGGCCGGGGAAGTTCGAGAACGCCGAGGGGGGGACGCTCTTCCTCGACGAGGTCGGGGACGTGTCTCCGGCGATCCAGTCGAAGCTCCTGCGCGCCATCGAGCAGAAGGAAGTCACGCGGGTCGGCGGATCGCAGGTGATCCACGCGGACGTGCGGATCATCGCGGCGACGAACCAGGACCTGAAAGGGCGGGTGGAGGCGAAGGCGTTCCGCGAGGACCTCTACTACCGGCTGAACGTCTTCAACATCGTCGTCCCGCCGCTGCGGGAACGCCGGGAGGACATCCCGAAACTGTGCGACCACTTCCTTGCGCTGATCGGGAAGGAAAACGGGCTTCCCCCGAAGCGCCTGTCCCCCGCGGCGCTCAAAAGCCTTCTTTCCTGCCGGTGGCCCGGGAACGTCCGCCAGCTTCGCAACGCCCTGGAGACCGCGACCCTCGTCGCGCCGGGGGAGGCGATCGAACCCAGCGATCTCCCACCCGAGGTGGCGCAGGCGGTCCTCCCGCCTACGGCCGCCGAGCCGATCCCTCTCCCTGCCTCCCGTACCCTCACCGAGATCGAGCGGGACGCCATCCGCGTCGCCCTCGTCCAGACCGCTGGGAACAAGACCCTGGCGGCGAAGCTCCTCGGCATCGGCCTGCGCACCCTCCACCGCAAGGTCAAGGAGTACGGAATCGACTGATGGCCGGCTCCAACCTTCCAGGGGGGGACACTCCTGGTTCTGACCCGGGACGAGAGGGAAGGAGTGTCCTCCCACTGCGCCAAAATGGCGCGCTCAGAGGACGGATTTCCTGCCGAAATGGCACGGATCCGTCCTGGTACGTATTGCGGTGAAATCCCTCCATCGAAATTCTTCTTTATAATCGGTAATTTGATCTGCAAACGCCCGGTCGCAGGGGATGGCACGGGACTTGTTTCATTTCAGGACGAAAGGTTCGTAGAGCCGCGACACTGGAAGACGCTTGACCTGAAAAAATAAGGGGAAGGAGCAACGAAGATGGCGAAGATCATAGGGATCGACCTGGGGACGACGAACTCCGTCGTGGCGGTGATGGAGGGGAGCGAGCCGAAGGTGCTCATCAACGAGGAGGGGGGACGGCTCACGCCGTCGGTGGTCGGGTTCGGCAAGGACGGCCAGATCCTCGTAGGGCAGGTGGCGAAGCGCCAGGCGGTGCTGAACCCGGAGAACACCGTTTTCTCCATCAAGCGCTTCATGGGGCGGCGGTACGACGAGGTGGGCGAGGAGGTCCGGCTCGTGCCGTACAAGGTCGTCAAGGGGGAGAACCAGGACGCGCGGATCCTCGCCGGGGGGAAAGAGTACACCCCGCAGCAGGTCTCCGCGATGATCCTCGGGAAGCTCAAGAAGGCGGCGGAGACGTACCTCGGCGAGGAGGTGAAGCAGGCGGTCATCACCGTTCCCGCCTACTTCAACGACTCGCAGCGGCAGGCGACCAAGGACGCCGGTACGATCGCCGGCCTCGACGTGCTCCGGATCATCAACGAGCCCACGGCGGCGGCCCTCGCGTACGGCCTCGACCGGAAGAAGAACGAGCTGATCGCCGTCTTCGACTTCGGCGGCGGCACCTTCGACATCTCCATCCTCGAGGTGGGGGACAACGTCGTCGAGGTGAAGTCGACGAACGGGGACACGCACCTGGGCGGGGACAACATCGACCAGCGGCTGATCGAATGGATCATCGCCGAGTTCCGGAAGGACCAGGGGATCGACCTGTCGAAGGACCGCACCGTTCTCCAGCGGCTGAAGGAGGGTGCGGAGAAGGCGAAGATCGAGCTCTCCTCCACGATGGAGACCGAGATCAGCCTTCCGTTCATCACCGCGGACGCGGCGGGGCCGAAGCACCTGCAGCTGAAG
>Ga0315273_10012086_pt1 | contig 11050 bp, 18 predicted proteins | sample YL17G02_0_MG_FD_205753 | JGI IMG/M metagenome (GOLD analysis project Ga0315273, IMG submission 205753) | Sediment microbial communities from Yellowstone Lake, YNP, Wyoming, USA - YL17G02_0 | ecosystem: Environmental > Aquatic > Freshwater > Lake > Sediment | place: USA: Wyoming | collected...
GAGATAGATATTTCTGAAGTGCCATCTATAGCAACTCTTGCAAAACTCAAAATGACTCACCAGTAATTCTGCAATGGCAGCTTGAACTCTATCTCACGATATAGTTATCAATCAAACTCAACAAACGAGAAAGTATGAACAACAAAATGATCAACTTTGGTGAAAACGAAATTAGTAAAAAAGATATTAAGTCGATAATAAAAAACTATGTTAAAGATTCATCTGGTTATGATTTAAGTGACAACAGTATTAAATTTGATGAAGATGGTAGTTTTATGTTCAGGACTAAAACTGACAAACATGACCCACACAGTGAAGGCAAAGTAACTGTTAATTTTTGTCACAACAGTAAAGGAGAATTTCGTTTTTCCTGGAGTTTTGGAAACTACGATGAAGAATCTATTACAACTGGAATAATAAACTCAGTACAAGACTTTAAAGATGCACTAACTGAAATTGGCGAACTTACACCCAATGAACAAAGCCAATGGCGACAAAAACAATGAAATTGGCACAAGCGCTTGGCTGTGGTAGCTGATACCATCGTGTCGTCTTATTCAATGATTCAAAAAACTAATGGCATCTTAAATATAATCTCACGATATACTCTCTAACAACATTTCAACAAAGGAAACATATGAAATACGCTTGGATCATTGATGTAAGTCACATCGATTTTGAAAATTCAAAAGATTTCACCCCTATAACAGGACCAAGCGACATCACCCCTGAACAGGAAGCCCACCTTATCTTTGCAACAGGCCAAAAATTCAAAATGTACGATGATGATGGCGAACTCTACTATTCAGGAAGAATCATCGGAAACTACTCCGGCTTTGAACCTCTGGATGATTTTGGAACACCAAATGCTGGTTGCACAGAAATCAAACTACTTAACAGCAAAACTAACAAATGGGAAACCCTATAACAAAGTCGGGCATGACCAGACAAACAAAACAAAGGAGAAAACAATGAAAAACAAAACAAAGGAGAAAACAATGAAAAAAACAAGATTAGAATCACAAGAATGCACAGAACTGGAAATGCATATAATTAATCACTATGCACACTATGACCAGAACGATTTTGTACACAAGATTTCTGAAAACGAAATGGAAATAGTTTCCAAACATTCAAAGATTTTATTTAAGAAACTTGAAAATGATGTGTGCAACATGCCTTTCATTAATAATGATGCTGGTTATATTTTTAGAAAAGATAAAAAAGAACTTAAAAAACTCCTTCATGAAGCTAAATATCAAAGAATTGAAGAAGATCCACAGGATGTTGGTGATAGTCATTATTGTCATACACATGTTAGTAAAGATAGCAAAAATTGGTTTTGGGTCTGGTCAACAGTTAATGAAATGTAATCTCAACCAAATGAAGATATCGGAAATTCATCTTTTTCTTATGAAGCAGAGATCAAATGGATTAACAATTCATTTGACAAATCAGCTCAAACAAAGTTTTCAGCTTGGCTTGAACTGCTTCATAGTTCTTTCTTATTTCTTTTTTGCTCCAACTTCTTACTAACATACCACTCAAAATCTGCAGAAACTTTCTTGCAACTACCCCTCAAACTTCACACTCTCACCCCCCCACCCACCCTCACTTCATTCAGTGCGCCAGGGCCAATAATTTGCTGACAGAAAAAAAGTGAGCGCAAGTTGTTCACTTCAAACAAATTAACTTGCACATTTTCTGCAGCTGCCAGAGCGATTTTCTGCAAGTCATTTACATGATGAGAGTGCAAGAGTTTACAAGAAGTGAAATGAATGACATGTGAACTAGGGTGTATAGCATGTGTTGTTTGTATGCAATTGGCTTTTAAAACATGTGAACTAGGGTGTATAGCGGCTCTCCATATTGCAATTAGTGGTATGGTGAGCTTTTTTGTTTTAGTTGGTGATAGAGACAGTGTAGCCAACTCTATTAATTGCATATAGAAACCTATGTTGTTGTAGAAAAGATGTGATCGTGTGCCTTAGACTGAATGGTTGTAATAAAGAGATTATATTTGCAAGATAAGGCTGATGGTCTTAGAAGGCTGATGTAGTCTTAGTTTTTGTATGGTAGTAGCTTGTAGCTAAGCTCTTTTTATGTTTTTGGTTAGATATATGTTCTAGATGTTATTTCACACTTTGTATTTTTTAAAGTTCGAGCGCTAAGCTCTTTTGCATTGCGTAATTATTTCTTGTGTGTTCTAGATGCTATTATTTCTTAGGTAAACATCAGCTTTAAAAACACTTGTTTTGTTTTCATGATTTTTGTAACCTGTTGATCTTTAGTAGAGTAAGAAACTTTTTTGGTAACTGGTGGTCTCTCTCACGATATAGAGAATATGGAAATAATCCTAAAAAGGAGAGAGAGATATGATTCATTTAAGTGATGAGTATGGGCAGCAGGTAGAGACGGTGTTTGTTGAAGATATGGTAGAGCATGTAGAGATTGAAGAGACAATCGAAGAAATGATTGTTGATTCTATGAATAGAAATTATCTTTTGATGTTTGCTTAAGGAGTGTTCAATGATGCATTTAGGTGATCCTTTTAGTCGACAATCATGGGATAAGCCTGTTAAACAGGTGAAATATACTCTTGAACAGGAAACTGTGCTTGATGAGCTTGGTGAATTCAGGTCTGTAACTTTACAGGAGACTAGTGATGAGAATTGAATTTGAAGATAATTTTGACGAATTTGATGTAATTGAAAACGTATATGTTCCTGCAACTGAAGAAGTTTCGGAATATTCTGAACATGAGCCAGATTATCTTTCTGATTACTATGTTAATTTACTTGGTCAGCACATGGTAGAGTGGGATACTTTACCAGGAATGGTAAGGATGTTTGGACAAGCTGCTACTGTTTGCCAGACGATTGAAGTAGAGAATAGAGATTATGATCCCAAAACTAGAACATTTGCATTTGAGTGTTCGGATAAAGATATTAATCATCCTGGTAGAGATGTAATTTTGAAGAATCCAAAGACAGGACGAGAACTTCGTTTTAAGTTCGTTAAAGCTGACACAGATGGTGAAGATGTGTGGGGCTGGAACTATGAGTCTGTGATAGGGGCATACAAGCTCTTGATCATAAATGATTAAATGGCAGTCAACACGCAAGCTCACGATATAGTTATTAATCAAAAAATGGTTTATTTGGAAAGGAGAAATCATGTTCGTATATCGAATGTTTATGATAGATTATAGTTATATTGATTTTTCCTTTTTAGTTTGTAACCGGCGTAAAGAATTGCCAGTAAGGCGATTTCAGCTCAAGCCTAAATCCCAGATTTCTACTATGATAAAATGCCATTTACCATTCGTTTAAGTACACAAGATGCTAGAATATTTTATAAAATCGGATTTAACTTTCGGCGGCGCACCTAACCAAAAGAAGGCAAAAATGATCTATTTCTTCTTATTCCGGTGTCTACAATTTAATTACCGGAAACCAAAAATCGAATGCGCCGGAAGGCAACCTGCTCAAATCTGGAATTTGAGCGTCAACTTACATTTACCATTTACTTGAAGACGGTAAAATGCTTTTATATCAGTATAATCCGGTCTTTTCTTCGCCTTAATACTAAAAAAGGGAATATGGTGCATCATGCTAAGAAGGATGCACCAATTCCTTTTTTTGTTTGTTTCAAACTATAGCAAGACATCGCGTGTGATTCTGTGTGCAAGTTCTAAACGTTTCAAGACTTTAGAGTTTATTGAAGACATTGCTTTGTTCTTGAACTTTATAAAAAAACATATCTAATATGGAATACGGAAATGGCAACAAGAACTATATCTCACGATATAGTCAATATCAAAGGAAATAGGAACTTTTTTTAAATAAACATTTTCAAGGAGAGAGAGTATGACAGTTTCAAATGTTCAGGTTCCGGAAGTTGCGGTCAAGGCTGAGGTTGTGAAGCCTTCACTTGATATCAAGACGGTTAAGCTGCCGAAGGGCGTGACTCTTACGCAGATGAAATCCTGTATCGTCCTCAAGAACGCCAAAAACAATAAATGGTATATCAAGGGAAATCGTACTCTTGAAATTAATACCGCGATACCGGCGCTTGATGAACGGTTGGAGAAATTTTCGAAAGTGGTGAAAGCCAAATGCCATTTGGGAAATTCTGTCGGGACAATCAAGCTGGTTGACAACAAAGATCTGGAAGCTATTCTGAAACATTTCATTGCCACAGAGCCCAAAGCAAAAGCAGTGAAAGTTGCACCAGCGAAAAAAGCCAAAGTGAAAGCTGCCAAAGCAAAACCGGCACCGGTTGTTGAAGCTCAGGCTGCTTAAATCGGTTGAAGATCTTGACTTAGGGGGGACTGCCAAACTGGTGGTTCCCCCTTTTTGTTTTATTTTATTGGTAGTTTGTGTTATTTCTCACGATATAATCACTATCAACAACCATTTTCAACAAAGGAATTGTTATGAAACTTATGTTTTCCATTCTCATTCTTACTTCTACGATTTTTGCATCCTCACAAAACTATTTTACTTCGTTAAGAAACGACAGTCTTCACATCACAAAAACACAATGTAAGCAAACTGTAAATACTCTTAAACAAGAACTTCTCTTTAAAAAGGACTGGTTATGTAATGGCAAAATAAAATTGCCAAGATAACATAACTTGTACGTTTTTACAATGGGAACTGCCAAACAGGTGGTTCCTATTTTTGTTGATTCAAAAAACTCGAAGTGCTTTGCGTGCGCGTACGCGCGCAAGGGGGTTGTTCTCTTTTGGCTGTTTCTATTCTTTCTCACGATATAGTTATTGTTAAACTAAACAATTAATGGGAGAGAGTCTATGAAAAAAGCATTTAAAGTTCTTCAAAAAGAAATTCTTCAGATGAACTTGAATGTTTGATGGAAGAAAAAGAACCTGTTAAAAGTGCTATGTCGGATTATTTTTCAAAAACAAGAAAATTACAAAAGTTGACACAGACCTTTTGAAGGAAATATCTAATGACACAAAAGATTGAAGAATATCCTGTTATAAAGCAAGGTTTGGTTAAAATGACTAAGCGTAATAATGGTTTTTCGCTTAGGGTGCCGACAGGAGAAGCACGAAGATTGATTTTTGGTTTATCTGAAGATATAATAAAAAAGATGATTCAGGAAAAAGAAACAGCATGGGGCAGAAAACCAGGATTTATGCCAGTTATGAAGAGCGATGTGGAAAGAGATTCTGGCGCAAAGTATGTTAGAACTTTTTATAGAAATTCGTATAGGTATGATATCTATAAATTTCCATTAGTTGCTTAGATTGTTGCTAACTTGTTGATCTCTAGTAGTGTAAGAAACTTTTTGGCAGTCGATTTGCTTTCTCACGATATATTCTCTAACAACAGGACTATCAAAGGAGATTAAATGAATGATCGATTTGCTGGAACACGGAGAGATCCTAAAAATGCACAGTATTGTACTGAGCTTGAATTGCATTTGTTTCAGTGGTTTGAAGAGAATCAACCAAATGAAGATATTGGGATACAAGATAGAGATGAGCATTCGCTTATAGAACATGTTCATGGATATGAAAGTCAGCGTGATGCTTATGTAGATGGTAGCGAACAAGAAGAATTGATGGATGCTTTTTTGCGTATTGCAAAAGATGATATAAATGGTGGGTTTGAATATTCGTCAAATGCATTTGAAATAGTTATTAAAGCTATAACAACATTTGGTTTGTAAGAGCGATGGCAGCTTGTGCTCTATAAAAAGACATGTCAAACACCTCAAGACTTGAATACATCTGGAAAAGATAAACAAAGAACACTTCAGCTAACTCATTGATCTCTAGTAGTGTAAGAAACTTTTGGCCATCTCTATTCCATGCACAAAGTCTTTCTTTGTTTAGACTCTCATTGGCAACTTAGATAGAAACTCACGATATAGTTACTATCAAAGGAGATTTATGAAAACAATGAATTTTGCTGGTATCGCAAAAATGCAGCGGAAAGTTGATCAGGCCGTCCAGAACCAATACGTCACATGCAAATTACACTGGACACTCTACAACGAAACTGGTGCTTTTGTCACAAACGGTACTTGGACTGAAACTGTCTCTCGGAAAGAACTCAAAAAAGTTGATGCCGAAGCTTCAGACAACACTATTCGGTCTTGCACTTTCAACTTATCTACTTATGATGGGATTCTGGAAGTCATTTTCAATGTATTTCACATGATCATTGAAACTCCTCGTGACTATGAAAAGTGCACTCTGAAATGCACCTGGTAGCAAGAAGTCTTTCCTTGGCATCTTAGATAGAAACTCACGATATATTCTCTATCAAAGGAGAAATTATGCTAAAATCATTTTCAATTTTATTTTTTGTTTCATTGATTTATGCAAACGATACTTTATTGTATTATTCATATACAAGTTCTGGAGAAACAATAAAACATGAACTTGTTGGTGCTACATTATATTCTTGTTTTCCAGATAGTACAATTTTGATTACATCTGTCGATCCAAATAATATTAAATTACCAAATAAAAAAGAAAAATCAAAGATATACATTCCTCATCGTTGTTATAATCAATGTTGTCATCATAAGAATGAATTCAATCATAGTTGTAGTCAAAATCAAACCAATTATGAAAAAGCAGGAGAAGATATAGCAAATGTAGCAATTATATACTCGCAACTTTCTGAAGAAGATAAAGAAGCAATGCTTCCTATCATTTTAATAACGGGTTTAATCACTATACTTTGTTGTATCATGTAGAACTCTAACTCATTGATCTCTAGTAGTGTAAGAAACTTTTTGGCAGTCAATTTGTTTTCTCACGATATAGATTATATCAAAGGAATAACCTTTTCAAAGGAGAAAACATGGATACTACTGATCTTAAAGCTCTCAAACAACATGCTCGTTTCACTTGGGGAAGAATCATCAAAATTGAAGAAATCGGTCCCTATGCTATAGCTTCTTACCACCCACGCAAAGTTAACGGATGCACCTGGGGCAATATGGAAGTCAGAACAGTTACCCAGGCGATCAACGAAAAAGAAATCCAGTTTCATACATGGGTCGACGGCGAAGACTGCTCAGAATCCTTTCACAGTCTTGAAGCTGCACTTGCTGGCTGCATCGCTTACAAAACAGAAGGACGCAACCATCATGCAGACCGCTATTTCATTCAATCTATGACTTACCGTCAACAATGTAAAAACGGAATGTAAGAATTTCTAGCAAGTAGGAAACCAAAAGGGAATATGGTACCTACTTTCTACTCACATACCCCCTTTCACATATATCAATTTTTCAAAACTCACTCGGACATCACATGCAAAACACACTTCACACTTCTACACACCTCAAGACTTGAATACATCTGGAAAAGATAAACAAAGAACACTTCAGCTAACTCATTGATCTCTAGTAGTATAAGAAACTTTTTGGCAGTCACATTCTCTTCTCACGATATAGTTTATATCAACAAAAAGGAGATTTATGAAGACAATGAACTTTGCTGGTATGGGGAAAATACAGAAGAAGATTGCACAGCAGGTCGACAACCAGATGGTCAAGTGCACTTTTCACTGGTCGTTGTTTAATGAAGTCGGTGTATTTGTCATGAACGGATCTTACGTTCAGGAGATCACACGGAAACAGTTTAATGAGTCGCGCACTGATCATCATGCTGCCACTATTGAAACCGCTACTTACGAAAACTGCTTAGAAATCTATGTCGACATCTTTCATTTCTGTATCGAGGTCCCAAGGGACTATACGAAGTGCACAGTAAAATGCACTTGGTAATTCGGGAATTTACAAACTATAAAAGGGAATATGGTGCACATCTACTTTCTATCTGCACCAATTCCCTTCCTCATCAATCTCAAACTACAGCAAGACATCGCGTGTAATTCGCACTTGCACTTCAAAACACCTCAAGACTTGAACTACATCCCAAGTCTTCACTTGCTCTTGTGCTCTGGTTCAATCTGCCACACTTACATCTGCCAAAATCAATAGAAAAAAACACCCTAATATAGGAATACGGTTTTGGCATTTCATATTCTTTCTCACGATATATTCCCTATCAAAGGAATATATGACAACAAAAAACATGAAACTTTGCAAACACTGTAACTCAACTCTTTATTATAGAGTTGATGGCAGTCTGGTAGAGGAAGCTGGCTGGGAATGCGGATGTGGCAAATCATTCATTCGTGACTGCCAAACATTCAGGTCAAGATTTGACATTCTTGAACTGCCAATTTCTTTACAAGATACTTTCTACAAATGAATATGGCAACACATAATCTTACTCACGATATAATCTCTATCAAAACAATCAGGTCCATCCAGTATTTGCCCTGGAAATTTACTGTGGAGCGGCTACCGGTGCTGGGTCTCTTCCGTAGGCTGAGACACAACCCAAATTCACAGGCCTGATTGCTTTCTTTCAACACTGCCAATCGGCAGTTAACATTCTTTCTCACGATATGGTTTCTATCAAACAAATGAATCAGGAAAATTTAAACATGGCAAACATCTCTATAACTCACGATATCGTTTCTATCAACAACAATAACCCTTTTCAAGGAGAACGTATGACTGTCTCAACTTCATCGGTCCAGGAAACTTCAACAACCACTTCAACTCCGGTTGTCTCCACCACCCCGATCAAGAAGGCCAAGGCCCCCAAGACTGCCAAGCCGGAAACTGCCAAGGTCGAAGTTGTCAAGGCCCCGAAACCTTCACTCGACATCAAAACCCTCAAACTGCCAAAGAGCATCACTCTCACCGAAATGAAGTCCTGCATCGTCCTCAAAAATGCCAAAAACAACAAATGGTATATCAAGGGCAACCGCACCCTTGAAATTAACTCTGCCATACCGGCCCTTGAAGACCGGATTGAAAAATTCTCACCGAAAATCATTGCCAACTGCCATCTTGGCAACTCCATCGGCACCATCAAACTGGTTGACAACTCGGACCTGGAATCAATCCTCAAACACTTCGCTTCCACCGAAGCAATCTCCCGGACTGCCAAGGTTGAAGAAAAGAAACCGGCGAAAAAAGCGAAAGCCAAAGCGAAAACTGCCAAAATTCCTGCCACCACACCGGTCCAGGAAATTCCCTCAACTCCGGAACTGCCAACGGTTACTGAAGAAATGATCACCCCTCTGGCTGCCTAACCTTCCTACATTAAAGGGAACTGCCAACCTGGCAGTTCCCTTTTTTTGTTTTCGTATCTGCCAAACAAGACTAAAATAAATTCCCAATGGCACATGTTGGTGCATCTCACGATATAGATTATATCAAAGGAATAACCTTCTCAATGGAGAATCAAATGACTATTTACTTAGGCTGTATCATCATCATGCTTGTTTTTGGCGCATACCACGGCTAAATATTCATCCTCACTTCAAGGAAACTTTTTATGTGGAGTTGCTTATATCTTTTTACACTTGGTGGCTGTTTCTTTCTGGTAATTTACGCAATCATTTAACCAGAGGATTCAGACTGCCAACACATGAGAATTTCATTCATGCAACCACCACTGACAAGACATTCAACCCCTGCCTATGGTATCCTATACCACCTGCCATATACCCATGCTAGAGAGGCTCTGGAACAGGCCCTAGGGGGCCTTGGTGCAGGTATCAGGAGGTATCATAGCAGGGGTGCTAGGGGGCCCGTAGGGCGTCGCCTAAGCTGACAGTATTGTCGCAGTATAATTTGATAGGGTAAAGAGTTGAAGGGGTATACGTAGTGAAAATTGAAGGGGGGGTAGAAAATTGAAGGGGTATACAGAATATTCTGTGAGTGATAAGGGATATGGTTTGTGTTTGTAAGATATTGATTTGTAGTAGAGTAAGAAACTTTTGAAGCTGACAGTATTGTCGTAGTGAAATTTGGAGGGGTAGAGAATTGATGTGGTAGTTCATGTATTTCATTTTGCTTTTGCTCTTTATTTTGCTTTTGCTCTTTTTGTCCATAGAAGTGGTAGGGAAAGTTTAATATAGATTTAGCAGTAGGGGATTCCTTGAACAAAGATGTTTGAAAGATGTTCAATATAGGTTTTTTTTTGTTCGATTTTTTTGGGTAAATTTTTCGGGGCAATAGTATTGGTCCATGTTATTTTGGATTGTTTGTTGTAGTTGTAGTTTTTTTTCTTGTAGTAGTTGTTTTTGTTGATCTTCTGCTTTTTTTTGTTCTGCGTTTCTGTTAGGGTTGAGTGTGGCAGTTTCAGTTGTTGTATCAAAAAGATATGATATTTCGTCTACAGTTCGAATAGCTAAAGAAATTCAAACAAAATGGTTTCCTAATCAAAATATTACAGTTCGATCAGAAGCAATTGGTCCAAAAATCCAAAGTAATTATTATGGATTGACTGAATATACTTTGAAAATATTTGATGTTGATATTGATGGAAAAGCTATGTCATTTGAAGATATTGATTCGTTATTACAAAAGTATTACGATAAGTTTGTTCCAATTATTGCTCAAAACGTAACATTAAGACAGTGGCTTAATGGTAGGACTGTTCAGCAGGCTGCAAATGGAAAGAGTGCTTTGGTTGATCGTATAAGAGAGGGAATAGTTATTAAGCCTATGAAAGAGCAGTATGTTATTGGTTTTGGACGATTATTTTTAAAGCAAAGAGATCCTATTTACTTAGATAAAACTGGCAATTAGTATCTTCTCCTCTCTTCCTCTTCTTCCTTAATCTGTAGGTGTTATTAAGAATCTGTGAATGGGCTTAACAGAAAATAAAGATTCTGATTTATTATCTCTTTTGGCTACGAAAGATTAGTCATTAATTTTCTATTGTTTTTATTTTGAATTATAGAAAAGAAGTCAACGTAGAATTAGCAGTATAAAGTTTTTAAAAAAGGAGAAGATATGTCAATAATGTGGGTTTGGGGAAACAACGATGTTGGTCAATTAGGTCTAAACGACACTGCTAATCGATCATCTCCAGTAACAACAGCTTTTGATTTTACTAAAGTTGTAACTTCTGGTGGACATAGTACAAACCATTCTATAGCTATAGATCCTTCTGGTATGGTTTGGACTTGGG
>Ga0315273_10012089_pt1 | contig 11049 bp, 6 predicted proteins | sample YL17G02_0_MG_FD_205753 | JGI IMG/M metagenome (GOLD analysis project Ga0315273, IMG submission 205753) | Sediment microbial communities from Yellowstone Lake, YNP, Wyoming, USA - YL17G02_0 | ecosystem: Environmental > Aquatic > Freshwater > Lake > Sediment | place: USA: Wyoming | collected...
AGTCCCCCGACCACGAAGCGATCATCCGCGCGGTCCAGGAGATGCTGCTTCACAAGTACGGGATCAATCACACGACGCTCCAGATCCTGTCCTTTTCGGCCGGGGAGATGGAGCATTGCAGCCACTGCAATTGAGAAAGGGTCATGGATTGAAAACGGGATCCGCCGGTCTACCCTGACCGGATGGTTCAGGTAGGGACGGTTCAAAATTCCCTATGCGAGCGAGGTGAAACAGGTCATGGCGATCGCATCCCGGAAACCTTTTCTGATCCGCCATTTCGAGAGATGGCGGGATCTGCAGATCATGCCCCAGTTGGATTGGATGCAGATCGAAGTCACGACGCGATGCAATGCTTCGTGCCACTATTGCCCGAGGACGACCTACCGTAATCTCTGGGATAACCGCGATCTTTTCCTCGAAACCTTCAAGACGCTGTTGCCGGTCATCGCCGATACAAAGATGGTCCACCTCCAGGGATGGGGTGAGCCGTTTCTGCACCCACACCTCTTCGAGATGATTGCCCGTGCAAAAAAGACCGGCTGCAAGGTGGGGACCACCACCAACGGGATGTTGCTCGACCGTCAAGGAATCGATCGGCTTGTCAGAAGCGGTATCGATCACATCGCCTTTTCCATGACCGGCATCGGCGAGCAGAACGATTTGGCGCGTTCCGGCACTCAATTCTCCCAAATCATTGGGGCCATCTCCGACCTTGCCACGCAGAAAAAGGAGCTGCGGAGCGAAACACCGGCCATCAGTGTCGCCTATCTTCTGCTCCGGTCACACCTGCCCGACTTCGCCCAGATCGTCCCCGCACTTGCAGGGCTTGGCATACAGCAGGTGGTCATCAACACCCTCGACTTTGTACCAAACAAAAAACTTTGGAACGAGCGTCTTTCGCCGTCGAATCAAGGGGAATACCAGGAGCTGAAATCCTTTTTCGATGAACTGGTGGAGGAAGCAGAAAAGAAGGGGCTCGGCCTTTTTTACCACTTGGTCTCGCCCAGTGCGAAGGGCCTTGTTTGCACGGAAAATCCCCGCCGCGCCCTCTTCGTCTCGTCGGACGGAAGTGTCTCCCCCTGTGTTTTTACCAACATCCCTGCGCCGGGATCGTCCCATATGGTCGCCGGGGATGAGCGCGAATGTCGGAAGCTGATTTTTGGCAGCGTCGCCGAGGAGTGGTTGCCGACGATTTGGAAGCACCCGCACTACCGTAAGTTTCGGAGGGTCTTTGAATCACGCCCGCATCCTCTCTGCGGGGAATGCCCGAAGCGCTCTGAGGGATAAGAGTGACAGAGGAATCTCTTCGGGAGCCCGGAACCGCTTGCCTCCACCTGTTTCAAGTCGAGAATCGGTACCGCATCTCGTTGTTTGCTCCTGCTCCCTTGAGTGGATACTAATGATCCAGGTTGATCTCGAACTGGATACTTAAGCCGGATACAATATATCCGTATGGCAATACAGGCCAATAGTGCCACTTCTTCATAATTTCATATAGTATTATTATAACATATGCTTATACTAATTATTTTTCGGTGGCATGTCTCTTGCTTATTATCTGTATAGCTTGCAAGCAATTCAATAAAAAGGAGACACAAACCATGAAGAAACTGATGACGGTTGTAGCGGTGATCGCCCTGGCGGCGATCGTGGCTTCCCCGGCGATGGCCTACCGGGGAATGGGGGCGGGGTACGGCAGTGGTCCCGGCAATGTCGCGGATATCGGAGCGGCTCGGGGGCTCGATTTGACGGCAGAGCAGACGGCAAAGATCAACGCCATGCGTGCGGCCCACCTGAAGGACATCCAACCCCTCCAGGACCAGATGCTCAGCAAGAGCACGGAACTCAGGAGCCTGTGGCTGGCTCCGACGCCGGACAGGGAGAAGATCAAAGCCCTTCAAAAAGAGGCTCAGGGGCTTCGCGATCAGATGACGGACAAGTTTACGACTTACCGTCTGGCGGTGCTGCAAGTGCTGACACCCGAGCAGCAGGCCAAGGTTCAGGCCTATGGAATAGGGCGGGGGATGGCGCGCAGGGGAGGCGGGGCCGGCATGATGGGCGGCCACGGCTACGGCTGGGGGATGCGGTAACCGAACTCAGAAGGTGGTGCCCCGGGGCAACCCGGAGTCATCCGTTAAAGCGGCAGGGGGAGTCGCTTTCAGGACGTCCCTTGCCGACAACATCAAATACGGGCTGGCCGTGGCTGGGACGGCAGCATAAATCGTAAATTCAGGCTATCAACGTGGGAAGGGACCAGATGTCTGGTTTAACACACAGGCCAAGAGATATCCGGGTCGCAAGGCCGTTCTGGCTTGTCTTTGCGGTGTTGGCCGTGAATCTGGTCCTTTCCCTTTTGATCGGCGGTTTCACTTTCGTCGGCGGCATGGAAGCGCTATGGAAAGTTCCTCTCCGCTATGTCCGGCTTTCATTGATTCTTGTGCTTCCCCTTTTCCTGCTGTCGCCGTTGAGCGGCCTCTTGGGCAGACTTTTCACCCTCGGACGACGAGAGTTAATCGCCGCTGCGGAAAGAGAGACCGGCATATCGCCGCTAAAAACTTGGATCATCCGGCCTTTTCAGGGGATCGGCCTTTCATTCCTCATCGGCTCTAAGCTGATTGTCATGCTTCAGGGCTACTCCGTCGTTGCGGCAGGTTCAGCCCGCATCCTGCCTTCCGGTCAATTCGCGCCGGGCCGAATGGCTGCGTCGGCGGCCGTTGCCGCTGTCGCTTCCTTCTTTTTATCCCTCTTCTGGACGCTGGACGACCTGGGCGCCCACGAGCGGAACACGAAAACAGGGGAAGTGAAGATGGCCGGAAGATATCTCGGCGTCCTTCTGCCAGTCATCTTCGGTTTTACCGGGTTTCTGAATCTGCTTCAGGATATCCCCGCTCCGCTCGCTGTTCAGTACGTCATGCAGATAACGGTTGCCCTCTATCCGCCGTTTGCGACCCTGGCCGTCTGTCATTCTTTGTACGTCGCGAAAAAAGGCGACGCGATCCTCAAGCGCCTGGCAGTGCGCCCGATGCCGCTGCTGCGGCCTGCAACCACGGGGGAGAGCGCCGCCCAGGGCAACGGCGCATCCTTTCCCCACCGAGAGGCATAATCCATGATTCGTAAAAATATTCCCTTCTTGATCATATCCCTGATCTGCCTGACGGGCTTCATTTCCGCCACCACGACTATCGCACAGGCATCGGAAAATCCCGCCGGGGCGACCACCCATTGCCGCCTCGACGTCGTCGTGGATCCGGCGACGGCGAAGGTGACCGGGGTCATGGACATTTGGGCGGAAGCGGGCCGTGAATTGACCATCTATCGGAACGACGCCCGGTTCAAGGAGTTTCGCGTTGGGGGGCGAAAGAAGGATATCGGCAAGGACAAAGGCGAAGATCCGATTGTCATCCATGTCGATGGCCCCATACGGCTGCAATACGAGATCACCGTCAAGAATATGGAAGACAACCGCCTGAACGATCATGAGATCGTCCTCAAGGACGGCTGGTATCCGGTGGTGGACGGTTTTTGCACCTACGAGGTTCGCGCCCTCCTCCCCCAGGGTTTTGTCGCGGTTTCCGAAGGGGAGAGCGCCGCGACCCTCCCGCATGGTGACAAGGCCCTCTTTACCTCCCGGCTGGAGCAACCTTACAGCGACGCCATTTCCCTGGTCGCTTCCAAACGGTTCGTCGTCTCCCGCGAAGCCTTGGAAGACATCGACATCTATACCTACTTTTTCAGCGACCATGCCGGCCAATCGGCCGTGTTTCTTGAGGGGGCGAAACGTTACCTGAAAATGTACCAGTCGCTCATCGGCAAGTACCCCTACAAACGGTTTTCCATCGTGGAGAATTCGCTCTCCTCCGCCTTTTCCATGCCGACCTTTATCCTGATGACGGAGAAGTATATTAGGCAGGGGCAGATCGAAGAGACTCCCCTGGGCCATGAGATCGTCCATCAGTGGTTCGGCAATTCCGTGTTCGCCGATTACGACAAGGGAAACTGGCATGAAGGGTTGACCATTTATCTCGCCGACCACCTCTCCGAGGAGGTGCGTCGGGAGGACGCCAATTGCCGGAAACGGATCCTCATCGGGTATGAAAGTTACGTACGGGACAACAATGCCTTCCCACTGAGCAAATTCTCGGAGCGCTTCGATTACGCCTCCCGTTCGATCGGCTACGGAAAGTCGGCCATGGTCTTCCACATGCTGAGAAAGGCGTATGGAGACGAGGCGTTTTATGGGACGATCCGGCGTTTTGTCCGGGACCATTCCTTCCGGGTCGCCTCCTGGGAGGATCTGGAAAAGGCCTTTGACGCCACCGCGGGACAGGACCTCTCATACTATTTTCAGCAGTGGGTCTACGACGTGGGGATCGCTGACTTGGCGATGACCGATGTTCAAATGGGGCGAAAAGGGCAGGGCTATGAGGTCCGCTTTTCGGTCCTGCAGAAGGGGAAAAGCTACCGTCTCTCGGTTCCGGTCGTCTTTTATTTCAAGGACCGGAAAAGAACCGAACGCGTCGAGATCAGCCAAGCGGAAACGCCGTTCAGCTTCGTTTTCGACGAACCTCCGACGGAGATCGTCCTCGACGAGGACTACGACATCTTCCGGAGATTGACCGTTCAGGAAACGCCGCCGATCATCGAAAGACTGATCACCGATGAAAAATCGATCATCGTGACGCCGACGTCGGCCGGCGGCCTTTATACGGAGATGATCGCCGCCTTCGGGGAAAATGGCTCCGTTCTCCAGTTCATAAACCAGCGGTCGGACGTCACGCGAAAATATGCGCACGGCGGAAGGGAAAGGATGTCTCTCCTAAAGAGCCGCGATCGCGAGACGACGGACAGGAAGGCCCTCAGGGAGAAGGAGGCCCTTCGGAAAAAGGTTCAATCCGGGGTGCGGACCGCTTCGTCGAGAGGCGCGGGAGGATCGCCGGGCTTCCACAGGCAGAGCCTCCTGCGGGAGTCGAAGCGGCTGAAGGACAGCGATCTGGCGTCCGCCTCCCTGCTGATCGTCGGCGCCGACAACCCGATCCTGAGAAGGCTGCGGATCGATTTTCCCCCGTTGGACGCTGGATTCGGCATCGTCGTGAAGAAGAACCCCTTGAACCCGCGCAAGGTCGTCGCCGTCGTTGCGGGGAAGTCCCGCGAGGAGATCGAACTCGCTCAGGGACAGATCACGGATTACCGGAAGTACAGCACGGTCAGCTTCGATCGGGGGAAGCTGACCGACAAAACCATTGCAAAAGCGGAAAACGGCATCCGAAGGATTGTTGCCAATACGGCAAGCCCCGCACAGATAACCGGCCCATCCCCGTGATCACTGCCGGCTCACTTTCCCGGTTCATTTATCTTGATGTGCGATGCCCGGTCTCGGGTGATGAGGAGATATGTGCAATAAATATAGTAAAATAGAATATATAGGAGGTTAAATCCTGTGACCCACGTAACGTTAAAAAAGATAATGCTCATCGCCTTTTTGGGGGCCTTCGCCATGTCCGGCATCTACCCCCGCAACGCCCAAGCCCAGGCGCCGGGACCCGGCGGTAAGGCCCAGGCGACGCAGTCCGCCGCCGCGGAAAGCGAATCGCTCTTTTCACTGGTTCGCTGCATTGACATCGCGCTGGCGGAAAATCCGGAAATTGCCGCCGCCCGGTGGGACATGTCGGCGGCCGAATCGAGGTTCGACGCTGCGCGGGCCGCCTTCTGGCCCCAGGTTAGCGCCGAAGGCGGTTATCAGCGATACGGGGACAATCAGCGGTTGATTGCGGCCCGGTACAACGGGGAGTTGGGCGTCTTCGACAACGATATCCTGCGGGCCGATCTGGTGGCGAGAATGACTCTTTACGCCGGGGGACGCATCACCAGCGAAGCCGGTGCGGCGGGAAAGCTCTCCGAAGCGGAAAAGAAAAAGTTCATCAGGACCCGGGATGAACTGATCTACAGCGTAACCGGTGTCTATTTTTCCATCCTCGGGCAGCAGAAGATCCTCGCCTCCCTGGAATTCTCCCGAAAGGCGCTCGAAGAAAACAAAAAAAGGGTTGCCCAACTCTATGAAAACCAAAAGGTTGCCAAGGTTGATCTCCTGCGGACTGAGGTCCGTCTGTCGGATCTGAATCAGACGATCATCAAGGAAGAAAATGCGTTGGCCGTCCAGAAACGCGCCCTTTTCAACCTGATGGGGTACGACGCCGTCCCGGAAAAGGCACGATTGAACGATGTGGCCGGCTTTCCCTCCGAGGCGTCACTCGATGTGGAGCGGTTGACCGAATCGGCCCTGCAAAACCGCCCCGACTATCAGGCCGCCAAAGACCGGCTTGAGTCGCAGACTTTGCGGGTGGCCACGGCGAAGTCCGGCGCCCTGCCCAGCGTCAGCCTGGTGGGGGCTTACGGCATCAGGAACGCCCCGAGTGCGGCTGACATGGGGAAGAATACCAAATCGACGGAAGATGCAAGCACCATCGGCGTTGTCTTTTCGGTGCCCCTGTTCGAGGGGGGCCGCGTCGCCGCGAAGGTCGCCGAGGAGTCCGCCATTCTTGCGGCGGCGCGGGACCGGTTGAAAAAACTGAACCTTCAGATCCGTCAGGAGACGGAGACGGCGGCTCTCGACGTCCAGTCCAATACGGCTCGTTTCAGGGCGACGGAAAAATCGATCGAGCAGGCCAAGGAGAGCCTCCGCATCGAGTCGTTGAAGTATGAACTGGGCAGAGGGTCCATCACGGACGTCCTCGACGCCCAGGCCGCCCTGCTCCAGGCCGAGACCAGCAATTGCCGATCCTGCATCGATTATCACATATCCAAGGCCAGACTGAAGCTGGCAACGGGAGGGACGTTATGAGCAAGCGAGTCATCTTTATTTCCGGAATATTAGCCTTTTTATTTCTGAACGTCTGCATGTGGCGTTATGCGCCGACCTCGACGGCGGCGGAGGTTGCGCTGACCAAGAGCCTGCCGGTCGTATCGGTGATTGCGGCAAAGTCCGGTTCCATCGGTCGATCCATCGAACTGGACGGCACGGTGGAAGCGGCCAGAATCGCCCGGATGTCTTCTCCCGCCGAAGGTCCCATCGGCTATTGCGACGACAACAGCGTCCGCGAGGGCGATCACGTGAAAAAAGGCCAGACGCTCATCTGCATCGGCCGGGACAAGTCGATCAACGCCCTCTGGTCGGCCACCCAATCGGACCTGAAAAGAGAGCAGGATGAACTGGAGCGGGTAAAAAAGTTGGTTGAAAACGGGGCCATTCCCGGGGATCAGCTCGGCATCGCGAGCGCCAAGTATGAAAACGCCAAGGCGCAGTTGGCCAGGGTTGAGGAGAGCCGCAAGGACTACCAGATCACCGCTCCGTGGAGCGGCATTGTCTCCAAGGTGATGGTGGTCGAGGGCGATTATGTGGCCCCCCGGACCCCCCTGATTGAAATATTCGATCCGGCAAGTCTTGTCGTCCGCTTTGCCGTTCCCGAGGCGGATGCGCAAACCGTCAGCGCCGGCAAGACCCTGTCGGTCACCCTGGACGCGTACCCCGGGAAAACTTTTTCAGCCCGGATCAATCGCGTCTATCCCAAGCTCGACCCCGGCACGCGTACCCGGCTTGCCGAGGCGGCGGTGTCGGAGAAGATAGCCCTGATGCCGGGCTTCTTCGCCAGAATTAAACTGAATGTGCAGACCCGTGATAAGGCGGTTATTGTCCCCGCGGAGGCTGTCCTCGTCAATGCGACAGGCGCCCGGGTGGCCTTCGTCGTCCAGGCAAGCAAGGCCATCGCGAGGAAGGTTGTGACGGGGATCGAATCGGGACGGATGATCGAGATCGTCAGCGGGGTGAAGCCGGGCGAACAGGTGGTCGTGGCCGGCAATGAGAAACTGAAGGACGGAATGGCTGTCAAGCTGTTGGAGAAGAAGGGTGGTTCGGACGTCAAGAAAGTGGATGACACAAAACCGGCGTCATCCTCCACGAAAGGAACGGCGCAATGAAGATCACCGCCCTTGCCGTCAAACGGCGCATCGCCACCGCCGCGATTGTCGTCACGCTGATCATTCTGGGCGCCTACGGTTTGTGGCAGTTGCCGACCAATTTCCTGCCCGATATGACCTATCCCATGATCAAGGTCTATGTCTATGCCCGCGGAGCTACTCCCGAGGAATTGGACGTGAACGTCGCCGACCCCATCGAGCGGCAGATGGCATCGGTCGACGGGCTGGACTACCTCGAATCCTCATCGATCGAGGGGATGTATTCGCTGACGGCGAACTTCCAGTACGGGGTTTCCCTCGACACCGCCTACCAGGACGCCCTGGCGGCGATGGCGAGGGTGGCCAGGAAGCTGCCGAAGGACATCGACCCACCGCTTGTCTTCAAGTCGGACCCGTCCCAGCTTCCCGTGATCCAGATCACCGTGTCCTCAGATCAATGGGATATGGTCAAACTCCGCACCTGGGTGGACAAATGGCTCCAGAACCAGATCATCTCCGTGCCGGGGGTTGCCGGGACGGATATCACCGGGGGGCTCAAACGGGAGATCCTGGTCCATTTGGACGCCGCTGCCCTGGAAAAATACGGGCTTTCCCTGTCGGCGGTGACCAAACGGCTTCAGGAGGAGAACATCGAACAATTCGGCGGCCGGATCACCGTCGGCCCCCGCGAATTTATCGCCCGGACGACAGGGGAATTCCGCTCGCTGGAAGAGATTGAATCGGTGGTCCTGAAAACCGGCGAGGCGGGGAAGGTGTACCTGCGGGACGTGGCAAAAGTCGAAGACGGTCACGAGGATACGCGGGTGATCACCCGGCTCGGCGGGAAGCCCTGCGTGAAGCTTAGCGTCCTCAAGCAGGCGAACGCCAACACCGTCGATGTAGCCCAGGCCGTCGAACGGAAAATAGCGGAGCTCAAGGCCTCCCTGCCGGGAGACGTCCGTCTCGGGGTCGTGGAAAACCAGGCGGATTACGTCACAGCCGCCCTCACGGGGGTCAGGAACGCCGCCATCGAAGCCGCTGTTCTGATCATCCTCGTGGTTTACCTTTTTCTGGGAAGCTGGCGGCAGGCCCTGATCATGATGCTGGTGTTGCCGATCACCCTGATCGTAAACTTCCTTCTGATGAAGCTGGCCGGGTTTTCCCTCAATATCTTTTCCCTCGGGGGGCTGGTGGTTGCCCTCGGTGTCGTTCTGGACAACGCCATCGTCGTCGTGGAAAACATCACCCGTTTGAGGCACGAAGGTGAGGCCGGTTCCTCGGAGACGCTCGCCATCTCCGGCGCCGCGCAGGTCGGTCCGGCCATCATCGCGGCGACATTGGCCTTCCTGGCCGTCTTTCTCCCCTTTCTGATCGTGCCGGGATTGATCAGCCTGCTGTTCAGGGAGCTGATCCTGGTCATTGCCGGGATCGTCCTGGTCAGCCTGCTCTTGGCCCTGACGGCTACACCCATGTTGACGGCGCTTCTCTTGGGAGAAAAGGGTTCCGGGTCGGCCGAATCGGGTTTCTTCGAACGCATTTTTGAAGTCGTCAAAGGTTTCTATGAGATGCTGTTGCGGCAAGCGCTCCGGCGAAAGATGCTGATCCTGGCCGTTTTCGCCGTTGTCCTGGTCGGCGGCGGTCTGCTGTTCACGCTGTTGGGGAGCGAGTTCCTGCCCTCCATGGACGACGGCCGGGTCATGATCAAGGTGAAACTCCCGACAGGGGCCTCCGTCGCGGAGACGGACCGTATCCTGGGCGAGATCGAGGCTAAGATTGCCAAGGATACGCTGATCGAGAGCTATTTCACGCTGGCGGGTGCCAAGGTGCTGGGCCTCTACGCCTTCGAAATCGCCAATGAGGGGGAGATCAACATCCAACTCGTTCCGCGTCACAAGAGGAAGATCGGCACCAAGGACTATATCAAGCAGGTCCGATCGGTGGTCTCGAAGGTTCCTGTTCCCGGAGGCAATCTTATCGTTGCGCAGATGAAGATGAAGGGGATGCGCAAGATCGGCGAAGCGGACATCGAGGTGAAGATCAAGGGAGAGGATATGAAGGTCCTCTTCGATCTGGCGCGGAAGACCTCGGAGTCCATGAACGGGCTCAAATATTTCCGGAACGTTTACGTCTCCATGGATTTGACGAAACCTGAATACCAGATCCGGGTCGATCGCACCCGGGCGGCAAGCCTCGGCGTCACAGTGGCCGATGTCGCCGCCGCGGCGCAGACGCTTCTGAGCGGCGCCGTACCGACGCGTTTCAAGGACGGGGAGGATTTTTACAACATCCGCCTGAGAATGCCGGAAAAGGAAGTCGTCTCCCGGCAGGATGTCGAGAATCTGATCATCAGCCGCACCAAGGGCGGTTACCTGAGACTGCGGGACGTGGCCCAGGTGATTCAGTCCACCGGACCCGTCGAGATCCTCCGGGAAGATCAGGTCAAGGAGGTGATCATCCGCGGCGACGCCGCCGAGGTGAGCGTCGGCCAGGCTCTCGACGAATTGAAGAAGGCCATGACGAAGTTTGAACTTCCAGGAGGCTACGAGGTCTCCTACGGCGGTCAGGCCCAGATGATGAAGGACATGACGAGGTCGGTGGTGCTGATTCTGGGATTCGCCCTGTTCTTCGCCTTTGCCGTGCTTGCTGTCCAGTTCAACAGCCTGAAGCTTCCGGCGCTCGTTCTGTCAGTGATCCCCTTCTGTCTGGCCGGGACGGTCGCGGCCCTTTTCCTGACCGGCCTTCCGCTGGGCGCCACGCTGATCATCGGCATCCTGGTGGTGATCGCTTTGACGGTCAATCAGGGCGTTTTGCTCATCACCTTTGCAGAATCGCTGCGCGCCGACAATCACCTCACGACGGCGGAGGCGATCATCCGTGCGGCCAAGATTCGCCTGCGACCCGTGCTCATGCTCTCGTTCTGCTTTATCGCCGGGCTCATTCCCCTGGCCCTCAACATCGAGGAGGGCGGGGATATGCTTCAGCCCATGGCCGTCGGCGCCATCGGAGGACTGGTAGTGGGCGTCACGGTGACGCTGTTCCTCCTACCTTCCCTGTATCTGATCTTTACCGGGAAAAGCAAGGAGAAGGAAGGTCCATCTG
>Ga0315273_10012090_pt1 | contig 11048 bp, 7 predicted proteins | sample YL17G02_0_MG_FD_205753 | JGI IMG/M metagenome (GOLD analysis project Ga0315273, IMG submission 205753) | Sediment microbial communities from Yellowstone Lake, YNP, Wyoming, USA - YL17G02_0 | ecosystem: Environmental > Aquatic > Freshwater > Lake > Sediment | place: USA: Wyoming | collected...
AAAACAAGTAAGGCGTCGCTCTCACATTACACTACTGTTTACCGGCAGGATATTGTGTTCGGTGAGATGAAGAAGATAGTCCTTGATTATCTGAAGCTCTGGTATATTTAGACTACATTATTATGAATCACTACCTTGGAATTGACATCGGAACCAGCGGTTGTAAAGCTGTTGTCTTTGATGAGAATGGCCTGCAGATTTCTATGGCCTACAGGGAATATAACATCATCTCAAAAAATTCCGGATGGGCTGAACTTAACACTTATGAAGTGATAGGGAAGTGTTTCGATGTGATCAGAGAATCTGCTTCGGTTATTGAACCTGGCTCTGTTAAAGGTATGGGTATCTCCAGTCAGGGAGAAGCTTTCACACTTATTGATAAGGATGGCAGGGCACTCTGTAATGCCCTGGTCTCTTCAGACATAAGGGCAAATGACATTATAAAACCATGGACTGAAAAATTCGGTGAGGAGAGGCTTTATAATATAACAGGACATACACCGCATCCGATGTTTTCATTATTCAAATTACTATGGATCAGGGAAAACAATCCGGAAATCTGGGCCAGAGCTCACAGGATCCTTTGCTTTGAAGATCTGCTTCAATACAGGCTTGGGATTAATAATCCCTCTATGGGATGGCCGCTCGCGGGAAGAACAATGTTGTTTGATGTGGTTAACCATACCTGGAACAATGAGATACTTGGCGAGACTCATGTCAGGATAGAACAACTTTCCTCACCTTTACAATCCGGTTCAATTGCAGGATACATAGATAATGTAATTGCCGGTGATCTTAATCTTTCTGAAAATACATTTATTGTTACGGGAGGTCACGATCAGCCATGCTCAGCTTTGGGTGCAGGGGCCATTGAATCTGGTATAGCAGTTTATTCCTCAGGAACTGTTGAATGTATAACACCAGCATTTAATAAACCCATTTTTACCGGAGAGCTTCGAAAAAGCAACCTTTGCACATATGACCACACTGCACCTGGAATGTATGCTACAGTTGCTTTCAGTCTTACCGGCGGCAATATCCTGAAATGGTTCAGAGATGAATTTGGAGCTACTGAAGTTGATCTGGCTAGGAAAACAAATTGCGATCCATATGAACTGTTACTGAATCAAATGCCGGAAGAACCTTCCCGGCTTAGTGTACTACCGTATTTTACACCATCCGGTACACCATATTTTGATGTATCTGTAAAGGGTGCAATTCTCGGACTCGATATGTCGGTCACCCGTGAAGAGATAATGAAGGCACTCCTTGAGGGTGTTGCCTTTGAGATAAAGCTGAATCTTGAAATTCTGAAACAATCGGGTTACGAGGTTAAGGAACTAAGAGTAATAGGAGGAGGGGCCAGATCTCAAAGACACATCCAGTTAAAAGCTGATGTGATAGGTATGCCAATCACGATACTGGATGTCACAGAAGCAGGTTGTATGGGAGTGGCAATGCTTGCAAAAGCTGCCTTCACAAAGCAGAAAGTTCGCGATATAGCAATGAAATGGGTAAAGCCCATTTCTAAAGTTGAACCGAGGCTTCAGGATTTCTATAACACAAAATTTAACTCTTATAAGAAGTTGTATCCTGCTTTAAAGAAACTTCAATAAGATTAAATACTAAATCGTATCTATTCAATATAACCTGCGTTCAACTAATAAGTGCGAAAGCAGGTTAAAAAAAGCAGATTCAAGATATACTGAAATATTTAAACATGGTTTGAAAACATAGTTTGGAAATTGGTTTGAAACACTGAGAATTTTAGGAGTGATAATGTTACTTTATCTTATTTTAGGGTATATGTATAAGAATAAAGCCTGCCTTACTTAACTTATCATTAAAGGATTAATAAACTGAATTATAATGGCAACACCCAGGGAAGATTTATTACGCTGTCTGCGACGCAAAGGATTCGAGAAGGTACATGTAGATTATGTTTTCTGCGAATCGCAAATTGATTCCTTTAAGAAACTATTTGGTCATACTGATTATGAGACTTTTTTAGGATTAAGTCATAGAAAACTTGAAATTCCTCTGAAAAGGAACTTTCTAGATGGCAGGAAGCAGTTTCACCGCGAAATTGTACCGGAAAGTACAGTATTTGATGACTACGGAATTGGCCATTCAAAAGGTTCGGAATTTGCGTTTCACATGACAAGAATGCACCATCCATTGCGTGGTGCTGATACTAAAGAGATTAAGAATTATCCTTACCCTGAGGTTGATGAATCAAAACGGGATGAATTCAACAAAAAGGTGACAGCCCTTCACGAAGTGGGATTAGCCTCTTTCGGTTTCATGCAAATGACTATTTGGGAAGCTTCCTGGTATCTGCGTTCCATGGAAGATCTTATGATTGACATGATGTCAGAGCATGAATCAGCCACCATCCTTCTGGATAAAATTACTGATTTTGCTTGTTCAAAAGCCAGGGCCTATGCTTCATCTGGTCTGGATATTTTATCTCTGGGCGATGACATAGGTACACAAAGTTCTCTTATGATGGATGTTGATTTATGGGAAAAATGGCTTCAACCCCGCTTAATAAAAGTAATTAAGGCTGCAAGGGAGATCAACCCTGACATTCTTATATTTTATCATTCATGCGGGTATATTCTTCCATTTATTGACAAGTTAATCAAAACCGGAGTTGACATTCTTAATCCAATTCAACCAGAATGTATGGAGTTTAACCTGGTTCATGATCTTTATGGTAGTCGTGTTTCGTTTTGGGGAACATTGGGTACTCAGCAACTTCTTCCATATGGAACCAGTGAGGAAGTTAAAAAGGTTTCATTAGATCGGCTTTCAACCTGTGGGCTAAAAGGGGGGATTGTAATTGGGCCAACTCATATGGTTGAACCTGAAGTAACCTGGGGAAATATTATCGCCATTAAAGAAGCTGCCAATGAATTTCAAAAACCAGGAGTATGAAATTTTCATATCTTGATATTGGCATTTTCCTCATTTATTGCGTCATAGTAATAACTACAGGAATTATTATCTCCCGACGTGTAAATAAGAAGAAAGATTCCAACAGTTATTTTTTTGCCGGAAACTCTCTGCCCTGGTATCTGGTTGGAAGTTCAATTATTGCTGCCAATATTTCAGCCGAGCAGTTTGTGGGGATGTCCGGATCGGGCTTTGCCATGGGATTAACAATCGCGACCTATGAATGGTTGGCTGCGATTATGCTGATCATGGTTGCATGGTGGTTTTTACCGGTTTTTATGCACAAAAAGATTTATACCATGCCCCAGTTTCTTGAAGTAAGATATAATCACCGGATAAAAACTGTACTGGCAATTTTCTGGCTATTCCTTTTTGTTTTTGTCAATCTGGCTTCTATTTTATATCTGGGTGCCCTATCGTTAAAAACTGTTTTTGGAATTAATATGGGATATGCTATAGCAGGCCTGGCTCTATTCTCAGTATTTCTGACTGTTGGTGGCGGATTAAAAACAATTGCCAACACCGATGTAATTCAGGTTATATTTTTGGTTTTTGGAGGGTTGACTACTACCTATCTCGCCTTGAATACTGTTTCAGATAGTCATGGTGCAATTAAAGGATTTTTTATGTTGCTGGAAAAAGCACCGGAGAAATTTCACATGATTCTGCCCAATTCAGATCCAAATTTCAAATATATGCCAGGAATACGATCTATTCTTGGAGGAATATGGATTGCCGGTATCTATTACTTTGGGACCAATCAATATATTATTCAGAAGGCATTAGGTGCAAAGAACCTTCAGGAGGCGCAGAGGGGGATGGTTTTTGCAGGTTATTTAAAACTGATAATTCCTGTTCTGGTAGTAATACCCGGAATAGCGGCGTTCGTATTAGAAGCGGATATTATTAAACCAGATCAGGCATATCCATGGTTACTTGACCGCTTTGTGCCTTCAGGTCTTAAAGGATTCGTATTTGCAGCATTGATTGCAGCAATCATATCATCATTGGCCGCAATTATAAACAGTGCTTCCACCATATTCGCCATTGATATTTACAAGTCTCAGTTTAAACCTGATATTTCAGAAGAGAATCTTGTAAGAACCGGACGTATTTCAAGTATCATTTTTATGGTACTGGCTGCTTTTATTGCATCCATGTTGTCAGGCATTAACCAGGTTTTTCAATTTATTCAGACATATACAGGATTAGTGAGTCCCGGTATTACTGCACTTTTTATATTAGGCATTTTCTGGAAAAAAACTACTGCAAGAGCTGCCTGGGTTGCAGTTTTAATTACCGTTCCTGTGCCCCTGTTATTGTATGAAATTTATCCTGACATGCCATTTCTTGACAATATGGCTATCTCATTTCTGATTATTTCTGCACAAATGATTGTAATGACTTTACTCGACAATAGTATCCGGCCACAAATGAAAGAGTGGCAATTACCGCCTGATATCTTTAACAATACCGACCGGTTATTTAAATGGTTTTCAATTGGTATAGTTTTTATTCTGATTATTTTATATATTATATTTTGGTAGTTGTAAATCCAAATATTGCCGGAATGCACTCGGGTGATGGTCAGCTGGGCTTAATTTCAATAAAAACCGGGTCGCCCTTTACCTGGAATCCTGAAACCGAAGAAATAGCAAATAATAATGCTGCTTCGGCATTGTTAAACATCCCCATCAGGGAGAAATATTTTAAATTCTGACTCTGATTTTCAGCTGTTGAAAGGCAAATGGAAAAGCAAGAAGATAATAATTAACAACATTAATTTTAATGCAAGACGACCATCATGATATTTACAAAACATGACCGATAAAAAAAAGACAAATTTCCGATGGATTATTGTAGGCATATTATTCTTTGCGACAACCATAAATTATTTCGATCGATTTATCCTGGGAATCCTGGCGCCTTTACTGGAAAAGGAAATCGGGTGGAATGAGATTCAATATGGATACATTATATCAGCTTTTCAACTGGCGTATGCCATTGGAACCCTTATAGTTGGATATATTATTGACAAGATAGGCACCCGTTGGGGTTTTGCACTCGCTGTAGCACTATGGAGTATTGCCAGCATGCTTCATGCAGCAGCACGAAGCTGGATTGGGTTTGCTTTAGCGCGGCTGGGTCTTGGATTAAGCGAAGCAGGAAACTTTCCTGCCAGTATAAAGACCATTGCTGAATGGTTTCCGAAAAAAGAACGGGCATTGGCTACCGGTCTTTTCAACGGAGGAGCAAGTGTTGGATCTGTTTTGGCTCCTGTTCTAATCCCCCTGATCATTACTTCTCTGGGATCGTGGAAATGGGTTTTTATCTTTTCGGGTTTACTCGGTGTGTTCTGGATTATTCTCTGGTTCTTATTCTATTCGCTGCCAAAACAGAGTCGATTTGTAAATAAAAATGAGGCTGCTTATATTGAAGATGACCCGGCTGAAAATGAAAAGATCAAAGTAAGTTGGTGGAAACTAATACAATATCGTCAAACATGGGCTATAGCTTCAGGAAAACTCTTTGCTGATCCGGTGTGGTATTTTTATCTTTTCTGGGGGGCAAAATTTCTTAATTCAAAATTTGGTATTGACCTGAAAGAAATGGCATTACCTTTAATTTCTATCTATGCAATTTCTTACTTTGGAGGGATTTTGGGCGGGGCAGTTTCTTCTTCACTTATTGCAAGAGGAAAATCTGTAAATTTTTCCAGGAAAATAACTCTTCTGGGATCGGCATTGCTGGTTGTTCCGGTGATGACCGTACCTTATTATTCATCTCAACTTTTCAGTGTAGGCCTAATTGCATTGGCCGCCGCCGCACATTGTTCCTGGTCGGCAACCATTTTTACCTTTGCCTCCGACTTGTTTCCTAAGAGCCTTGTAGCTTCAGTAACCGGCTTTGCAACAACCATCAGCACATTGGGGGGATTATTGTCGGCAATGCTTATTGGATTCGCATTAAACGAATCAAATACAACTGGTTATCAACTTGCATTTGCAGTAGCTTCCATTTGTTACCTCATAGGCTTAATAATCGTTCACCTGTTAGTTCCCAGGATGAAACCAATTTCCATACCAGAAAAATTATGACTTCAAGAGAAAGAATATTGGCTGCCATAAGCCATCAGGAGCCAGACCATGTACCATTCGATCTTGCAGGCACCACATGGACAGGTATTACCAACGGAGCCTATCAGAATTTACGTCTTTATTTGGGCAAAAGTTCTGAAGAACCCCACTGGTCAGATGTGGTTCAGCAAATAGTAATCCCATCTGAAGATATCCTTGAAACTCTTGAAGTTGACACGCGCGGTTTATTCCCATTGACAAGCCATAACTGGAGTGTTTATGATAAACTTATTGATAAAGGTGATAATTGGGAATACCACGACGAATGGGGTTTTACGCATCATTTTCCCAAATCCAATGGTTTTTGGTTTTCGCTGGTAAGACACCCGATGGAGAAAGTTTTGCCTGATGTGAAGGAAATTGAGGGATATAATTGGCCGATAGCAGCAAACAAAGAACGGATAAAAGGACTTCGCGAGATAGCCCTGCGCTTTAGAGAACAGGGTAAAATTATTATGCTGAAAGGCCTGTGCGCAGGAGTTTTTGAGATGCACCAGCGATTTCGTGGAATGAGCAACGCTATGGTTGATTCATTTCTATACCAGGAATTCTCTGATAGCCTGATTGGCAAGATTGCTGATCTGAAAATAGAATTCTGGGTGATGGCCCTTGCTGAACTGGCAGATGTTGTGGATGTTATCGCCGAAGGGGATGATTATGGTACACAGGAATCCCAATTGATTGATCCTGAACATTTCAGGAAGTATTATAAACCACACATTTCAAGGATTATCAAGGCAATGAAACAAAATGCCCCGAATGCAAAAGTAATGTTTCACTCTTGTGGGAATGTTCGTCCGATAATACCGGATTTTATTGAAATTGGAATAGATATCCTTAATCCTGTGCATATAAACGCTACCGGGATGGAGCCTTTTCTGTTGAAAAAAGATTTTGGGAAAGACATTGTATTCTGGGGTGGCGGAGTAGATACTCAGAAAATACTTCCAACAGGAACAGTTGAGGAAGTTAAAGAAGATGTTAAGAAAAACATTGATGCTCTGGCCCCTGGTGGTGGTTATATTTTTGCTACTGTACATAATATTCAATCTGAAGTACCACCTCAGAATATTATAACAATGTGTGAATCAATAAAAAATTTTGGATAATTTTTTTCTATGGTAGGGTTATAAAATATCTGCATAAGTCCGATTATAGAATACTAATTTTTAATCAATTGAAAGATGAAGACTAAAATAATTATCTCCTTAATTATCATAACGATCTATGGTTGTGATTCCAAAAATCATCATTCTGAAAAATCAGAAAATTTACTGCCATCCAATATGTTCGAATATACCGACAACATTGAACCAAGGTGGGTAAGCTTTGAAAATATCACTGGAGAAAAAGGCATGGGCGGAATGGAAAACAACGGAGCTAAAGGCCATGCCTGCGACAGTATAAGAGCAGGATCAACCAAGACCTTACTCAGTATGAAAGGTCCTGGTATTATCAACAGGATGTGGGTCACAATAAGCGACCGTTCTCCTGCCATGCTCAGGAGTCTTGTCCTTAAAATCTACTGGGATAATGAAGAAAAACCTGCAGTATCAGTTCCTTTTGGTGACTTTTTCGGTATCGGACTGGGGAAGACAGCTGTTTATGAGAATGCCCTTTTTGCAAATCCTGAAGGCCGTTCCTTCAACTCATTTATCCAGATGCCCTTCAAAACTGCTGCAAGAGTTGAACTTGTCAATGAATCGGGTACTGATCTGCCAATGGTATTTTACGATATAGATCTTCAGCTGCTTAAATCATGGGATGAGGACTTCCTCTATTTTCACACCTACTGGCACAGGGATACGGCAACTGTGCTGGCTCAGGATTTTGAAATTATGCCGCCGGTAAAGGGTAAAGGACGATTCCTGGGATCAAACATCAGCATTAATGCAAATCCTGATTACAAGGACTGCTGGTGGGGAGAGGGTGAGGTTAAATTCTACCTCGATGGCGATAAAGAGTATCCTACTCTTGTTGGATCAGGAACAGAGGATTATATAGGAACAGCCTGGGGACAGGGGCAGTACTTTACAAATACCACCGGCTGTCTGATAACCGACAGTAAAAACCTGCAGTGGGCTTTTTACAGGTATCATATTTCAGATCCTGTATACTTTAAATCAGATTGCAAGGTCACAATACAACAGATAGGCGGCAATACCAAGGATATTATAATAGGGCTTCAGAAAAATAATGTTAATCTGATTCCGGTTACTGTGCATGAAGCTCCGCGGATGATTCAGATATATAAAAAGGATAGTGTTGTAAATCTTGAAGATCCGTCATTGCCAAATGCCTGGACTAATTTCTACAGGTCGGATGACGTTGCTGCGACTTCCTATTTTTATCTTGACAGCCCGAAAAATGATTTGCCTGCCTTGCAGCCGGTAGGGATCAGAACGCTTAAACTGGTGAGATAGACTTACCTGATGAGATCTTAAATCGGCAGCAAACACTAATAAGCGTGTCGTTCGATTTACCGGCTGATGGAAACTAAGGATAATATCTCCTGAATACAGCATAAATACAGTTTCATCAGGCTTATGTGCCATTCTCCTTCATCCATTTTATGACCCTGTCATGCTCAGCCTGATATTTGGCCTCCAGATCATTCACTATTTTCTGAAACTCCGGTTCATCCCTGATACCGTCGAAGAAAGGATCATTTTTTATCAGGTTAAGCAACCATAATGGACAAATATGGATTTTATTAACAGCTCTTAAATTCTCATAAGCTTTCTCTTTCTCCCCCAGGAATGCATATAAAGCCGCAATATCATAGTTGGCATCGATTGAATACCAACGGCCCATCTTTATTGACTCTTCACTTATTCTCTTTTGTTCCCTAAACAAGCGATCTGCCTCATTTTTATGTCCAGTCTTTAAGTATACGTATCCCATCATCCGCCGGGATCCATATACTAAATTTGGGTAAGTTTCCAGTCTTTTCTCAAACTTTTTTACATATTTCAAAGCTTCTTTATATTGACCATGCAATTCATAAGCACTTGCCAAACCCCATGAAACCCAAACATTATTTGAATCAAGGGCAAAACATCTGTTGTAATATTGTAAGGCCCCTGCAAAATTCCCAGAAACACTTGCCTCGTCAGCCAATCGGCATAAATATGAAGCTGTGTCACCATCCAGTTCTAAAGCCTGCTGATAATAATAAATAGCCTTTTCATGGATTCCGGCAAAAATTCCATAGGCATCTCCCAATTCGCGGAGGTAAAAAGGCAGTTCTCCTCCATGATTGATTCTTACCGCTTTATGAATATTTTCTATTCCTTTTACAAAATCCATGTAATGATAATCCCAGACTTGTATCTTATATCCTTTACCATAATAGGCTTCCGAATAGTTTGGATTGTATTTTAACGCTTTGTCATATTCTTTAAGCGCCTGTTCAAATTTACCGCTTTGCAAATAATATTCTGCTTTGGTACAATATGCTTCCGCCAGGTGATCGTCATACGAAAGAGCACGATTAGCCAGGATTATCACAGAATCAAGGTAATTTTTAGCGTAATATGATTCATAAACATGTTTATCCCTGTATGCCTCTGCCAAGCCAGAATAAGCCCTTGCAAAAGTGGAATCAAACGCCAGTGCCCTTTTATACAAATTTTCAGCCCTTATAAGCGCCTGTTTATTGCCATTATCTGACCAGTATTTTCTATGCTCTTCTCTGCCTCTTTGATAGAAATCATATGCTGTGAGATTTGCAGTCGAAATATGTTCAATGAGCTTCTTCTCCTCAGGGGTTATTATTACCTGTAATGCTGAAGCGATTTCCTGCGCAACCTCGTTTTGTACTTTGAAAATATCTTTTGTATCCTTTATCTCCTGTTCATATGATCCGGCCCACAGGTGTTTTTCTTTATGGGCGGCGATCAATTGCACCCTTAAAACGTAAATATTGCCTGATTTTTGCCCGCTCCCTTCAACAATATAATTTACATCCAAATCTTTAGCAATTTGCGGCAGGGTTAAATGTGCCCGGCTCCGGTATTTCTCCGCGGAGGTACGGGAAATAACCCTGAAATCCTTAAATTTTTGCAGATCCGTAAAAACCTCCTCCATAATACCGTTGATGAAGTAGGTATTCTCATGATCAGGACTGTCATTTATAAAGGGTAATACCACAATTGATTTTTCAAGTTTTGCAAATTCCTTGATTTGATTACTTCTGCCCATGATTTTGAATACTCCAAATGCGACTGTCATACATAATAGCACTACGATCAAAATGATTGGCCATCCTTTTAATTTCTTCCCATACAACGTCTCAGGAATCAGATTTTCTCTGGTAATTTTCCCTTTATCTGGTTTTCTTTTTTTGACCTCCCCGGGAGGATATCCATAATACTTGTGAAAACAACTGCTGAAATAAGCCGGATCGCTGAATCCGACAATGAAGGCGATTTCTGAAACAGTGGCCACTTCCAGCATCAGCATTTCCATGACATATTGCAGGCGAGATTCGCGGATATATTGGCTGACTGATTTTTTTGTCAGTGACTTTATTTTCCTGTAGACTTTGGAGTAGCTCATGCCCATCTCACTGGACAGGTTGTCCACCCCGAATTTTTCATTTTGAAGATTGTCCCTGATTATTGAATTGAGCTTGCTGAGAAATGCCTGGTCCATTGAGAGTGGCTGGTTCATGGAAATGCTTATCAGGAGAAGTAAATATAGGCAATTAATTTGAAAACAGAAGGATTATAGATCTTCAATGTAATTCTGTCAGAAAATTGCAAGTTTTAGAAAGCAAATTACAGGTTATTGAAAGGTAATAAATTGTTTTGGGCTTTTGATGGTTTTAACTTAGAAGACATTTCACTTCTACGTATTTACTAATATTAAAAACCATGAAAACAAAGACATTTGCACTGTTATGCCTTATTATAGGCATTGCTGTAACGCAGCTTTCTGCACAAAACGGCA
>Ga0315273_10012093_pt1 | contig 11046 bp, 8 predicted proteins | sample YL17G02_0_MG_FD_205753 | JGI IMG/M metagenome (GOLD analysis project Ga0315273, IMG submission 205753) | Sediment microbial communities from Yellowstone Lake, YNP, Wyoming, USA - YL17G02_0 | ecosystem: Environmental > Aquatic > Freshwater > Lake > Sediment | place: USA: Wyoming | collected...
GAGCACGCGACTCCTCGGCGACAGGTGCAGGGCCTGGGTCATCACTGCTACGATGTACGGCTGGGAGATTGTCTGGCCTTGCCCAATCGGCAGCGGGATGTCCTCATAGGCGTCGGCTCTATGTTGGGGTGGCACAAACAGATGCCGTGGCACTGCCGCCATCGCCGCCTTCACTACCGGATCAGTCACATCGGGCCAACGAGGTGGCCAGTGACTGGGGGGTGGTAGATCACCCATGCTCGGCCCCCTTCGCTACCTCCGCCCAAAACCCGATGCTCTCCAGTTGGCCGTACACCTGATCGGCGACCCACGCCTGGCCCACCGATGTCAGATGAAACCCATCCCGATCCCAGGCTGCGGGCGGGGCGCCAGACGCCAGCTCGACCAGAGGGAGGGCGTGCTTTACGGCGCGGGCCCGTATGATCGAGTTATACATTCCGTACGTTTTCGACCGTGCGCAAACGCCTTGAGTCTCTTCGCGGGCCAAAGGGGTCATTGTGAGCAGAACCGGTTTGGCCCCGACACGCTTGGCACCAGCCACAAGCAGATCGAGGGTGTTGGCGAAGCCTTCAGCCGAAGTGCGCGGCTCCGGGACTATGCCCTGAGCCAGTCGCCCGCAGAATCGCCAGCCGGATCGGTATCGCCAGTTCTCCAATCGTACCCGCGCCGCCCGCCAAAGATGGCTGCGGTCAAGCCCCTGCGGTACCAGACTTTCCCGCGAGGAATCCACGATCGTGCGTGCAGGGTTGCAGTCATTCAGCCCGAAGGCGATCATCACCACCTGAGGTGCCTGGACGGCGACATCACGGTCGAACCGCTCGTAGCCCTGCGGAGCGGTGCCACCGGGCTGGCCGGCATTGGACACGCGCCACTCGACGCCGAACCGGCTCGTCCGCAAGCGGATCGCCAGGCAGGCAGGCCAAGCCGCCGCAGGATCGCCGGGCGAGCCAGCCACGATCGAGTCACCCAGGGCGACCAATGTCACTTGCCCGGGATTGGCCCGGGTTCGCGGGACGCGTCGCAGATGACGGGCGCGCGCTGCCAGTTCGACCGCACCCAACAGCAGTGCAATTCCCAGCGCGCAGGACGACCAGGATTTGAATCTCCCAGGCATTTTATTGTCGGACTATTGTAGCATCAGCGAAAATGCCCGGCAAGCGGCACCTCCGGCTCGCTGCTTTGTCAGTCAGATCGTTGCATGCTATCCTTACCTGGACACACGGAGCTCGAGGGAGCGTTTGCTCGCCCGGCAAGGTGCGAGCCATCGTCAAGCCATAACCTCCGCAAGGCTTGGAGATGGCTTTGTTCTTGATTCCGCGGGCCGTTGGGTTGAGCGGGTACCCTGATGCCAATGGAGGTGGGCCGATGGCGGAAGATAAGCTGGCGTTCATCCGAGCGGAAATGAATCAACTGCGTGAGAGCGGGCTGTCGATCAATATCCGGACGATGGGTTCGCCGGCCGATGCCTGGATGATTGTGGATGGGCGGCGCGTGTTAAACTTCTGCACCAACAACTACCTGGGGCTGGCCAATCACCCGCGCCTTAAGGAGGCTGCCAGGGACGCGGTTGAACAATGGGGGGTCGGGCCCGCCGCAGTGCGCACAATTGCTGGCACCCAAGAGCTGCACCTGGAACTGGAGCGCCGCCTGGCAGCTTTCAAGAAGGTTGAGGACACGCTCTACGTGCAGAGCGGCTTCTGCGCCAACCAGGCCGCCATCCCGCCGCTCGTGGGCAAAGAAGACGTCATCTTCTCGGACCGCCTTAATCACGCCAGCATCATCGACGGAGCTCGTCTCAGCGGTGCGAAGGTCGTTGTCTACGACCACTGTAACCCCTCCGATCTCGAGGTCAAGATCCGCGAGCATTTGCCTGCCGGCCGGCGCGGGTTGCTCGTGACCGATGGTGTCTTCAGCATGGATGGCGACATCGCCCCGCTGGACAGGCTGACCGAGGTAGCCGGTCAGTTTGGCGTGCTGACGATGGTCGACGATGCGCATGGCGAAGGAGTCCTGGGCAGCGGCGGCCGAGGCATCGTAGACCATTTTGGTCTGCACGGCGTCTTCGACATCGAGATCGGCACGTTGAGCAAGGCCTTCGGAGTCGTGGGCGGTGTCATCGCAGGTAGAAAGCTCATCATCGATTATATCCGGCAAAAAGCACGCCCTCTCCTCTTTTCCAGCGCAGTGACGCCGGCGGACACGGCTGCCTGTCTCGCCGCTGTGGGCCTGCTCGAGGAATCCGAAGATCGTGTTCACCGCTTGTGGGACAATGCGGGATACTTCCGCAGCGAAATGCAGCGGCTCGGGTTTGACACAGGCCGCTCCCAAACGCCAATTGTTCCCATCATGCTCGGCGATGCTACGCTCGCTAAGGAGTTCAGCAGCGAGCTTTTCGAGACCGGCGTCTTTGCGATGGCCATCGGTTTCCCGACCGTGCCGCAGGGCATGGCGCGCCTTCGGGTGATGAATACTGCTGCGCACAGTCGAGACGACCTCAATGTGGGGCTTGAGGCTTTCGAGAAAGTGGGGCGCAAGTTGGGAGTTACCAAATAAACAGATTTCCTTGACGTTGCCCTGTGGGTATGATATGATATGTATGCGTCGGTTTATCGATGCACTTCCCTCGTCGGATCATGGCTTGGAGGCACACCCATGGAACACCGCTTTGGGCCCCGCATTTTCATCTGTTGTCTGGCAATTGTGGTACTGATGCTCGCTGGCTGCGAGAAGGAACGTCCCGCGCCGGCTTCTACCAACGGCACAGCTGCGCCGCGCGGTGCAGCACTGCCCACCCCACCTCCTGGGGTAGCTCAGACCAGGGTGGCGCCCCTGGCATCGGGCGGTGCGCCCACGAGCGCAGCAGGGCCTGCCCGTTTGGGTGGCGCCAGCCCAACGCCGGCTCCGCCGCAGTCGATGACAGCCGGAGCGCCGGTGGCGACGACCGATATAGCGAGTGAGGCGGCTTTCACTTACAAGGTCGTGGCCGGGGACACATTGAACGCGATAGCCAAAAAGTTCAAGACCAGCCCGGCGGCGATCATCAGCCTGAATCCGAACCTGAACCCCAACGTGATTTCGATCGGCCGGTCGTTGACGATCCCGGGTAGTGCTCCTGCGGGGTCTGCGGGCGTCACGACCGGTGCAACCTCATCCTCGGGCAAGACGACGACCTACGTGGTGCGCAGTGGCGACACCCTCAACTCCATTGCCAAGCGTCTAGGGGTGTCGGCGAGCGCCTTGCAGAAGGCCAACAACATCACCAACCCCAACCGGATCTATGTCGGCCAACAGTTGACCGTTCCATAAAGTTGCTGCCTGCGGGAGACTCACCAGCGCGGCGTCACCTCTCAACATAGGGGTGACGCCGCTGCTACTTGGATTGACTGTCAGCCTTTCGGGCGCTTTGCGTCAACACGAGTTCCGGCAACTTGTGAGCCGTGCTGCTACAATGAGGCTATCCACTGCCGGCGCCCGTCCATCGGGGCCTTGCAGGGATACCCTACCTTTGAATGGAGGTGGAACATGGGTTCTATCATGGGTGCCATCATCACTGCCGCGGTGCTAGGAGCCCTGGTGGCGCTCCTGATCGGGGCGGCTACCAACCGGCGCGGCAAGGGCAACTATCGCTCCGCGACTATTGCCGGGGTGGCGGTCGCCGTGATTATCTTCCTCGGTGCAGCGCTGCTGGACTCGTTCACGCAGGTAGAGGCCGGTTCGGTCGCAGTGGTCAAGCAGCTCGGCCGGGTAGTGGGCGTATTCCAACCCGGACTGAACTTGAAGCTTCCCTTCATCCAGCGGACAATCACATACCGAACGCAGGAAATCCTTTACGAGACGAGCGAAGATCCAAAGACCAGCCTGGCCGACTACCGTGATGTGGAAGTCGATACTGCGACCTCCGATGGCCAACAGATTCTGGCGCGCTACACCATCCGGTTTCGCATCGATCCTCAGCGGGCAACTTCCATTGTCAACAACCTGGGTACCGAGGCCGAGGTCGTTGAGAAGGTGGTCAAGGCAACCAGCCGCGTTCACGTGCGCAACATCTTGAAACAACACATCGCTTCTGACCTCTATTCCGGAAATGTCGAGAAGGCGCAGGAGGGTATCCGCCAGCGGCTGGAGGGGGAGTTCAGTAAGGAGGGCTTGCAGCTTGTCTTCTTTGGGCTGCGCTCGATCCAGTTCCAGGACGACTACCGCAAGGCGGTCGAACAGAAGCAGATCGAAAAGGAAAACATCGCAATCAAGGAGAACCTGGCGAAACAGGCCGAGTTCGAGAAGCAACGCACCATTACGCAGGCCCAAGCTGAGGCAGAGCGCCAAAAGCTGGAACGCATTGGTGTGGCCGAGGGTGAGGCTGAATCCATTCGCGTGAAGGCCATCGCCGACGCTGAGGCCACTCGCATCAAAGCGCAAGCACAGTCGGCGGCAAATAAGCTCATCTCCCAAAGCCTGGACCAGAACGTTATCAGTTGGCAGGCTGTTCAGAACTGGAGTGGCAGCTACCCGCTCGTGTTGGGCAGCGGCGGCAACTATATCCTACCGGGAGAACTGTTCACCACGGTGCAGAAGCCGGCGGCCCCGACTCTTGCACCGGCTCCATAGACCAGCGCCCATTGCCTGGGCTAACTAGCGCCGCCGACTTCCCTCCTGTCAGTTAACCGGACGGAGGCCGGTGCAGGGGGCATCTCTTGACAATGATATACTAAAGTAATATACTCAAATCCGTGGATGAGCCTGTAGTGGTGGGCCTGACGGGAGCCCAGCGTGGAGTATAAGGACTACTACAAGATTCTCGGCGTCGCTAAGAACGCTGACGAAAAAGAGATCAAGAAGGCCTATCGGCGGCTAGCGCGCCAGCATCATCCGGATGTGAACCCTGGCGATAAGGCTGCCGAGGCGCGTTTCAAGGAGATCAACGAGGCCAATGAGGTCCTGAGCGATCCCGAAAAGCGTCAAAAGTACGATGAGCTGGGCCAAAACTACCAGCGCTGGCAGCAGACCGGGAGCCAATCCGGGGGCTTTGATTGGAGTCGGTGGGCCGCCGGGGACGGCCAGCCTGGCGGGACGCGGGTCGACTACGGCAACATTAATGACTTGTTCGGCGGTTCCGGCTTCTCCGATTTCTTTGAGGCGATCTTCAGCGGGGCGGGTGCGGTCCCGACACAAGGCGGCCAGGCGGCCGCGCGTACTAGGGACCTGGAACACGAAGTGGATATCACTCTTGAGGAAGCCTTTCATGGTGCCCAGCGCCTGATGGAGGTTGATGGGCGGCGACTGGAAGTGAAGATCCCGGCCGGGGTGAGAACCGGTTCGCGGGTGCGTATGGCGGGCGAGGGGCTGGCCGGCAAGTCCAGCAGAGCAGCTGCCCGAGGTGATCTGTATCTTCGCATAAACGTACTGCCCGATGCTGCGTTCGAGCGGCGGGGCGACGACCTGTATTGCGAGACGGGGGTTGATCTCTTCACAGCACTGCTCGGGGGCGAAGCGCGGGTTCCCACCCTGGCGGGTCCAGTCGTGTTGCGGATCCCGGCAGGCACGCAGTCGGGGCGAACTTTTCGCTTGAGCGGCCAGGGGATGCCAAAGCTGCGCTCGACTCAGGAGCGCGGCGACCTCTACGCCAGGATCCGCGTACTCATTCCCGAGAAGCTGAGTGACCAAGAGCAGAAGCTTGTGCGCGAATGGGCCCAGTTGAGAGGCGCTAGCGCGTGAAGACGAGGGGTTCGGTGATGCCGCAGCAATCCGAGCAGTGGGATCAGCCTTGCTTCGCCATTGGTGTTGCCTCCGAGTTGGTGGCCCTGCACCCACAGACGCTGCGCCGCTACGAGGAGCTTGGCCTGGTGATCCCGGCTCGTAGAGCAGGGCGGCGCCTCTATTCTCCGCGCGAGATCGAGCTCCTGCGCTACATCTCTCGGCTCAGCTTCGAGTTAGGGCTGAACCTCGCAGGCGTTGAAGTCATCATCCGACTCAATGAGCGCATCCGCGAGCTGCAAGCCGAGCTGGACGCGCAACTGGCAGCCCGCACTGGCCTGGAGGCACAGCTGACCGCACTCGAAGACCAGGTGCGCAGGATCAGCGTCTAATCCTCGGCCTCCTCTGCCTACCCGGCGGTATCGGGCCGGGCCGTACGACGGCGCCGCCAGTGCGCCGAAGACAATTCAGACAGGAGCGTGACATATGATGCAAGAACAAGACCTGCAGGAACTCGCCGAATTAGCCAGCGACAAGGCTGCAATCTTGAGCCTGTATCTAAATGTGGATCCGCATCGTCGCTCCAACGAAGAGCACAAGCTCTTGTTACGTGGTCTGCTGGCGCAAGCGGTTGATCAGGGTGCCGCTATGGCTGACATCGAGCGCATCGAGCGCTTCTTCGACCACGAGTACAATCGGCAGGGACGCAGCGTCGCCTGTTTCAGCCTCCAGGCGAGTGGGTTTTGGCGAAGCTTCGGACTGTTGGTGCCGGTGGAGGATTTTGTGTTCGTGGGGCATCGACCTTATCTCAAGCCCTTGAGCGATCTGTGGGACAACTACGACCGCTTTGGGGTCATCATGATCGATCGCGAGGGTGCTCGCGCGGTCGTATATCACTTGGGAGCCCTGGAAGACTCCGAAGGAACGCTCGGCACCGAGGTGAAACGACACAAACAGGGCGGGTGGGCCGCCCAAAAACTACAGCGCTATGAGGACCAGGCAGCACAGCACAACCTTAAAGATGCTGCGGTATGGGCCGATGACTACCTGCGCCAGCATAAGGTGACGCGCGTCGTGCTCTCGGGGACGGACGGCAATCTGGCGCAATTCCGCGACGTGCTGCCTCGCGCCTTGCAGGACAAGGTGATTGGGCAGATCAACCTCGATGCCAATGCCTCTCCGACGGAGGTGTGGGAGCATTCCTTCCAGGTCGCCCAGGCTTCGCGGCGGCAAGCAGAAGCCGAGATGCTGGATCAGGTGATCACTCTCGCGCACAAGGGGGGCGCCGGCGCCACCGGGCTCTCGGACGTTTTGTCCGCCCTACACGTCGGACGGGTGCACCACTTATTAGTGGATCGAGGATTGCACGCTCCTGGTCAGCAGTGCGCCGACTGTCAAGCGGTGGTGATCGAAGACCTGACCGCATGTCCGTATTGTGGCGGGCCTTTAGTTCACACTTCCGATGTCGCCAACCTGGCAGTGCATCAGGCGATCGAAGCAGGTCTGAAGGTGTCGGTGGTGGACTACGGCTCACAATTGAACGAGGCTGGCGGGATTGCCGCTCTGCTTCGTTATTAATGGGCGCGGATCGTTGGTGTTGTGTTAGAGCAGGCCGGCTTTGTACGCGTTCCTACGCTGCGGAACGTTACGATTGTGCTAACCTGAATGAGTACTTAACAGGCAGAGGCTTGGCACGGGATGGGCGGTTGCCGTGGGCGGCAAGCAGGCGAAGAGGCTCCAAACCATCACGTATAATAGTACGTATGAAGGATAAATAAACCAATGATGCGGTTTGACAGGTTCACGGAGCGCGCTCAGGATGCGGCGATGCGCGCCTACGAGATTATGCAACGCTATGGACACAGCCAGGTCGACGTCGAGCATGTGTTCCTGGCAATGCTCGAGCAGCCCCAGGGGGTGGTAGGGGATATGCTCGGCCGTTTAGGCGCGCCGGTTGACGTGTTGAAAGAGCGCCTGACGGACAACCTCCAGCGCACCCCGCGCAGCGCGGGCACGACCATGTTCCCGCAGCAAGTTGCCCAGGTCTTCATCACTCCGCGGCTGAAGCGCGTAATCGATCAGGCGATGGAGGAGGCGCGGCTGCTGCATGACGAATATGTTTCCACCGAGCATTTGCTGCTGGGGATTGCCAGTGAACGCAATAGCTTCTCCGCCAACTTGTTGCGCGATGCCCGTGTCAACCGGGACACGATCTTGGCGGCCATCGAGGAAGGGCGAGGCGGCCAAAAGGCGAACACACCCACAGCGGAAAGCCGCTACCGCACTCTTGAGAAGTACGCCCGCGACCTCACTCAGTTCGCGCGTGAAGGCAAGCTGGATCCGGTCATCGGGCGCGATGCCGAGATTTTGCGGGTGATCCAGGTTCTAAGCCGGCGCACCAAGAACAATCCGGTGCTGATCGGTGAGGCCGGGGTTGGCAAGACTGCGATCGTCGAAGGGCTGGCGCAGAAGATTGTCCAAGAAGACGTGCCCGAGATCCTGATCGGCAAGCGCGTGATGAGCCTGGATCTGGGCGCTATGATTGCCGGGACGCGCTTTCGCGGAGAGTTCGAGGAGCGCTTGAAGACTGCGATTGAAGAGGTTCAGAAGGCAGAAGGTGAAGTCATCCTCTTCATCGATGAACTGCACACCGTGGTGGGCGCCGGCGCGGCCCAGGGCGCAATAGATGCCAGCAACATGCTCAAACCTGCGTTGGCGCGCGGCGAGCTAAGGTGCATCGGAGCAACGACCCTTGATGAGTACCGGCAGCACATCGAGAAAGACAGCGCGCTGGAGCGGCGCTTTGCGCCGATATACGTGGATGAGCCATCGGTAGAAGACACCATCGAGATCCTGCGCGGCGTGCGGGATCGCTACGAAAAGCATCATCAGATCAGCTTCACCGATGAAGCATTGGTGGCAGCGGCGAAGCTCTCACATCGTTACGTCACCGATCGGCGATTGCCGGATAAGGCGATCGACTTGATCGACGAAGCCGGTGCGGGGCTGCGGGTAGCACTCTATACGATGCCAGAACCCCTGCGAACGGCCAAGAGGCGCCTGAGCCAGCTGAAAGCCGAAGAGGACACCACGTTTTCCGCAACAGATTACGCCCGATCGGCCGAGATAAAGAGCGAGCGTCTGAAGATGGCCGCCCAATACGAGTCCGATCGGACTGCGTGGAGCAAGTCTGCGGGCCTGGATGAGGTCGTGGATGCAGCCGACATCGCTGGGGTTGTTGCACGGTGGACCGGCATCCCGGTGAACACCATGTTGCAGGGCGAAACTGCCAAGCTCCTGCGCATGGAAGAGGAACTGCACAGGCGGATTGTCGGCCAGGATGAAGCCATCGCCGCTGTTGCCGACGCATTGCGCCGGGCACGGAGTGGGCTCAAGGACCCCAAGCGTCCGATCGGCAGTTTCATCTTCCTTGGATCGAGTGGCGTTGGCAAGACCGAGCTGGCCAAGGCGTTGGCGGAGTTTCTCTTCGACGACGAAGAGGCGCTCGTCCGGATCGACATGAGCGAGTACCAGGAGCGTCATACGGTCAGCCGCATGTTCGGTGCTCCGCCGGGCTACGTCGGCTATGACGAGGGCGGCCAACTGACGGAGGCCGTGCGGCGCCGGCCCTACAGGGTGATTCTGTTCGATGAGATCGAGAAAGCACACCCGGAAGTGTGGAACTCGCTGCTGCAGATCCTCGAAGATGGCCGGCTGACGGACGGGCAGGGGCATGTTGTGGACTTCCGCAATACCGTGCTGATCATGACGTCGAATATCGGCACGACCTTTGTCAGGTTGGGAGGCACTCTCGGGTTCCTCAAAGAAGACGGATTGACCGCCCAGGAGCGTCAGCTGAGGGAGAACATCGAGAGCGATTTGAAGCGCACTTTCCGGCCTGAGTTCTTGAACCGTATCGATGAGATCATCATCTTCCACGGCTTGTCTCAAGAGCATGTAAAACAGATCGTTGATCTGCAGATGCGCGAGATCGCCGGGCGATTGTCGGAGCACGGGCTCGAGATCGAGCTGACCGAAGCAGCGCGCGAATGGCTGGCCAAAGAGGGCTACGACCCGCAATTCGGTGCTCGTCCCGTGCGGCGAACCCTGGAGCGTTTCGTCGAGAACCCTCTCTCTAAGCGGCTTCTGGCGGGCGAGTTCTCGGATGGAGATACCGTGAACGTGGATGTCGCAGAGGACGCCGACGGCAGGATGGAACCGGTCTTTGCGGCCCGGCCCCCTGATCCCATTCCGGTGGAGCTGCCGGTGCGGATGGCCTAAGAATCACTTGTTTCGCACTCCCTAGCCGGGTGGGCAAGCGTAAAACTGCCGCCCGGCTAGCTGTTTAATCCAGCTTTGCCAACGCGCCGGCGATCTGTGCCGACACCCGGCTGTTGTTTTCCAATAGCGCCAGGTTGGCGCGCAGGCTGGCTTCACCGGTCAATGCGCTGATACGCGCCAATAGAAACGGGGTTATCGCTTTCCCGCGGATGCCCTGTGCCTGTGCCTCTGCCAGGGCTTGCTCAATGGCAGCTTCCATCTGGTCGGCAGGAAGCTCGAACTCCTCAGGCACGGGCACCCCAACCAGCATGCCTCCCGGCAGGCCAAGCCTGCGCTGCGCTCGGAACAACTCCGCCACCTGTCCTGGAGTTTCGGCGCACAAGTCCACGGGCAGGCCGCTATCCCGGTTGTAGAAGGCAGGGAACCGGCCGGTCCTGTACCCGATCACCGGCACACCATGCGTTTCGAGCCACTCAAGCGTTGCTGGCAGGTCGAGAATAGCCTTTGCCCCCGCGCACACCACGAGCACCGGTGTTCCGGCAAGCTCTGGCAAGTCCGCCGACACATCGGTGGACAAGAAGCTGTCCGCAATCGGCGTGCCACCCTCCACCTTCCGCGAGCCAGAGCGATGGACTCCACCGATCCCGCCCGTGGCGAAGACCTGAACCCCTGCCCGCTGCGCAGCCCACGCGGTGGTCGCCACGGTTGTCGCGCCGTCCAACTTGCCTGCCAAGACGATCGGCAGGTCTCGGCGGGAAACCTTTCTGACGCCTTCGGCTGTGGCAAGGTGCTCGATCTGGGGGTGATCCAGGCCGACGACGACCTGCCCGGCGATCAGACCAATCGTTGCCGGAACGGCGCCCTCTTCCCGCACGATTTCCTCGAGCCGCAGCGCGGTCTGCACGTTGCGCGGGTAGGGTAAGCCGTGCGCAATGACCGTCGATTCAAGGGCAACGACCGGATGCCCGCTCTTCAACGCGTTCGCCACTTCCGGATGCAGCTTGAGCCAGTCTGACATATTCGTCCAACCTTCGGATGGGTAGTTTCGCCCGCGCAGCGTCAGTTGCTCTGCGA
>Ga0315273_10012094_pt1 | contig 11045 bp, 6 predicted proteins | sample YL17G02_0_MG_FD_205753 | JGI IMG/M metagenome (GOLD analysis project Ga0315273, IMG submission 205753) | Sediment microbial communities from Yellowstone Lake, YNP, Wyoming, USA - YL17G02_0 | ecosystem: Environmental > Aquatic > Freshwater > Lake > Sediment | place: USA: Wyoming | collected...
CCGACAACTACTTCCCGATGCTGGGGATCGAAGCGGCGCGCGGCCGGCTGTTCCGGGCTGATCTCGATGAGGCGCTCACCAGCGAGCCTGCCGTCGTGATCACCGAGGGCCTGTGGCGGCGGCGCTTTGGCGCCGACCCGGCTCTGGTTGGCCGCACGCTGCGGCTCAACAGCCGGCTCTTCACCGTCGTCGGGATCCTGCCTCCGAACTTCCGCGGCTTGCACCGGGCGGTCGTGACCGACCTCTGGATTCCCGTGAGCTCGTGGCGCGCCATGGGCAACACCCGCGAGTTCGAGGAGCGGGTCGTGGGCCAGTTCGAGCCAGTCGGGCGGCTCAGGCCGGGCACGACCCTCGAAGCGGCCCAGGCGCAACTCGACACCTTCGCGCGCCGGCTCCAGCAGGAACAGCCGGAATCGAGTCGCGGCAGGCGCCTCGTCGTGAAGACCCAGGCCGAGTTCGAAACGGGCGGCCGAGGCCCGCTGCTGTCGGCCCTCCTGCTGTCGATTACGGGTCTGCTCGTGGTTATTGCCTGCGCCAATGTCGCCCAGTTGCTGCTGGCCATGTCGGAGACGCGCCGGCGAGAAATCGCGATCCGGCAGGCACTCGGCGCGAGCCGGCAACGGCTCCTCAGGCAGTCACTGACCGAGAGCGCGCTGCTGGCGACTGCCGGTGCCCTGGTCGCCCTGGTGATCGCCGGCTGGCTGATCCCGCTGCTGCCGTCGCTGCTGCCGCCCGGCCCGTCTTTCATTCGCTACGACATCCGCCTCGATCTCCGGGTGGTCGTTGCCACCTTGGTGACGTGCACGCTGACCGTCCTGCTCTTCGGCCTGGCACCGGCCGTTCAGAGTTCGCGCACGGACATCAATGCAGTCATCAAGGCCGGCGGCGGGGTTGCACGGCAGCGATTCGGCGGCCGAAATCTGCTCGTAGTTTCGCAAGCGATGCTCGGCGTGACGCTCCTCTCGACCGCCGGGCTGCTCGCCCTCAGCTTCGCGCGCGCCCAGGAGGCGCGGCCCGGTTTCGACACCGGCCGCAACACGCTGATGATGCTCGTGAGCCTCACCGGGCCGCGCGATCGCGCGGACGCCACCAGTGGCGAGATCGCCGGACGGATCGCAGCGCTCCCCGGGATCAAGCGGGCCGCGTACTGCCGCCGGTTTCCGATGGCCTCTTCCGGCGGAGGCGCCACGCGCGACGTCGTGATTCCAGGCCGCGACGTGCCGCCCGACCAGCAGGTTCTGCGGATCCGCTACAACCAGGTCAGCCCGGACTACTTTGCGGCCGTGGGCACGAGGCTGCTGGAGGGCCGCGCGTTCTCCCGCTCGGACGCGGATGGGGCGCTCCGCGTGGCGGTGGTGAATGAGACGATGGCACGCCAGTTCTGGCCGGCCGGCAACGCGATTGGAAACTGGATTCGCGTGGACGACAAGGAGGCGCAGATTGTCGGCATCGCCGAGAACACCGCCGTCAACTCGTTTCACGAGCCGCCGCAGCCGTTCCTCTACTTCCCGTTCGGCCAGTTGCCAGCCGGAGAAGTGACCTTCGTCTACGAGACCGCCGGCGACCCAGCCGCGTTGTTGCCGGCCATCAAGCGCGAGATGCGGGCCGTGGCGCCCGGTCACGTCCAGCTGTCCGTCAACACGTTGAAACAGCACGTGCGGGAAGCGTTGTACCAGGACTGGCTGCAGGCCGTGCTGTCGATCACCATCGCCGTGATCGGGATGGCCCTCGCCGCGGTGGGGCTCGCGGGCGTCGTCATTCACGCCGTTGCGCGGCGGAGCCGGGAGATCGGTGTGCGCCTGGCCCTCGGAGCCCAGCGTCGCGATGTGGTGGCGATGGTCTTGAAACACGGCCTCGTCCTGTCCGGAGTCGGCGGCGCGCTTGGCGTGGGCCTCTCACTGCTCGCCGGGAAGGCGACGTCGAGCCTGCTCTTTGGCGTCAGCCCCTCCGATCCCATCGTCATCGGATCCAGCGTCGCCGTCGTCATCGTCATCGGGTTGCTGGGGAGCATGTACCCGGCGTGGAAGGCCACGCGCGTCGATCCCGTCCGCATCCTCCGCGCCGACTGACCCTGCCTGCGGTTTTTCCGGTTGCTGGTCCGTCACGTTCGGGCAGCCGTGGACGACCGCGTGCGTTCGGGACGTCCACCGTACGACGTGCGCGGCCCGAGCAGCGTCGCCAGCGGAACCCGACCCGTGAGGATGGCGAGGGGGCTGGGCTGAAGCGGGAAGCGCTTCCGATACGCGAGGGACACCTGATTGAATGCGCAGAGGAAATCCGGAAGCCGGTTGGGGTCGGTGTGCTCCGGGTCCCGCGCCACCGCCATCGGGCAGACATCGCAGGAGGCCAGGTACCGGCACCTGGCACACCGCCCGTACGACGAGCACTTGGTTTCCTTGCGATCGAAGATCCCGGTCGCCGCGGCCGCTTCGGGCAACGCGCGCAGCCGGCCCGAAAGCTCCGGGTCCCTGACATCACCCAGCCGCATCCCGATCAGGCGTCGCCGCAGCGGCGTGTCGGGAAATGTCTGGAACGACTCGGCGAGCATCCCGCAGGCGTAGACCTGCCCGTCCACGTCCACGGTGATGGCGCCGCCCTCGGCGGCGTTGCAGATGAACCGCGAGCGGCGCGAACGGGTCCTCTCGACGGCTTCCTTCCTGAACAACAACAGCGGCACCTGGCCCATGCGCTGATAGTGGCGGATCGATGAATCGAATACGCGGGACATCTGGCGGTCGAGGAGGTCGATGTCGGATGGCCTCCACGGAAGGGCCTGGCCCATCGCCGGAGAAAGCGCGATCTCGCGCACGCCTTTTTCCAGCAGGTAGTCGATGGAGTCGGCCAGGTGGGGAACTGCCTGGATGGCGACTGTGACGGCCACCCTGAGCCGGGTGTGGAACAGCGTCGGGGCCTGGTGCTTCAAGCGATCCATCAACCGATCGAGCCGCTCGAAGGTCCCCCGGCCTCGCAGCGCCTGGGCGGCCGGTGTGCCGTCGAAGCTGATCTGAAGGTTGAAGCGCCGGTCGGCGAAGAACCGGATGTGGCGGCTGTCGATCAGTGTGCCGTTCGACACAATGTCGTAGTTGACCCGCCGGCCCTCCGAGCGCTTCCCTTCGAGGTATGACACCGCGCGCCGGACTAGAGGGAACGCCAGCAGCGGCTCGCCGCCAGTGAACTGGAGCGACAGGTCAGGTTCCGTGCTGCCCAGGAGCCGGTCGACGGCTGCCCGAAGCACCGGCCAAGGCATCCGGGCCGAGGCAGGCCGGTTCTCGTAGCAGTATCGGCAGCGCAGGTTGCACGCTGCCGATACCACCGCCGTGACCGAGCGGATGGGAACCTCCCGGCAGCGCGGTTTCACTGATGCGGTCCTGTCGAACCGGAATCGCCACGGCCTCCGACGCGCGGCATCACAGGGACGCTAGCAGGCCTTGCCGATCTTGATGCTCCTTGTCACGGCCGCGGCTGAACAGTCACAGCCCCTTCCGATCTTGATGCTAGGCATTCTCGTGTACTGCTCGCGCCACGTTGGCGAGACACTTACCACCTGGCTCTGGTCCAGCGTCAGAAGCGCGTCAATCAGCATCGTGTTCAGCATCTGGGCCGCCTCCGCCAGGCCCACCAGTTGCCTGATGGTGATCGGCTCCTCGACTACCTTCCCGCCCGCGCGTTTCGTGTCCATCATCGTCCTCCTGCACGGCCCCGGTTCGGAGGGCCTCCGCGACCTGCTCGCGGGAGCCCAGGCTCAGAAGGGCCGCTGAGCCTCGAATACGAAGAGGTTGCCAGAGCGATGATCACGGCTGAACACCAGCCGCGTTGCGTCTCGGGACACGTCGAAATCGCTCAGTTCCTCGCTGTCGCCAAGTACGATTGGAGGGTTCAACGGGACGAGCTGCCACGTTCGGGTGTCGATCACGCGCAGGCTCAAGACCGGCTTGTCGAAGATCCCGCTGACAAAAAGCAGACCGGACGTGGCATTCCATCGGATCCGGCGAGCACCAACCGTCGAGGGTACGGACACTGGCGTGCCGCCTCCGTCGACCGAAGCGACCCGCGCTTCCCAGTCGCGGTCCTTGCTCTGCGTGACATATCCGATACGCGTTCCATCAGGCGACCAGACGGGCGCCTGGTCCTGATCCGTGCTGGCCCCTCGGGTCACCTGCCGAGGCTCGCCGATCGGTTTCCCATTCGACACGTCTCCGACCCAGATGTGCCCGCCGCCCGTTCGGTTCGACGAGAACGCCAGCTTCGTGCCGTCCGGAGACCACGCCGGGTGCACGTCCTCTGCAGGATGATCGGTGAACTTCGTCGGGGGCCCGCCGGAGGTCGAGGCGATCCAGACGTCCCGGTTGCCCTGCGCGTCCACGCCGTAATAGGCCACCCAGTTTCCGTCCGGCGAAACCGCCGGGTGGGACAACGCCTCAGGCTGATCGGTCAGCCGCGTCGCCGCCGCGGATCTTCCCGCTGGCGCCAGCAACTGCACCCAGAGATCGTCTTTGCCGTACCGCCTCGAAATGAAAAAGACGCGGTCGGGCCCGAACACCGGACAGATGTCCTCCCGTTCATTTCTGAAAGTCTTTTCTTCCCTGGTGGCAAAATCGATCACGACGATATCGGGGTCCTTCAGAAAGGTGGAGAAAACGAGCCGACGGCCGGCGCGGTCGAAACTCGGCTGGCACTCCGGCCCGGCCCCGAGGGTCACTCTCCTCAATCGACCGCCACGTGCCGCCACACGCCGCAAGACCGTCAGACCGTCGCGTGTCGACGTGAAGTAGACGAAGTGCCCATCGACGGACCAGACCGGGTCTGAGTCGCGAGCTGCTTCGTCGGTCAGCAGCCGGGCGCGTCCGCCGGCCGCCGGGACGATCCACAGGCCCCGGTGCGCACGATAACAGATCTGCTCCCCGTCGGGTGACCAGGCCGGTTCGTGGTGGTCCCACAGCCCGTCGCCGATGCCGGTCGTCAGCATCCGGACCCTGCTGACATCGGCGAGCGGCGCGACCAGCAGATGCCGGTTTCCGGAGACATCCTCGCGGACGAACGCGATGTCTTTCCCGCTCGGCGAGATGGCGGGGTCCTCCGCATCGTCCACGAGAAGCACGGGGTGGCCGCCGGATCGAGGCACGCTGAATATGGCGGGCCGGCCGGGGGCCGCCACCCACGTGAACGCAAGGCGCTGGCCATCGGGGTACCAGGCAGGATGGTGCTTCGGTCCCGCTCCCTCGACGAGCGGCGTAGGCGGGGAGGTGCCGTCGGCGCGGATCAGGAAGATGTTCGCCGATTCGCCGGCCTCGCTGGCCAGGTACGCGATCTGGCTGCCGTCCGGGGCGATAGCAGGTTCAGCCTGCCAGCCGGCGGTAGTCGTAAGTTGGCGGGAGGTGAACGCAGGGATGCCCGGCTCGCGCAGCCACAGCCCGACGGCGGCCGTTGCCGCCGCCGCGAGAATCAAGACTCCTGCGGCGGTCCGCCTGTTTGGCACCCCGGCGCGCCACCACGCCGTCACGGGCAGATTCACCGATTCCGCGGATGTGCGGCCCGCGGTGAATCGGTCGAAAACTCCGGCGACTGGCGAGGCGCCGCTGCTCCCAGCCGCGACTGCCACCGGCTGGCCCGATTCGGTGGCGCGCTTGAGCCGCTTGAGGTCCGCCTCGAGGTCCGCGGCGCTCTGGTATCGCAGGCGGCGGTCCTTCTCGAGCGCCCTGTCGATGATGTCCCCAAGCTCCGCGGGCAGCGCCGGATTCAACCGCAGCGGCGGAACCGGCGCGTCGTGCAGGATCGCGTCGAAGATCAGCACCGAAGTACGGCCGACGAATGGGCGCCCGCCGGTGGCCATTTCGTAGAGCACCGCGCCCAGCGAGAACAGGTCGGTGCGGGGATCGAGATCATCGCCGCGTGCCTGCTCGGGTGACATATACACCACAGTGCCCATGGCGGCGCCGGGCGACGTCGCCAGGTTCTCGTGCGTTTCGACCGCGGCCTCCGCGTCGACATCGGCGACCGACTGGTGGGCGGGAGACAGCTTGGCCAGGCCGAAATCCAGGATCTTCACGCCACCGCGGCGCGTGACGAAGATGTTCGCGGGGGTGATGTCGCGATGGATGATCCCGGCGCGATGCGCAGTCTCGAGCGCGTCGGCGATCTGGATCCCGAACTCCGTCAGGGAGGGAACGTCAATTGGCCCGCGCACGAGCAAGCTGCGCAGCGTCTGCCCCTCGAGCAGTTCCATGACGATGAACGGCTGGCCGTCGTGTTCGCCGAAGTCGTGGATGGTGCAGATGTGAGGATGGTTGAGGGCCGACGCCGCGCGGGCCTCGCGCTCGAAACGCCGGTTCGCCTGCGGCGCAGACTGGCCTTTCGCAAGGACCTTGACCGCCACGTGACGGCCCAGCTTCAGATCCTCCGCCTCGTAGACCTCTCCCATTCCCCCGCCGCCGATCCGTCGGAGCACGCGGTAGTGCGAGATGGTCTGCCCGATCATGGAATGGTTCCGGTGGGACATGGTAGGGCTGGGATGGATCGAAGTCAAATGACCGCTGGCGGCCGCGAATGTCAGGGACGCGAGGCTCCACTTCACCGACTCCTGGCCGACGCGGCAGTATGTGGCAATCCTGTGACGTGGCACTGCGTGGAATCGTCGTGACGGGGTGACACCGCTATACTGAATAGAGGACGTCCGGCAGGAGTACAGTCGCGCGACTGAGCGAGTTCAGGGCAGAATTGCGGCTGGATCTATCGGTACCCTGCTTGCATAGTCCCGATCGTCGGCGCCCCGGAGGAGTCTGTCATGCGTCACCAACTTCGACTCGGCACTGTGGCGGTCGCGTGCTTGTTTGCCATCGCGTCGGCCCTGCCCGCCGATGCCCGGCATCGGCGCGGAGCCAGTTCCGGGGCCAGTTCCCGGGCTGGCGCCGCCCCTCGACCCGCGCAGGGACCTGGATCCACTGCTGGGCCTCGTCCATCGCAGGGGCCGGGGCCCCGCGCGGTGCCGCGTCCAACTCAGGGGCCTGCGCCCGGCGCCGCGCCGCGCCCGCCGCAGGGGCCTCGCCCCGGGCCTGGTTACGGCCCCGGGCCTCGTCCTGGCTACCGTCCCGGGTATTACTCCGGCTACCGTTCGCACTTCTACTTCGGGTTTGGCGCGTACTATGGGCCGTACTACAGCCCGTGGTTCTACGCTCCCTACTCCTGGTACTACCCACCGTACCAATACGGCTACTGGAATGACTACGGACCCGGCGGAGCGAACCTCAAGGTCCAGGTCGAGCCGAAGAACGCGGAAGTGTACGTCGATGGCAGCCTGGCCGGCATCGCCGATCAGTTCGATGGCATGTTCCAGAGCCTGTCCGTCGAGCCGGGCGGACGCGAGATCACCATCTACCTGGAAGGCTATCGCAGCATCCGGCAGCAGCTGTACCTCAGCCCGGGATCGACGTACCGCATCAAGGGTGCGATGGAGAAGCTCGCCACAGGCGAGCCCAACGAGCCGCGTCCGCAACCTGCGCCGGAGCTGCAGGAGTCGCAGGCCCAAGCCCCGCCACAGTACGGCAGCTTCCCGCCGCAGGGGCCGCCGCCCGACCGCCCAACGCCCGATCAATATCCGCCGGTCGCCGGGGACTCGCGCTTCGGGCAGGTGGCCATTCGCGTCCAGCCTGGCGATGCCGACGTTCTGATCGATGGTGAGCCATGGCGCAACCCCGCCGGCGCCGATCGCCTGGTTGTGCACTTGTCGGCGGGCACGCATCGTGTCGAGATCCGCAAGGACGGCTACGATCCATTCGTGACCGCGGTCGAGATCAAACGCGGGGAAACGACGGTCCTCAACGTGAGCCTGGCGAGGTTCTGAGATGACGCGCACACATCTTCGACTCCGGCTCCTGCCGCCGGTGCTTGCTGCGGCATGTGTCATCGCCATGTCGCCACTCGGGGCGAATGCCGGCCAGGACAACAAGAAGCCGGTGCAACCCACGGCGGGGAAGACGCCGGTCGTCGTCGAGCAGATCGCGAACGGCCCCGCCTTCGGGGCCGAGGTGAAGTACACGCAGATGAACGGCCGCGATGCCGTCCTCCTGGGCGGCTACGCCGGCGCGGTGTACGACAACACGCTGCTCATCGGCGGGGCCGGTTACTGGCAGGTCAATGGCGGCTACCATCCCGACATGGGGTATGGCGGCCTGGTGGTGGAATGGTACGCGCTGCGTACCCCCGTGATCGCCCTCAGCGCCCGGGGTTTGGTTGGGGGTGGCGTGTCGACGATCTCAATGCCGTGGCGTGGCTACCCGGTGCCACAGGCGTCCTTCGGCCGCCATGGGCCGCCGACGGAGACGCGGCCGCCAATGGGGTCGGCCGGCGGATATTACCTGTTCTACCAGGGCTTCTTCATCGCGGAGCCACAACTCAACGTAACGGTGCGCATCGGCCATGGCGTGGCGCTCGTCGGCGGGGTCGGGTACCGAGTGATCGGCGCCGCGAACGGATTCGAAGATCAGCTTCAGGGTCTCACCGGCAGCGCGACGATTCGGTTCGGCGGAGGCAAGTAGCCGCCGCGCGCTTCGTGCTTCCGGGTCGGTTGACCCTGGCGGCACCCGCTGCGAATGTGAAGGCCGCCCGCGCGCGCCCGGAATCCCGCGTTGCTGTGATATAAGCAAACATCCGCGAAGTGTACGGGCCTGTACCGCCGGTTGTGCCGTGCTGCCGGTTTCATGACCCGTTCTCGCGGCGAGCGAACGCGCCTGTGCGCAGGTCATGACACCGTCCCCATTGGAGTCCGAATCCATGAAGACCTCGAACCGTTGGAGCAACGCCTCTCGTCTGGCGCTGGCTGGACTGATGGCTGCCGGCATCCTGTCGGCGGTGGCCGCCGCCCAGGATCGACTGAAGACGCTGCCGGGGTACGAGCAGTACCTGCGCATGAGCAAGGAGATGCAGGGGGCCGTGAAGGTCGGCGCGTTGGCCGTCACGTGGAAGGACGGCGGCAAGGCCTTCGAGTACCCCAGGGACGGCAAGATCTACCGCTACGACATCGCCACGAAAGCCACCAGCGAGCTGACGGCGCCAGCTGAGGCCGCGCCGGCGGCTCCAGGCGGACGCGGTGGTCTTGGTGGCGGCCCGGCGCGCGGGAGGCAGGTGGCGTCGGCAGAGTCCCCGGACAAGACCCTGAAGGCGTTCCACAGGGACCGCAACCTCTACGTGAGCGATGCGGCCGGCGCCAACGAGGCGGCCGTCACCACCGACGGCAGCGAGAAGGAGCGCATCAAGTACGGCACGGCGAGCTGGGTGTACGGCGAGGAACTGGGTCAGACGACCGCCATGTGGTGGTCGCCGGACAGCCGCAAGCTCGCCTACTACAGGTTCGACGAGAAGCAGGTGCCCGACTACTTCCTGCAGATGGAGCAGACGAAGCTCTATACGAAGGTGGACACCGAAGCCTATCCCAAGGCGGGTGAGCCGAACCCGGTGGTGGACCTCTTCGTGTACGACGTCCCCACGAAGTCGACCGTGAAGGTCGACGTGCGGGGCGGGAAGCTCTTCGAGAACGACGTGGTCGGCCACTACGTGTATCGCGTCGCGTGGTCACCGGACGGCAAGGAACTGCTCTTCACGCGCGCGAACCGGCGCCAGAACATCCTCGAGTTCACCGCGGCCGATCCCGCGACGGGCGCGTGCCGCGCGATTGTCCGTGAGGAGTGGCCCACCGGGTGGGTCGAAACCAATCCAAACCAGATCTTCCTGAAGGACGGCCGCCGGTTCATCTGGGCATCCGAGCGCACGGGCTGGCGCAACTACTACCTCTACGACCTGTCCGGGACGCTCATCACGCCGCTCACGCGCTACACCACGTTCGAGGCCGCCAACCTCGTCAAAGTCGACGAAGACGCAAAGGTCTTCTTCCTGATGGCGCGCGATGGTGACAACTTCCTCAAGCTGCAACTTCACCGGGTGGGCCTGGATGGCAAGGGCGACGTGCGCCTGACCGACCCCGCGTTCAACCACGCCGTCGGCAACTGCATGCCCGGGGGGGGCGGCCGAGGCGGCGGGCCGCCGGCCGGGCCGGGCGGAGCCGGCTCCTGCGGGATCTCGCCCGACAACAAGTTCGTCGTGGATGTGTACCAGACCCACAAGGCGCCGCCGGCGACGCGCCTCGTCGACGCCGCGACGGGCAAGATCGCCACGGAACTGGCGTCGAGCGATCTCACGAAATTCGACCAGCTCGGCTTGAAGAAGGCCGAGATGTTCACGTATCTCGCCGCCGACGGCAAGACGCCGCTGCGCGGCCTGATCAGCTTCCCGTCGAACTTCGACCCGTCGAAGAAGTACCCCGCGCTGGCATCGGTGTACGGCGGGCCCGCTTCAGCGGCCACGCGTGAGACGTTCGTGCAGGCCAATGCTCTCGCCGAGTACGGGTTTCTCATCCTGACCCTCGACTCGCGCGCGGCGCCGGGCCAGGGCAAGCGGACACTCGACGCGATCTACCAGAAACTCGGCCAGGTCGAGATGGACGACATGGCCGAGGGCATCAAGTCTCTCTGGGACCGGCCATACGTCGATCGGGACCGCGTGGGGATCTACGGCACCTCCTACGGCGGCTACTCATCGGTGATGTTGCTGCTGCGTCATCCCGAGGCGTTCCGTGTGGCGGCGGCCTCGTCTGCCGTCACGTCCTGGCTGCACTACGACACGATTTACACCGAGCGCTACATGTGGATTCCCCAGGAGAACAAGGAGGGGTACGAGATCGGCAGCGCCATGCGGTATGCCGACAAGCTCGACGGCCGGCTCCTGATCTACTACGGCACGGCGGACAACAACGTGCACCCGACCAACGCCATGCAACTCATCCAGGCGCTGCAGAGGGCCGGCAAGAGCTTCGAAGTGCAGGTTGGCCCCGACGCGGGCCACTCCGGCGTGAACCCTCAGCGGATGATGGAGTTCTTCATCGAGAACCTGGTGGTGGACCCCCCGAAACGGGCGGGCGCGGCAGGCCAGCAGTAGGAAGAATACGGAACTCTTGAGTATGCTGAACCTGCTGTCAACTTCGCAGACCGGGAGTTCTT
>Ga0315273_10012095_pt1 | contig 11044 bp, 7 predicted proteins | sample YL17G02_0_MG_FD_205753 | JGI IMG/M metagenome (GOLD analysis project Ga0315273, IMG submission 205753) | Sediment microbial communities from Yellowstone Lake, YNP, Wyoming, USA - YL17G02_0 | ecosystem: Environmental > Aquatic > Freshwater > Lake > Sediment | place: USA: Wyoming | collected...
TGTGGTCGTTTGGGCATCGCACGCCCCGGGGGTGGGTGCTTTCAAGCGCGCCGGCCCCCCACCGCAAAACGGCCCCGCCAAAAAAAAAAAAAAAAAAAAAAAAAACCCTTTTTGCGTCTATCTTGCTGCGACCGGCGCGCGCATCTCTCCACCCTGTGGTCATCAGCCAGGACGGGCGTCTACTCCACCGACCGGAAGTTCTTCCTGAGCGTGCGCGCGTGCGCCGAGACGTGCTTGTCTCTCGCGGCTAGAAGAGAAGGCACGCCCCTCCTTTTCGAACCTCCCCCCCCTCTCTCACCATCCATCTCGCTCTCTCCTCTTTTCACCAGGTCATCGTCGACTTCACTGCCACCTGGTGCGGCCCCTGCCGCATGATCGGCCCCTACTTTGAAGAGCTGGCGGGGAAGTTCGAGGGCATGGCCACCTTCTTAAAAGTGGATGTGGATGCGGTCGAGAAAGTGGCGGCCGCGGCCGGCATTTCCGCGATGCCGACCTTTCAGGTGTGGCGGGGCGGGGAGAAGGTGGAGGAGCTGGTCGGCGCGGCCAAGGACGCCCTGCTGGCGCTGGTGCAAAAGTACGCGGTCGTGGGGGTGCCGGCTTGAGATGGACGGAAAGAAAGGGAAGGCAAGAGAGAGACCACGCGGATGGAGGGGGGTTGATGAGAGAGAGAGGAAGGTTATGAGACCTCTTCATTTCCCTTTTTTTTCGCGCTTGTGAGCACACACTCCACCCATTTTTTTCACCTCGTCATCACACTCGGACACACGCACGCACACACACGCACACACACACACACACACACACACACATGTCGCGTCGCGGCAAGCCGCTCACCGCGGGCCTCGCCGCGGCAGCGGCCGCCGCGCTTGCCCCTCGCCGACCTGGAGGGAAGCAGAAATGGGGAGGTGGTGGTGGAGTTGGCGGCGGCCATCGTCGTGCCTCCTCCCCGCCCCTCGGCGGCGGCCTGCACATGCTGGGCGGCCATGCCTCCGCTCCCATGATGGTGGCCGGCGGGGCCGAGGGCGGGAAAGTGCACAAGAAACAACAAGCCCGCCTGGCGGCGTCCGCGGGCGGTGGGCGCAAGAAAAAAAAGGGTAGGCGCGCCACGCCGACCCCTCCGCCGCCGCCGGGCACGGAGGGCGAGCTCTCCGAGGGCGAGGCCTCCACGCCGGGCACAGTCGAAGGCCCGCCCCAGGGCAGGGCTGAGGCGAAGGCGGAGGCGGAGGAGGTGGAGGAGGAGGTGGGGGAGGTGGGGGAGGTGGTCGCGGTGGCCCCTCCTCCTCCAGCATGCGCGCCGCCCGCCCCCTTCCGTCCAGGCCCGCCCCCGCCCGCGCCCTGGTGGAAGTCCGCCAGCCCGCCAGGTGCAGCCCCTGCCCTGGCCCTGGCAGAGGCCCTGGCCCTGGTCCCCCTGTCCTTTGGCGGCGGGGCCCGCCGGGCCGCGCTCGCGGAGGTGGTGGCCCCCCCCCCCCAGCCTCACCCCCGCGCGCTGCCGGCGTGGGGGTGTGTGGCAGCGACTGCGCCCTCGGGCGGCGCCACGGGTGCGGTGGCCGGCCTGCTCACCCTGTCTGGCGTGGGCGGGGGGCGGGGCACCTCGCTGGCGACGGGCGGCGGGGGTGCCTGGGGGCGGGCGGCCACGGCCGTGGCCCTGATCCCGCGAGGACCGGGCCTGGGAGGCGGCGGCCCGCCCTCCCAGGCATGGGGTGGTGGTGGTGGTTGGGGGGGAGAGGGCGGTGCTGCTGCCGCTGGCCCACCTCAGCGGCAGCTGCCTCACCGCCCCACCACCTGGCCCCCACCCCCACCCTCCCCCCTGGGCTCCTGGGGGCGTATGAGTGGCCGGGGCGGCGGCGGCGGCGGCGGCGCGGGCGGCACTGGCGGCGGCGGGTGGGGCCGCAGCGGCCGTGGTGACCTGCCCACCGCGGGCACGGGGGGCGCCGCCGCCGCGGCCTTCATTGACCTCCACCTGCCGTCCCCCCTGAGTGGCGGTGGTGGTGGCGTGTGGTGGGGCGGGGGTGGCGGCGTCGGGTTATGAAAATCGTGGCAATAAAAGAAAAAAAAAACTGTTTTTACACAAAACTCTCTCCATCCTCTTTTTTCTCGTCCATATTTCTCACTTCAAGCCGCCGTCGCGTCTATCATAAATTCTCACTCAACGCCGCCGCCGCGTCTATCATCACTTCTCACTCAACGCCGCCGCCGCGTCCAGCACGCGACTGACGGACACCAAGTCCGGGATCCCCCGCACAAATTCGACCACCGTCTTGTGCCAGGCCGTGTCCAGCGCGCCCGGGCGGCGGCTCCTCAGCCAGGCGACCATGGCGGGCGAGCCCGGCAGGCCGAGGTTGTCGACCCCCAGCACCGTCCCGCCGCTCTCACCGCCCCGCACCAGGCCCGGCGTGGCCAGCAGGGCTTTCACGTCCGGCAGGTAGGCGTCCTTGTCGTGGTCCACAAACACAAAGTCAAAGGGGCCCTCGGGCGCGGCGGCGGCCAGGGAGGGGAGGTGCGTTTCCAAGGGGCCCTCGAGCACGGACACCGTTTTGGCCAGGCCCGCATGCACGAGGATGCGCCGTGCCACGGCAGCAAACTCGGGCACGACCTCGACAGTGTATATGCGTGCGCCAGGCGGCGACGCCGACGCCAGCAGCATCGCCCCGTACCCGCAATACGTCCCCAGCTCCAAAATTTTATAAGCCGGGGTTGACTGTAGGGCTTCAGTGATGATGGCGCCCTTCACCGGGCCGACCGCCATCATCCAGGCTACAGAGTCTGCATAGGCCTCGAACGCTGCCAGGGCGGCGGTCAGGTTGTGCGGCGGGGCGTGGGAGAGGACGTAGTCGGCGGCGGCTGCTTCCCGGCCGTCGCCAAAGAACACCGGAAAAAAGGGGGCGAGGGGAGGGTAGGTGCGCCCGACCATGGCGGCGCCCAGGTAGGCCGCCCGCCTCATATTCGGGAAGGAATACAGTAGCACGGCAACTAGGGCGAGCACTAAAGCGAACATCAGGGGCGTGCGGGCCATTTTGGGGGGCGGGACGTGGGGCCGGGGGCAATTGGAGGACATTTGTTTTACTGCGTTGTGGCAAACCCCCCGACAACATGTGGGGGGTTGCCCCCCTTCCTTGCCCCCCTTGCCCGCCAGCTGGTGGCGGGTGGTGCAGCCCCCTCCGCCCCCTCCCTGCCGGCGCGTCGCTTCTGGCTTCTGCTTCTGCTACTGCTGCTGTGACGCGGCGCCGCCCTGGTGGTGGGTGGGTGGCGGTGGCTGGCGGCGGCGTGTTTGTTCCGAAAAAATGACTACCATTTTCTCCCATCCCACCGGGGGGGGGGTCGGGCTCTCTCTACGCAGCCCTGCTCTCTGCCTCTCTCTCTTCTCTCTGCTCTGTCACATCAAAAGTCGAGCGCGTCGTCCGGGTCCTCATCCGAGTCCGGATCGGTGTCCGAGTCCCGCACGTAGAGGATGCGGCCGCCGCCGCCACCGCCCGCACCCCCGCCACCCGCCTGGGCGTGGTGGTGGGCGTGGGCGTGTGACCCTCCTCCGCCTCTCCGCCCTCCGCCCGGCTCCACCAGCCCGGCCTCTGGTGTGTGCAGGGCGGCCACACCCGGTGCCTGCGGCGCGCGGGCGCCCGGCGGGGCGCGCAATGAAAGGGCGGCGGCGGCGGGCGCGGCGTTCGCCTGGTGGGGCAGGGTGACCGCCGCCCGGGCGGCCGCCTCGACGCGGGTCAGGGAGAGCAGCATGCCGCCGCCCGCGACGGCCGGTTGCTGCTGCTGCCGCCGCTGCTGCTGCTGTGCCGGCGCCAGGGAAGGGCCCCCGCCACCGATAGCAGCGAGCGGGGCAGGCAAGGCGGGCCCGACCACCCCACCCCCACCGCCGGCCACCGCCCAGAAGGGGCAGGCGGCCACCGCCACCCGCCCGGTCCGGGGCGAGGGGGTGGCAGCCTCCAGGAAGCCGTCGGGCGGGCGTGGCGGGGTGGTGGCGGTCGTGCCCCCGCTGCCCGAAAAAACCCTGCCCCCCCCCCCCGCCCCCCTGACCCGGACCACGCAGGTAGCCGCGGACACGAGCGCCGCCTCCTCTACCGGGCTGAGCCCGTCGGCGTGGGCCAGCGCGAGGACGGCCGCGACGGCCGCGTGCGCCCTCAGCGCGGCCACCGCCCGGGCCGCGCCGGGCGGGCCGCCACAGGCCAGGGCCAGGCCTGTCAGGGAGTCGATGGCGAGGGTGACGGTGCCGGGCGGCGGCGGGAGGGCCGGCACCAGGGCGGCCACCACCGCGGCTGGGGACCAAAATGAGGGGCCTGCCTTTGGGCTGCTTTCCTCCTCGTTTACTCCGCCCCCGCCAGTCGTCGTCGCGACCTCGACCGTCGCCAGGGCGGCCAGGCCCGATGCCGCGGCGGCACGCGGGGCGTATCCTCGCCAGCCCCACCCCCCACCGGAGCGGAGGAGGGCGAGCGTGGGGGGAGGTGGGGGAGAGAGGTGGGATGGCGGGGCGGGTCGAGGCGCGGCGGCCAGGACGAGCGAGGCCCATGCGTCTGCCGTCGGGGGCCGGCTGCCCGATTGCGCGCCCCTCTCTTCCAGCACTAAGACCAATGGGGCGGGGGCGGTGCTGGTGAAGGGGCGGCCCCGCCGCAGGATGGCCAGCGGGGCGTCCATGTCGAGCGGAGCAGAGAGAAAAGAGAAACGCTCTTGCTCTGTGAAGACGAGCGCGAGTGAAAGAGGCGGGGCGGGGCGCGCCCTGCTCACTCCCCTCAAATCAACCTTTCTCCGTTCCTCCGCTTCTTCACGCACCTTTCGCCGGGTGGGCAGGACACCCGTACCACAGTCTCCCAAAAAGGCAGGGCAATCCACCCGCCTAGCCCTCTGCCCTGCCTGCGCGCGTGACAGAGAGAGGGAGAGAGAGAGAGATCGTGCTTTTCGAAAGCTCTCGCCGGCACAAAAAAATAACGCGGGCGCTGCCTTCAACAAGAGACCCCGCCTCCGCCGCTCTCCAGCGCACCTGGCCGCGCATCCAACCCACGCCGAGCACGACAGACATGTTCACCTGCCTGTCCTAGAGCTTGTGTATCCTGCTTTGAGCTAGGCACTTGGGGTCGCGTCGCTTTTCGTTGACCCCATTTTTCCGCCCGCGCGCCTGCCGCTCTTCCCTTTTTTTTCAACCTTCTCCCTCCATTTTTTTTTTCATGCGCGCCGCCTTCAACGGCGGCCGCCCGTCCTCCCTGGGCTCCCTACCCACCGCCCGGTCCTACAACCGGCTGAGCAGTGCAGGCGGTGGCGGGCTGCCAACGTCCGCGAAACCGCCGCCGTTCAGCACCACTGCCATCTCCCCCGTGTCTCCCGCCCGCGCCCGGGCGGCGGCCCGGCGGCGGGTTGCCGGCCGGGCCGCCGGCTGGGTGGGCGCGGGGGTGGCCTTGCTGTTGCTGGCCTCGCTAGCCAGGCGCGGCGGCTCCTCGCCCGCCGACGCACCCCTCCCCCTCTCCCGCCTCCCGCCCCCCGCGGCCGGCAGCGGGAGCGGGCGCACCGCCGCGCGCGCGGCGCGCCCACCCCTGGCCGGCCTGGCCGCCATTTCCCTCGCCGCGGACGCCCTGGCGTCGGCCGGGCACGCGCCCCCCGCTGTCCGGGCGGCCTGGCGGGCGGCGGCGGTGGGCGACAGCAGCGGCGGCGGCGGCATTCGAGACGAGGCGCCACGTCCCGGCGGGGCGGGCGCCGGCCAACGCCTTGCCCAGTGGGAGCCGACCACCGCCCCGCCCGCGCCCGGCTCCGACGCCCTGGCGGCCGAGGTGGGGGCGCTCGTCACGGGCTTGCGCGCCGCCTCAGCGGCCGCCTCCCCCACCACGCCCGTCGCCTGCCCCTGGGACGCGACCCTCCGCCCCGGCGCCCTCATCCCCGCGGCCACGCGCGTGCTGCTCGCCGCGGACGCGCGCGACTTTGGCCCCGCCCTCGCCCCGCACTGGGTCCTCCAGGCGGCCACGCTGCTAGCCCTCCTGCCCGCGGGGGGCGGCTTCCTGTCCGTATACGAGTCCGGGTCCACGGACGGCGGGGCGACGGGGGCCTGGCTGGGCGTGGCGCGGTCGCTGGCGGCGGCCATGGACGCGCCCGCCCGCGTCATCGCAGGCGGGCGCCTCACGCGCGCGCCGGGGACCGACCGCATCGCCTTCCTCGCGTCCGCCCGCAACCGGGCGCTGGAGCCGCTGTGGCTGGACCCGGGCGACCCGGAGGGGTGGGACCCCGCGGGCGGCGGAGGGGGGGATGGGCGGTGGAGCAGGGGCGGCGGCGGCGGCGGCCGCGGGGTGGAGGTCGCTGCTGGAGGAAACGCGACCACCCCCACAGCCGCGCGCGCGCCGCTTCCTGTCCTTCCACCGGGCGCCAACGCCACGGCGCCCGCGGCCCAACCCGCCGGCCGCCCGCCACCCTTGCCCCTGGGCCCGCCCTCGCCTTTGCCGCCCGTGCAGCCGCCCTTCCCCGACAGCGCCGCCGCCGCCCCCCACCATAATGCCCCCCCCCCTCCTCCCCAAAGGAGGGGGTGGCCCGCGGACAGGGTCCTCTTCATCAACGACGCCTTCTTCTGCGCGGGGGGCGCCCTGCGCTTGCTGGCCCACACGCTGTCCACGGGCAACGCCACGCTGCCCGCCCCTGCCGACGTGGCGTGCGGCCTGGACTTCGACAGGCCCCGGCTGCAGGACGAGCCCCTCGAGGAGAGGGCCGCCCTCTTTGCCGCCCGCACGCACGCCTCCCTCCCTTTCCTGCCCCGCCCCCTCCTGCGGGCGGCCGCCCGGGCCTTCCCGGCGACCCTGCTGTCGTCCTGGGCGGTCGAAGGCTCCCCCGCGGACCGCGCCTACCAGGCGGGCGCACCCCTGGGGTTTTACGACATCTGGGTCGCCCGCGACGCCGACGGGCGGCGCTTTGGCAAGGCGGCGCCCTACGCGGGCGACGCGTACTCCATCGCCCGGCTCTCGGCCGGCCTGCCCTTCCCCGCCACCTGCTGCTGGAATGGCATGGTAGCCCTGCCCGCCGCCCCTTTCAGGGAGGGCGGCCTGCGCATGCGGGCGGCCGCGCCCGGCGGCGGCGAGTGCGCGGCGTCCGAGTGCTCCCTCCTCTGCAACGACCTGCTGCGCCTGGGCCACGCCCGCTTCCTCGTCGACCCGGCCGTCCGCCTGGCGTACACACCCGCCGACGCGGCCCAGGTGGGCGACCCGAGCGTCGTGCTGGGCATGCCGGCGCCGGCGGCTTGGGGCGTGCTCTCGGCTGGGGCGGCGGCCCCGCCCCTCGACTGGGGCGCCGCGCCCGCCCGCCGCCCCTACTGGGAGGCCTGCTGCCTGCCGCCGGGGGCGGACGCCATTCACTGGGACGCTGACTGCGGGTGGGATGACTGGGCGGTGCCGGACTGGACGGCGGTGACCCGGGTGGGTGGAGGCGGAGGAGGGATGGTGCAGGAGGGTGACGAACCAAAAAAGGCCGAGGAGGGTGACGTATTCGCCAGTAGTGCTAGTGGGGGGGCCTTTGCCGCCGCTGTTCCCGCCGCCGCCGCCACCAACGCGTCCGCGACGGAGCGCGGCGCTGAAACAGGCTGAAGGGGTGTGAGAGCGTTGTACAAGTTTTTTTACCCCATCCCATCCTGCAACACAAATTTTTGTCTCCCCACCATCCCCTTTCCATTCACTCGCTCTCCTCCTCCTCCCCCCCCTCGCTGTCCGCCTTGCGCAACCACTCCACGAACACGGCCGCCCTGTCCAGGAACGCCCGCTCCTCCGGCGGGGCACCCTCCTTTTCGTCCGCCCACGCGAGGATGGAGGGCTCCTCCAGGACGTCGCCATCGTAGAGGGCCTGGAGGAGGTGTGCCCAGACGGGTGCAAAGCGGGGCCCCGCCGCGGCCAGGCCGCCGTCCTTGGCGGCCGCCCCGCCCCCCGCCTCCCCGCCCGCCCACTCCTCGAGCGCCAGCAAGACCTCTACTTGGTCGTCCTCGTCCCGGGCGAACCGGCGCAGGAGGGGGGCCCACCGGGCGAGGAGGCCCCGCACCCGGCCCAGCAACGCCTTGTCCCCCTCCAGGCCGGGGTGCGGCGGCCCGTAGAGCGGCGCGTCCTCGGCCGGCGTCCCCGGCGGGGGCGGCCCGGCCAGGGCGACCACGGCCGTCGCCAGGGCGGACGCCACGTCCGCAAAGGCCCGGTCCTCCGCGATCTTCAGCGAGTTGAGCTCGATGGCCGCGTTGTCATCAGAAATCCCCTCGCGCGCCACCCGGGCGAACGTCTCCGCGACCTCCGACCGGAAGTGGGCGTCCGCGGCCGCCCGGGCCGCGTCTGCGGCGGCCTCCGCGTCGAGAGGGGCGGCGGGGCCGGTGGTGGCGGCGCCCTGGTGACCGGCCCCGCGCGCCCCGCCCCCCCCCCCGCCCCCCCGCCCGGCCGCCGCCGCGTCAGAATCCCAGCCGTCGTCCGCGCCGAATGGCGCAAAGCCGCTCACGGTCGCGGCGCCGACACCCCGCCCGGGCGTGCGCGGTGCGGGTGGCGTGGGCGGCGCCGCCAGGCCCCAGGCCGGCCCGTCGGGGGGCGGGCCCCACGAGTAGCCCGCCCCAGCCGCGCCCACGACGGCCGTGTCAAAGCCCAGGGCGGCGGGCGGGGCCGTGCCGGCCGCGGCGGCCGCGGCACCGGCCTCCACGTCCGCGGGCGGGCGCGGGGCGGACGCGGACGCGGAGGCGGCGGCGACGGACCCGCCGCCAAACCCGTCCTCGTCCGCCCCGTCCTCCTCCGAGTCTTGCCCGCTCCCCCCCCCGCCGCCGCCGCGCGCCTCGCCCGCCTCCTCGTCGGTCGACCCCCCGGCCTCCCCGTCCACGGCGCCGACGCGCCGGAACAGGGAGATGCGGTGGCCGGGGGGGACGACTGTGTTGGGGGCGACCACGCAGCGCCGCCCCAGGACGACGCCCGGGCCGACGACCGCGCCCCGCCCGACGACCGCCCCCTCGCACAGGAGCGAGCTGGAGACGACCGCGCCCTCGCCCACCGCCGCGCCCGCCAGGAGGTATGACCCCCTGACCTGGGCGCCCCGGCCGACCGAGGCGTGGCGGCCTAGGACGGAGCAGCGCACGGTGGCGCCCTCGCCCAGGGACGCGCCCGCGCCCGCGGCCGCGTCGGGGCCGAAGACCGCGCCGCGCGCGACGCGCACGCCGTCCTCCCGGTACGTGAACTGGCGGGCAGCCCGGTACGACGTCGCCAGCGGGGCGGTGGCCAGGGGGGCTCCCGGGCCCGCCGCCCCCGCCGCGCCGCCGCCGCCACAATCCACCGCCCCGCCCCCACTCGGCGCGGGCAGCAGGTTCGTGTCGGGCGCCAGCGGGAACGCCCACCGCTGGAGCACGTCCCGGGACAGCGCGTCGTACGCGCGCAGGCAGGTGGCCCGCGCCAGGTAGGCCGCCGCCCCGCCGCCGCCGCCGCCGCCGCCGCCGCCGCAGACGTGCACGTAGATGCGGTGGCCGAGCTCCTCCTCCGCGAGCGTGCCCGGGATGAAGTCCGCGTCTAGGGCCTGGAAATCAAAGTTGTCGGCAAACGCGACGAGGACCTCCGGCCCGCACAGGGCGGCGTGCGGGCGGGAGAGGTCGCCCCGGACGGCCAGCGCGTCCCGCTCCCCGAACGCCCGGGCGTCGACGCGGAGGTGGGCGGGCGGGGGGGGGGAGGCGGGCGGCCCGCCGCCGCCGCCGCCGCCGCCACTAGTGCCGCCGCCGGGGCTGTCGTCAAACGAGAGCAGCCGCCCAGTGGCCGGGTCCACACAATACACCGCCGCCGCCTCGCCTAGGCGGGCCCGCTGGGCGGGGGTGACCCCGCCCGCGACAAGCAGGGTGGCCACGCACCCGGGGTCGGGGCCCGCCCGCCGGGCGCGGTGGGCGGCCAGGGCGGCGGCGAGGTCCGCGTTGGTCACCACGTCGCCGTGGAGGAGCAAGAAATCGGACGCCCCCGCCAGCGTGCCCCGCACGTCCAGCTCCCGCAGCGCGTCCCCCGCGGACCGGGCGGTCGGGCAGGCGACGAGGGAGACGCGGGTGGCCGGTCCCGCCCGGCCGCCCGGCGGGGCGGCGGAGGCGGCGGGGGCGGGGGCGGGGGCCGCCGCCACCCGGGCCGCCGGGCGCCGGGGTTGCACCCAGCCGGCCGCCCCGAGGTGGGCTTCCACCTGGCGCGCGTGCGCGCACGCGACGACGATGACCTCGTCCACGCAGCCCGCCCCCGCCAGCCATTCCAGGGCATAGTCGAGGAGGGGGGCGCCGGCCAAGGGGAGCAGGGCCTTTGGGGTTTCCAGGGTGAGGGGGCGGAAGGTCTGGGTGGAGGGAGGGGCGGAGGGAGGTGATGAGGTTGGGGTGTTGATCGGAGGGAGGGTGGAACGCCTCTCCTTTCACAACACACACGCACACACACACACACATACACACACACACACACACACCTGCGCGAAGGAGTCCGCCAGGACGACCGCCACCAGCTCGTCCTTGCGCCGGTCCAGGTCTGCGGCGCCCTTTGGCTTGGGAGCGCCGGCGCCGGCGCCGGCCTTTTTGGGTGGCATCGGCTGTTTGAGGGTGGGCTGCGGGCGCGCGTGTGTGCTGTGCGCTGCTATGGAGCGTGTGTGCTGCACACGCGCCAGGTCCGGAGAGAGGTGTGGGGACCGCGGCGCGGGCACACGACCGCTATCTCGCGCAGGGATGAGGTAGGAAAGTAAATGTAGATGGGCCTGCTTTCACTCGACCCTCTCTTTCATCGAGACCGTCTTAGCATAGGCGCGGGGACAGAGGCCCCTTCCATTTACCAAATCACACACCCCACTCGCTAGCGGAAAGCCATAGGCCATCCCTCTAAATGCACACCGCCGCCGCCCCTCGCGCCGCCGCTGCCCTGCGGCCGCAACTTGCGGCCGCTCCTCCCCACCGCCGCCTGTCGCTGCCCTCCCGCGCCCCGCTGCCGGCTGCGCTGAGCCGCCGCCCCGCCTCACATTCAGGGTGCGTGTGGGAGGAGAGGGAGCGGGCGGAGGCGTGCCCAGTGCAAGTTGCTCACGCGGAAAAAAACAAAGGAGCGCAGGCCGACGAGGGAGAGCCAAGGAC
>Ga0315273_10012096_pt1 | contig 11043 bp, 7 predicted proteins | sample YL17G02_0_MG_FD_205753 | JGI IMG/M metagenome (GOLD analysis project Ga0315273, IMG submission 205753) | Sediment microbial communities from Yellowstone Lake, YNP, Wyoming, USA - YL17G02_0 | ecosystem: Environmental > Aquatic > Freshwater > Lake > Sediment | place: USA: Wyoming | collected...
CGTTTCCTCGATCCGCGGATCGTCTATTCCTTGATACAGGTCCCGCAAATCCCAGACCGGCGGCGTCTCTGATGACATGAAGACCTCCTCTAAGCTAAGCAGACGGATCGGACCGATCGGAGTGATCTGACGGCGTTCTATCCCTTCAGCACCATCTGCGCAAGATTGAGCGCGTCGGAGATGACCTCGAGCGCCTGTTCCTCGCTCGTCTTGTAGCCTTCTCCGGCAGCGACCTGGCGCACGACGACCACGTCCACGTCCGGCTGCGACTCGATCTCGGCGACCGATCCCGCGAACTGCTTCTCCGCCAGTTCCTTCCGATCGGCGGCCGACTTGAAGAGCCCGAGCAGGCCGCCACCCTCGCCCTCTTCGAGATATGGCGCGGCCTTCTTTGTCAGCCCGAATCCCTTCTTCGCCAGAATCACCGCATAGGCGTATGGATACTTCGTGCCCTGGACGTCGTTGAGCGATATCTGCACCTGCACGCCCATGAACTCCTTCGGCGCGTCCTTGAACTTGATCATCAGCCGGCAGTCGGTCGGTACGGCGCGGTCGTCCTTCGTCTGCACGTACAGGCTGGGAAGGAACTCGAGTTCCGGCTGCGACTTGTACTTCTCACGGATATCCAGAAGGTAGCGGGCCTTCCTCGGCAGTTCAGGCGGCTCCCACGCGCTTATCGAGCCCGCAAACCATATCAAGATCATGAGAGTCAGGCCATCGACCGCCCATATCGGCGCCACGAACCCGCCTCTCAGCGGAGGCACGAAGACCATGCCGAGCACCAGGAGCGCATCCTGCGCCCGGTCGATGAAGACCGCGATAAGCAACGTCGAGACGAACAGCCCGATCAGCCCAAACAGGAGCATGGCACAACCGCCGCCGGATGTCGCTCGGAAGGCGTTCGTCCGCTCGCGCCAGTTCCGGATCCTGATCGAGAGCGCCTCGATCTGCTCGAGTTCCTCGATAGTGGTAGTCGACCAATCGCCCTTCCCACCGACAGAGGGCTCGGTGCTCTTGCTTCGGATGATGCCGAGCAGGCATCCCGCCAGGAAGACGAGCCATCCCAGGAACACCGAGACCGTGAGCTGGATCGCGAAACCGGCCAGCAGCAGGCACGCGATCCACCCGAGCCTCGTCCCCATCGGCATGCTCGGCGCTATGGCGAATTGCAGCTTGTCAGACTTTTCAGCCATGGCATTTCCATTCAGAACACAGATCACACAGATTGTAGAGGATGACACGGAACGGGAAGGGATCAATGGGAGATCCGGAATCCCAGTTTCCCATTCAGCATTCCATCTGTGCTATCTGTGCCCCATCTGTGCTATCTGTGTTCCCCCACAAGTTCTTCGCAGCCGAAGGCGTCCCAGTAGATCGGGCAGGCGCCGCTGCAGATATCGAGATGGCCGCACGATCGGCACTCCTTGGGCACGTATTCCCTGTTCCGATAGTACAGGGCGCGCTCCGAGTTCCAGACATCTTCGAAACTCCCATGGAGCAGATTCCCGACCGGATCGGTGAGGCTCGAACAGGGCAGCACATCCCCGTTCGGCGCGACGCTCAAGAGGCCGTCGCAGGCGGCGCATGCCTTCCCGCCGAGTCCGCCCGCGATCGGGTTGAACATGCAGTACGGCGTCGGCGAGTACCACATGAACTCGATCCCAATATCCCTCGCCGTCCGCTTGACCGATTGCACCATCGGGCCGATCTCACTGTACCGGAGAGCGGTCTCACCGGTGCCGGCCACTGTTGGGGAGGGAGTTGGACTCCCTCCCCCGGCCCGATCATAGGGGAGGGAGTCCAACTCCCTCCCCAACAGCGGGGCCGGGGTCGCACTCCCACAGGGCATCACCATGTTCATCGAGAGGCGTGGCAGTCCGAGCGACTTCGCCAAGGCCGGCATCCCCTCGATGTGTTCCGCGTTCAGCCGGTTGATCGTCGTGTGCGTATGGACGTAGATCCCCTGCCCCTTCAACGCCTCGATCCCGCTCACACTCCGCTCGAACGAGCCCGAGACACCGGTCAATGCGTCGTGCACCTCGGTGTTCGGGCCTTCGACGCTGACCTGCGCGCTCCTCAGCCCGGCCCGCTTCAACTGACGGGCGAGTGAATCCGTCAACAGCGTGCCGTTCGTGATGAGGTTCACTCGTAGGCCGATGCGCATCGCGGATCGGATCAACCTCGGAAGGTCCTCGCGCATCGTCGGTTCGCCGCCGGTGAGACTGACACTGGGGACCTCGGCCTCATCCCGAATCCTGCGCAGGACCACATCGATCTCCTCGGCGGTCATCTCGCCCCGGACGATCCCTCCCCAACCCTCCCCGCAACGGGGAGGGAGCAGCGACTCCCTCCCCGTTGCGGGGAGGGTTGGGGAGGGGTCGTCCGGGGGAGACGCGCTCCTCCTGCAGTTGCATCCCGCGTAACAGAACCGGCACGAGAGGTTGCACCGATACGTGACCGCAATCTCGCTCAGCACCGGGAGCAGGCTCCCTCGGCGGCTGAAGGGGATCTGCTCGACCCCGCGCCTGCCGTGTCCCTCGCCGAGGCATCCCATCACGAGCGCCCGGATGTCGCAGAAGAAGTCGTGGACCTCGCGCATCCGCTCCTCGGTCTGGTCCTGCTTCGAGATCGCCCGATCGAGCACGCGGCGGATCGGCTCTCCCGCGAGAGTCCTGCTCAGGAGATGGATGCCGGTCGCGTTGAGATGGTACGCCTGGTTCGGCATCAGGATCAGCAGGCTGTCGCGCTTCCGGACGAAGACGTGCGGCCGGATGTTCCTGACGAAGCCATCGATCCACGCGAGATCACCCAGACAACCGTTGGGGAGGGAGTTGTACTCCCTCCCCGGCCCAGTTGTTGTGGAGGGAGTACAACTCCCTCCACAACGGTTGTCTGGGGATCGGCGGCGCGAGCGTAAGGCTTCTTTCAGCAGTCCAATCAATGCGCGCCTCCACTGACGCAGGCTGAGTGACACGCAGAATGGCAGGCCGAATGACACGCAGAGTGACATGCCGAATGACACGCATCATGGCAGGCATCGTGACATGCGGTATGGACGAAGCACGCGGAGTGGCATGCATCGGATCGTATCGACGCCGCTGATGCCATTCCCTGCTCCTGCGTCTGCTTACCCATGCCCTTCTCAACATCGTTCTCCTGCCCCTGCGAGGCCCCATAGAAATAGTGCGGATAGTAGCGAGAGTAACTGTGACCCCAGGAGTCGTAGGTCCCATCCATGCCGGTCGCCTGTGCCGCCTCGAACTGCGCCTTGATCTGGTTGCGGTAGAACTCCTTCGTGGCGTCGAGGTCGCAGTCCCAGCACTTCGTCTGCACGTTGTCGGCGATCTGCTGGATCACGGCCTTCAGTTCGCCATCGTCGAGCTTGCCCTCATCGCGGACAGCGTTCCACATCATGTCCTCGTAGAGCTTGTCCGGGAGCACGCCGATCGGACACAGGCGTTCGACCCGCAGCGGATCGGATGACAAAATCTTGAAGAGCCCCTTGCGCTCCAATTCGAGCACGATCGCGGCGAGGATCTTGTTCGCCGGGATATCGAGGAGGAACGCAGCCTCGATCGGATGGAGATCGCCGACCTTCCCCTTCTGACGGAAGCTGCTGACCTTGATCTTCGGCGGCACCCAGTCGGTCCGATCCCAACGGATGCCGTCCATCTTCTCCGCCGCAGCCGAATAAGCGGAGTACTTCTTCTTCACAAGGGCCACCGCGACCCAGACGAGGCCCGCTGCGAGCAGGAAGGCATAGAACAGCCGCTTCGGATCCTGCTGAATCTGCACGTAGGGCGATTCGCCAGGCTCAGGCTGTGCCTCTCCGCCAGGGATCACCGGCTTGTCCTTCAGGTCGGGGAAGAACTTGGCGATCACGTAGGTCTGGATGCGCATGTGATACTGCGTCGGCACATCCTTCTTGTGGAAGCGGACCGTCAGCCAGTGCTTGCCCTGATACTCCTGCCCAAGGTAACTGATGAGGTACTGCTTGTTGACGAACTTCTCTGTGCGGAACCCGACCTGTGTCAGGCGCTCCTTCGTCAACTTCTCGCCGACGACCTCGATCGGGTAATGGAGGTAGACCGTCTCATGCTCCAGCGGCTGCTCCCACTCCACCGGCGCCCAGTTGAAGACGACGAGCTTCCCGAACTCGCTCTCGGTGTAGTCGAGCATCCCCGCGCCGGAGAGATCCGTCGTGTAGAGGATGATGTACGTGACCTCCCCGGGACCCGCGGCCTGACCGTCTGCCAGCACGACATCATACTTGCCGCTCTCCACGGGCATGATCGAGAGGCCGAATCGCCGCCCGGACGCATCGAAGGCGTATGATTTGTCATATGAGAAGGCCGGCGCGGCGCGGTCGAATCCCTCGAAGTAGAAGCCGTGCATCTGCCCGCTGTTCACCTGCCACCGGATCTTGTACACGACGTCGGCGAACCCGTTCCCGTGGGGCGAGATATCGACTTCGACCCACTTCATCCGGGCGTCAACGGCCCCCGCCGGTGACAGCGTGGCGAGCAGCAGCACTAAGACTGTCAGATACGGTACTAGTCTGCGCATGTATGCATAGCTGGTTCGGGCGGATTTGTAATCCAGCACCAACACTGGGGTTTCCTTACCCCTTACCCCTTGCCCCTTGACTCCTTTGCTCCTCGACTCCTTGACTCCTGCCCTCACTCCTTCGCGCTTTCCGTCCGCGCCCGGAGCAGATCCGCCTGGGAGAGGATGTACTGCGCGAAGTCGCCTTTCGCCTCGGCCCACTCGCTCTCGTCGGGGAACGTGCGGACGATCCCCTGCCAGATGATCTCGTACGCCCGCTCGAGGCATGACCTCGCATCGCCCGAGCCGCTGAACTCGAAGACCGCCTTGATGTCCGTCGGCCTAAAGACCGGCGTCGGCCCGGAGTAGACCTCCGTCGCGGCCCCGAGGAACTTCACGCCGATCTCCTGGAGCACGTCGATGTGCTCCCTGATCGCAGTCAGCACCGTCGCGATCGAGTAATCCGCCGATGAGAAGCGGATCTCGAGCGCCTTGTCCTTGATCTCACCGAATGGCATGTTCATACGAACCTCCTACTCCTACTCGTACTCGTAATCGTAATCCTGATCGAGATCTCGACGCGTCCGACCCGTCTGACAAGTCCGGCAACGCCAGATACACACTTCGCCCCGGTACCCCGCCAGTCCTCCCGCCGAGCTATTGGACACTCGTCGGACGCATCAGTTGCCGTCGATCCGCCGCTTGCAGTAGAATGTGCGGGTATAGCCCTGAGATGGAGAGAAACATGAATCGCGATTCGAGCGAAAGCACATACGGAAGCGGATACGGCTCATTCCGCGCCCGACTCGGCGAGTATCAGCCGCTGGTCGATGCCGCACTCGACTCGTGGGACCGCCAGCGGTTCAGCGAGCTGGTGTGGGCAAAGTATCCCATGCCGTGGAAGCAGCCTAAGGGTACGCCCGAACTCGTCGACCGCCTCGGATGGCTGAACGTCGCCGACACGATGCTCGACCGCGTGGAGGACCTGACTTCCTTCGCGGAGGAGATCAGAGCCGAGGGCATCACGAACGTTGTCGTGCTCGGCATGGGAGGGAGCAGCCTCAGCCCCGAGGTCTTCCATGGGGTCTTCGGCGGCGTGCCGGGCTTTCCGAAGCTCTTCGTCCTCGACACCACCGTTCCCGCCGCCATCCGAACCCTGGAGGCGCAGATCGATCTTGCATCGACGCTCTTCATCGTCAGCAGTAAGTCCGGCGAAACGATAGAAACGAAATCCGCCTACAAATACTTCTTCAAGGAGATCACTCGTATCCACAAGAAGAAGGCGTGCAGACAGTTCATCGCGATCGCCGACCCGGGCAGTTGGCTTGCAGTGGAGGCAAAGGCGAAGCCATTCCGACGCAGATTCCTCAACATGCCGGACGTAGGCGGACGTTACTCGGCGCTCTCGTATTTCGGGCTCGTCCCGGCGGCACTGATCGGCGTCGATATCGCAGGACTGCTCCGGACAGCTCGAAAGATGATGGAGGCGTGCGGACCCGAAGTCCCCGCACGCGACAACCCCGGCGTTGCGCTCGGTGCGATCATGGCCGAATGCGCGCTCCGAGGGCGGGATAAGCTGAACATGGTCTTCACGCCCCCTATGGAGAGCCTCGGCGCGTGGATAGAACAGCTCATCGCCGAGAGCACCGGCAAGAAAGGTCAGGGAGTGCTCCCCATCGAGGGCGAGTTCATGATGCCGGCCAATGTCTATCCCGACGACTGCCTCTTCGTCTACACGAAGCCATCGAAGAAGGGACTGAAATCGTTTCGCAGCGAAGAGGTGCCTATCCCCTCGGTGATCGACGAATCTGATCGGAGGCTCAAGGCGCTCGCGGATGCCGGACACCCAGTCGTCACTATGGAGATCGGCCACCCGCTCGACCTTGGCGGCGAGTACTTCCGATGGGAGTTCGCATCGGCCGTCGCGAGCGCGTTCCTCGCCGTCAACGCGTTCAATCAGCCCGACGTGGCCGCTGCCAAGAGGAAGACAAGGGAATTCCTGGACGAGCACAAGGAGAAGGGCGAGTTCCGCAAGCTGACCAGACTCGCGGAGGATGACAACCTGACGCTCTACGCCGACGATGAAACCAAGATGACCCTCGATCTGATCCGCAAGAGCGGCGACCATCCCGACGCGACTCCCGAATCGATGCTCCGGGCGCATCTTCAGCGCATCGAGCCGGGGAACTACCTGGGGGTTATGGCGTTCATCGAGCGGACCGAAGAGGTGGAGTCCCCGCTCCAGGCGTTTCGCCTGCTTCTGCGGGACACATGCAATGTCCCGACAACGCTCGGATACGGGCCGAGGTTTCTCCACTCGACCGGGCAGTTCCACAAGGGCGGCCCGAACAACGGCCTCTTCATCCAGATCACCGCGGGCGACCCCGAAGACGTGAGCATCCCGGGCGAGGACTACTCATTCGCGGTGCTGAAGGACGCCCAGGCGCTCGGTGACTTCATCGCCCTGCGCGAGAAAGGCCGTCGCATCATCCGGATACACCTCAGGAATGACGTCCTTTGCGGCCTCGTCTCGCTGCTCGATATCGCAGCCCGCATCTTCCCCGCGCCGTAGGAGTCACGGCATCTTGACGAGTTGACATCCGGCGAGGGAGCGGGGTACAATATGGCAGTCAGACTACAGAGCAAGTCCGAAGGGGGTAATGTGATGAAACCGCAATCCTGCACTACTGCCGGCACCTTTACTGCACATAAGGCTTCGTCACATCCCCGGAGGGGCGTGTAGGCTGCCGGTTCAACACATCCAGTTTACACAGAGGCCGTCCCGAATCCGGGGCGGCCCTTTTGCATTTGGGGTGTTGGGACTCACGTGTTTGGAAGGGGGACGCTATGACTCTGTACGATGAGACGCCGGCTGGGTACTATGACCTGTTGTTCACCGGTCTGGAGGGCGACGTGGAGTTCTACGTCGAGGAGGCCCAGCGGTCGGGTTCGCCGGTGCTCGAACTGGGATGCGGGACCGGACGCATCGTCATCCCGACCGCCGAGGCGGGGATCGAGGTCACGGGCCTCGACGTCTCGCCGTTCATGCTGGACGCGGCGAGGCGCAAGGTGGAGAAGCTGGAGCCCGAGGTGAAGGCACGGATACGGCTTGTCCAGGGCGACATGCGCGACTTCAGTCTGGCGAGGGAGTTCCCGCTAATCACGATTCCGTATCGCGCGTTCCTGCACATGCTGACGGCCGAGGACCAACGGCGCGCGCTCGCCTGCATCCGGGAGCACCTGGCCCCGGACGGTCGCCTGGTCGTGAACTTCTTCGATCCGAGGCTCGACTGCATCCTGGGGGGCATCCATGAGACGAAGCTGGAGATGGTGAAGAGCCATGAGGAGGCCCTGCCGGAGAGCGGGCATCGAGTGATTTTCTATAACAGAGGCATGTACTACCCCGAGACTCAGTCGATCGCGCAGGAGAGCCTCTTCGAGGAGCTTGATGGCGAAGGGAACGTGATCCGACGGACCGAGGACACGTGCCCGTTCAGATGGATCTACCGCTATGAGATGGAGCACCTGCTGGCGCGCTGCGGGTTCGAGGTCGAGGCGCTCTACGGCGACTTCCAGCGCGGACCTTATCGGTATGGGGGCGAGCAGATCTGGATAGCGAGAAGGGCGGGGTGATGGGAGTCGCGTACCGGAGTAACGAGCTTCCCATTACTCCAGCACTCCAATACTCCATTGCTCAATGCGCGTGCTGGAGGCCGAGGCGGGCGAAGAACGAGCCGACTGCGAGCATCGAGGCGAATCCGAGGGCGATGTATAGGATGATCGACCCCTTCTCGTGGGCGTACATCTCCTTGACCAGCGCGAACCCCACCGTGTAGAGGAAGCTCCCCGCGACTACGCCGAGCACGATCCCCAGGATGAGCGGCGATTCGCCCGGGACGAAGATCAGGCCGACGAGCGCGCCGAGTGCGGTCGTGAACTCGATCAGCGCGGTGACCCCGAGCGCCTTCCACCGGCCGTATCCCGCGAGCCGGGCCACGCAGACGAGCGCCAGGCCCTCCGGGATCTTGTGATATGAGACCGCGATCAGGATCATGATGCCGACGGATGACGTCGAGGCCGATCCCGCCCCGATCGCGAGGCCGTCGACGGTGCTGTGAATACCCATCGCGACCATCAGCAGGATCCCGAGGCGGAGGTATCCCTCCTCGCTCGCCGATGCGGCGCACGCGGGGCAGAGCACCGAGACGTAGCGCCCGATCAGAGCGAAGAGGCCGATCCCTCCGGCGATGAGGATCGCGGTCAGGGGCGGCCCGACGAGTTCGGCGGTCTCGGGGACGATGTGCGCGGCCGTCACCGCGAGGAGCGACCCGGCCGCGAAACTGACGAGCGCGCAGAGGAGCCGGTGGCTGATCTTCTTGCGGCCGACCGCGAAGAGCCCGCCAACCGTCGCGGCAAGGATGGCGATCACGGCCCGCAGGACGACTGTATTCAGCGTTGTCAGATGCTCCAGATTGATAGCGCAACCATTCCCTTCATCGGTGCTTTAAGAGCCGCATGCCGTTCACGATGACGAGGAGCGCGCTCCCCTCGTGCCCGAAGACGCCGAGGGAGAGCCTCAGCCATCCCGCGAGCGTCGTGCCGACCAGCGCGCCGATCACGATCAGCGCGAAAACTATGTTCTGCCGTATTATACGCAGCGTATCGCGGCTGAGTCGCATGGCATACGGCAGCTTGACGAGATCGTCCGACATCAGCGCGATATCGGCCGTCTCGAGGGCAACATCAGAGCCTGCAGCGCCCATCGCGATCCCGACCGTCGAGGCCGCGAGCGCCGGCGCATCGTTCACGCCGTCGCCCACCACGGCGACCTTCCCGAATCGCTCGATCAGAACGCGGACGATATCCACCTTGTCCTGCGGCAGAAGCTCCGCGTAGTACTCATCCACTTCGAGATCCCGAGCCACAGTCCGCGCGGTTCCCTCGTTGTCGCCCGTGAGCATGACTATGCGCTGGATGCCGATCCTCCGCAGCTCATGGAAAGCCTCTCGGGCGGATCGGCGGATCGTGTCCGAGATGGCGATGGTACCTGCGAGTCGCCCGTCCGTCGCCACCAGGACCGCGGTCGCGCCCTCCTTCTGGAGATCGGCGACAACATCCGCCTGCTCACCGATCTCGACGCCGAGCTGCTCCATCAGCCGCGAGTTGCCGACGATGCAGGTCGCACCGTCGAACTTCGCGGCGGCACCCATGCCGGTCAGCGCCTCGAAATCGGTTATCGGCTGCGGAAGGATATGCTGCTCCTTCGCGTGATGCAGGATCGCCTGCGCGAGAGGATGCTCCGACCGGCTCTCGACGCTCGCCGCGAGGGTCAGTACCTCCTCAGACGTGAAATCATTCGCCGGGAAGACCTGCTTTACCTGCGCTTGGCCGGTTGTAATCGTGCCCGTTTTGTCGAAAACGACGACCTTGATCCCGCCCGCGGCCTCCAAGTGCGCCCCACCCTTTATCAGCACGCCGTTCTTCGCCGCGTTTCCGATTGCTGAGACGATCGCGACGGGAGTCGAGATCACGAGTGCGCAGGGGCATGAGACCACGAGCAGCGTGAGGCTGATGTATACCGCCTCGACGAGCGTTGTCCCGGCAATGTACGGCCATGTCCCGGCGATGACGACCGCCAGGACCACGACGGCCGGCGTGTAGTATCGCCCGAAGACCTCCGTAAACCGCTGCGACGGCGCTTTCTCCGCCTGAGCCTCCTCCACGAGGTGGATGACCTTCGCCAGCGTGTTGTCCTCCGAGGTCGCGGTCGCCCGGACTTCGAGCGAGCCCCGGTCGTTGACACTCCCGGCGAAGACCTCGTCGTCCACGGCCTTCTCCACCGGCGCGGACTCCCCCGTGATCGCCGCCTCATTGACCGTCGAGCCGCCCTTCACCACCACGCCGTCGGTAGGGATCTTTTCGCCCGGCTTCACGAGAAAGATATCGCCGACCTTGACCTCGCGGATTTCGACCACATCTTCATGGTCGTCGTGCAGGATCGTCGCTTTTGTCGGGAAGAGGTCCACGAGCGAGCGGATCGAGTCCCGTGTGCGCTCCATGGTCCGCGCTTCGAGGGCATTGCCGAGGGAGAAGAGGAACATGACCGCGCCGGCCTCGAACCAGTCGCCGATGACAATCGCTCCGACGGCGGCGACTGTCATCAGGAAGTTCATGTCGAGCACGAGGGATCGAAGGCTGTAGAATGCGCCCCGTGCGGCGTAGAATCCGCCGACGACAGCCGCGATCAGATAGAGCGCGTTCGCCGGTGTCTGCCATCGAAGGGAGAGCAATCCGCCGAGGATCAGCGCTGCTCCGGCGATGACGGTGAGTCGCGCCTGCTTCTCGAGCCTCGTGCGCTTCGGGAGAGCGATAGCCCTCGGTTCCTCACCGGGAATGGCGGCTGTCGGCGCTTCGGGGCCTCTCACGTCGTAGCCGGACGCGCGGATTCGTGCTTCGACCTCGGAGACAGTGACCTTGTCGGGTTCGAATTCGAAGCTC
>Ga0315273_10012097_pt1 | contig 11043 bp, 9 predicted proteins | sample YL17G02_0_MG_FD_205753 | JGI IMG/M metagenome (GOLD analysis project Ga0315273, IMG submission 205753) | Sediment microbial communities from Yellowstone Lake, YNP, Wyoming, USA - YL17G02_0 | ecosystem: Environmental > Aquatic > Freshwater > Lake > Sediment | place: USA: Wyoming | collected...
CTTCAACGCCAACAACATGTCTTCCCACTCTAACGCCTGATCCCCAGAAGATTATCCGTCGAGAAAGCTTCCGCCAATTGCGTCTCGGTCATCAGGCCCTCGCTCAGGGCCACTTCGCGGATGGTACGCCGCGTCTTCAGGGCAATCTTGGCCACGCGTGAGGCTTGATCGTAGCCGATATAGGGGTTGAGGGCGGTTACTGTCACCAGCGAACCATCGAGCAGCTCCTTGCAACGCTCCTCGTCCGCCTCGATGCCGAGAATGCAGCGCTCGCGCAGCACCACCATGCCGCGCATGAGCATGCGCATGGACAGCAGGATGTTGAAAACGATCACCGGCTCCATGGCATTGAGCTGCAATTGGCCGGCCTCTGCCGCAAGGGTTACCGTAAGATCATTGCCGATCACCTGGTAGGCAATCTGGTTGACCACCTCGGGCACCACCGGATTGATCTTGCCGGGCATGATCGACGAACCCGCCTGCACGGACGGTAGCCTGATTTCACCAAAGCCGGCGCGCGGCCCGCTGTTCAGGAGCCTGAGGTCATTGCAGATCTTTGAAAGTTTCACCGCGATGCGCTTCAGCACACCGGAAAAGGTGACGAAAGCCCCCATGTCGGAGGTAGCCTCGATAAGATCGCCGGCGGTCACGAGCGGCGTATCCGACACGGCCGACAGGTGTTTGATGACGGTCGCGGGATAATGCTCAGGCGTGTTGATCCCCGTGCCGATGGCGGTTCCACCAAGATTGACTTCGCGCAGCAGGTTGGCAAATTCCCGCAAGCGGTCGATGTCTTCGCCTACCGTCACGGCGAAGGCGCGGAACTCCGAGCCCAAGCGCATGGGTACGGCATCCATCAACTGGGTGCGGCCCACCTTAATGATGTGGTCAAATTCATGCGCCTTTTGCATGAACGCAGCCTTGAGGGCGGTCTGGCTTTCGACCAGCGAAGGACATTGCCTGATCATCGTGAGGCGAACGGCCGTGGGGTATACGTCGTTGGTGGATTGCGACAGGTTCACATGGTCGGTGGGGCTCACGGCTGCATAATCACCACGTTTCTTACCCAAGTGGCGCAGCGCCATGTTGGCAATCACCTCGTTGGCATTCATGTTGGTGGATGTGCCCGCACCACCCTGCAGCATGTCCACCACGAAATACTCATGGCCTTCTCCCGCAATCAGTTGATCGCAAGCGGCAATGATGGCGCCAGCAATCACTGGGCTCAACGCGCCGAGCTCGCGATTGGCGAGGGCCGCCGCCTTCTTTGTCATGGCGAGCGATTGGACAAGTTCAGGATAGTGATTGAGCAGCACACCGGTGAAAGGGAAATTTTCAACCGCTCGCGCTGTATGAATGCCGTAGTCGGCATCGGCAGGAATGTTCATCTCACCAAGTGAGTCCTTTTCGATCCGAAATTGTGCCATGGTTTGGGTTTCCCGATGCGTTTAAACAGGCGCACACACTCTTCATAGACCTCGCCAAGAAATTAAGCAAAATTCTAGAATGGCCCGATTCGAAATGGTTTTTCATGGCGATTGAACTCACCCCCGATGGCCGCCAGTCGGAGACGGCACTTGCCGTGCAGCGCGGTGTCGGCCGCCTATGCCGTGCGCACGGGCTTGCAACATTGTATGAATATACGCTTGCCACCGGGCGCCGTGCGGATGTCATTGGGGTGGGCAGCAACGGCGCCATCTGGATCATTGAAATCAAATCCTCCCTGACCGATTTCAGAGTGGATCAGAAGTGGCCGGAGTACCGTGAATTCTGCGACCAGTTTTTCTTTGCCATTCCCCAGTCGGTTCCGCCCGACATTGTGCCCCATGACGCGGGCCTTATCATTGCCGACAATTGGGGCGCAGAAATCATCCGGCCATGCGCCCACATTGCCATTCATGCCTCACGTCGGAAGGCCATTACGCTGGACTTTGCCCGCGTGGCGGCCCAACGGCTACATAGCCTCTATGATCCGTGAATTTATTTGGGGGCGCGCTTTGCGAGTATGCGCTGCAGGGTGCGGCGGTGCATGTTGAGGCGCCGTGCGGTTTCAGAAACATTCCGGTTGCAGAGTTCATATACCCGCTGGATATGCTCCCAGCGCACCCGGTCGGCCGACATGGGATTTTCGGGCAGCGCATTGCGGCTGTCCTTGTCGGAAATGAGGGCACCATAAACTGCATCGGCGTCTGCCGGCTTTGCCAGGTAGTCAATGGCGCCGAGCTTCACGGCGGTGACGGCGGTTGCGATGTTGCCATAGCCCGTCAGCACCACGGCACGCGCCTCAGGCCGGCTGGCATGCAGGATCTCGATCACGTCAAGCCCGTTCCCGTCACCCAGCCGCAAATCCACAACGGCATAGCCGGGTGCAGATTTCCGTACCTGCTGGATGCCTTCGGCCACCGATTCCGCCATGCGCACTTCAAAGCCGCGGGTTTCCATGGCGCGCGCAAGGCGCGTAAGAAACGGCTTGTCGTCATCGACCAGCAGAAGGGTCTTGTCCTGGGGCAGGGTGATTTCAGCCATGTCGGGGGTCATACCAGTTCCTATCGTATAACTGTCTATACGCGTAAAGGGGCGGCTTGGACTAGCCCTACATCAACTGCTCCCCTGGGCCAATTTAATTGAATTATGGCCCCATGCCCGGGATCGGGCCGGTTTGCTAGGGAAACGGCAGCCCCGGAGCGTTCCAGCAGGGTCTTGGCTATGAAAAAGCCGAGCCCCATGCCCTCGTGGCGGCCCGGTTCGCTCTCGCTGTCAACGCCATAGCCTGGCCGTGAGGTCACGAACGGGTCGCCCAGTCGGTCAAAGATATTTTGGTCAAAGCCCGGGCCGTCATCGGAAATGAGCAGCGAGACCTTTGCCTTTGACCAGTTCGCCACCACGTTGACCTTGGTTTCCGCAAAATCAACGGCATTCTCGAGGAGGTTGCCCAGGCCATAGGTAATGGCAGGATTACGCCGGAACACCGGTTCCTGCGAAACCGAACTGGTATTGTCGCCGATGACCGTGATCTCGATATTCACATCCGGACCGCGCAAGGGTGATACCAGATCCTCGATCATCACCGAGAGTTTTACGCGCTCATACATGTCGTCGGTTTGGGCATCGCGGTTGGCGAGCCGTGAAAGAATTTCACGGCAGCGCGCCGTTTGGCTGATGAGCAGGTCAATATCCTCGGTGTGCGAACCTTTTTTGGGAAGTTCCCGTTTCAATTCCTTGGCGACGAGCGCAATGGTGGCAAGCGGTGTTCCAAGCTCGTGGGCAGCAGCTGCGGCCATGCCATCAAGGGCTGAAAGCCGCTGCTCGCGCGCCAGCACAAGCTCGGCAGCCGTCAGCGCCGTCGACATTTGCCGTGCCTCTTCGGCGATGCGCCGCGCGTAGATCGATGAGAACACCACACCACAGATGAGTGCCACCCACATGCCGGACACATAGGCAGCCGGCAGCACGAGCGGCGCTGACGCGCTCCACGGCAGCGGCATATGGTAGAGGGCAAGGAAACTGGCACACAAGAATGCGATGGAGCTTAGACACAGTGTCCATTTGAGGGGAAGCGACGTGGCCGACACGGTCACCGGAACGAGAAACAGGAAAGCGAAGGGATTTTGCAGCCCGCCTGTTAGATAGAGGAGCAGGGCAAGCTGAATGACATCATAGCCCAGCAGGAGTCCTGCTTGCGAGGGTGCCAGTCGCAGGCTTGAGCGCCAGCGCAGCGTGAGAAAGATGTTGAGCCACGCGCTCAGCGCAATAACCGCAAGGCAGGCGCCAAGTGGCAGCGGAAAGTCGAGAACGAAATGCACGCCGAGCACGGCAAACGACTGGCCAAGCACGGCAAGCCAGCGCAGGCGCACCAGCGTGCGCAGGCTGAGCAGCCCCGCCGTATTGCTGAGGCCTTCAGGCGTATCGATCGTGGCACTGAATATGCCCATGGGATTGTGGACCTCTGATTTACTTAAGCACCACTTTAGGTTAAAGGCGGAGGCATGCCAAAACAAGAATTTGCGCCGTCTCGCTCCCAACTCCTGTTTGCTATGATTGCAGTGTTGGTTGCCCTTTCCCTCGGAGCTTCTGTCTATTACTTCACAGGGTCAAGCCATGTGGGTCAGGGTGCTGGCAAGGCATTGGTCGGCGGTCCGTTCACGCTCACCGATCAAAAGGGCAAGAAGATCACCGACAAGGATTTTCTCGGGCACTACATGCTGGTGTTGTTTGGCTACACCTATTGTCCAGATGTGTGCCCAACGGAGCTCCAGGTCATGTCGGCAGCGCTCGACCAGTTGGGGGCGAAGGCGGATAATGTCCAACCCGTATTCATCACAGTTGATCCCGCACGCGACACGCCCGAGGTGATGAAACAATACGTTGCGAACTTCCATCCTCGCCTCGTGGGCCTGACGGGAACACTTGATGAAATCGCCGCGGTCGCTAAGGCTTACCGGGTCTATTATAACCGGGTCGATGCAGGATCGGCGTCAGATTCCTATCTCATGGACCATTCAACGATCCTTTACCTCATGGGGCCTGATGGAACATTTCTGAAACATTTTACTTATACAACAGACTCTGCTGAACTGGCCAAGGCGATTGAGTCGGCGTTAACACCTTGAATTTCCTGCGGAGAGAGTGGGCGCCGGGGGTCTTGCATGTTGTCAGGTTGCAGTGCAACATGCCGGGCACAATGGTCGTGTTAAAGGAATGTCTTTGAATGCTCTATAGTATGTACGAGATAAACCATGCGGCCCTTGGTCCCTGGCGCGCGGCTGCCGACATGGGGCTCAATTTCTGGCAAAACCCTGCAAATCCTTGGAGTTCCACCGGAACCGCCAAGGCGGTGAGCGCCTCTCTGGGGCTGTTTGAGCGCGCCACCCGCCGTTTTGGCAAGCCAGCCTTTGGCATTGTGGAAACAACGGTAGGCGATGTGACACTTGCCATCCAAGAGCAGCCACTGCTCCAAAAACCCTTTGCCTCACTCCTGCATTTCCGGAAGCTCTGGCCCGAACAGGGTTCCGCAAAGCCCCAGGAAAAATTGCTTATTGTAGCACCCATGTCAGGTCACTATGCAACCCTTCTGCGCGGCACGGTGGAAGCCATGCTGCCGCATTTTGATGTCTACATCACCGACTGGGCCGATGCCCGTACCGTCCCCCTTTCGCACGGCAAGTTCAATCTTGAAGACTATGTGGACTACCTCATCGAGATGCTCCAGGTCCTGGGCACCAGTGTGAATGTCATGGCCGTATGCCAGCCATCGGTGCCGGTCATGGCGGCCGTATCGCTCATGAATGCGCGGTCTGACATCCACGCGCCCAAGTCCATGATCCTCATGGGTGGCCCCATTGATACCAGGCGCAATCCCACTGCCGTGAACAAGTTGGCCGAGAAAAAGGGCTCCGATTGGTTCCGCAAGAACGTCATCATGAAAGTGCCGTTTCCGCATGCCGGCTTCATGCGCGACGTTTATCCCGGCTTCCTGCAGCTCACCGGCTTCATGACCATGAATCTTGACCGCCATCTCGACGCCCATCGCGAGCTGTTCTGGCATCTCGTGGAAGGTGATGGCGAAAGCGCCGACCGGCACACCGAGTTCTATGATGAATACATGTCGGTGATGGATCTCACCGCTGAATTTTACGTGCAGACCGTCGACCGGGTCTTCATCCATCACGATCTGCCGAATGGTTCCTATATGCATCGCGGGTCGTTGATCGAACCGTCAAAGATCACCACGACCGCACTGATGACCATCGAAGGCGAACGCGACGATATCTCTGGCGTAGGCCAGACCGAAGCCGCCCATGACCTCTGCACGTCGCTGCCGTCGCAAAAGAAATTGCATCACCTGCAGCTTGGCGTTGGCCATTACGGCGTGTTCAGCGGCTCGCGCTTCCGCAATGATGTCGTGCCGATGATCGTGGACTTCGTGGCTGCCAACGCCTGATGGCAGGCCTGCTGCGCAAGTTCGTCAGTGCATGGGCAGAGGTACCGCCCGAACCGCACGTCATTTACGTAGATGACCGGCAAGTGCAGTTGAGTTTCCGCAACAACCCGCGGGCAAAGCGCATGATCCTTCGTCTCAGCCGGGATTCCTCAGGCGTCGTCTTGACCGTGCCAAAACGCGTGAGCCGTACACAGGCATTGGCCTTTGTGGAAAAATCCATTCCATGGATCTCGCGGCAACTGGCGTGCCGCGCGCCGTCTGCCGCCATGGGGAATGGGTCCATCATCCCCTTGCGTGGCGTGCCCCACAAAGTGCAGGCAACCGGCACGCGGCGCGGGCTCATCACCATTGATGCCGAGCAACGCATCATCAGTATCCCCGGTGCTCCCGAACACGTGGGCAGGCGGCTTGAAGACTGGTTGAAGAAGCTCGCCAAGGCCGAGCTCATGGCAGTTTCGGCACGCTATGCGAAGGCCATGGGCGTGGACTTCAGGCGTATTTCAGTGCGAGACCAGAAAAGCCGCTGGGGCTCGTGCTCTGCCGCGGGCGATCTCTCCTATTCCTGGCGGCTCATCCTCGCACCTTCCCATGTGCTCGACTATGTGGCAGCTCATGAGGTGGCCCACCGCCAGCACATGAACCATGGGCTCAGGTTCTGGCGGCTTGTGCTGACCCATTGCCCGCATGCGGGCGCTGCCAAGCAGTGGTTCAAGGCGCATAGCTCGAAATTACATCAATTCAGGGTCTGACGGTAGCGCTCAAGGGTTGTCCTTGTTGTGCCAGATTCTTTTTTTCGGCGCTTGCTCATTGGAATCGCGCGACCCGAAGAGCATTTCCAATAATCCCTTGCGCCGCCGTGGCTTTTCCATGGGCTGGCTGGGCAGGCCCAGGCTGTCATCTTGCGAGACAAGATAGGGATCAGAGGTTTCAGCGGGTGGAATGATTTCCCCCGGCAATGGTTCCGGTGAAAGGCCTGCAAGGCCCACATTCATTACGTCCTTCCAGATGAGAGCAGGGATTGAACCGCCGGTCACGTTGCGCGTGGGTGAATTGTCGTCATTACCAACCCACACACCGCCAACGAGATAGGTTGAATATCCCACAAACCAGGCATCCCTGTAATCCTGACTGGTGCCGGTCTTGCCGGCAATATCAAAGCCGTCAACCTGTGCCTTCTTGGCCGTTCCGTCCGTCACCACGGAGCGCATCATGGCATTCATCGAGCCCAGGTTGCCGCTGGAGATGGCTTTGCCAAAACCATCGCCTTTACGCTCATAGATTACCCGGCCATCGCGCGTCACGACACGCTTTACCGAATAGGGCACAACCGTATAACCGCCGTTGGCGAAGGGCGCAAAGGCGGAGGTAAGTTCAAGCAGGGTCACTTCCGAGGTGCCAAGTGCGATGGAGGCATCTATGCCGAGATGCGAAACAATGCCAAGCCGGTGAGCCACCGCCACGACATTTTCAGGGCCCACTGCGTTGGCAAGTTTGGCTGCCACCGAGTTGAGGGAAAGGGCAAGGGCGGTTTGCAATGTCACTTCGCCCAGATACTTGTGCTTGTAGTTTTCCGGCTCCCAGTCGCCGATGCGCACCGGCTCGTCCACCTCTACCGAGCTCGGTGAGTAGCCCTGTTCCATGGCTGCAAGATACACGAAAGGCTTGAAGGCGGAGCCGGGCTGGCGCAGCGCCTTGGTGGCGCGATTGTACTGGCTGCGCTTATAGGACTTGCCGCCCACCATCGCCTTGATTGCCCCCGAGCGATCCAGCACGACCATGGCGCCCTGTGTCACGTTGAGGTTCTTGCCATCCACGTTAAGATGTGTGCGGAGCGACTTTTCGGCCACCTGCTGCAACTGCGGATCAATCGTCGTCTCGACGATGATGGATTGGTCATAGTTCTTCACCAACTCGGGAAGCTGGGCCGCCACCATGTCCACCACATACTGGGTTGCCGGAATATAGTTCGAGGCAACAACGGTTGGCGTCGCGCTGATGGCCTGCAGGGCCTCGTCATGCGTGATGAAGCCTGCCTCGACCATGGCGCTCAACACCAGGTTGGCCCGTGCCTGAGATTCGTCGGGGTGGGTCAGGGGGTTGTAGGCCGTGGGTGCCTTCAGGACGCCGGCAAGCGTGGCTGCCTCCATCATGGAAAGTTCAGTGGCGGGCTTGTGGAAATAGGTCTGCGCTGCCTTTTCAATGCCGATGGCACCGCCACCGAAATAGACGCGGTTGAGGTAGAGCTGCAGGATTTCATCCTTGCTGAACTTGTGCTCGAGCCACAGCGCCAGCACAAGTTCCTGCACCTTACGCTGGTAATTGCGTTCAGGTGTGAGGAACAGGTTCTTAGCAAGCTGCTGGGTCAGGGTGGATCCGCCTTGCACGATACGACCAGCACTCAGGTTCTGCAGCATGGCGCGCAGAAGTCCCAAGGGATCCACACCGTAGTGATAGCGAAAGCGCCGGTCCTCGATGGCGATAAGGGCGTTGGGAACATAATCGGGCAGATCGCCGAGGCGCACCTGGTCGCCAAAGAAGGCGCCCTGTTCTGAAAGCACCGTGCCATCAGAGGCAAGCAGCATGATGCCGGGCTCCTGCTCGGGAATTTGCAGCAGGCCCTTCTGGGCAAGCGACATCCACACATAGCCAAGGCCGAGGCCAATCACGATAGTGGCAAGCACGCCGATCTTGAGTGTGAACCTCAAGAGCCAGCCGAGGAAAGAATGGCGACGGCGTGGGGGCGGACCTCGAGGCTCGCGCCCGCGCCGCTTGCGGGTGTCGAACAGCTGCGGCTCTCTCCGATCAATTCGGGAGTTCTTTTTCCTGCCGCCGAAAATGCCCATTCGTAACCCCGGTCCCGAAGGCTCTATGCCTTTGATGGGGTTTAACAATTAACGGTTGATTAAGGGTGAATTCCGCAAAAAAAATGTTCCAATAAAGGCGGCCTCACATTACCGCGCCCACCTGCCAGGGTACAAATTCATTGTCGCCGTAGCCCAAGTCTTCCGACTTGGTGTGTTCGCCGGAGGCGACCTTCAAGATCCTGGCGAAGATTTCCTTGCCCTTTTCCTCGATGGAAACGCCTTCCACCACGTCACCACAGTTGATGTCCATGTCATCGATCATGCGCTTATACACATCACTATTGGTGGCAAGCTTGATGCTGGGAACCGGTTTGCAGCCATAGGCCGAGCCTCGCCCGGTGGTAAAGCACAAAAGGTTGGCCCCACCTGCCACCTGGCCGGTGGCGGAAACGGGATCGTAGCCCGGCGTATCCATGAACACAAAGCCCTTGGCGGTCACAGGTTCGGCGTAGCGGTAAACCGCCCGCAAGGTTGTAGTGCCGCCCTTGGCGGCGGCCCCCAGAGATTTTTCCAAAATGGTGGAAAGCCCGCCGAGCTTGTTGCCGGGGGAGGGATTGTTGTTCATTTCCATCAGGTTGCGCTTGGTATAGTCCTCCCACCAGTGAATGACCTCAACCAGTTTATCACCCACTTCACGGGTGGCAGCCCTCCGAGTGAGAAGGTGTTCGGCGCCATAGATTTCCGGTGTTTCTGAAAGGATGGCAGTGCCACCTTGTCGAACCAGTATATCCACGGCTGCACCCAGTGACGGATTGGCTGTAATTCCAGAGTAGCCGTCAGAACCGCCGCACTGCAGGGCTACGATCAGTTCGGACGCATGGCAGGTCTCGCGCTTCACGTCGTTCACGTATGGCAGCATTTCCATCACAGCTGCAACGCCCGCTGCCACCGTCTTGCGGGTGCCGCCGGTTTCCTGAATGGTCATGGTGCGGAACGTAGGGCCTTCCACGATTCCATAGGCCTCCTTGAAGCGTGGTATCTGGAATCCTTCGCAGCCCAACCCCACCATGAGAATGCCGCCCATGTTCGGATTTGTCGCATAGCCCCAGGAGGTGCGCTTTAGGATGTCGAAAATCGCACCGCGGAAATCCATTACGCAGCCATTGTCCTGGCGCAGCGCCACAACGCCATCGATGTTCTTGTAGCTTTTCAGCGCGCCTGAACGGTTGATCTCATCGGCGATGAAGCCTGCAACGGTTGCCGAACAATTCACCGAAGTCATGATGCCGATGTAGTTGCGCGTGCCCACCTTGCCGTTGGCGCGCCTGTAGCCCTGGAATGTCGCCTGTTTTTCAAGCGGGAGAATGTCCTCCTGGGCGGCCCCCTGACAGAAGGCATAGTCATGAGAGAGCGCACCCATGCCGATATTGTGCTCGTGCACCCATTCGCCCGCGGCAATGTCCTTTTTGGCAAAGCCGATGATCTGGCCGAACTTGCGAACAGCTTCGCCGGATTTAATCGCCACCGCCGCCATCTTGTGGCCCTTGCCGATGCGCTCGGCGGTGATGACACCCTCGCTGGTCGGCTCGCCCTTTTCCGCAGTGGTGATCGCCACGACCACGTTATCGATTGCATTCAACCGCAGAAACCGACGATTTTTCGATATGGTATCAAGCATTTGGCCAAGCCTCCTGGTATCTTTTGACATAGAACTTGCGTTGCGCATTATTCACACTAACATGTTAGCATGAATAATGCAGCATTGAGTTCAGATATTATCAGTCCTGTACGCAAAGTTACTCGCGGCGGTGCCGGTAGTCATGTGTATTCTGTGTTGCGCGAAGCAATTGTTTCGCTGGAGCTGAAGCCCGGCCAGAGCCTGGACAAGCAGGTGCTCGCTGAGCGCTTCGGCGTCTCACGCGCACCGGTCTATGACGCGTTCACCAGGCTGCAGGCCGAAGCCCTGGTGGATGTGGTGCCGCAGCGTGGCACAACCGTGAGCCTCATCAAGATATCGGATGCCCGCGAAAACATGTTTCTGCGCCGTGCCATCGAGGTGGAAGCGGTGCGCGCCGTAACACCCAGTTTCACGCCGGAACACTTGGAAGCCCTGAAGCAATTCTTACGCTACCAGACGGCGGCGGCAGCCGCGGCCGACCTTGGCGGCTTTCACCGCTTTGACCTTAAATTCCACGCTGTCCTGTTTGAGGCGCTGGGTTTTGAACGGGTGAAGGCCTTTGCCGAAACGGCAAGGCTCGGACTTGACCGCGTGCGCCGCCTGCTGAATTCCAGGCGCCG
>Ga0315273_10012098_pt1 | contig 11043 bp, 5 predicted proteins | sample YL17G02_0_MG_FD_205753 | JGI IMG/M metagenome (GOLD analysis project Ga0315273, IMG submission 205753) | Sediment microbial communities from Yellowstone Lake, YNP, Wyoming, USA - YL17G02_0 | ecosystem: Environmental > Aquatic > Freshwater > Lake > Sediment | place: USA: Wyoming | collected...
TGACAAGCGCGGGCGACCTGCGCGTGCACAGGGCGAACCCGCGTATGCGGTACCCGCCGATCGCGGAGCACGGCGTTATCGGCGACCTGCACACGGTCGCCCTCGTCGCCGTCGACGGGACGATCGACTGGTATTGCTGCCCGCACTTCGACTCGCCCAGCGTGTTCGCGGCGATTCTCGACGCCGACAAGGGCGGCTTCTTCCGGATCGCGCCGATCGAGCTGGCGAGGGGCGACGCCACGATCGTCCGGCGAAAGGTCTCGGCCGCCGATCGCGAGCGGTCGAGCGCGCACAAGCAGCTCTACTTCCCGGACACGAACGTCCTGATCACACGCTTTCTCGACGCCGACGGCGTCTGCGAAGTGCAGGACTTCATGCCAATCGTGCCAGGACCAACGGACCAGCAGCCGCATCGCCTCATCCGTCGTGTGCTCGGCGTGCGCGGAACGCTAACGCTCCGGATGGAGTGCGAGCCGGCGTTCGACTACGGACGCGCCGAGCACGAGACGCACATCGTGGAGCACGGCGCGCTGCTCGTGTCGACCGGCCTGGTGCTGTCGCTGGCCTCGCCGGTGCCGCTTCAGCGCAGCGAACGGGGCGTCTGGGCCGACTTCACGCTCTCCGCCGGCCAAACGGCCACGTTTGTGCTCGAGCGCATCCCCGACGGCTCGGCCGACTTTCACGTGCGCGAGCCGCACGACGCGCAGGCCGAGTTCGAAGAGACCGTCGAGTACTGGCGTCGGTGGATCGGCAAGTCGCACTACCGCGGTCGGTGGCGCGAGATGGTGCACCGGTCGGCTCTCGCGCTGAAGCTCCTGACCTTCCGGCCTACCGGCGCGATCATCGCCGCCCCGACCACGAGCCTGCCCGAGGCAATCGGCGGCACGCGCAACTGGGACTACCGGTACACGTGGATTCGCGATGCGGCGTTCACGCTGTACGCCCTGCTCAGCCTGGGGTTCACCGAAGAGGCCGAGGCGTTCATGGGCTGGCTGGAGGCGCGGGCGCAGGAGCGGGACAGGAGCTCCGCAACGCTGGGCCCGCTCCAGATCATGTACGGCATCGACGGCCGCTCGACGCTGACCGAGGAGACGCTCGACCACTTCGCAGGCTACCTGGGCTCGAAGCCGGTCAGGATCGGGAACGCGGCGCACGACCAGGTGCAGCTCGACATCTACGGCGAGCTCGTGGCCTCGGTCTACTTGTACGACCGAGACGGGTCGCCGATCTCGTACGATCTCTGGCTCGCGCTCCGCAGCATCATCGACTGGCTGGCCGACCACTGGCGCGAGCCCGACGAGGGCATCTGGGAGGTGCGGGGTGGTCGGCAACAGTTCGTCTACTCGAAGCTGATGAGCTGGGTCGCTTTCGACCGGGCGCTTCGGCTGGCGCAGCAGCGCGGCCTGCCCTGCGACGTCATGCGCTGGATCTCAACACGCGATGCGATCCACGAGGACATCATGCAAAACGGCTACTCGCGCGATCGCCGCGCGTTCGTCCAGCACTACGGCACGACTGCCCTGGACGCCTCGAATCTCCTCATGCCTCTCTTCAAGTTCATCGGCGCGCGGGATCCGCGCATGCTGTCGACCCTCGAGCAGACGCAGGCCGAGCTCGTTTCGGACTCGCTCGTATACCGCTACAACCCGGAGCTCGCCGCCTCCGACGGCCTCGCCGGGCCGCGGGAAGGAACGTTCTCGATGTGTACGTTCTGGTTCGTCGAGTGTCTCGCGCGCGCGGGACGGACGGACGAGGCGCGGCTAACGTTCGAGAAGATGCTGACATACGCCAACCACCTCGGTCTCTATGCCGAAGAGATCGGCCCGTCCGGCGAGGCCCTCGGCAACTTCCCGCAGGCCTTCACCCACGTCGCGCTGATCTCGGCGGGGTTCAACCTCGATCGTCAACTCGACGGCGCTCACCGGGTCGGCCAGCGCCTGTCCCGCTAGCCGAAGAGGTGGGCGTGGAATCGCCACCAGGTGAAGAGCTCTCGGTGAACAGTCGACGGGATCGCCGCCCGCATGAAGAGGTTCGATAGGTCCGAAGTCCAGACGATGACTGAGCAGGCAGGCGCGCCCGTCGGCTGGCAGATCTTCGAGCTGCCCTTTGCGATGAAGCACAATCGGCGTCCCGCAGGTGCTCCACCAGCTTCGTGCGACCAGGATCCCTCGCCGAGCCATGCCGTACCGCTGCACTCGCCGGTGTCGGTCTGCAGGTTGGGATCCGGAGCACCACCTGCAACTTTGACTTCACTGACTCCGTGATCTTGGTACGACGCGTACAGGAAATCCTTGTTACGGAAGGTGTCCACGTGGAGGAGAATGCGGCGCCCCGGTTTGGTCGTGTAATCGCAGTCGAGCTTCATGAGACCGCCGGGGTGGTCGCTCGCAGCCTCCTTGCATGATGTCGTCGGGAGGTCCGCCGGGAGCATGGCCAGGAGATCGCCCTGGTTCTGCCCCATCTGATGATCCCCCGTCGTCGATCCCCCCGTCCCGGTCGCTGCCGGAGTCGAGGAGTTGGATCCCGCGACGAAATAGACGGCGACGCCGGTGGCGGCGGCGGCGACGACGGCCACGATCGCCGCCAGCAGCCAACCCGGGATCCTCGAGCGCCTACCCGCGCCGTTGCCCGCCTCGGGCGCCGGTGGCTCCGCCTCGGGTGCCGCCGCACCCGGATTCGTGTGCGCGGCCACGGGCTCGGCCAAGACCGGTTCGGCCTGCTCGGGTCCTTCGGGTTCGCCGGGAGCGGGCACCTCGGGCTCGACTCCTTCGGGAAGCCCGGCCGTCACCCCCGCTACGCCCGGGGCGGGAACGTGCTGGGCGGTCGATGTGCGTCGCCCGAGCGCGGCGGCGTGCGCGGCCTGGATCAATTCCTCGCAGCTGGCCTGCCGCTCATCCTTCGCCTTCGCCATCGCTGATGCGATGACGCGGTCGAGCTCCCTGGGGAGGTCGGGACGTACGCTCCGCAGGCTCGGCGGCGGTTCCGTCAAGTGGGCGTGCATTGCGGCGACCTCGGCGTCCCGGTCGAAGGGCACGCGACCGGCCAGGCACTCGTAGAGGACGCAGCCGAGGGCGTACACGTCCGTTCGGGCGTCGACGGGTAGACCTTCGATTTGCTCCGGAGCCGCGTAGTCGACGGTTCCGATGAAGAACCCGGTCCTCGTGAGGCCGTGCGAGGCGGTGTGCTTCACGACACCGAAGTCCGTCAGGAAGACATGGTCGGACGGCTCGTCGATCAGGATGTTCGCCGGCTTGACGTCGCGGTGAACGAGATCGCGCTCGTGCGCCGCGTCCAGCGCGCTGGCAGCCTGCTCGAGAAGGTAGAGCGTGCGTCCGACGTTGAGGGGGCCGTCGCGCTTGATCTGCGCCTTGAGGTCGGAGCCCTGGACGTACCGCATCGCGATGAAGAACTGGCCGTCTGCGTCGCCGGCATCGTAGATCGGGACGATGTTGGGATGGTCGATCTCTGCGGCACGCCGCGACTCGCGTTCGAACCGCTCGCGGAAGCTCTCATCCTCGCTCAGGGCAGCGGAGAGGAGCTTGAGAGCGACCATCCGCCCGAGGCGCACGTGCTCCGCGAGGTACACGACGCTCATCCCGCCCCGCCCGAGCAGCTTCTCGAGCCGGTAGCCGGCGACCGTCGTTCCGATTCTCGTGATCGAGCTCATAGGTCCTCCGCGTCGGCCGAGCGCCAATGGTGCGCCAGATTATCGTAACACCGTCCACCGGCATTGGAAGGCGCGCCACCCTTGGTGCGTGGGCAGGGCCGACTGCTCCGGCGGCAGGCTTGCAAGCAGGAAAGAGAGGGGTTTAGTATGGCTGCACGGCCAAGCTGCGCTTCCTCTTGTACTCGCACGACGGGCTCGGCTTCGGCCATGCTCGGCGCAACCTCGCGATCGCGACGGCGCTGACGCTGGCCGAGCCCGAGGCGGCTGTCTTGCTCGCGACCAGCGCGGACGAGATCCACACGCTCGGAATCCCTCCGCGGGTGGACGTCGTCAAGCTCCCCGGACTCCGCAAGGTCGCCAACGAGAAGTACACCGGCCGCCGGCTCGCCGTGGGAGGTACGGGCGTGATTGCCGTCCGGAACTCCCTGCTCCAGGCGACCGTCGACTCGTTCAAGCCAGCCGTCATCCTGGCGGACAAGCACCCGCTCGGGGCGAAGGGCGAGCTCCTGCCGGCGCTCACCGCGCTCCGAAGCGACGGTGGGCGCGCCGTGATCGGCTTCCGCGACATCCTCGACGACCCTGCGCACGTGCGAACGGAGTGGACGCAAGCCGAGATTCCGCGCGCGATCGAAGAGCACTATGACCGCGTGCTCGTCTACGGTCACCCGGCCGTCCTCGACCCGGTCAAGGAGTACTCGATGCCACCGGCGGTCGCGGCGAAGCTGCGCTTCTGCGGGTACGTGTGCACGCCTCCGCCGGTCGACCGCGTCACCCGCGACGCCTTCCCGTTCGCGGCGCTCACGCGCGACCCCCGGCCCTCGGTGCTCGCGACCGCGGGCGGGGGCGAGGACGGGTTCGCCATCCTCGAGACGTTCATCGCCGCCGCGGCCGGGGCCGAGTGGCGCGGTGTGGTGGTTGCGGGCTCGCAGAGCTCGCCCGAGAAGCGCCAGGCTCTGCGCGAGGCGGCCGCGGAGGCAGGCGTCACGTACTTCACCTTCGTCCGCGGCCTGGATGCCTGGTTCGACCTCGTCGACGCGCTCGTGTGCATGGGCGGCTACAACACCCTGGCCGAGGCGGTCTCCCGCGGCACGCGTACGGTCTGCGTCCCTCGGGTGGTACCGCGGACGGAGCAGCTGATTCGCGCCAAGGCGTTCGCGAACCTCGGTCTGCTGCGCTACATCCATCCGGACGAGCTAACAGCCGAGCGGTTGCGCAGCGAAGTCGAGAACGCCCTTCAGCTCTCCCGTGAGGAGCTTGCCGAAGTCGCGCGGATGCGCCTCGGCTTCGACGGAGCAACTCAGGCGGCGGAGCACCTGCTCGAGCTTGCCCGGCGGGTGACGGCGGCGCCCCAGCCGTCCGGCCTGCGATGAACGGGAAACGACGCAGGCACCTCGCCTATGTCCTCAAACGGTTTCCCCGCATCTCCGAGACCTTCGTCGCAGCCGAGCTGATCGAGCTCGAGCGCCACGGAGAGCGCGTGACGGTCTTCGCGGTCAGTCGTCCGGACGAGGCGTTCACGCACGGCTTCCTCGACGAGCTGAAAGCCGAGGTCGTCTACCTCCCTCACCGCCCGATTCGGCAACCGATCCGGGTCGCGAAAGCCGTCGGCCGCGCGATCGTCAGGGACAGGAGCCGCTGGTTTCGAGCTGCAGGCGTCGCGATGAGACGGCCCAGCCTCTCGGCATGGCGACTGGTCCTCCAGGCGACTGTGCTACGAGACGAGATGCTCCGCGCCGACATCGACCACGCCCACGCGCACTTCGCGACGTCCGCCGCCGATCTCGCCAACCTCTGCCGGCGCATGGGCGGGCCGACGTATAGCGTTACCGCCCACGCCAAGGACATCTACCACCAGCAGGTGCGACGAGAAGACCTGCGCCGGAAGCTCGGCGGCGCTCTCTTCGTCGCGACGGTCAGCGAGGACAACAGGACCTATTTGAACGGCGTCCTCGACGGCTATGAGCGTGTCTGCGTCGTTCCGAACTCGGTCGACCTCCGCCGCCTGGAGCGCCCTCCCGAGCGCAACCCCGACCCGGGCCTCGTCGTCTCGGTCGCGCGACTCGTCGAGAAGAAGGGTCTACCCGATCTCGTTGAAGGCTGCGGGCTCCTCGCCGCGCGCGGCGTGCCCGTTCGCCTCGAGATCGCCGGCGACGGGCCGCTGCTCGGCGAGCTGAAGTCGAAAGCAGCGGCCGCCGGCCTCGTCGCCATCTTCCGCGGCGCTCTGCCCCACGAGGAGGTCCGGGCGCTGTACGAGCGAGCCTCGGTTTTCTGCCTCCCCTGCGTCGTGGCCTCCACCGGCGACCGGGACGGCCTGCCGACCTCCGTGCTCGAGGCGATGGCACTTGGCGTACCGGTCGTGACGACCGGCGTGAACGGACTCAGCGAGACCGTCATCGACGGTGTCACCGGCCTGATCGTCCCGGAGCACGATCCCGCGAGCCTCGCCGACGCCCTCGCGCGGCTCCTGGCCGATCCGGAGCTCGCGTCACGGCTCGCCGAGGCAGGCAGGCATCACGTCGAGCAAGGCTTCACGCTCGAGCGCAGCGTGTCCATTCTCCGGTCGCTCTTCCCCGAGGCAGCCTGATGCGACTCGTCTACCTCTCGACCGATCCGGGTATCGCGTGGGGCGGGGCCAAGGGCGCGTCGGTGCACCTGGGGGAGATCGTCGAAGCGCTCGCGCGTGAAGGCGCAGACGTCCTCGTCCTCGTCAGCGCGGTGGCCAACGTTGCACCGCCTCCGCCTCCGGGCGTGACGGTCGAGCCGCTCCCCACACCCCGAAAGCACGTCTCCGTCGACGAGCTTCTCGCCGGCGAGAGTTCACTCGCAGCCTGGCTCGAGGAGCGAATGCGGCGGTTCGGAGCGAGCGCAGTGCAGGAGCGACTGGCGCTCTACTCGGCGGCAGGCTCGGTGGCAGCGCACGCACTCGGCATCCCGCATCTGGTCGAGCTCAACTCCCCGCTCCCCGAGGAGGCTGCGAAGTACCGCGAGCTCGAACGAGCTGAAGACGCGCTCAGGCTCGAGCGCGCCGTGCTCTCCGCCGCGGATCTCGTCTTCCCCGTCTCGAGTCCCCTCGCCGACTACGCGACGAAACGCGGCGCGCGGCGGGTCGAGGTGATGCCGAACGCCGTCTGGCTCCAGCGCTTCGAGGGTCTGCCGGACAGAAACGGCAGCAACCCGCCTCTTGCCGTCTTCGCGGGGGCGCTCCGCCCCTGGCACGGCGTGGAGACGATCGCCGAGGCCTGGCGGCGCCTCGGTTCCGATGCGCCACGTCTGCGGGTGATCGGCGACGGCCCGGGGCGGGACGCGCTGGAAGCGATTGGTGCCGAGATGCTGGGCGCCTTACCGCATGCCGACGTTCCCGCTCTCCTGACAGAAGCGGATATCGGCCTCGCGCCCTACGCCGCCGACGCGCCTACGTACTTCTCCCCACTCAAGCTCTTCGAGTACCTCGCGGCCGGCCTCGCAGTGGTGGCGGCGGACATTCCCGGCGTGAGCGACATCGTCGCGCCGGACGCGGCGGTGCTGATCCGGCCGGGTGACGCGACTGCGCTCGCGGCTGGGGTCGTCGCGCTCGCGAACGATCCGGGCGAGCGGTCCCGGCTCGGCCGGAAGGCGAAGGCTCTCGCCGGAGAGCACACGTGGGAGAGGCGCGCCCGGCGGATCCTCGACGCCGTCGGCGAGCTCTCCGTGGGGGAGGGGACGGCCGCGTGAGCGACGAGAAACGGAAGAAGCGGCAGATCGTGTCGTCTCCCACGCTTCGCGTGCTGATGCCGTACGTGCGCCATCAGTGGGCCCCGCTGGGACTGGCGGCCGCGGCGACGGTCATCCTCGTCGTTGCTGACCTTGGGTCAGCGATCCCGCTCGCATACGTGCTCGACCAATTCGTCGAAACCCCCGTCACCGGTGAGGTGACGGTGAACTCGGGTGTCGATATCGTAAACGTCGCGCTCATCGCCGGCGGAGCGGTGATCGCGCTCGCGGCGGCCGAGGCGTTCACGACCTACGAGTCCGAACTCCGGCTCGAGCTCGCCGGCGAGCGCATCATCCACGAACTCCGGCTCGCGATCTACGCTCAGCTCCAGCGCCTCTCGATCGCGTTCCACCACAAGCAGAAGACCGGCGACCTCGTCACGCGCGTGACCGGCGACGTCGACGCGGTCGGGGACATCTTCGCCAAGTCGCTCGGCGAGTTCATCTCCTCCTTCCTAGTTCTCCTGATCATCGCCGGCTACTTCATCTACAAGAGCCCAATCTACTTCGTGCTGGCGTTCGCGATCGCCCCTATCCTGGCGCTGCTAAGCGTCTGGTTCAAGACGCGGGCGCGCCGCGTCTCGAAGCGCATGCGCAGCAAGGAGGGTGAGATCGCGGCGCGGAGTGGCGAGGTGCTCGGGGCCATCCAGCAGGTGCAGGCCTTCGGTTCCGAGGAGTACGAGCACAGGCGGATGGCGAAAATCAGCGAGGAGCGCTGGAAGGCGGGCGTCGACGCGTCCAAGATCGAGGGTCGCTACGCAGGCCTCCTCGACTTCGTCGGAGCCATCAGCGCGGGGCTGGTTCTCACCTTCGGCACCTGGCAAGTCTCCAAGGGCCAACTCAGCCTCGGCGAGCTCACCATCGTTGTCAGATACGCGCAGCGCGTCTACCGGCCACTCCGCAACATCGCGCGCGAGGCGAGCAGAGTGTCGAAGGCGATGGCGCGCGCGGATCGCGTTGCCGAGATTCTCGCCGCCGACGACGTGCTTCCCGACTTGGCGCACGGCTACAACGGGCCGCGTGCGACGGGCGAGATTCAGCTCGACCGCATCGTGTTCGGCTACGAGCCCGACCGGCCGGCGCTCATGGACGTCTCGCTGCTCGTGCCGGCGGGGCAGAAGCTCGCGGTGATCGGGCGCTCGGGCGCGGGCAAGTCGACGATCGCCGCGCTCATCGCCCGCTTCTACGATCCCCAAGACGGTCGCATCCTCATCGATGGCCGCGACGCCCGCGAGTGCTCCCTTCGCTGGCTGCGAAACCAGGTTGGGCTCGTCCTCCAGGAGAGCGTGCTCTTCACGGGCACGATCGCCGAGAACATCGCCTACGGCGTCGAGGCCGACATGGAAGCGGTCGTGGCTACGGCGAAGGCGGCGGGCGCGCACGACTTCATCGAGGCGCTGCCGGACGGCTACGACACGGAGCTCGGCCAGCGCGGCGTCGGCCTCTCGGGCGGGCAGCGGCAGCGGATCGCCATCGCCCGCACGATCCTTCGCAACCCGGCGATCCTCATCCTCGACGAGCCGACGACCGGCCTCGACTCCACGAGTGAGGCGGAGGTGATGCAGGGTCTCGAGACCCTCATGCAGAATCGGACCACGATCATGATCACCCACTCGCTGGCCCTTGCGCACACCGCCGACCGGGTGGTGGAGATCGGGGATGGACACATCCTCCGCCAGGGCTCGCCCCGGGAGCTCGAGGCCGACCTCCGCCGGATCCGACGGGCGGAAGCCGAGATCGTCACGGCGGGCCGCGTGGGCCCTCCACCGGATGCCGCCCTGCCGCAGATGCCGCGGCTCCTCGACCCGGTCGAGATGGCGCCGGTGCTGCAGCGATCACTCGGTTGGGACGCGCCGCTTCCAGAGGTGCGAATCAGCTACCTCCGCTACAAGCCCCACAAGGATCTCGTCGTGCACTACGACGTGACGATCGACGGCGCGCCGCACGATGCGGTAGCGATCATCACTGCGCGCCGCGATCTCTCCCGCTGGGCAACCGAGCCCACCTACCGGCGGCTGGCCGAGCTGGTCGACGGCCGAGCGCCGGCGCTCGAGCCGCTGAGCTACGACGCGGAGCTGGGCGCCATGATTCAGTGGCTGCCACTCGACATAGGCCTTCCTGCCCTCGCGCAGGAGCCTGTCCAGCTTCGTCTGCGGCTGCAAGCGGCCGGCGTGAGCATCCCGGCGTTCGGCGAGGGCGCACGGCTGCTGGCGTACAAGCCCAGGCGGCGGGCCGTACTGTGCCTCGACGGCCACGTGATCAAGATCTACGCGGGCACGGAGGAGTTCGCGAAGGCGGTCACCGGCCTCGAGGTGTCGACCCAGCTGAGAGGAGTGCGCGTCCCCGATCGCGAAGCCGTCATGCCGGAGCTGCAGCTCACCTGTCAGGCCCTGCTCAGCGGCCAACGCCCGGACGGCCGCAAGGCGACGAGACCAGCGGGCGCCGAGCTCTTCACACTCCACACCTCGGACACCAACGGGTTACGCCCGTTCACCCCCGACGACCAGCTCATGGCGGCCGCGGCCTCCGCAGGCAGCGTCATCGCCGTCGCGCCGGAGCTCGAGCAGCGCCTGCAGGCGCTGCTGCGCACGCTCGAAGCGACTGCCCCCGACGCGGGCCCCCTCCGTCCTTCGCACGGCGACTTCCACGCGAACCAGCTGCTCGAGCTGGATCGCGGGCTAGCCGTCATCGACTTCGACGAGATGTGCGCCGCACCCGCCGCCCTCGACTTCTCGAGCTACATCGCCCACCTCGTCACCGGCGGCACGGACGACCTGGACGCGGCGGCCCGCGCCCTACAGGGTCTCGTCGAGGGCTACGGCAGCCGGCCGCGTGGGGTGTCGTGGTACCTCGCGACCTCCATCCTGCGGCGCTCGCCCTTCCCCTTCCGCTTCATGGAACCCGAGTGGCCAAGACGCATCGAGAGCATGGTCGCCGCCGCCGAAGAGGCACTCCACCTGTGAGCACGACGCCCGAGATCCCGCGTGACGATGCCATCCCGCAGCTGCGGCTGCTTCTCGACACCGAGGCGATCACGCCAGTGCTCCAGCGCTCGCTCGGCTCCGGCTCGGCGATCGCGGCCGCGGAGATCAAATACCTCCGCTACAAACAGGGCAAGAGCATGCTCGTTCGGTACGAGGTCACGATCGACGGCTCGCCGCAGGGCGTCGTGGCGCTCGCCGAGCCCGAGGCGGACCTCGGCGCACGTGCCACCAAGCCGCGAAACCTGGAGCTCACACGGAAGGTGGACGGTCGGACGCCGGCCGAGACACCCCTCGCCTACGACCAGGAGCACGACGTCCTCGTCCAGTGGACGCCGCTCGACATCGAGCTCCCGGCGATGGCCGAGCCGCCCGAGCGGCTGCTCGAGCTTCTGGAGCAGGCCGGAGTGAAGCCGCGCGTGGCGGGCGAGTTGCCCCGTCTCGTCCACTTCAAGCCCGGCCGGCGAGGCGTGCTGAGCTTCGGCGATCACTACCTCAAGATCTATGCGGAGGAAGACAAGTTCGAGCGCGCGGTCACCGGAATGCGCGCCGCCGCAGCGCTGCCGATTCGCTCCGCGCGCTGCGAGGCTACGGTGCCGGAACTCAACCTCACCGTGCAGTCTTTCGTCGCCGGGGATCCTCCCG
>Ga0315273_10012100_pt1 | contig 11042 bp, 14 predicted proteins | sample YL17G02_0_MG_FD_205753 | JGI IMG/M metagenome (GOLD analysis project Ga0315273, IMG submission 205753) | Sediment microbial communities from Yellowstone Lake, YNP, Wyoming, USA - YL17G02_0 | ecosystem: Environmental > Aquatic > Freshwater > Lake > Sediment | place: USA: Wyoming | collected...
GGGAATTATCAGCCGGCCAACAGCAACGGGTGGCAATTGCCAGGGCGATGGCAAACAGCCCCTCAATGATACTTGCTGATGAACCCACGGGAAACCTTGACCCCGCACTTGCGCATGAAATACTTGATCTGCTCAAGACCCTCAATACCGAGAAGGGAATTACGGTCATTATGGTCACCCATAGCCCTCAGGCAGCAGATTATGGAACATTGAGAATACATCTGAAAGAAGGCCGGCTTCAGTAAAGACCACTAATGGGTGTGCATGACAATGCAAACAAACGCAATTCATGCAAAATAAATTATGCGGCAAGTACGGAAAGTTTTACCGAGCGATCTAAAGGAATGATTATATGCATTCTTCGCAAAATCATAATAAATTCTCTGCATTTGCTTTTGTTGGTTATTTAAAGAGCTATTTTAAACCCACAAGGCGAGAGATGACAAAAAATAATTTTGCAAAAATTAGAATTCTTGATCTGCCTAACATCGGATGCGGCTGCACCCCGGCAAACTGCGACCCTAATTTTATTTCGGTTGCGACCAGGGCCGATGAGCTGAAAGCTGCTTTGGAAGAAGCGTATCCGGGAAGGACATCCACAGAATACGTTAACCTGTTTTGGGTACCACAGGAAAAAGAATCTAAATTTGGACAACTGCTGGTTACTAAAAGACAACCTTCGCCGCTTATAATTATTGAAGGCGAGTTAAAGTATGCCGGAAGTATTCAGGTGCCAATAATTGTTCGAGAGATTGGCAACATATTGAATTAACCAACAGAGGACCTTTAATTTTAAGATCAATAATGCGGATCAGGTGGTCTGTAATAGTTGTGGCAAATAATTTTTTCAAAAAATAAAGTTGAAGGGGGGGTATCAAGCTGTACGTTAAGTATAGGAAAACCACTCGTAGCCCTCAGGCAATAGATTAGGGAAAACCATGATAATACACCTGAGGGAACGAAAACTTGTTCCAGGTACCAATATCTCGGGAGTATACCATGCTTGAAATTACAAAAAAGACATTAACCCTTGAGCCCCAGGAAGTTATGGAACTCGAACGCATCATCACTGATGAAGACCGGGAAGGCGCTTTTCAGTTTCTCAAGAAAAATATTTACCAGCAGTTCACGCTATCACAGGAAAATCGCTTGAAATCACATCTTGACGGATGCAGTGATCCAGCGGCTGAATTTTCGAAGAAATAAACAGGAGCAAATTGTGCAGAGAAAAAGAGCCCGGAAGGTTGTAAGTGCTTTTTTATTAGCATGTGTCCTCTGTGTAATTTTCTGTCTGCATTGTAACGCTGCGCCGCAGGAAAGTGCCACCAGAAGTTTTTCTCTTGAAGAGTGTTTAATCGTAGCCCGCAAAAATAATCCGCGCGTTATTGCAGCGCAGGAGAAGATTGCCGAACTCACGGCAGACTATAATGCAGCTCGTTCCCGGTTTTTCCCGACGCTTACTGTTATCTCTTATTTAAATAAGCTTGGACCATCCGACCGCCTTTCCGGAGGTGGGATGACTGATCAAAGGCTTTATGGCCGGGAATCTTTGAATAGCGTAATGGGCAAACAGATACTCTTTGATGGATTAAAAACTTATTTTTCCACCAAGGCAGCTACCCTTGGCAAAGAAGCTCAAAAGAAGGAAACCGAGCGCGTACTCCAGGATGTTGAGTTCTCTGTTGCCGAAGCATTTTATCGTCTTCTTGAGGCAGAAGAAAACAAGAAGGTCGCACAAAATGCGCTTGAACAGCGTCGGGATTTTGAACGCCTGACTAATACGTTTTATACTGCGGGAAAGGTCACCAGACTTGACTTTTTCAGAGCCGAGTCACAAGTGTATGAAGCAGAACAAGCAGTTATTGAGACAGAAAACGCTCAACAACTTGCCCGGTTAATTTTAGTGAAGACTATGGGTGTTGAACGTGCTGCGCCAATTACCATTGCCGGTAGTGTACCGGATGAATTTCCAGCAGTCTCAGACTTTAACGCCTTATGGCAGCAGGCCCGGAAAACTAATCCCGAGATTAAAAAGCTTGATCTGGACATAGAACTGAGCACAACACTAATAAAAGTCGCAAAATCAGACTATTTCCCTGAAATAAGCCTGCAGGGGGATATCGGAAGTCGGCATCGTGACATAGGCGGCACTAAAGGGGAATGGACGGGCGGCGTATTTATGGAATTCCCCTTTTTTGAAGGGGGGCTTACACGGGCCAGAGTGGCTAAAGCATCATCGCAGAACCTCCAGCTTGTGGAACTAAAGCGTAATCGTATTGACGAAATACGCGTCGATCTAATGGATGCAGTGAAAGGCCTGGAAAACGCCCGGCACGGTGTTGACACAGCACGGCAGACGCTCAAAGCTAACACTGAAGGATATAACAGTTCTGTTACGTTATATAAATATGGAAAAGCAATCGGACTGGATGTCCTGCAGGCCCAGGTTGAACTCACACGATCACAGTTTTATTTTATCAGCAGCGCTGTAGCATACGAAATTAATTATGCCCGCATAAAACAGATTGTGGGGGCGGAGCTCACGGGTTTCCCTTCTGCAAACAGGATGAAAGAAGGCCCATGAAGGTACTGGCAACTAAAAAAATAGTGTGGATCGGCATAAGCATTATAATCCTTGTATTATTCGGCTATCGTCTTTTTTGGTACCAACCGGCTGTTGCGGTTATAGAAGTAAAAAGGCAGACGGTTAAGGGCAGGATTCATGGCCCCGGCACGGTCCAGTCAAAAGTCCCTGTTTCCGTAAGCGCAAAAATCACCGGCATAGTGCAAAAACTCAATGCCGATCAGGGGGATATGGTTAAGCAGGGTGATGTGCTCGCCGGGCTTGACAGAGCAGAACTGCAGGCACGACTTGAGTCTGCCCGCTTTGCCATGGCGAAAGCGCGTCAGGATGTTGAAAAATCCCGCGCAGGTGTTACCAGGGCACAGGCCAATCTGGTGCTTGCGCAAAACAACTATAAACGCGATCTCGAAGTATTTAATGCGCATTATATTTCCCAGGCAGCCTTTGATGTAACCCAGGCGCAGGTTAAAGTCGCGGAAAGCGAATTTGCGGAAGCCGGAAAAATACTGGAAGCTTCTCAAGCAGTTCTGGCGCAGGCAACGGCAGACGTAAGCGCTGCTGAAGCGCTCCTTGACTATACTGTTATCCGAGCCCCGATGGATGGATTGATTACCTCCCGCAAGGCAGAAATCGGGGATACCATAACTCCGGGCACACCCCTGTTTAATATGATTGATCTGCACATGGTTTGGGTTGCCGCATGGATCGATCAGGCGCTGATCGCCAGCCTGAAGGAGGGCCAGCGTGCAACTATAGGCTTGCGCTCAGGAAGACAGTTCAACGGTAAGATTGCACGCATTAATAAAGAAGCTGATACGGTCACCCGGGAACTGGAAGTTGATGTTCTTTTCGAGCAGTTGCCTGAACCGCTGGTTATCGGCGAAGAAGCGGAAGTATTGATTGCAGCAGGAGAGGCGGCTGGCACTGCTGTCCCGGTAACAGCGATAGTGTCCCGTGATGGGAAAGCAGGTGTACTGGTTGTGGAAAAAAATACAACAGCTTTTCGTGAGGTTTCACTCGGGCTGCAGAATGATAAAATGGCATTGGTCGTTAAAGGGATCAGTGAAGGAGAACTGGTGGTTATAGAACCCGGCGCGCTGAAACCAGCCCAAAAAGTACGGCCGGTTGTACAAAAAGCATGAGCCTATGGATTTAGCCCTCAGAGATATCGCACACCATAAAGGGAAGTTTATTGCGACAATTATTGGCATTGGATTGTTGTTTGCCGTCGTGTTGTCAATGAACGGCATTTATCGGGGGTTTATTTTTGAGGGCCTTTCGACCATACAGGTCACCAGCCCTGATCTGTGGGTAGTTGAGCGACACAGGGGAGGACCTTTTAATGAACAATCTACTATCCCTGATTTTTTTCACTACAGCATTGAAGCGCTTGCCGGGGTGGAAAAGGCAAGCCCTTTTATTTTTTATGGTGTTGAACGAGTCATAAACGGTAAGCGCAAACGATTTACCATTATCGGCTATGATGTCTTTGGCGGACTTGGAGGGCCTCAAAAACTGACTGCGGGACGGCATATCCGCCAGGCGCATTACGAAATGGTTGCTCATGAAAAGCTAAAATTCGGACTGGGTGACAACATCCCACTTGGTCTCCACAGCTATACGGTCGTCGGGTTATTTAAAGACGGCACTGCGCCAGATGGGGAAGCGCTGGTGTATCTATCGCTGCCCGACGCACAGGAAATACTCTACTTGAAGGATAATGAAGCAATTCGGAACCAGCGTGAGCGACTGCAAAAGACCCTGACCAATCCCGGTTTGCTGCTGCCGACACAGTCACAAAAATATGTTTCTCTCCTGGGAACAGATACTCATATGGTGAATGCGCACCTGGTAAAACTTGCACCGGGAGCAAATCCAATGGAAGTTGCCCGGCAGATTGAAAACAGTCTCTACTTTTCTGTGTATTCAAATGATCAGCAAATTGATCTTATGATGCAGGGGCGTCTGGCAATGCCAAGAAGACAGCTGCTTCTGTTCAGGATTATTCTGCTTATCGTTTCAGTAGTCATAATCTCGCTGGTCATTTATACATTCACCATGGAAAAAATACGCAGCATCGCGGTCATGAAGCTGATCGGCGCTCCAAACAGTCTCATCATCCGGCTGGTTCTGGAACAGTCCCTTTTGATGACGACAGGCAGTTATATTGTCGGCCTGATTGTTATTCATAACACCTATCAGTATTTTCCGCGGCTGGTACGGTTGACGGCATTTGACGATGCCGTGACATTTTTTATCGCGCTGGCAGGAGCGCTTATTGCAAGTGTATTGGGTATTGTACAGGCTATAAAAACAGAGCCGGCGCTTGCGCTGGGAGGAAACTGATGGCGATTCTTCAAATACAGGGCTTGCAAAAAACATTCGGCGCAGGCGAACTTGCCGTGAATGCCCTTCAGGATATAAATATTTCCCTGTCAGCGGGCGAATTGACGGCGCTGCTGGGCCCGAGCGGCTCGGGGAAAACAACGCTTCTGCTCTGCATAAGCCTCATTCATGAGCCCACGGGGGGAACCATTGTGTTTGACGGGGAAACGATTTACCAAAACGGCTGGACCGGCACTGATTTGCGGCGCCTGCGCCGGGAGAAAATCGGTTTTATCTTCCAAACCCCGAATTTAATACCGTTTTTAACGGTTCGCGAAAATGTGCTTTTCCCGCAACAGCTGGTCGGCGTCTCCGGGAAAAAAGCCGAAGACCGAACAAAGGAACTGCTTGACTATATGGAGGTCGCGCACCGGAGTAATTATCTGCCGGCTTTGTTATCCGGCGGCGAACAGCAGCGCGTTTCTGTTGCACGGGCACTTGCCAACAGGCCAAAGCTCATTCTGGCTGATGAGCCCACGGCTGCGCTTGATACGGAGCGGGGTATGAAGGTTATGGCTTCGCTGAAAAAAATTGCCCGGGAATATCAGACAGCAGTCATTACCGTGACCCATGATGTCCGGATGATTGAAGGCTTTGACCACGTCTACCAGCTCAAAGATGGCAAACAGGACAACACAACGACACATTAATTCAGGGAGAAACTGCCATGTTCACACTCTTTGGTAATGTCCACAAAAACATTTTTTTAACCGTTAGCCTTGCAGCTTTATTGTCTGTATCGTGGATCGTTTCAGCTTTTGCTGTAAGCCCTCCCAAGGCATTTAACGGCGTCTGCCCGCCGTTTTTCATCCGGGATGAAAGCGGCGCTATAATTAACCCCGTCAGCATGCAAAATACAAATAAGCCTTACAGTCCAAAACAGACTTGTGGCCTGGCCGGGTGCCATAATTATGAAAAAATCACCAAAGGCTATCACTTTCAGCAGGGTAAAGACGAACAGCCAAGTCAGAAGTTAAAAGACCTTTACCAGTGGATTTTAAGTCCCGGACAATACGGCGGCCGATGGTGAACGCCGGCACCAAACTTTCGCCAGTTGGCGAAAAAAGGAAACCGTTCAGCCGCTGAAATTGACTTAACATCTTTTGAGTTTGCCACAGCCGCTGCCTGCGGGAGCTGTCACCCCGGCGGTGGCCCCCTTGAGTATGACCGCAAAGGCAACCGTTATGATGTTTTTGCTGCCGACCCTAAAAATAATATTACCTCGGGCGGGGATAATGCTTTTGATGGAGACTATTTTAAAGCACGCTGGCAGGAGTCGGGTGTGGTAGAAGCCGACTGCCTCATGTGCCACAGCCCTGGTTATGATATGAACGCAAGAAACCGGCAGCTTTCAGTGTTTAATTATAAATGGGCGGCGAGTGCCGGAGCCGGTATCGCTGAGATAACAGGAGAAGTAAAAAAGAACGAGAAACCAATTATCAAATATAAAGCGGATAAATTCAATGCAGAAGGACAATTTAACCTGCCCATAATCAAGGAAGTGCCAACGGAAAACTGCCTGTTCTGCCATGCAGAGACTGACTGGAAAAAGAAAGGCACCAGTTACAGCCATCGATTTGATGTGCACCTCCGGGCCGGGATGAAATGCGTTGAGTGCCACCCAGCAGGAACAAGCGCCAAAGACAAAAGGATAAACAGTAAAGAGGAACATAATTTCGGGAAAGGGGATGATCCCGGTGCTTTGGTGCGCGATGATCTCGACAATACCATGATAACCTGTGAGGAATGTCATGGGAAAGGATTGAACAGGGCGCCGTTAATGAAGCATGCGTCTTTTACAGATGGAAGCTTTGAAGTGCATCAGGAGAAAATCGCCTGTCAGACCTGCCATGTTCCGCAAAAATCGGTGAAGGCAGCACTCCTGCAGGACAGTACCGTACTGAACCCCAAGCCACGAGTGCCGGGTTTGAAACGCATCTGGTCATTTTATGGCCCTGACGTTAAGCCATGGAATTACTATGGAGAAGTTGACCTGACAAAAGGCAAAGGCAAACCGTTGTTTTTTTATACCCCGCAACTGCGCTGGTATAAGAAAAAAATATACCCGGTCAGCAGTCTTTATTCCATCTGGTACGGGCTAAAAGCCAATGACAGAAAGGGGCTCAATCAGGTATTCATGCAGGATATATGGGGCATGTGGTCTCAAAAAGATACTTATTCCCTGCTGTCAAAGATACAAGAGGATAATGGCGATGGATTTATTGAGGCAAACAGACCGGAGGAGATTGATGCAGCGCTCAAATCCATGCAGGCATACTTAACCAGCAAAGGCATCGGTTTGAAAAACCAGCAGGTGGTACTGGTTAAGGGAAATGAAATGTACCTTTCTGGAAACAAAAAGATTTCCCTGCAGAAGGAGCAGTATGAATATTCAGCCTATGGCTCTACCTTTAAATTGAGCCATGATATTGCACCGGCCGGTGCGGCGCTGGGTGCAACAGGCTGCGCTGACTGCCATCGGAAGGATGCACCATTTTTTACCAAGCCCTATATGACTGATCCGTTTGGCGCGGATGGTAAAACAAAATGGATTCCAGCTTACAAGGCGCTTAATTACAGCGAAGAGGCTCTCAAGGAGCAGACGCAGGAAAGGTGATGTTACGTTACTATTAAAGTACAGGATAAGAAATGAAAAAGGGTTTTTACTGCCTTATAATTATAGGTGTGCTCATTCCTCATATCCTGTACGGAAATCAAGATGGTTCTAATGTAAAAACAATCTGGTCTCCCTTCAAAGGCATCAAAGTTGGTTCCGGTGAACTGGATATATCCGGCAGTTTGAGGCTTCGCTATGAGTATGTGGGAAACTATAACAGAAAAGAGTATGGCCTTGAAAAAAACGACGGTTTTTTCTAGGAGCGGTTCAGATTACAGTTTGATATGCACTGGGAAGACCGCCTGCGACTCTTTCTACAGTTCCAGGATGCCAGGGTATTTAATTATAAACTTAAAGATCGTGATTTTATAAGCAACCCTAATAAAGACGAGAATGAACTTCAACAGGGATTTGTAGAAATACAACCCGCTGCAAGAATACCGGTAACATTTAAGCTGGGAAGACAGGTAATAGCCTATGGGGATGATCGAATCTTTGGTCCGGGTGATTGGGGAAATACTGGTCGCGTATTATGGGATGCGGCAAAGCTCAGATACAATGCCGGGAAATTTGCAGTAGATACATTTTACGGCAGAACAATAATTCATGAACCGTACCGGTTTAATGATACCTATGATAAACAGGCATACGGTCTGTATGGAACTTTTTTTATGACTCGGGAAAATGTCTTTGACATCTTCTACATTCTGGAACTCGACAATGAAGATGACACTTTTGATAAATCAGGAAATTATGGTGACCTGAGGGTGCATACTGTGGGTTGCAGGGTAGCGGGAGAATACTGGCAGTTCGACTACGATGGTACCTATGCCCGTCAGTTTGGCGGATGGGGAACTGATAAAATGAGTGCCTGGGGACTCCATATGGGAGCTGGCTATACCTTCCTGACCTACTGGACCCCCCGGTTTGGGATTGATTATGTGTATGGTTCCGGAGATGATAACCCAACAGATGGTAAACACAAAACCTTTGATCCGGCATTTGGTTCAATGGATAAATACTATGGGTGGATGAATCTTTTTTCGTGGAGAAATATTATTAACTGGCAGTTCAGTGCGGCGGTAAGACCCCACCGGAAACTGAATCTTATTCTTGATTATCATATTTTCCGGTTAGCCCAGGATAAGGATGCCTGGTACAGTACCGGCTCTGCTTACCGGCGTGATAAAACGGGAAAGAGCGGCAGTGATGTGGGTGATGAAATTGATTTTACGGCTCTTTTATCTGTAACAAATAATTTTCACCTCAGGGCTGGATATGCACACTTCTTCCCGGGAGATTTTGTTAAGAACACTGGTCCGCATGGCAGTGCAGACTGGGTTCATGTTCAGTGGTTATATGTTTTTTGATTCAAGCCCATGAAATATTTAAAAAAGTTTTTAATAAGGACAAATATTTTAATAACTCGTTATTTCTCATGTACCTGTCACGACAATATCAGGAAGAGAAATTTGTTTCTGTCCAAGAAGTACAATTGGTATGGAAAATGTAATAAAAATAAAGGAGATTTATTATGAACATTACTATTATTGGCGTTGTCCCGCCTTGTCCCCGCTGCAAGCTGATTCACGATTTAACCATAGAAGCAGTTAGCGAATTGGGTGTGAAAGCAGAGATAAAGAAAATAGCCTATGATTCTGATGAAGCTAAACAGTTCGGCAGAGTCGGCACTGCCCATGACATTGCGGAATGGGCACAGATGAAAATTGAGTGGAGTAAAATCTGGGACATTGCGGCTGAGGGATGGTCACCGGAACTGGATAATCTGATGATGCCGTGTAAAGAACGGGCAGGTGTTGAAGGCTGGCTTATGACTCCGGTGCTGTTACTTGACGATAAGGTTTTAGTTATGGGCTATGTACCAGATAAAGACTATATTAAAGCAGCTATCAGCAAACACTTCACGGGAGGAGAGACTGAGATATGAAGATAGAAATATTAGGAACCGGCTGCCCCAAATGCAAAAAGCTTTTTGAGAACGCGCAGGCGGCCGTAAAAAATCTTGGAACCAGCGCCGACGTTTTAAAAGTCGAAGATATACAGCAGATCATGAATGCCGGAGTGATGTTCACCCCTGCACTGGCAGTTGACGGAGAAGTAAAATCTGCTGGAAAAGTTTTGAGCGTAGATGAAATAAAGAAAATTATCAGTTAAGGATGAATTGAAAAAACAGATTGCAAAACCAATAAGGATAGAGGTGAAATAATGAATAGAATAAAATTTTTAATTATCGTTTTAACACTTTCCGTTTTCTGTTCAATCCCGAGTACACAATTCATATCAGCCAAGGAAATGAATCAAAATGTTCAGAACAAAGATACCGGCACGGTTATGGCCTATTACTTTCACGGGAATTTCCGCTGTTATAACTGCTTTACGATAGAGCAGTATTCGAAGGAAGCAATCGAAAAATATTTCCCTGAACAGCTTAAAAATGGCAGGCTTAGCTTCAGCGTTATCAACACAGATATGCCGGAAAATGAGCATTTCATAAAAGACTATCAGCTTTATACCCGGTCGCTTATTATCGCAGAATTTAAAAACGGAAAGCAGGTCAGGTGGGCTAATCTGGCAAAGGTGTGGGATTACATCAAAGACCGGGACGCCTTTTATAACTATGTAAAAACCGAAATAGAAAAAGCTTTAAAGGGCATGTAATGGATAGCTCCTCCATACCCGTATTGTCAGCACTGTGGCTGGGTATCCTTACCTCGGTAAATCCGTGCCCTCTTGCCTCAAACATCGCGGCAGTTTCTTTTATTATGAAAAGGCTTGACCAGACCTCTTCTGTGTTCGCGTCAGGCCTGCTTTATACTCTGGGAAGAGTGACAGGCTATACAGTGCTTGGCATACTGGTGACATCATCACTTTTGAATGTTCCGCAGACAGCGCATTTTCTCCAGAAAAACATGAACCAGTTTCTCGGCCCGGTGCTGATAGTTACCGGATTATTTCTTCTTGGCCTGTTCCAATTTACATTTTCAGGTTTTTCGTTTTCGGAAAAGGTTGCAGGACGATTAAATAATCTGGGCATCATGGGGTCCTTCCCTTTAGGGGTGCTGTTTGCCTTGTCCTTCTGTCCGTCTTCTGCTGCCCTGTTCTTTGGCAGCTTGATCCCACTATCCCTCAATCATAACTCCCCGATACTCTTTCCTTCTGTGTATGGAGCAGGTACCGGTCTGCCGGTTCTCATGTTTGCGGTAGCCATCGCATTCGGCATAAAAAACATCGGTGCACTGTTCAATAAGGTCACGCTTGTGGAATACTGGACAAGAAAGATAACCGGCGCAATATTTATTATCATAGGCATCTATTATGTACTGACCCATATTTTCTATCTGCAGATACTATAAAGTGCATTATGTTTTACTTTTCACTGTTCACCTTTTACGTTTTCCAGGGCTGCAATGAAATTCAAATCTGAATTACGGGCAA
>Ga0315273_10012101_pt1 | contig 11042 bp, 11 predicted proteins | sample YL17G02_0_MG_FD_205753 | JGI IMG/M metagenome (GOLD analysis project Ga0315273, IMG submission 205753) | Sediment microbial communities from Yellowstone Lake, YNP, Wyoming, USA - YL17G02_0 | ecosystem: Environmental > Aquatic > Freshwater > Lake > Sediment | place: USA: Wyoming | collected...
CAAGCAGTTCGGCACCGACATCGCCGGTTCGTTGATGGACGCCATTGCGCGGCGCGTCGCGGCCCGTGGAGGAGTCCGTTGACGACGCCGCCACTGCTGCGACGCCGGCGCGACCCGGCCGGTGACCGGCTGGCCACCGCCATCTTCGTGGCGGCGCTGGCCCACGGGCTGCTGATCCTCGGTGTGCGCTTCAGTGCGCCGGCCGCGCCTGACGCGGCCCTGCCGACGCTGGAAGTCCTGCTGGTGCCGCCCGGACCGGACGATCCGCAGGCCAACCAGGACGCTGCCTACATCGCCCAGCGCACGCAGCAGGGCACCGGCACCGGCACGGATCCCGGCCGCGCCTCGCTGCCCGAAGCCAGGCCCGAACAGGCGGCGACAGCGGACGCTGCCGCCCCGCAGACGGATGAGCCGGATTGGTTTGACGAACCCGAGGGCGCCGTGTCGGTGCTGGCGCGGCGCGCCCAGCAGGCCGAACGGCTCGCAACCGGGGTGGAGCCTCACGCGCAACCGCCGGTGTTCCAGGCCATTCCCTCGCCTGCGGTCCCGACCGTCGGCCTCAACGCGGCGGTCGCCGACCGCGATCTGCGGCTGCGCGGCCAGCTCTCGGCCGATGGCCAGCTGCTCGCCGATACCCGCGAGTCCGCCATCGCTACGTATCTCGACAGCTGGAAGCGGCGCATCGAACGGGTCGGCACGCTCAATTTCCCGAACGAGGCGCGTCGCCGGCAGCTGTCGGGCAATCCGGTGCTGGAGGTCGCGATCCACGCCAACGGCACGCTCGAGTCGGTACAGATCCGTCGCAGCAGCGGCCACCGCGAGCTGGACGATGCCGCCGTCGGCATCGTGCGGCTGGCCGCGCCGTTCGAGCCCTTCTCGAACGCGCTGCGCGAGCGCTACCCGGTGCTGCGCTTTGCCTACGAGTGGCAGTTCATCAACGGCCGCCTGGGCGGCGATGGCGCGGTATTCACGAACGACCCTTAGCGCGATACTGTTCGCACGTGGTTTCCTACCTAACCAACCAGTTCCTGATCGCCATGCCCGCCATGGACGACCCGAATTTTGCCCAGACGGTCACCCTGGTCTGCGAGCACAACGAGCGCGGCGCGCTGGGCATCGTGATCAACCGCAGCCTGCCGATGACGCTGGTCGAGGTATTCGACCAGCTCGGCCTCGATTCCTCGCGCGCGCGACTGGGCGACCAGCCGGTGCTGCGTGGCGGTCCGGTGCAGACCGAGCGTGGCTTCGTGCTGCACTCGCCGGCGGGCAGGTTCGAGTCCTCGCTGCCTTTCTCGGAGCGCATGCACCTGACCACCTCGCGCGATGTGCTCGATGCGCTGGCCGCGGGCGAAGGACCGGACAGCGCCGTGATCGCGCTGGGCTACGCGGGCTGGGACGCGGGCCAGCTCGAGGATGAAATGGCCCGCAACGCCTGGTTGACCGTGGACGCGGACGAGCGCGTGCTGTTCGCAACGCCTATCGAGCAACGCTGGAATGCCGCCGCGCGACTGCTCGGCATCGACCTGCTGGCCTTAAGCAGCGACGCGGGCCACGCCTGAACTCCATCCAGGACGACGCGCCCGCCCCGCCCGCCGAGCCTGGCGGTAGACCGCCTGCCGGCGAGGTCGTGCTGGCGTTCGACTTCGGCACCCGCCGCATCGGGATCGCCGTCGGCCAGACGCTGACGGGTTCGGCCACTGCGCTCGGCACCCTGCCCGCCCGCGGCGGCGCGCCGGACTGGCCCGCTGTCGATTCCTGCATCGCCCGCTGGGGTCCGGCCCGCCTGCTGGTCGGGCTCCCCTATAATATGGACGGCTCGGACACCACCACGACGGCAGCCTGCCGCGCCTTCGGCGAGGCACTCGCGCGACACAGCGGCTTGGCGGTCGAGTACGTGGACGAGCGCCTGACGTCAAACGCCGCGTATGACGAGCTGCGCAGCGAACGCCGCTCCGGCGCACGCGCGCGACGCATCCGGGCGGAGGACATCGATGCCAACGCCGCGCGGCTGATCCTGCAGACCTGGATGGGCAAGCCTTGAAAACCGACACCGGCCGAGACCTGCAGCGCGACCACGCCGGTCGTCTCCGTCACCTGCTTACGCTCGAGGGCCTCGCCCGCGACGAGATCGTGCAGCTGCTCGACCTGGCCCAGTTCTACGTCCGCGAACCCGGCGACCTGCCCGCCCGCGACGGTGCGCTGCTCGGCCGTACGGTGGCCAACCTGTTCTTCGAGCCGAGCACGCGCACGCGCGTCTCGTTCGAGCTGGCGGCCACCCGCCTCGGCGCGGACGTGGTCAACCTCGACCTGCACTCGTCCTCGCGGGTCAAGGGTGAGACGGTGCTCGATACGATCTACACGCTGCAGGCGATGATGGTCGACGTGTTCGTGATGCGCGATTCAGAGCCGGGCCTGCCGGCCTGTGTCGCGGCGCACGTGCAGCCGCACGTCAGCGTGCTGAACGCCGGCGAGGCGCATGTCTCGCATCCGACGCAAGGCCTGCTCGATGTGCTCACCATCCGCCAGCGCAAGGGCGAACTGCAGAACCTCAGCGTCGCGATCGTCGGCGACATCAGCCATTCACGGGTCGCGCGCTCGACCGGTACGGCGCTGCAGGCGCTCGGCGTCGGTGAGTTGCGGCTGGTCTCGCCGGCGGACCTGGCGCCGGCGCCCGACGAGTTCCCCGGCGCCAGGCGCTACCACTCGCTCGACGACGGCATCCGCGGCGTCGACGTGATCATGGCGCTGCGCATCCAGAAGGAACGCATGGACACGGCGCAGATCCCCGATGTCGACGCCTTCCTGCGTGAATGGGGCATCACCGAACGCAGTATCCAGCTCGCGCACAAGGACGTCGTGGTGCTGCACCCGGGCCCGATGAACCGCGACGTGGAGATCACGGGCGGGATCGCTGATGGGCCGCAATCGGCGATCCAGCAGCAGGTCCGCAACGGCGTCGCGGTGCGCATGGCCGTGCTGGCGACGATCGTCCGCAACGTGCAGGTCCGCAACGTGCGGGCCGGCAGGCGCGAGGTCTGACCGGAATGAGTACGAGCCCGCGGTCGATCCTGACCATCGACGCGCCGGGTCGCAGTCGCGGCGCGTCCGTGGAGCAGCGCGCGCACCGCGACTCGATCTTCATCGAGGACGGCCAGCTGTTGTCCCAGCAGGCCTATCCAGGCCAGCAATTCGTGATCCGCATCCAGGCGCCGAAGTGCGCGGCGGCGGCGCGGCCAGGCAGCTTTGCTCACCTCACCTGCGATCCGCAGCGCCCGATGCGCCGGCCGCTGTCCCTGATGCGTGTCGATGCGCGGGCGGGCTGGATAGAGATTCTCTACAAGATCGTGGGTCCCGGGCTCGAGGCGCTTTCGCAGCAGGTGGTTGGTGCGACGATCAGCGTGCTGGGACCGATCGGCCAGGGTTTCCTCGCCCGCCCGGAGCGGCCACGCACGCTGCTCATTGGCGGCGGCGTCGGCATACCGCCGATGGTCTTCCTGGCGGAATCGCTGCGGACCCGACGTGACGAGGCGTCATGGCAGCCGCTGGTGCTGATGGGTTCCGAAATCGAATTCCCGTTCCGCGCGCGGCCGTCGCAGATGCTGGTGCCCGGCATGCCGGCCGAGGCGATCGCCTGCATGCCGTTGCTCGATGACTGGGGCATCGCGAGCCGGCTCGCAAGCTTCGGCGGATTCCCCGGCTGCTTCAACGGGTACGTGACGGACCTCGCTGCGCACTGGCTCGCATCGCTGGATGCCACGGCACTGGCTGAAGTCGAGATGTTCGCCTGCGGTCCGACGCCGATGCTGCAGGCGACCGCGCGGGTTGCGCGCAGGTTCGGGGTGCCCTGCCAGGTGTCACTCGAGGAGTTCATGGCCTGCGCAGTGGGTGGCTGCGCGGGGTGCGCGGTGCCGGTCTTGCAGCCGGATGGATCGCTCGCGATGAAGCGTGTCTGCGTCGATGGCCCGGTGTTCGACGCGAACGCGGTGTTTCCACCGGCGGCTGCCTAGAAGCCCGGGGCCTGGGTCGCCGGGATCTCGCGCGGAGCGCCGACCGCGGCAGTCGTTCGTGTTCGACCCAGCCTGTCATCGCGGGAGCGGAAAGGCAGACACGCTCCCGCGATGACAGGCTGGATCGAACCCTCGATGTCGCCTCTAACTGCTGCCGAGACCCGCGCCCGTCGGTCAGGTCGCGCCGCCAGCTACCTGCCGCGCGTAGTCCAGGGCGTCGTACCAGCCGCGCGATGAGTTCACCTTCAGGTCGTCGCCGAGGTCCCACTCCTCCCAGCCACGCACGGTCAAGGAATGCGCCGTACCAGCTGCGTGCCCGGTGAACGTCCACAGGTAGACGACATGCGATCCGGCGCAACGGACGCCGTCGCAGGTGAGCTTCAGGTCCGGGACATCGGCGAAGAATCCGGCCGCCATCTCCGCGATACTCGAACGTCCGCGCCACGGCGCGCCGCGATTGATGACGATCTCGCCGTCTTCGGCGAAGTATCCGGCGACGCTGTGCGGCTTGCCCGTGTTCCACGCCGCTGTGTAAGCCTGCGCGAGTTGCTCGATATCCCGGGTTTCGAACGACATCGTCTATCTCTCCTGGTGTGTGGCGCAAGCGGCGGCGAATCACCATACGCCCGAATCAATCGACGCTGTGGCGTCGCCAACGCGCACAAGAACCATCTCGCCGCGGCGTTCAAGGTTGCGACCCAGGAGCACCCGGTCACCCTCGCCGCCGTGAAGTGCTCGGGCGCAGCGTTGACGGACCAGGTGCTGAGAGCGATGATCCAGACAGGCATGTGTTGGGGGTGTGACCGATGAAAATCTGGACGCTGGCGGCGGCTCTGTCTGTCGCAAGCATGGCTGCGTTGGGCGGCTGCAGCAAGACGCCCGGCGGGGAGACCGGGCCCGAAACCCCGGCGGCCGCGGTCACGTCTGCTGAGGCGCCCAGGGTCGCCGAAGCCGCCTATGCCACGCGAGCCTATTTCGGCGACACGCACGTCCACACCGGCTGGTCGGCCGACGCCGGCATGGACGGCGCTATCACCACGCCCGAAGACGCTTTCCGCTTTGCCCGTGGCGACTTGGTCAAGTCAAACAGCGGCCAGGATGCGCAGCTCCGGCGCCCACTCGACTGGATGGTGATCACCGACCATTCGGATGGCATGGGCACGATCAACGAGATTCGCGCCGGCAACCCGGAAATGATCTCCGACCCGTTCCTGAAGCACATGTACGAGGTGATGAAGAGCGGGAACGAGGAGGAGTCGGGCAAGGTCGTCCGGGAACTCATCAACCTGCAATCGAACGGCAAGCTGCCCAAGCAGGTGCTGGACCCCAGATGGATGGTGTCGGCGTGGGCCAAGACCATCGAGATTGCCGACAAATACAACGAGCCCGGGAAGTTCACCGCGCTCATCGGCTATGAATGGACGGTCAACGCCGGCGGCGGCGACAACCTTCACCGCAACATCATCTATCGCGATGCGGCCGACAAAGCGAAGGCGATGCTGCCGCTCACCACCTTCGAGACGCAGGACCCCGAAAAGCTCTGGGAGTGGATGGCGAAGTACGAAGCCACGACCAGTGGCAAAGTGCTCGCCATCCCGCACAACGGCAATCTGTCGAATGGGCGGATGTACGAAGAAACGACCTTCACCGGCGGCCCGATGACCAAGGCCTATGCCGAGGCGCGCTCGAACTGGGAGCCGCTGATGGAGGTGACCCAGATCAAGGGGCAGAGCGAAGGCCATCCTTCCTTAAGCCCGAACGACGAGTTCGCCAGCTGGGACCTGTGGGACCGCAGCAACCTCAACGGCGTGCCCAAGCAGCCCGGCATGATCCGCGCCGAATACTGGCGTGAAGGGCTTAAGAGCGGCTTGCGGCTCGAAGCGGCGCTTGGCGCGAACCCGTTCAAGTATGGCGCCAATGGCGCAACCGACACGCACACCGGGCTGTCGACTGCCGACGACGACAATTTCTGGGGCAAGTTCAAGACCGTGGAGCCAGGACCCGACCGTTGGAAGCGTGACGTCACCAAGCCGTATCTGGGCTGGGAGCAGGCTGCGGCGGGCTATACCGGTGTCTGGGCGACGACGAACACGCGCGAGGCGATCTGGGACGCGATGAAGCGTCGCGAGACTTTCGCCACCACCGGCCCGCGCATGACGGTCCGTTTCTTCGGCGGCTACGCCTTTGGCGACGACGATCTGTCCGACCTGGTGAAGGCCGGCTATGGCAAGGGCGTGCCGATGGGTGGCGATCTCGGCGAATCACCCGACGGCAAGGCCCCGAGCTTCCTGATCGCCGCGGTCAAGGACCCCGAAGGGGCCAATCTCGACCGGGTACAGGTCATCAAGGGCTGGCTCGGCGCGGACGGCAAGACGCAGGAAAGAGTCTACGACGTCAAGTGGGCGGGCGAGCGCAAGCCGGGCGCGGACGGCAGGTTGCCACCGGTGGGCAACACGGTCGATCTCAAGACCGCGACATATTCCAACAGCATCGGCGCCCCCGAACTGACGGCGCGCTGGACCGATCCCGATTTCGATCCGAAGGCGAAGGCGGTCTATTACGTACGGGTCATGGAGATCCCGACGCCACGGTGGACTGCCTACGATGTCGTGCGCTTCAAGGCGGCGATGCCGGCAAAGGTCACCATGATCCATCAGGAGCGCGCGTTTAGCTCGCCGATCTGGTTCGATCCGGCCGGTTCCAATGTGGCGACAGCCGTGACGATCCCGGGTCCGGCACAACCATCCGCGGCGCCGAAGCCGTGACGCGTCGAGAGCAATGACGGACTGGCGCCAGATACGCCTTTCGAGGCCATTGATCGTCCGCGGGACTTCAACCGAAGTTGATCTTGGCCTCGAGGTTGGTGCGCGAGTCGGCGTTTGAAATCGCCTCCTCGAGCGTGATCTTGCCCAGCCTGTAGAGCTCGAAGAGCGAGTAGTCGAAGCTCTGCACGCCCTTCTCGCTGCTGCGCACCAGCGATTCCTTGACGCCGACCACGTCGCCCTTCTTGACCAGCTCCTGCACGTGCGGAGTGTTGAGAAGTACCTCGAGGGCGGCGCAGCGCTTGCCGTCCTTGCCCATCACCAGGCGCTGCGACAGGATCGCCTTCAGGTACTGCGACAGGTCGAGGAAGATCTGCGAGTGCTGGTCGCGCGGAAACATGTTGATGATGCGGTCGAGCGTCTCGGCCGCGTTGTTGGCGTGCAGCGTGGCGAGGCACAGGTGGCCAGTGCCGGCAAAGGTCAGCGCGTATTCCATCGATTCGCGGTCACGGATCTCGCCGATCAGGATCACGTCCGGCGCGGCGCGCATCGCGCTGCGCAGTGCGCGGTGAAACGACTTGGTGTCCAGCCCCACTTCACGCTGGTTGACGATAGACTTCTTGTTGCGGTGCAGGAACTCGATCGGGTCCTCGACCGTCAGGATGTGGTCCGACGAGGTCTCGTTGCGGAAGTTGAGCATGGCCGCCAGCGAGGTCGACTTGCCGGAGCCGGTGGCGCCCACCATGAGCACCAGGCCGCGCTTGATCATGACCAGTTCCTTCATGATCATCGGCAGGCCCAGTTCTTCCAGGGAGGGCATTTCCGCGGTGATGTAGCGCATCACCAGCGCCGGGTTGCCACGCTGGTGGAAGACGGCGATGCGGAAGCGACCTAGTCCCGGCTCGGAGATCGCGAAGTCGATCTCCAGCTCCTGCTGGAAGTAGTCGATCTGCTCCTGGTTCATCAGCCCGTAGGCGGCCTGGCGCACCTGGTCGGCGGTCAGCACCTGGCGGTTGACCGGGATGATCTTGCCCTCGATCTTGATCTTGATCGGCGCATTCGAGCTGAAGAACAGGTCGGAAGCCTTCTTCTCGACCATCAGCTTGAACAGCGGCTTGGTGTTCAGCACGAAGCTGCGCGCGGTCTCGGTGCTCACCAGCCCGCCTTCGTTGAGAACACCCTCGGCGGTCGCACCGATGGCTTCGATATCGACGGGGTCCGTCGCCATTATTCCTCTTCCTCGAGAATCTTGAGCGCGCCGGTATCCTCGGGGACACCGCTCTTGTCGCGCTTGCTCTCCAGCTTGATGCGCAGGCGGATCTCGTTCTTGGAGTCGGCGTTACGCAGCGCCTCCTCGTAGGTGATGATCCCGGTCTCGTACAGCTCGTACAGTGCCTGGTCGAAGGTCTTCATGCCGAGCCGGTTCGACTTGGCCATGATCTCCTTGATGGCGGAGACCTCGCCGCGGAAGATCAGGTCCGCGATCAGCGGCGTGTTCAACATCACTTCCATCGCCGCGACGCGGCCCTTGCCGGCCTCGCGCGGGATCAGGCGCTGGGCGATCATGGCGCGGATGTTGAGCGACAGGTCCATGAGCAGCTGCTCACGGCGATCTTCCGGGAAGAAGTTGATGATGCGATCCATCGCCTGGTTGGCGCTGTTGGCGTGCAGCGTGGCCAGTACCAGGTGGCCGGTCTCGGCGAACTGGATGCCGTATTCCATCGTGTCGCGGTCGCGGATTTCGCCGATCAGGATGACGTCCGGCGCCTGGCGCAGCGTGTTCTTCAGCGCCATGTGCCAGCTCTCGGTGTCGACGCCCACCTCGCGCTGCGTCACGACGCAGTTGCGGTGGGTATGCACGTACTCGATCGGGTCCTCGATCGTGATGATGTGCCCGCGGGTCTTGTCGTTGCGGTAGTCGAGCATCGCGGCCAGCGAGGTCGACTTGCCCGAGCCGGTGGCGCCGACCAGGATGCACAGGCCGCGCTTCGACAGCACGATTTCCTTGAGGATCGGCGGCAGGTCGAGCTCGTCGATCGTCGGGACCTTGATGTTGATGGTACGCAGCACCGCGCCGGTGAGTCCCATCTGCACGAAGGCGCTGACGCGGAAGCGGCCGATGCCCGGCGGGGCGATCGCGAAGTTGCACTCGCGCGTGGCGTCGAATTCCTTGGTCTGCCGATCGTTCATGATCGCCCGCACCAGCAGCTGCGCCTGCTCGGGCGTCAGCGGCTTGTCGGTCTGCGGCTTGATCTCACCGTCGATCTTGATCGCCGGCGGGAAGCCCGCGGTGATGAACAGGTCCGATCCGTTGCGCTCGACCATTCGGCGCAGCAGGTCCTGCATGAGCTTGATGCCAGTATCGCGATCCATGGTGCTCTCTCCGGACGACGGTGCCGTCGCGGCCTGCGCCGCGGGGACGGCGGTTTGCCGCCTAGAAGTCCTCCTTGTTCTGCGCGCGGTATCGCGCCTCTTCCTTGGTGATCAGGCCTTTCTGCAGCAGTTCCTTGAGGCACTGGTCCAGCGTCTGCATGCCCGATTGCTGGCCGGTCTGGATCGCCGAGTACATCTGCGCGATCTTGCCTTCGCGGATCAGGTTGCGGATCGCCGGAGTGCCGATCATGATCTCGTGGGCGGCGATGCGGCCGCCGCCGATGCGCTTCAGCAGGGTCTGCGAAATGACCGCGCGCAGCGACTCGGAGAGCATCGAGCGGACCATTTCCTTCTCGGCCGCCGGGAACACGTCCACGATGCGGTCGATGGTCTTGGCGGCCGAGCTCGTGTGCAGGGTTCCGAACACGAGGTGGCCGGTCTCGGCGCCGGAGAGCGCGAGCCGGATGGTCTCGAGATCGCGCATTTCGCCGACCAGGATGACGTCGGGATCCTCGCGCAGGGCCGAACGCAGCGCCTCGCTGAAGCCGAGCGTGTCGCGGTGCACCTCGCGCTGGTTCAGCAGGCAGCGCTTGGACTCGTGCACGAACTCGATCGGATCCTCGATCGTGATGATGTGGTCCGGGCGGTTGTCGTTGATGTAGTTGACCATCGCCGCCAGCGTGGTGGACTTGCCCGACCCGGTGGGCCCGGTGACCAGCACCAGCCCGCGCGGCTGCATCGAGATGTCCTTGAAGATCTTCGGCGCGTTCAGGTCGTCGAGCGACAATACCACCGAGGGAATGTTGCGGAAGACCGCCGCCGCGCCGCGGTTCTGGTTGAAGGCGTTGACGCGGAAGCGCGCCAGCTTCGGGATCTCGAACGAAAAGTCCGTCTCGTAGAACTCTTCGTACGCCTTGCGCTGCTTGTCATTCATGATGTCGTACACCATGCTGTGCACTTCCTTGTGCGTCAGCGGCGGCATGTTGACCCGCTTCATGTCGCCATCGACACGGATCATGGGCGGCACGCCCGACGACAGGTGCAGGTCAGAGGCTTTGTTCTTGACGGCAAATGCCAGCAGCTGGGCAATGTCCACGGCCATCGATACGACTCCCTGTGCCTGCCAGCCGAGTCCGGAAACGGACGGGTCCTGCAGGCCGGCAAAGTATAGATCAGCCCCTCCGCCCCCAATATGTTAACCGCTCCGCAGTTCTCACCGGCCGCGCTCGAATCAGTGCTGGCGCGCATCGCCCGGGCCGCGGCGCTGGCCGGCCGCGAGCCGGCCTCGATCCGGCTGCTGGCTGTCAGCAAGCAGCAGCCGGCCGCGATGGTCCGGGCGGCGGCGCTGGCCGGACAGCGGGAGTTCGGTGAGAACTATGCGCAGGAGGGCACGGACAAGGTCGACGCGCTGGCCGACGTGCCGGACCTGGTATGGCATTTCATCGGCCAGCTGCAGGGCAACAAGACACGCGAAATCGCCGGGCGCTTCGCCTGGGTGCACACCGTCGACCGCGAGCGGGTTGCCGCCCGCCTGAGCGCGCAGCGTCCACCAGGCGCGCCGCCGTTGCAGGTGCTGCTGCAGGTACGGCTCGCCGACGAAGCCGGCAAAGGCGGTGTGATCCCGGCCGAGACCCCGGCGCTCGCGGCGGCGGTTGCGGCCCTGCCCGGCCTGCAGTTGCGTGGGTTGATGTGTATTCCGCCCCCGGCCGCCGACCTCGAGGCGCAGCGCATGCCGTTTCGCCAGCTGCGCCAGCTGCTGGAATCCCTCAACTCAGCGGGCCACCGGCTGGACACCCTGTCGATGGGCATGAGCGACGATCTCGAAGCCGCCGTGCTGGAGGGCGCGACGATCGTGCGCGTAGGCACTGCTATATTCGGCCGCCGCGCGGATTGAGCGCGA
>Ga0315273_10012102_pt1 | contig 11042 bp, 11 predicted proteins | sample YL17G02_0_MG_FD_205753 | JGI IMG/M metagenome (GOLD analysis project Ga0315273, IMG submission 205753) | Sediment microbial communities from Yellowstone Lake, YNP, Wyoming, USA - YL17G02_0 | ecosystem: Environmental > Aquatic > Freshwater > Lake > Sediment | place: USA: Wyoming | collected...
CGTCTCGAACCTGGTCGCTCCCCTCAACCGGGGAGCGTCAGGATTTCCTGCGCATTCCTCTCCTGATTTGCAGCAATCTGCCCTCTATGAGTACTGCTAGAGAATGGAAGAGCTTCCTGCAAACCCGGCCGGTAGCTCGCGCCGTGGAACGCTGCTGACACATCACTCCCCCAACCCGGAGGTTGGCGGCAGAGGGTGATATGGTGATTTACCGGAGCGGTGCAGGAACGAATGGCAAGCATTTGAGGACGAACCGGGTGTAATCGGCGGGCGGGGACGCTGGCAAGTGCGCTGGACGCGCGCGCTAGGGAGTGAGGCCCTCCCATCAGCCGCCGAATGAGGCCTGCACGCCACAGATAAAAAGTCTCACGGCGGCGGGTTGGACCGTTCAGGCGGCGATACGGACCGCTTAGCGGCCGAATTGGAGTTGTTCGCGGGAGCCATGCAGTCGCGAGGAGGGAACCACGACTTTTCAGGCGAGTACTCGCCCCCGGCAGGGGGCGGGGAGGAGGCGCAAGGGAGCGACGGGGCCCCGCGCGCGAGGGACGGAGACGGGGATCGGAGGGCGCGCGGGGCGCTGGTCGGTCAGCCGACCGGTGGTAATCAGGGCGGCATCAACGGCGGGGGGTTCTTCTTCTTGCGCCTGCCTCGCTCCGGTATCGAACTCGACTTGCCGCTCATCGGCCAGCTCCCGGATGGCGACCGGCCGGATGCCGGGTTGCAGCCTGACATCTTCGTCATCCCCACGGTGAGTGACATCGCCCGGGGGCGCGATGCCGAATTGGACGCAGTGTGGACTCAAGCCCGGCGGCACGCCCGGAGGAAACAAGGCGAGTAGAACCGCACCATGATCAAGCCGTTGCCCCTCCCTTGACAGCCGCCGACCCCCGCCGTACGCTATCCCCGCCGTCCACCCATCCTGCCGGGCGGTCCCCCCGTTTCTCCGTCCCACGACCCCTTCGAGGAGGTCTCTATGGACATGCTTCTCGCTCTTGGTCTCAGCATCGGCGTCCTTATTGCCGGCTGGACCTACGTCGCCCTCGGTCCCGCAGCTCTCCCGGTCTGGGCGGGCATTGTCGCTTGGGGCACCTTCTTCGCCGCCGGCGGCAAGACGGCAGGGCTGCAGAAGACGCTCGCCGCCAACCTCTCAGGAGTTGTCTGGGCTTTTGTGGCTCTCACCCTCGCCGGCCGTCTCGGCGGCGGCCTCCCGGTGCTCTCGGCCCTCGTGGGCGTCGTCGCCTTCGCGATGGTTCTTCAGGCGAAGCTGCCCCTGCTGGCGTTCATCCCGGGAGCCTTCCTCGGTGCCGCCACCGCTGTGAGCGTGGTCGTGGGTGCGAGTGGAACGTACGTGAACACCGTCATCGCCCTGGTGGCGGGAGCGGTGCTGGGTTTCCTGTCCGAGCTGATCGCCGGAAAGCTCGCCAAGCCGGCGGCTTAGCCGACCCACCGGGGGGGGCCGCGCGCCAGCTACGCGCCCCCCTAGCGGGTCCGCCCTGGCGGCCGCATGAAAAGCGCATGGAGCTGGCAGGCGACGCCGCCAGCGGGCCAGTGGCACGCGTCCTGTTCCGCAACGCTGCCGCGGAATGTGCATCAGCTCGGGATTGAGACTGCGCCTGCAGATCATGCCAGCAAGTCAGGCCGGTCTCCATGCTCGCCACGGAGTCCCTCTGAAGATCTGGATTGACGCGGACGCCGTGCCCCGCGACGTGAAGGATCTTGTGTTCCGCGCCGCGAAACGGCTCAATCTCCCCACTGTGATGGTGGCCAACCAACGGCTGCAGCTCCCCGCTGGCAACCCCCTGATCACGGCCGTCTGGGTCGATGGCGGCCCCGACGTAGCGGACCAGCACATCGCGACCCAGGCCCAGCCAGGGGACCTGGTCGTCACCCAGGACATCCCCCTGGCAGCGTTGCTCGTGCCCAAGGGGATCGCCGTCCTGGACCCGCGGGGGGATGAGCACACCTCCGACACCATTGGCGAGCGGCTTTCGGTCCGCGACTTCATGGATCAGCTCCGGACCGCCGGGGCGGTGACCGGAGGACCCCCACCCTACGACGCTCGAGCGAAGCAGGCCTTCGCGGCCGTCTTGGACCGAACCCTGACGCGCCTGCTTCGGGCACGTTAGGCAGCCTGGCAGACCGCTTGACTTCCAGAACCTCGAAGCGTGCCCCCAATCCCGCCTCGGCGCAATTGCGGCAGGCTTGTCGGGTAATGGCACAGTGGCGTGGCCAGGGAGCCGGCTCGCAAGTGAAGCGCGCTCCGTCAGACTTCACAGGAGCCACGGCGCCACGAGCGAAAGCGTCGGCTCAAGCGAAGACCTGACATGGAGGACGGCGCTTCGCAACGGTCAACGACTATTTGCCGGGCCGGACGCGCCGTGCGCGTGGCTCCAGAACCATGACGTCCCGGCCATGGGTTGATTGACGCCGCGAAGGCTCTACACTCTGGGCAGAACCGTCTGGCTTACACCGGCCATGACCTGGCGTGCACCGTAAGCCCCTGTGAGGCCTGATCAGGCCATCAGCCGGCACTGCTTGCCCCCACAACCGAGAGGTACCTCATGCTTGTGCTCCAAGCCGTGCCCGCTCCGGGCCGCGATGCGTATCGGCTGCTTCGCGCGCGGATTCGCGACGCCAGCACCTGGGAATGGGGCAATAAGGCCAAGACCCGCCTGAAGCACGTGCAACGGCCCAAGGGCGGCCACATCACGATCGCCAACGCCGGTGGCGTCCTGGTCGCCCACGTGCAGCCAAAGACCCCAAGCGACCTGTTCTATCTGGCCGAGAAGTTCACCGGCCGGCTGGTGGCCTGGTTCGAGCGCGATCTCCTGGCGATCAATATTCAGTTCATCCCCGAGCCACCTGAACCTGCGCGAAAGCGCCGCCGCTAGAGGGGGACCATCTGGCTAAAGTCGCGGGTTTCATCGGCGCCACACTTGGCGGTGCCGCTGGCTGGTGGCTCGGGGCAGGTTTCGGCATCATGACCGGCTTCTTTCTGAGCACTGTAGGCACCGCCGCGGGTGTCTATCTCGCTCGCCGCTGGCTCAGGGAGTACCTGCCTTAGGCGCCGGCAAGGGCTGCCTCACAAGGGCCGGGACCTGTCCTGCTCCGGCCGGCACCCGATTCGTGGTCGTCAGGCCGCCGCACGACCCTTTGAGCTGTGCCTCCCGGTCGCTCTATGGCTCACCTCTCAAGAATCGTACGATTGCCGGAACGACGACATCTGGTTGCTCGAGATGCGGCAGATGGGCCGCCGAGTCCACCGTGACAAACGTCGCCCGGGGCATCGCGGCTAGGAACGACTCGCTCTCCGAAAACGGCGCGACCTGGTCCAGACGCCCCCACACGAGCAGCACTGGTCTCGGCTGCGCGCCGAGCCTCCGGATCTGCTCCTCCTGGTGCGGCGCCACTGCGATCGCTGCGCGGGTCCGCCGAAGGGCCTCGCGGGTACCCTTGAATTGCTGCTGCACCCGGTAGCGGGCGACCCAGTCGGGGTGGCGCTCGGGGTGGAGGAAGTCGAAGAGCTGGCCGGTGGCCATGGCGTCGCTCCCACCACCGAAGACCATGTGGATGTTCCAGGCACACGCCGATCGTTCCTCCGGCGGCAGCTGCCGTCCGGTATTGAATACCGGATCGACATAGATCAGCGAGCGGACGCGGTCGGGATGCCGATCCGCGAAGTCCGTCACGATCGCGGCGCCGAAGGAGAGCCCGGCGAGGTCCACCGCGCCGGCGATTCCAAGCGAGTCGAGCAGGCCGGCAAGCTGGCGACCGAACAGGTTCAGGTCGTAGGTGGCGTCGGGCCTATCCGACCAGCCGCGCCCATAGTAGTCGAACCGGACGACCCGGAGACCGGAGCGGCCCAGCCGCTGGTACAGCGAATCCGAGAGATAAGCCGGCACCGAGAAGGCGGCGGCGAGGACGACAACCCGCCCGGTGTCGGGGCCAGCCATCTCGTAATGTGTGACGCCGTCCGCGAGCCGAACGAAGTGCCCGGGGGCATCCTTCCGCGCGATGTCGTCCAGCGCACGGCGCTCGGGGTCCCTGATTCGATATGCTGCAACGACGGCGATGCAGCCGAGCAGCACTGCCGCTAGGATCAGACGGAGGGATCGCATGGGGTCCGGGGGTCGGGGCCCAGGAGTATACGTGGCAGGCGGGGCATCCGTTGCAGCTGAGGAATCCGGCTTGGCCGGCTGCGAAGTTCCCGGGTAAGTTCATCAACCCACAGTGCTGCTCACGAGCAGTGGCCGGCAGCTTCGGCGCAGCGTCACCAGGCTGCTGCAACTCGTTTGCCCGAGGAGGCCCCTTGAAGCCGCATCCGGTTCCCATGTCGCCGCATCCATGGCATATCGCCCGTCATATGGCGTCCCATGCCTGGACCTTGCTACCGCTGGCGATGGCTACTTTGGCCAGCGGCATGGCCATCTATCATTGGGTGGAGCAACTGCCTTGGCCAGATGCATTTCTCAATGCCGCCATGCTCCTGGGTGGCATGGGCCCGGTCGATCGACTCCAGACGACGGCGGGCAAGTGGCTGGCAGGGGGCTACGCCCTTTTCGCCGGCCTGGTATTCATCGTTCTCGCCGGCGTGATGCTGGGCCCGGTGATTCACGCCGTGTTGCACCGGTTCCATCTTGAGACTGAGCAACGAGCCCCAGACTCACCCTGAGTGAAGAGACATCCTCCACCACTGGCAGCGCTCCGCAATGCTGCCGCGTAACACCGGTTTGCCAGAGGTAACAGTGCCCCTTCCCTCCTTCGGGATCTCGGCCACCGCCGCCGCCGCCCTCTCGACCTGGCTTCACATCCGGGCCGAGTCCCGGGGGCCGCGGTGGCAGGTGTACCTCTTCAAGCCACTCACCACTTCGCTGCTGCTCCTCCTCGCCGCGCTCTCGCCCAGCGCCCACGGGTCACGTTACCAGTTGGCTGTCGCTCTCGGTCTCGCCTGCTCGCTGATCGGGGACGTCTTTCTCATGCTCCCCAGTGACCGCTTCGTGCCCGGGCTGGCCAGCTTCCTTCTGGCTCATCTGGCCTATGTCGTGGCCTTCACGTCAGGGGTCCCGTTCAGCACGGACCCGACTCTCGCACTCCCGCTGTTGGCGGCCGCGGCACCACTCCTCTGGCTGCTCTGGCCCCGCCTGGGAAGATTACGGCTCCCGGTCCTGCTCTACACCGCCACGATTCTCCTCATGGTCTGGCAGGCCTGGGGCCGGAGTTGGGCGCTTCCTACACCGGGCTCCACGCTCGCGGCTGCGGGAGCCACGCTGTTCATGGTATCCGATGCCCTGTTGGCCGTAAATCGCTTCCACCACTCTTTCCGGAGTGGGCAGGCCCTGATAATGGCGACCTATGTGGCCGCACAGGCCCTGATCGGCTTATCGGTCAGTACGATATGACCCATTTCGGAGTGACCCCATGAGCTGCTTCGGCAGGGATGCACCCGGAACCCGCGGAAGTCGCTGGCCATCTTGTCCGGTGCGAGACAGGCACGCACGTTGATGTGACCTCGCTGCCACACACCTTGCCCGGCAGCTCATGCGCGTGCGCCAGGCCGCACCCATCCGCCCAGCACGGTCCGACGCTATCTTCCAGCGTGTTCCAGAAACGACCGCAGTCTCGCCGCGAGGAGCTCGCGAATGTCCTGACCCACGGCTCCGGGCTTACCGCCAGCCTCGTCGGGCTGCCGCCGCTGGTGTGGGTGGCTCGCGCCCAGGGAGACCTGTGGCAGATCGTGGCCTGCAGCGTCTTCGCCGCGACCCTCGTGATCCTGTACGCCGCTTCAACGATCTACCACGCGCTCCCGACTTCGCGGGCCAAGCATGTCCTGCGGATCATCGATCACGTCGCGATCTATCTCCTCATTGCCGGGAGCTACACACCCTTTACCCTGGGCGTGCTGCGCGGAACCTGGGGCTGGACGCTTTTCGGGCTGGTGTGGGCCCTGGCCGCCGTCGGGGTCCTCCACAAGACTCTGCTCGGCTTTCGCTTCCCCCGGCTATCCACAGCCATGTACCTGGGAATGGGCTGGCTGGCGGTCGTGGCCATCGGGCCCCTCACCCGGACCCTCCCCCCGGCAGGCCTCGCCTGGCTCCTCGCGGGGGGGCTGTGCTACACTGCCGGGGTCGCGTTGTACGTCCGCGATCACCTCCCCTACCGCCATGCCCTCTGGCACCTCTTTGTCGTGGCCGGCAGCGGCTGCCACTACGCGGCCGTCCTGCAGTATGCCACCGGCCCGATCCGGTGAGCTGCGGCAGCTGGACGCGACCTGGCGACCATATGGAGCAGACCGGGGCGCCTGCGGCAAGTGCCTGCAGGAGAACACCTTCCGGCCTGGCTGAAGAGGCGGAAGATTGCGCTGGACGGAGCCTCTAGCCGCAACTCATCCACCGACGTCCGAGGGGAACACCACTGGCCCTCGGAGATTGTCATTTTCCACCCCACCGCGTCGCGCACCTCGGCCCCTGAGCGTCCACTCCACTATCTTTCAGTCAGACGCCAGGTCTCGGCGTCCCCTCTTGCCGCGGGCTGCCCGCCCGGGGAGTACTCATGGAAACGTTGACCCAGACGCAGAAACGCCAGCGGGCGACCGCCTTTCCGCCGGCCAATGGCGCCCCTCCGGCCTGCGGCCTCCTCGAGGTCAGCTGGGGCAGCCCGTTCGATCGCCTGTGCTTTCTGGTAGCGGCACCAGATCTGGCGGTCAAGAACAACCGCCGATACACCAAGTTATTGGCGGAGCTGATGGCGGGATCAGGGTGTACCGAGGAGGAGGTGCTGGCCCATGGCCACAAGGTCCGCGCCTATCTCTACTTCGCCCAGGAGCGCCTGAAGCGGGAGGGGCAGCTCGAACGGCTCACGGGCAAGGAGAAGTACTCCTACCAGCTTCCACCGGTGGCTCACGCATTCTAGAGGCCGACAGCAGAGCTGGTGTAGCCGCGGGGTTCGCCCTCGCGGTGCCGCCCGAGGTGCCCAGGGAACCGGCAGGCGGCGGCTACTCGAGCAGCGGACCTCATGACCAAACCCGGCAGGCGAGCATTGTTGCTCATACCGGCAATCGCGTTCGGAATGCTGAGTGGCCTGGCGATCTCTCAACGCTGGGTCCCGGTGTGGGCCGGGGTCGCCAGCACGGTTGTGGTCGGCCTTGCAATTGGTTTGCTGGTGTTCCGGCCCTGGAGCCCTACGCCCCAGCACGGCACGACGGCAGACAATGATCGTTGAAGGTGGAGCGGGGCATCGAGAGCTCGAGGTCGCCACCATCGTGACGTGCCGAGAGTTGTTAGCCCCCACTCCCTGCTCAACGCTCGTCCACTCCTCCTCTAAACTCCGCGTGGCTCGCGAAAACCCGTTACCTTTCGGGCGGTCTTGGCAGTCCTCAGGCCTCCTTCTACCACAACGCCCAACCCCGGGGTCCCGTGCCCAAGCGTAACTACGGCTTCGAGAAGCGACAGAAAGAGCTTGCCAAGATCCAGAAGCGACAGCTGAAGGCCGAGCGGCGCGCGGATCGCGCCACGCCATCGCCGGATGAACAGGTGGCTGATCCCCTCGCTCCCCCGGCTGCTGAGCCGGAGGAGTGAGCGACCGAGGGCCTCCCGCCACGCCGGTCTCCTGAAATCTTCCACCTGCCTTGCTGTCTGCCCGGTTGGGGCCTTCCCAACCCCCGTCTCCGGCATGCCCCACTATCAAGCGAACTGGTCGGCAGCCTAACTAGCGGCTGATGTAGTCCGCTCCCGGCGCATCGACTCGTACCGGCCCTCCCTCCACCAGCCCCGGCTGGCAGTTCATGCGCGGGCGTTGGTCCGCGCTCTCCTCCGTGACGCGGTGCATCATGTTATCTTTGAGAGTCCGCCTGGTGCTTCGCCGGGGCGGCCTCTGTTCCTGCAACAAAGCAGGGCTCATGACTCGTGTTCCAGGTTCTCCCGAGGCAGCGCGACCCTCATCGCCGCTCGAGCCCATCGCGGAGCGCGTCCGCGAACGACTCGCGGTCGCGGGCTTGGCCTTCGATCGCCGTCATGGCGCATCGCGCCCCCGGCCGAGGCGGCGCAAGGACCCGGCAGCCCTCCCCTTCGGCGCCGGCCGGGACGGAGATGCCGCCCACAACCGCGAGCGCGCCTGCCTGCGCAGCGTTTTTCGCGACCTGGGCGATGCCCATCGCCGCTACCGGGCCCGAACCGGACACGCCGGGACCCCGGCGCTGCGAGCCGCCGCCCATGCCTTCAAGCGCGAGCCCAGTATCCTCTCCTTGATCCCGGTCGCGGCCTTTCTTGACGAACTCGGGATTCTGGCCTGGTAGGATTCCCAACGTCGCACTCGTTGTAATGTCCCGGCGGGTTGACAAACACACGCCCCGGGCGACGCTCGGCCCCGCGGGTAGCTGAGGGCGGAGCAGCTTCGTCGCCCAGCCGCGCTCCAGGCGGAAGCGATCGCCTCATGCTGTCTTCCAGCTTTCTACATGGTGCCGGCATTACCTTGGCTCCAGCGTCGGGCATCAAGTAGGGACGCAGTCTGGTTGCCTACGAGACCCTCGAAATCAGAGGTTCCCATGACAGCGGGTGATTGCTCGCTGGCCCGGCGCACTGGCCGCCCGAGGATGGTCCTCGGGCGGCCTTCTTGTGACCACCAGCAGGCGACGCTCCATCGAAGGCCGGTTGCCGATCCTCCGGCCGTGACTCGGTAGAAGCAGGGCTTCGTCAAGGTTCGGCACACCGATGTGGCCGATCCATGAAGAAGTCCTCACTCTTCATTCCGCATCCATTCATCCCAATTCCCCGAACATGTCCTAGTCGTTGGAAGTCACCGGGACACGTCGCCCCTCTCACGTCGGTCGTGTCACCTGTCCCACAGGCCATCGCTGGACTCGTGCGCGGAGGCATTGATGCTACGATCGCGCGCCGTGAACCTTGGCCGCGCCACTGTCGGCCGGGGGGCGCATCGCAGAGGCCTCGCCGGTGCGGCACGTGACGGGATGACGAGTCGCCCACCTTCTCTTCCCCTCGGGCTCTCATGAACCGGGTCGATCGAAGAACCTTCATCAAGGAGGCAGCGGTCCTCTCGGCCGCCTCCGCCGCACCCGCCATCATGCCGCCGATGGCACTCACCACCGGGAGCCCCCCGCCCCGCGAGAACCAGGCAGCGACCAGTTGGAAGAAGGCGCCGTGCCGGCTTTGTGGAGTCGGTTGCGGCTTGCTGGTGGGCATCGCTGATGGGCGGGCGGTGGCGGTGAAAGGCGACCCCGACTCGCTTGTGAGCAAGGGACTGGCCTGCGTGAAGGGGTACAACTCGGTCCAAGCGCTGTACGGGGCTGGCCGGATCCGGCGCGCCATGGTGAGGCGCGACGGCGTGCTGGTGGCCGTGCCGCTCGCCGAGGCGTTCGATCTGGTGGCCCGGCGGCTGCGGGAGACCGTCAAGCAGCACGGCAAGGACAGCGTCGGGATCTACGGGTCGGCCCAGTGGACCATCCCCGACGCCTATATCGCCTCCAAGCTGTTCAAGGGGGCCCTCGGCACCAACAACGTCGAGACCAGCACGCGGCTCTACGCCGCCAGCGCCATGGCCGGGCTGCAGGGGAGCTTCGGACTCGATGGCTCGGTCGGCTGCTACGAAGACGTAGACCATGCTGACGTGATCGTGCTGTGGGATGTCAACCTGGCCGAGACGGACCCGGTGCTGTTCTCCCGCATGCTGGACCGCAAGCGCATCAATCCCGCGGTCCGGATCATCGATGTCGCCAGCCGCACCAGCCGCACCAGTTATGCCGCCGACCACTCCCTCCTGCACGCGCCCCATGCGGCGCTGGCGATCGCCAACGGCATCTGCAACGAGATCGTGGTGCGGAAGTGGGTGAACCGCCCGTTCGTCGATCAGCACGTTGCCTTCAAGCGTGGCCGCACCGACCTCGGCGACGGGCTCTCCGACGAGCGGCTCGCCGACGAGCAGGCCACCGACGCGAGCTGGTCCGACTGGGTGGACTTTCTGGCGGAATACAATCCCGAGCGGGTCCAGGAGTGGTCCGGCCTCTCCGCGGCCAGCATCCGCTGGCTCGCGTCGCTCTACGGCGACCCGCTGCGCAAAGTGCTGTCGGTCTGGGGCCGGGAGGTGGGCCAGGATGTGCGCGGTACCTGGGCCAACAACGCGCTCTTCAACATCCACCTGCTGGTCGGGAAGATCGCCTCGCCCGGCAACGGCGGGTTCTGCGCCACGGGGCAGCCCAGCGGCGGGTGTGCGGTGCACGACGCCGGCAGCCTCACCAACACCCTTCCCCGAGGCGACGTCCGCAACGAGGAGGATCGTCGCCGGGCCGCCGAGATCTGGGGCGTACCGGTCGAACAGCTCAACCCGGAACCGGCGGCGCCCGCCCTCGCCATGTTCCGGCGGCTGGAGAAGGGCGACCTCCGTTTCCTCTGGATCCAGGCGACGGACCCGATGGTCAGCCTCCCCAACCTGGACCGCTACCGCCGCGCCGCGGCCCTCCAGGATCGGTTCATCGTCGTCTCGGAGGCGTACCCGACGCCCACCACCGACGTGGCCGACGTGGTGCTTCCGGCGGCCATGTGGCTCGAGCGAGAGGGGATCTACGCCAATGCCGGGCGGTGGGTCCAGCATTTCGACCGGATCGTGGCCCCGCCGGGAGACGCGACCAGCGACGCCTGGCAGATGATCGAAGTCGCCCGCCGGCTGGAGTTCGGCCCCCTCTTTCCCTTCGAACCATCGCGATATGCGGCGCAGATCTGGGAGGAATACAGCCGCTTCCATCCCGACCCGGCCAGCGAGCTGCCGTCGATCGGCGCGCTGCGCGATCAGCCGGGGGTGATGTGGCCCTATGTCGCGGACCGGGAAACGCGTTGGCGGTACAACCCGGCCCACGATCCCGCCGCCGACGGCGCCCGAGGCTCCTTTGATTTCTATGGTCACGATGACCACCGGGCGTGGATCTGGCTCCGGCCCTACCAGCCGCCCGCCGAGTCACCGGACAAGGAGTATCCCTTCTGGCTCATGACAGGCTCGGTGCTGGAACACTGGGGCGCCGGTTCGATGACCCAGCGCAT
>Ga0315273_10012103_pt1 | contig 11041 bp, 11 predicted proteins | sample YL17G02_0_MG_FD_205753 | JGI IMG/M metagenome (GOLD analysis project Ga0315273, IMG submission 205753) | Sediment microbial communities from Yellowstone Lake, YNP, Wyoming, USA - YL17G02_0 | ecosystem: Environmental > Aquatic > Freshwater > Lake > Sediment | place: USA: Wyoming | collected...
GGCAATTCGATGAAACCAGATGGCGTGAAGGCCCGGATAGCAGAGAAAGATCTCCACATAGTTCTTTGCCGCAGGGTCTCTCTCTCTAATCGTCCGAATATCTTCTCTCAATCGCTCAAACATGGAAGCAATTCACTCCCAAGGATCATAGGTTGATATAAATCTTAACCCAGAAATTACACTAAATCCAATGTAATTCCTACGACAATGAACGTTATTAACAGTCTCAAAATGGTAACGACATCAATTTGTAAAATCCCTCCTGACCTCCCTTTTCCTAAGGGAGGAATTACCCCTCTTTGGTCTCCGACCCAGAGCGGTTTCCCACCCGGAGGGCAAAGAGGGGTAAGGGGAGATTTTCCAATGCTTATGTCAATTCAATCATGAGACTGTTAATAAACGATGAACGATGAACCAAACCTATATTCCGGAATTTCATTGTTCGTAGTCCATCGTTCATTGTTCATTGTTTTTTTACATGAATCCCTTTGGGTTTTGAGGCTGGGATTTCTTTTCTTCTTTCTTTCCGCTTTCGATCTTAAATCCGGATTCTTCGAGAATGAATTTGTCATCACCGGGGTCAGCTTTGAACTCCAGCTGGAGCTTTTTGGCCTCCTTGACATAAGATCCTTCTTTGAGGCGGATCTCTCCGTCGGGCACAACGACGATGGCCGATTCTCCGAGGACAGGACATCTCTGCTCGCAAAACCCGCAGCCGTTGCACTTCGAGGCGATGACGACCGGACGGCGATACCCCTCGACAGGACGAAAAACGATCGCATTGTATGGACAGATCTCATCACAGATCAGGCAGATCTTGTTTTGAGCCCAAACGAGGCACATCTCCTTGTGTAAGACGGCGGTTCCCACTTTGGCATGATTCTTCTCCTCAATGGAGACGGAGCGGATGGCCTGGGTGGGGCAGACCTTGCCGCAGACATTGCAATTCTGGTCGCAGGGAGCTAAACGGAGGTCCATCTTCGGAGTCCAGAGTCCTGAGAAGCCCGATTCCCAGAGGCAGGGTTGAAGCGTATTGGTCAGGCAGGACTTCATGCACTCTCCGCATCGGATGCAGGTTCGCAGAAATTCCGTTTCAGGAATTGCCCCAGGGGCGCGGATGAGCTGGAGTTTGCTCTGCCTGAGAGTGAAAGGAGTCCGCACAGCCAGAAACCCAACTCCCAGTCCCCCAGCCAGGGAATAGATGAATCCTCTGCGAGAAAAATCTATCCCCGAATATTCTCCGCCTACGGAAAGGGAAACTGGAAAGGTAATGGCGTTCTGCGAGCAGACTTTAACGCAGGTCCGGCACTGGATGCATTCTGGAAGATGACTCGTTTTGGGATCCTCCGGAATCGCCCCCATGGGGCAGGCCTTCCGGCATTTCAGACATTCATTGCACTCCTGGCTGACTTTCCGTTTGAAAAGGCCCAGTGGAGAAATTAGACTGAGGAAAGCTCCCAGAGGACAAAGATAGCGGCACCAGAAGCGCGGAGCGATCAGGTTGAGAGCAACGATCCCTCCGAAGATGAGGAGCGTGATGGCGGACATATAAAATACGGGTTGAAAAAAATGCAAGTGAGAGAGGGATACCCATCCAAAGGTTTTGGATAACGGGCGCAGAAGGTCCAGAAAAAGATTGATCAGGGTAATCACCAGAGGGTAGATGAAGAACGTATAAAAACGCGTCAGGAGCGCTATGGGGTCCATGAGGAAGGCGAGAGACAAACCGGTGACCGCGGCCATAATAAAAACGATCAGCAAAAAGTATTTTACTTTTCGGAGTCTCGATTCAGTTTTTAAACTCTCCCTTTTTTTCTTTCGGAAGAGAAAGAGGTCCAGGAAATCAATGGAAGCCCCCATGGGACAGGCATAGGCGCAGAAAAACCTGCCGATGAGAAGCGTAGCCCCGATCGTCACAAGAGCCCAGAGAGCCCGGCCAATCATCTCCCTCGCCGCGAAAACAGCATTCAGCCCCAGGAGCGGATCGAGCCGCAAGTAGATATCTGCCGGAAACCAGTCCGGAAGTTTATAAGTGGCAAAAACGAGGAAGAGTGAGAAAAGAAGAAGAGAGAGGGCCTGGAGGATTGTCCTCATGTTTACCCCGTTAGAAAGCCCTGCTGATTGCAGCGAGGGCGAATCAATTACCTTTTTACGCGAACAAGCGTTTTAAAGCTCCGTGCGAGCCGCCCCGTTGGAAAGCCGCAGACTTTCTAACGGGGTTTACCCCTTATAAATTTTAAGTTGGTCCGTATCAATCTTTCCGAGACCCCGCTGATGAGCAATGAGCAGATGCTCCACCTGCCTGCCTTTAAAATTCTGGCCATACCATGGAACGATGGTGACCCCGTAAGAATCTACTGCCACGGGGTCTGTTCCGGCGATGATGAGATTGGTTTTTTTGACATCGCCCGGTCCTCCGGGGCCGCCCGAAGCCAGAGCCCGTGTGGCATCGATGATCGTTAACTGGGGCTTGATCAGGGTAGCGAGATCGGGCAAAGCCTGATTGATGTTGATTCTGGAGTGGAAGCTTTCCCGATCCCATATCAAGCCCATGAGTCCTTTGAGGCCCAGGCTTACGCCCGTTGCGGAGTGAGATTTAGCAACCGGAATATTGATCAGGACATCGCTTTCCAGAGCCTCCTGGATGACTTCTACCCGGTCCAATACCGTTCCCTGCGGGATTTTGATCTCTTTAAAGAACTTTCTTTCCTGGAAGGCCTGAACATGGACGCCGGAAATATTCTTACATGCCTCTCGAATCCCGCTTCTTTCAAGACAGAGTTCTGCCCGATGCAGGGTATGATCCAGTATTAAAACTTGCCGGGCCCCTGCATGAATGCAAGCCTCAGCCACGGTGGCGACGACCATGGGATGGGTGGTCGCGCCGAACTCAGGCGTTCTGGCAAAGGACATGTTGGGTTTTAGAACGACCCGGTGTCCCTTTTTCACAAAGCGGGAAATTCCTCCCAGTGTTTTTAGAGCTTTTTTTGTAGCGGCAGCAGGTTCTCCAGAGATCACGACAAGGTCATATTCTTCTTTGGCCTGCAAGATGGAGGGCTTACCGGCAATACTCAGCGCTATTCCGGTGGCTGTAGCCTTAAGAAAGTTACGTCGAGTCATTCTCTGGTAACATTTACCCATGAATTAATCCCCTTACGTACAAGCATAGCACCTACTTTTTTTATTCCGCATTCCGCAATCCGAATTCCGAAATGTGTTTTATGTAAGAAACTCCGATGGAACATCTTTCAGCCTGGCCACATCTCGAATCTTCTTTGGAACGTTGAACCCAATCGAGCATTTCACCGGGCACGAGGAACAATCCTCACAAACCCTGGAGGGAAGATTGAGTGACACGATCAAATCCTGGGCATGTGCAAGACTTCGATAATCGTAAGTATACATATACGCCCGCATCAGATCAGGGATGGGAAGTTTTTCCAGGCATTGCCCCAAACATTGCCCGCAACCCTGGCAGTATAATCCGCGGATGGAGGCTTCCTTCTGCAACTCTAATTTTTCTGGTTCGGTGAGGGCCAAATCATCCATGATTGATAGGTCGATCTCTATATGTTCGAAGGCGGTAAACCCGGCAATAACCGTATGAACGTTCGGATCCTGAAGAATCCATTTGAAAGAAGCGGGGATATTCTTGACTGTCGGTGGTTGCTGGGAAATACCCCGGACCGCTTTCATGCCGACAATTCCAATACCAGTCTGAGAGGCTCTGGCAATTGCTTTTCTCACTTCCTGATAATGTTTCTGTTTGAAGGTATAGGAGGTCAGAATGACATCATGGACTTTCGAATCGGTTACGGCATCAATGACCTCCGGCTCGTTTGAATGGGTGGAGACACCGGAGAATCGTATTTTCCCGTCTTTCTTTGCCTGTTCGAAGGCTTTGAGAATTGGTTCATACATGACCGATTCTTTTCTGGATACCCCATGTTGATAGAGGATATCCACGTAGCCGATGCCTAATCGCTTCAAACTGATATCCAGTTTCTTGAGAAATTCTTCGGTCGTTGCTCCTTCCTGATAGAGACCTGTTGTTCGATTCTGAGGAAGATTTATCTTAGTGGCAATATAGTATGAGTCCCTTGGCCGCCCCTTAATCACTCCTCCAATGGTTTCCTCATTTCGGCCTTGCATATAGCCGTGAGCTGTGTCCAGAAGCAGGATGCCCGAATTCAGGGCCGTCCGGATGATGTTAGGATTATCGGTGAGCATGACCCCCATATTGATCACAGGGAGCTTCAGCCCTGTTTTTCCCAGAGTGCGGTAGACCATCTTCTTCTCTTTTCCTTTTGCCTCAACGACTCTTACCTCCTGTTTCATGTCAAGTGGAGGGAGAAAAAAGAGCCCCCCAAACCCCGCCAGCGATGACTTCATAAAATCCCTTCTTCCAATCAATCTTTTCCGCATCGTCCCTCTTTCTCCCCCCAACTTTATAGCCCCCTCACCCTTTCCCTCTCCCCCGAGGGGCTGTGTCGCAATCGCCTTTTCGTCACCCTGAACTTGGTTCAGGGTCTCGTAACTCATTGAATTTATTAGATGCTGAAACAAGTTCAGCATGACATTTTTACCATTTCCCCCATTACGACACAGTCTCCGAGGGGAGAGGGTGGGGTGAGGGGTTTCTATCTGTTTCTATTTCTTCTTACTTTTTCGTTAGCCTATCCTCAAACAGCTTAAGGTATTTTGATCGAAGGTCAACGTCATTAATATTTATTATGCCCCATATGTAGACACCTTTCCAGTGAAGGTCAACTTCTCCATGGTGGGGGTCCGAGAGGGTATAACGACCCTCTGTTGTATCTTTCCTCGGACTCTTGATGGTCTGGAGATATTTTTCAATTATGGCCTTGCATTCGTCCCTGTTTACCCTCTCTATGACAAACAGCTTGAACTTTTTGCCTTGAAGTTCGTAATCAGCAGTGAAGCCGGAGTGAAAGAAAGCATAGCCCAAAAAGTTTTTAGAGATGAACATCTCTGAATTCCCTTTTTTCCCCTCTGCGGGGAAAGAGGATAAGATAGAAGGGAAGGATCCCTTCTCCCCTAAATTTTGGGCTACCTTTTTAGCAAAGGCAACCAGCACCTCCCGATCCTCCGGCCCGGTCTTTACGGTGCTTATCTTTACGTAGTAAGGACCCGTCAGAAAATTCAGGAATCCTTGCTCGTAATAGCCCTGGATTCCGATATCCAGAAAGTTTGCCTCCGGAAGGCGTTCCTGACTATAGATCCCAAAGGCATGAAGGGGGGTTTTGTGACGATAAACATCAACGGTCACTGAGGCTTTCTTTTCGTTCTGGTATTCCTCTACCTTCAATTCCTGAAAATCGTAGGCAAAATAGAGATCCGCCGCTCCATTGATATACTCGTAAAGATTTTTTGGAATAAAAGTCTGGATCTCCCCGGATTGCTTCCACCCAGCCATTTCTGGAAATGCGAAGTCCTTTGCCTCTGAAATTGAGTTCCATAAAACAATAATCGTGCTTAACACCAAACAAATGGTTTTCATTGTCTTAAGTCCTTTCTGTTTCTCTAAAAGGGTGGCAGAAATAAGGGGAGACGATCGTCTCCCCCCATAAATAAAATTATAACCTTTTTTCTTAATAAAAAAAGACTCACCCTGCAATAAACTCCGCCGGCACGTCTCTTAACCGCGCCACATCCCGGATCTTGCGTGACAAATTAAATCCAACAATTATTTTGGGGTCAGGCAATCGTAATTTACTATTGACTTGGGTGGCTTTTCTGAAAAAGGATTTGATTAAGAGAGGAAAAGAAATACTTTATTACGATTGCCCCAGGTATGCAGGTATGGTGATTCGGACTGAATCCGGCGCACTGCGAATGGTGGCATACAGTGCTGGCATTCCTATATTTTCACTTCACTGATCTGAATCGTAGGTTGAATGTCTGTGTAGTTGGGGATATCTCCCATAATCGCCTGGGCGTGTGGGCCGAAAGCGGTTTGAAATGCCTCTATCGAGTCGAAATAGAGATGACACATGGCGATATAGGTTGCCGGTGCCCCGGGCGCTACACCGCCCAGTCCCTGTTCTGCATCCACACGCTTGCATGCAGCTCCTAACTTTTGTTGGATCATGGGCATGTGCTTATTAAAATAGTAGCCCATGTCAAATTTTTTGCCTCCTTCATTCGGATAAAACACACTGACTTTGATCATTGGTCTGTCCTCCTTTCTTGTTATGGTTACTGGGCAAGTGTTTTAATCTGTCGGAAAAAGGGTTGCTCTGTTTTCTCGATAATGGTGTTTGAAATTAAATAGACCTGTCCCATTTTCTTTCTGGCACCTCCTTTCTTTTAGTAAGGGACACTTCCCATATTTTCAATGAGTATTGCAGTCAGAAATAGGGACGTGTCCCCCATTGATTCGTCTATTTCGCCAATTCAAAAGTTCCTACATACCTCGAGCAGGCTTGGAACGTTCCCGGAACTATCGTCCCGATCGCCGATGTCTTACCTTTTGCTTCTCCTTTAATGCCTTTCCATTTGCCAGTGCCGTGCAAAAACTTCATCGTTTTTTCAGGTCCGAGAATGACAAGCTCGGTGATTATAATGTCCCCATCAGGGTCCATGATCTTCCAATAAGCATCTACCCGCCTTTTGCCATCCTCAATTTTGGCGAGACCCACTACATGGAATGTGCAGTTATTAAAAACCTTGTTCTCATGATGGCTAAAAAAAATACCTTTGACGTCCATGCCGCTGATAGATGTTTCTTTGCTCTGGTATACGTCTGTAGAAGTCCCCGAGCCACATTCCGTGACATCGAAAGGTGTTTGTGCCTGGACAATCGGAGTGAACAAAAATAGACTGAGAATTCCGATTAAACTGCATAATCTGATATCCGCTTTTTTAGTAGCCATGATCGTCTCCTCCTTTGTTTTCTCTTTGATGAGCCCCAATGGTTAGGACCTCATTGATGGTTGTTTTTTAGAATTTTATCCTCCGAACCATTAAACCTTCTCTTTTTTCTAAGCTCAAATTTTTTCATCCCCCCCTTTCTCCTAAGATATTTCGATGTCACCGCTGTCTTTACTCTCTTTCCTGCCTCCATAAGTGCAGTCACAAATTGGTCACAGATTCGGAGATTTCCGGGTCGCTTGGGGACAGGTCCTATTTTTCAACTAGTGAAAATATGGACCCGTTCTCAATTTCCTAAAGGTTAGTCAAACTTAAATTCGATCTGCAATTTATAAGGGATGGATTCGGGTAGGAGCTCCAAAGGAATATATTTATCCCCATGGAGCTTTCACTCAGGCATTTTCTGGTGAGTCCAGTTCATAACTTAGTCCATCGATTCATAAATTCGGTAACGTATTTATTTACTCAGGACTTAGTGCTGAGTGAGCAATTATTTCAATTCGCAGCATGAGGATACGTGATCGTATTTGCGAATCGAAGCACTTAGCTTCCAGAAGTAGTCTAAGTATATAAAATAGTTATGAAATAATTATTTTATATCAGGGTTTTAATGTGAGAAAATCTTTTACGATTGTTTTGACGGTGGATCCCCCCTTCTTCCTGATGTCTCATTCTTAGTGCAAAGTGAACTGTTTGTCAATATAATAATTTTCACATGCTGACTGCCTCATCTTGGCCTTTTTAACCCACTCTTTAAAATTCAACAAGAATCACTTTTAATCTGTTTTGTCTCTTTTATTAAAAAGAGAGAGACCGAAGACAAAAGAGGAAAACAAGAGAAGCCCTTCGCGGCAATCAGGCAGCGGCAGAGCTCTACAAAGGAGATTTCCTCTCCGGAGAAATTGACCTTCCTCTGATTGATTTGAAAAGAGAAGAGATCAGGCAAAAATACATCGACATACTCATTAAGATGAGACAGCTCCATGAGAAGCAGGGAGCCTCAAGAAAAGCAATCGAATGCCATAAAAAAGCAATTCAAACGGATCCACTTTTGGAAGAGTCCTATCAGAGGTTGATAACCCCTTATTCGAATAAAAGAATGTACAATGAGGCCTTAAAGACCTATGAGGCATGTAAAAAGGCTTTAAAAGCAGGGCTTAAAACCGATCCGGATTCCACGACAAACGCCCTCTACCAAAAAATTATCGAAAATGTTAAAAATGGGTAACCTCGCTTACAGGAGATGAACCATGAAAAAGGCCGTTTTGAAAATTTGCCTCAGCTTTCTTCTCATCCCCTTCTTTTTTGTGGAGCCCGGTTTCCCTCAAACGTCCGATGAGCTCAAAAGCCTCGGGAAGGAAATGGATGAGATGAAAGAAACTCAGAAGACCATTCAGAAAGACCTTCAGGAGATTAAGAGCGTTTTGCGGGCGCGAGGACTCATCGACGAGGACCCCCAGAACCTTTTTATCGACATCTCCGGCAGACCCTTTAAGGGCAATAAGAATGCCAGGCTCGTTCTAATTGAATTCTCTGAATATCAGTGACCCTACTGTGCCAAACACGTCCGTGAGACGTGGCCGCAGATCGAGAAAGAATATGTTTCAACAGGCAGGGTTCAATATCTCTTCTTCGATTTCCCTCTCGAAGCGATTCATAAAAAAGCGCTCAAGGCCGCTGAGGCAAGCCGGTGTGCAGGCGATCAGGGAAAATACTGGGAGATGCACGACCTCCTCTTTGCCAATATGAATACACTGGAAATCGTGGATTTCTTGCGCCATTCCCAGAGTCTCAATCTCAACACCCCGGAGTTTCAGCAATGCCTTGAAAAGGGAAAGTACGAGCCGGAAATTCGAAAAGACATGGCAGAAGGTCAGAGATCAGGCGTGAAAGGAACGCCCACCTTCCTCATTGGCGTCATGGAGCAGGACCCTTCTAAAATAAAAGCCCTGAAACGAATCCGTGGAGCCCAACCCTTTTCCGCCTTTAAGGAAACCCTGGATAGCTTGCTGACTCTACAAAAATATCCCCTCCTTTTAAAATTGTTCTTTTAAAATTGTTCTTGACAATTTCATCCATTCGGCTTATGATTTCATGAAATTGTGCCAAAGGAGAAGAGGATATGGCAAATCTTCAAATCAAGGGGATCGAGGATGAATTATATAACGAGCTAAAAAAAATGTCTGCGGAGGAAAATCGTTCAGTAAGCCAACAAGCCCTCTTTCTGGTTAAAGAATATTTGTCAAGAAAGAAGCAACTGCGTGCTTTAAAAACACCCGCGCAGATATTACTCGACCTCTCTGGCTCATGGGAAAATAACCAGGATTCAGAAAAAATAATCGCCCAGATAAAAAAGACACGAAGGAATTCCAAAAAATTAGCAGAGGGCTTTTAATGTACCTTCTCGACACGGATACCATCATTTATATTCTCAAAGGCAATCCTATCGTAGAAAAAAACCTTCGAAGATATTACCATGCCCCTATCAAAATATGTATTATTACTTTGATGGAGCTATATTACGGCGCTTACAAATCTCAAAAAGTGACGAGCAATTTGGCCAAGATAAAGACCCTGGAGAACACCCTCGAAATCCTCCCCTTGGGTCCGGAGATGGCCGACATTTTTGGAAAACAAAAATCCCAATTGGAAAAGGCGGGAACCCCACTGGACGATTTTGATTTAATCCTCGGATGTTGTGCCTTATCTCAGAATTTAATTTTGGTAACGAACAATACAAGACATTTCAAAAAAATAGAAGGCCTGAAATTAGCAAACTGGATCGAGGAATAAGGTGGAAGAACTGTTTAGTGGGATTCGAGGCATCGGACTCTTTCATCCACTTTTTCTCCCGATCAGCGATTAAAATAAACCAATCATTAGCCCATCTGTCATCAAACGCAATTGCCAATTATTCCCCGTTTCTCCTCCTCTCCGTTTCTCTTTTTCACCCCATCCCCCTATCTCCCTATCTCCCTATCTCCTCTTTATCCCGATTTTACCCGAATTGACAGCTTCATTTTGGACTCAAAAAATAAAAATTTAAAATGCAAAGTGGAAAACCTTTTCCAGTCTTTGATTTCTCATTATTATCAATAACATAGAATGATTTCCAAAAATTCCCACACAACCTTTTTGGTTACCTCCCTGTGATATAGATGGAGTCAACTTTTCTGACTCACTAAATCACTGGTAACTGTTTACTGATCACTGGTCACTGTTTACTGAATAACGGGGGGAAAATGGGGGGAATTTCCAAAGCCTGGCATCAAGGGTTTCTGTGCCGGGCTTTTCTTTTTTTCGGGAAACCGTTTTGCTCAATTCCTACTAATAAGTTTTATGCTTTCCTATTTATAGTCACTACTGTCCGGTTAAAAGTTAAATAGATTCAACTGGTTACAAACCTGTTCTTCTTCTTTTTGCGATTCGGTATTTGTAAGTACTTGTAATAGCGATGTATTTTCGAAAAGAGTAATGCTTAAAATTTGGAGAATCTCGTTGAGAGATCGTTCGATTTTGAGTTGTTTTTTGATGATAGCCACCAGCACATAGATCGAGATTGCGATCCAGATTTGACTCTTGACCGCATTTTTGGATGTGCCGTAGAAAGCTTTGATTCGAAGATGCTGTTTGATCCATTTGAAAAAGAGTTCGATCTGCCAACGGTATTTGTAGAGAAGAGCAATGGTTAGGGCTGGAAGGGTAAAATTGTTGGTCAGGAAGACGAACCGACGTTTGGTTTCGACATCGAAATAAGTGATTCGTCTCAAAGGGTCGGGATAGAGTTTGGAAGTTTTCGGACCTGTGAGAACAATGGTTTGATCGCTTCTTAGGCCTGTAGAGGGATCGACAGGACGGTAGGAACGACGGCTGTAATCGAGGTTCTTCTTGGCACGGATGACAAAGAAGGCCGATTCTTGAGTGAACCGATACAACTGACCAAAGTCGATATAGCCTCGATCCATGATATAGAAGGCGCCGGGTTCTAAAACCAATTGGTTGAGGATGGCGATGTCGTGGATCTTTCCGTGAGTGATGTCGATAAAACTGGGGATATTGCCGCATAAGTCCATCAAGGTGTGCAGCTTGATGGCTCCTTTGTGTTTGCGGAAATGAGCCCATGGGAAGAGCGAAAGACAGAGATCGA